>OFHJ01000266.1_pt1 | contig 21859 bp, 23 predicted proteins | sample 1522001 | NCBI WGS metagenome assembly OFHJ01 (sample SAMEA2464838, study PRJEB22497) | soil metagenome | biome: Grassland; feature: Farmland; material: Clay | place: Australia | collected 2013-02-01 | depth 1.2 m | reverse complement strand
CCTGTATGCAATGTAATCCAAATCGGTCCCTGCACCCATCGCACCAAAAGAGTCACCAGTCGGGCGCGGTGCGCGGCCAGAGCAAGCAGGCGTTCTGCGGCCTGCGGCGTCGCGACCGGTTGGTCTGCGATCCGTTCGATCACCATGCCCGGTTGCAACCCGCGGCTGAATGCCTCCGACATGCGATCCACCGCTACCACCAACACGCCGGGGCCTTTGCCCAAATGGTAAGCTTGGCGGGCCAGCGGGCTTATCGGCGCGAGCAGCAAGCCAAAATCAGGGGAGAGCGGGGGCAGGTCGCAAGCGGGGTGGGAAGGGCGGGATCCAGGGGCGTTTTCTCCGGCGGCACGGGGGGGAGGAGGGGGGGCGCAAAAGGGGGGCCCTGGGGCGCGGCGGGGGGCGGCTGGCCCCGATTCTTTTCCTTGCGGCCGCGGGGACCGCCGCTCCGGCCGCCGCTTTTGTCGCCGCCGGACGTCTTGTTCGGGGCCTTGCTTAAGGCTTTCGTCATGCCGATCTGCAATTCTCGCAATGGAGGGGTCCGCTCGCGGGTCTTCCCTTCGCCCGGTCCGCACAGTATCGTTCAAGCCCATGTCGGAGAAGGTTCTTCTCATCGTCCACCAGGAAACATCCGACCCCGGTCGGGTGGGCGCGGCGCTCAAGGCGCGCGGCTACGAGCTTGAGCTGCGCCGGCCGGCGCTCGGCGATACGCTGCCGGAAACCCTCGACGGCTACGCCGGCTCGGTGATTTTCGGCGGGCCGATGAGCGCCAACGACGATCATCTTCCCTTCATCCGCGCCGAGATCGACTGGATTCCGGTGGCGCTCGCCTCGGGCAAGCCGTTTCTCGGAATCTGCCTCGGGGCGCAGATGCTCTGCCGCGCCTTGGGCGGCAAGGTCTCTAGCCATCCGGACGGCTGGCACGAGATCGGCTATTTCCCGATCCGCCCGACGGCGGAAGGCCGGTTCCTGTTTCCCGAGGCCTATGCCGCGGGCCTTTGCGCCTACGAATGGCACGGCGAGGGCTTCGACGTGCCGCATGGCGCCGAGCCGCTGGCGAGCGGCCATTATTTCCCCAACCAGGCGTTCCGCTATGGCCGCGCCTACGCGATCCAGTTCCACCCCGAGGTCACGGCCAAGATGATGCGGCTTTGGACCGTGCGCGCCGCACACCGGCTGGTGCTGCCCGGCGCGCAATCGCGCGAGGCGCAAATCGAGACCGGCGACCGCGTCGATGCCGATGTCGGCCGCTGGCTCGGCGGCTTCTTCGATCACTGGCTCTCCACGCCGGCCGCCGCCGAAAGCCCGGCGCAACATCCGCTCGCGAAAACGCCGGCCCGCCCGCGCCGTCTCGCCGCCGGCCTCGCCTGATCCCGCTCTCGATCCGAAACCTGATTCGGCCGGCGCCGCCTTATTGCGCCGGTGGCGGGCTGGTTTTCTGCGCCGCCTGACTGGTCTGGAAGGCGACATAGCCGCCCGCCGCCGCGCCGCTCGCCGCGCCCGCGACCATCAGCGGCACGCAGCCGCTCAAGCCGAGAAGCGCCGCCACCGCGAGCGCCAAGCCGATCCGTTTCACCGTCATGGCTTTCCTTCTCTCACACGCTTATCGAACTCATGCCCGCGCGTCGAGCGCCGCCTGCATCTCCCTAACGAAGGCGCGGGCCTCGGCGGCCGGGTCCGCGCTTTGCACGATCGGCCGGCCGACCACCAGGTAATCGGCGCCATCGCCCAAGGCCGCGGCCGGCGTACCGGAACGCTTGTGGTCCTGGGTGCTGTCGCTGGCGCGGCGCACCCCCGGCGTGACAATGAGGAACTCGCCGCCGCCGACCGCGGCCCGGATCGCCGCCGCCTCGGCCGGCGAGGCGATGACCCCGTCGCAGCCGCTCTCGAATGACTTCCGGGCCCGCGCCAAGACGAAATCCTTGACCGCGATTTCGGTACCGAAAAGCTCCTTCACGTCGGCAGCATCGAGGCTGGTCAGCAAGGTGACGCAAAGCACCTTGAGCGCCGAGCCCGCCTTGCCGCGCGCCGCCGCGCGCATGATCTCGGCCTGGCCGTGCACGGTGAGGAAGGTGACGCCGAATTCGGCGGCGCGGCGCACCGCCTTTTCCACCGTCTCGCCGATGTCAAAATACTTGTAGTCGAGAAAGACCTGGTTGCCGCCGTCGATGAGCTCGCGGATGAAACCCTCGACGCCGGGCGCCATCTGCAGCTGCAGCCCGACCTTGTAGAACGAGACCACCCCCGCGAGCTTGGCGACGAGGGCGCGGGCCTCGGCGACGCTCGGCAGGTCGAGGGCGACGATAAGACGCCCGGCGGCATCGACCGCACCCGCCGGCTGTTGGTCACGCCCAGCCTGCTGTTGGTTACGCGAAGTCATGCCTCTCACGCCGCCCTTTCTTGGCCCGCATCGGTCGGGAAAAACGCGATCTCCCGCAACTCACAACATTCGGTGGGCAGCGGGCGCGAATTTCACGATATGTAGTAATTTTCGCAACCTTTCTATACCTCGTCCGGGGAGTCAAGGAGATTGCGGCCGGCGAAGATTTCGCCGCAGCGCGTCGCGGCGAGGCTTCCGGGCCGCGGGCGGACTTTGTTATGATGCGCAAAACGTCGAGAGGGAACGATGCCGGCTTCGCCTGCCGAGCTGTTTCAGCGGCTGGATGACCTCGGCATGACCACGGTCACCCATCATCACCCGCCGATCCGCACCGCGGCCGAGGCGCGCATGCTGCGCGGGCGGCTCAACGGCGGCCATACCAAATGCCTGTTCCTCGCCGATAACGACGGTCAGCTCTGGCTTCTGCTCTGCCTCGCCGATCACCTGTTCGAACTGAAACGGGTGGCCCGCGCGGTGGGCGCGCCGGGCCTCGGTTCGGCGGCGCCCGAGATCTTGTGGCAGGCGCTCGGCGTGACGCCCGAGGCGATCACGCCCTTCGGCCTGATCAACGATCGCGAGACGCGCGTGCGCGTCCTGATCGACCGCGCCATGCTGAAGATCTCGCCGCTCAACTTCCACCCCTTGGAAAGTACCGCGACGACGCAAATATCTCCGGCGGAACTGGTGCGCTTCATCGCCGCCGGCGGCCACAAGGTCGAGGTTCTCGAGTTCGGATCGCGCGAGCCGGCGCTGCCGGCCTAAGCCCCGAGGCGCGCCCGAAGCGGTTGTTTTTGCATTGCCGGGGCACCAGTTATAGTGTGCGACGTTCTGGATTCGCTTGGCAGTTCCGGGTTCGCTTAAACCAAATGAACGTTCGCGCGCGGCCGTGCCGGCCCGCCCGAACGCAAGAGATCGGCGGTGAATGACATGGTTTCCTTGACCCCTGAGCCACAACCGCAAAGCGGCGCGGCGGCGCTGATCAAGGACAGCGACGCGACGCGTTTCATGACTGACGTCGTGCAGGCCTCGCGCGAGGTGCCGGTGCTGGTCGATTTCTGGGCACCGTGGTGCGGGCCCTGCCGTCAGTTGAGCCCAATGCTGGAAAAGGCGGTGACGGCGGCGGCCGGCAAGCTGCGCCTGGTCAAGATCAACGTCGACGAACCGGTCAACCAGCCGCTGGCGCAGCAGCTTCGCATCCAGTCGATCCCGGCGGTCTATGCCTTCCACAACGGCCAGCCGGTCGATGGCTTTCTCGGCGCCCTGCCGGAAGGCCAGATCAAGCAATTTCTCGACCGCATTTTGGCCGCCGCCGGCGGCGGCGCGGCCGAGGGCGAGCTTTCGATCGAGGACGCCCTGAAGGAGGCCGAGGAAATGATGGCCGCCGGCAACGCCGCCGAGGCCGAGCAGATTTTCGCCGATATCCTCGAGATCGAGCCGACCCACCCGAAGGGGCTGGCCGGGCTCGCGCGGCTCGCGATCGCGGCCGGCGATCTCGCGGCGGCCGAGGCGCGGCTCGGCGAAATCGCCCCCGAGCACGAGAACGACGCCGACGTGACGCGGGCCCGGGCGGCGCTCAACCTGGCGCGGGAAAGCGGCGAGGCGGGCGATCTCGCCGAGCTCAAGGCCAAGGTGGCGCAGAACCCGAACGACCTTTCGGCCCGCTTCGATCTCGCCGTCGCGCTCACCGGCAGCGGCGAGACCGAGGCCGCAGTGAACGAACTGCTCGAACTGATCCGCTGCGACCGGGCCTGGAACGAAGAGGCCGCGCGCAAGCAGCTGCTCAAGTTGTTCGAGGCCTTGGGGCCGACCGACCCGTTGACGCTTCTCGGCCGCCGGCAGCTGTCCTCGATCCTGTTTTCCTGAGCCCATGGGCGTCGCCCCGCCCGCCTTCGATGATCTGCCGCGGATCATCCCGATCTTTCCGCTGGCGGGCGTCCTGTTGTTGCCGGGCGGGCGGCTGCCGCTGCACATTTTCGAGCCGCGTTACCGCGCCATGACCAAGGACGCGCTGGACGGCGCCAAGATGATCGGCATGGTGCAGCCGCGCGATCCGGCGAGCGCGGCGGCGGCGCCCGAGATCTACGCCACCGGCTGTCTCGGCCATATCGTCGAATCGAACGCGACCGAGGACGGCCGTTTCTTCCTCACGCTGATCGGCGTCTGCCGCTTCCGCATTCTCGAGGAACTCGATCCGGGCACGCTCTATCGCCAGGCGATCGCCGATTTCGCGCCCTTCCGCGACGACCTCGAAACCGCCGGCTCGGCCGCGCTCGACCGCACGCGGCTGATTTCGGCCTTCGCCACCTATTGCGACAAGCAGGACCTCGCCTGCGATTGGCCGGTGGTGGAAAAGCTCGCCACCGCCGATCTGGTGACCGCAATCGCGATGTTCGCGCCGCTCGATCCGCGCGAGAAGCAGGCGCTGCTCGAAGCCCGCGACCTCGCGGCGCGCACCGATATGGTCTCCCTGCTGATGGAGATGGCGGCGAGCGAACCCGAGCAGCCGCAAACCACGACCCGCCTGCAATGAGCGATCGCCGACACCCGTGGAGCCGCCGATGACTGAACCCAATCCCGCCCTTGCCGTCGACCCGAAACTTCTCGAAATTCTTGTCTGTCCGCTGACCAAGGGGCCGCTCGCCTACGATCGCGCGGCGCAGGAGTTGATCAGCGAGAAGGCGCGCCTCGCCTATCCGGTGCGCGACGGCATTCCGATCCTTCTCGTCGACGAGGCGCGCAGCCTCGACGAGCCCGGCGACAGCGGCGACACCTGAACGCGATGCCATGAGGCGCACCGCATGAGCCAAAGCTTCGACGCCGCCGGCCGACCGGCGCCGACCGAGATTCGCCTGCTGCAGGCGGAGCGGGCGCTGGTGGTCTCCTTCGCCGACGGCGCGGTGTTCCGCTTTCCCGCCGAATTCCTCCGCGTCACCAGCCCTTCGGCGGAGGTTCGCGGCCACGGCGGCGAACAACCGCCGGTCGCCGGCAAGCGCGACGTCGCCATCGCCGGCCTCGATCCGGTCGGCAACTACGCGCTCCGCATCGTCTTCGACGATCGCCACGACAGCGGCATCTTTTCCTGGGAATTCCTCTACGACAGCGGTCGCGACCAGGAGCGTCTGTGGCAGGACTATCTCGCCAAGCTCGCGCAGTACGGCGTCGGCCGCGACGCCTGAGGCGCCGGCAATGACCGGCGGCACGACCTAGCGCGAAAAGCGGCGGCCGCTTTTCGCAATCAGACAGCTAAGAAGCGCTCGGCCGCGCGCGCACCCGGTGCCCCGGCAGCACGATGACCACCGTGGTGCCGACGCCGACCTCGCTCTCGATCATGAGCGCGCCGCCATGGGCCTCGACCAAGGCCTTGGCGAGCGCGAGACCGACGCCGGCGCCGTTGTTGCCGCCGCGATAGACGTCCCTGGCGCCGGCGAACGGCTTCACCACCTCGGCCTTGAGCGGCGGCGGAATGCCGACCCCGGTATCGGAAACCGCGATGCGATAGCCCACGTCCGAAACCGCGGCCGAGACGCTGATCGCACCGCCTTCCCCGGTGAACTTGACCGCGTTGCCGATCAGATGGGTCAAGGTCTGCTGCAACCGCGTCGCGTCGACCTGAAGCAACGGCTGCGGCGCCGGCGCGCGGACGCAGATCGGGATGGCCTTGGCCGCGGCGCGCTCATGGTAAAGCGCAACGCAAGCGGCAAGCAGGGCGTCCGGATCGACCTCTTCCTCGCGCAGCATGATCGTGCCGGCGCTCGCCTGCGCGATGTCGAGGATGTCGTTGACGACGCCGAGAAGGCGTTGGCCGCTCGCGTGGATGTCGGCGATATAGCTTTCGTAACGCCCCGAGCCGAGCGGACCCAGGACGCGCTCCTTCATGACCTCGGAGAAGCCGATGATGGCGTTCAAGGGCGTGCGCAACTCATGGCCCATATGAGCGAGAAACTCGTCCTTGGCGCGATTCGCCGCCTCTGCCTCGCGCACCAGGGCGAGCGAGCGCGCATGTTCCCGCCGCAACTTTTCCGCAGTAGCAAAATCGCGCCGAAGATCGAGCTCGCGAATATAGGCGCCGACGATCGCGACGCAGATCGCGAACACGAGAAAGAGTTCGCCCATGATGGTCGGGCCGAGCGGTGCCGGATTGCCGGCCAGGGCGACGACTTGATAGCTGAGGAAGATGACCAGCGACGAAATCGCGATGGTGACATAGCTGAAGGTCAGCAGCGTCGAGTAGAGGATCAGGGCGCAAATGCCGAACAGATAGAAATCGGACGCCGGGTAGGGCGTGATGGCGGCGAAATAGATCAAGCTGGCGCCCGCCGCGAGCAGCGCGAAACAAACCACCTGGTGATAGACGCGAATGAAGCGCCGGGAATAGGAGAAGGCGAAGATGCCGAGAAAGAGCGGTGTGACGACGAGAAGCCGGACGGCTTCGATGCGGTCCGTCTGCTGCGGAACCAGGAACCGATCAGCGACGCCGAACAGGTCGTAGAACAGCACGCCGGCGAGAAGCGAGAGGCGGGCGAAGAAGAGCGCGGCGCGGATCGAGCGCGCCTGAAACCGGCGCTCGGTCGTCGTGTCGGAGAACCGCGGGGACAACCTGACGGCTGGCCCCTTGCGCGACTGAAAAAGCCTTCGCTTCGGCTTGACGATCTTCGCTGACATTCCCGCTCTCATTCACCGTCTCGCCGGCATAGCCGCCGCGGCGCAGATGCAAACCTGCGCCGCAGGGCCCGTACTGTATTTTTATGAGTGAAACCATAATAAAGGGTTCGCAATCCCTTGGCGAAAACGCGGGCGCGTCGGCCGAAGGCTTTGCTAGAGTTGTTTCAATTTCGGGAAGCGTCGTGGCCGCCGCGAACAGGCCTCCGACCTCGCGCGCGGCCCATGCGCCGCGTCAGACAGCCTGGCCGACGGCGCGGCCGAGGCTAAGGCGGCGATAGCTCAATGCCTCAACGATATGGCGGCGGCGGACACCGGCGCCGCCCTCGAGATCGGCGAGCGTGCGGGCGACCCGCGACACTCGGTGATAGCCGCGCGCCGTGAGCTTAAGCCGTCCGGCCGCCTCGGTCAGGAGCGCGCGGCCGGCAGCATCGGGCGCCGCGACCTGTTCGAGCAGCGTGCCGTCGGCGTCGACATTGGCCGGCAGGCCCGAGGCCATCTGGACCTGGACGTCTACCGGCCGGACCTCGATCCCATGAAAGACAACGGCCCTGACCCGCGCAACCATCCCGCCTCCCGAGGCTTAGATCTCGCCAGTCTAGAGAGCGGCGGCGGCGAAGCGCAATCGCGACGTGGGGAAGGGCGGCCGGCGGCTCAGGCCGCGTCGGCGGCCCGCCGCGCGGTCGCCGACACCGGCAGGCAGACCGTCGCGGTGGTGCCGACCGCCACCGTGCTTTCGATCCGCAGTGTGCCGCCATGCAGCCGCACCAGCGCATCGACCAGCGGCAGGCCGAGCCCGGTGCCGCCCTGGCGCTGCGAATAGCCGCGGGTTTCCTGCTCGAAGGGCTTCATCAGGCGCGGCAGATCGTCCGCCGCGATGCCGATGCCGGTGTCGCGGACGACGATCTCGATCTCGTCTGCGCCGGGCTGGCGCAGCCGCACCGTGACCATGCCGTCTTCGTTGGTGAACTTCACCGCGTTGGAGAGCAGATTGAGCAGAATCTGTTTCAAGGCCCGCGGATCGGCGCGGCAGATGAGCGGCACCGGCGGCAGATCGGGCACGATGCGGATGCGCTTCGCCTCGGCCTGGGTGCGAATCAGCGGCAAGGTGGCCTCGAGCACGAGGCCGGGATCGACATCGACCGGCTCGATCTCGAGCTTGCCGGCCTCGGCCTTGGAGATATCGAGAATCGTGGTGATGAGATCGAGGAGATGCTCGCCGGAGGCATGGATATCGGCGGCATATTCGCGGTAGCGCGGATGCCCGATCGGCCCGAGGAGCTCGCGGCATTGCAGGTCGGAAAAGCCGAGGATCGCGTTCAGGGGCGTGCGCAATTCGTGGCTCATGGTGGCGAGGAATTCGGACTTGGCGTGACTTGCCTGCTCGGCCGCACGGCGTGCCGCGTCGAGATCGGCGTTGCGCACCTCGAGCTCGTCCTGTAGGCGCTGTGCCGCTATCATCAAACCGGAGATGAAGATGACGATGCCGCCGAGCAGCGACAGGATGAGATTGCCGGTCTGCGTCGGCAGCGCCGCGAACAGGTTGGCGTTCGGCGGCAGCGAGAGGGCGCGGACGGCGCGAATCGAAAGTCCGATCGCCATCACCACGAAGGTGACGGTCGCCGGCATCACCGGTCCGCGGAAACGCCGCGCCGCATCGCGCATGAGTTCGAAGGCGCAAAACATGCAGGCGAACGCAAACGCCGCCGAGATGAGGCAGATGCGAATCGCGATGTCGTCGATGAGGTAGGTGCGCGCGGCAAGGCCGGCGGCCACGATGGCGATCGCAACCAGGGGCGCGCCCCAGCGCGCCGGCCGGCCGTTGAACAATCGGATGCCGTTCCAGATGACGGCCAAGCTCAGCATCATCAAGACCCGGCTGGCAACGATCGAAGTGAAATCCGGAATGACGCCGTGCAACACGATGCCGAGGTAGGCGGCGGCGAACAGCACGCTGGCGAGTGCCCAATAGCCGAGTCCCGGCAGACCGCGATGCCCGCGCCAGAAAACGACCATCAGCGTGGCAAGGGTGATCGAGACCAGGGAATGCACGAAAAATAGCGTGCGGGTATCGAGCGGCATGAAATAGCTCTAACGCCGAATGGCTAACACAGGCTTAATGGCGCCGTGTTAGCCATCAAATGCGGCGCGTCCCTGCGGTCGCCGAATTCGTTTTCGCGCCGGGCCGCGTCCGCTTATGTTCGGCCGGATTCCATCGGAGACCGCCATGCCCGAAAGCCCGATCGGCCCCGGCCGCGCCCCGCCCGGCCGGCTCGCGCTCTTCCTCGGCTTCCTCAAGGTCGGCCTGCTCGGCTTCGGCGGCGTCGCCGCCTGGGCCTATCGCATCGTCGTCGAACAGCGCCGCTGGCTCGGCGAGGAGGAATATGCGGCGCTCCTCGGCGTCTGCCAGGTCTTGCCCGGACCGAACATGGTCAACGCGGCGGTGATGATCGGCGACCGCTTCCAAGGGCTTGGCGGCGCGCTCGCCGCGGTGCTCGGCCTCATGGCCATGCCGCTCGCGATCCTGATGACCCTGGCGACGCTGTTCGCGCGTTTCCAGAGCGTCGCCGACGTGCGGGCCGCGATCGTCGGCACCGCTTGGGCAGCGGCCGGCATCGTTATCGGCATCGCGCTACGCATGGCGCGGCGCGTCAAACCGAGCTGGAACGCGGCGCTGTTCGGAAGCCTGGTTTTTGCCGCGGTTGGCTTGCTGCAGCTTTCCCTGATCGCGACCGTGCTGGTGCTGGCGCCGTTGAGCGTTGCCACGGTCTTTGCCCGGCGCCGGCCATGACCGCCACCCTTTGGCATCTCGCCCGCACCTTCGTCCTGGTGTCGCTGGTGGCGATCGGCGGTGCCAATGCGGTGATTCCGGAAATCCATCGCCAGGTGGTGACGGCGAACGGCTGGATGACCGACGCGACCTTCGCCAACCTTTTCGCCATCGCGCAGGCGGCACCCGGCCCGAACGTGCTCGTGGTCAGCCTGATCGGCTGGTACGTGGCGGGGTTCGCCGGGCTCGGCGTCGCGACCTTGGCGATGATCCTGCCGTCCAGCGTTCTTGCCTTCGCGATCGGCCGGCTGCTCACCCGGCTGGCCGAGACGCGCGTCGTGCGCGGCATCAAGGAGGGAATGGTGCCGATCGCCATGGGCCTGATGCTGGCCGGCGGCGTGGTCATGGCCCGCGCCGCGGACCACCAGCTTCTCGCCGCGGCGATGACCGCCAGCACCGCCCTGTTCGTGCTGTTCAGCCGGCGCAACCCGCTTTGGGCGCTACTCGCCGGCGCCGCGCTCGGCATCGCGGCGCGCCATCTCAGCCTGCCGCTCTAGCACACGATCCGGTCCGAAAAGCGGGGTCCTCTTTTCCGGATTCACGCTCTCGCAGATTTTCCGCGGCGCGGAAACGAAACGGGCCGGCGGCCCCGTTTCCGGGGCTCCGGCCCGTTGTCGGTGCGGCCCGGGCCTAAGCGGCGCGGGTTGAGGCGAGGAAGCCGTCGACCTCGCCCTTGAGCAGTTCGGTCTGCTTGGCGACCTCGGCCGCCGACTGCAGCACTTCCTGCGCCGCGTTGCCGGTCGCCGCCGCCGCCTCGGTCACGCCCAGCATGTTGCCCGAGACCGACGAGGTGCCGCTCGCCGCGCCCTGCACGTTGCGGGCGATCTCGCGCGTCGCCGCGCCCTGCTCCTCGATCGCCGAGGCGATCGCCGTCGCGATGCGGCTGATCTCCTCGATGGTCTGGCCGATGCCCTCGATCGCCGTCACCGTGGCGCCGCTGACATCCTGGATCTCCGAGATCTGCGCGCTGATCTGCTCCGTCGCCTTGGCCGTCTGGTTGGCCAGGCTCTTGACCTCGGACGCCACCACCGCGAAGCCCTTGCCGGCCTCGCCGGCGCGCGCCGCCTCGATCGTCGCGTTGAGCGCCAGCAGGTTGGTCTGGCCCGCGATGGTGCTGATCATCTCCACCACCTGGCCGATGCGCTCGGCCGATTCCGCGAGCCCCTTCACCGTCGCGTTGGTGCGGCTCGCCTCGCCCACCGCCTGCTCCGCGATGCGCGTCGATTCCGCTACCTGGCGGCCGATCTCGCCGACCGAGGCCGAAAGCTCCTCCGCCGCCGTCGCCACCGTCTGCACGTTGGCCGAGGCTTCCTCCGCCGCCCGAGCCGCGGCGCCCGACTGCCGGCTGGTGTCCTCCGCGGTCGAGGCCATGCTGTGCGCTGTGGTCTCCATCTGTGACGCCGAGGACGAGATCGCCTCGACCACGCCTTTCACCGAGCTCTCCAGCCGCGCGGCCAGGGCAAGCATCTCCTCGCGGCGCTTCGCCGCCGCCGCCGACGCCTTTTCCGCCTCCTCCTGCTGACGGCGTTCCTCCTCGGCCCGGCGCGTCGCGGCCTCGGCCTCGCGCTGCTTCATCTCTTCCTCGCGCGCCTTGACCCGCTCCGCCTCCTGACGACGCTGCTCCTCCTGCAGCCGCGCGTTCTCCTCGCCCTGCTGCTTGAACACCTGGAACGCCCGCGCCATGGCGCCGATCTCGTCTTTCGCCTCCGTCCCCGTGATCTCAACGTTGCGGTCGCCGCCGGCCAGGCGCTGCACCACGTCGGTGATCGCCTTGAGCGGCTTGGTGATGCTGCGCGCAATGACCCATTGGAAGAGCACGCCGAAGAACAGGCTGGCGGCGACCAGGATCAGCATTGTCAGGCGCGCCCGCAACATCATCGAGTTCGCGGCGGCATACATCTCCTTGGTCTTGTTGACCGCGATCTTGCGCACGCTAACCGCCGCGGCGTCCATGTACATGGCTCGCGGCACCAGCGTATTGGTTTCGAGAGCGCTGATGTTGGTCAGGGCGCTGTTGAAGGCATCGAACGAATTCTGGTAGATGTCGAAATTCTTCTCCAGACTCTGGATCATCGGCTTGAGTTTCGGCGTGGTGAGATCCTGATCCGATTCGTGGAGCAGATTGGCGACTTTGACGAACTCCTTGGTCGCCTTTTCGCGTAGGGTCGGATCCTTGGTCGCAACGTACTCGCTGACATAGCCGGACAGCCTGGCGTAGTGGATCTTGAGCTCCGAGCCGTAGCCGAGGAAGGACATCGCGCCCATGTTATTGCTCTCGGCCATGGCCTCCTTGATCAGGCCTTCGATCTGCGTGGCCATAGCGGCAGGGTTCTTGCCGACCAGCTTGTCGGTCAGGAAGCCGAGCTCCTTGCGGGTCTGGACAACGTTCTCGAACGTGCTCTGAAAGTCGCTGACCTTACCCTTGAACTGCGTGAACAGGCCCTTCGTCTTGGGGTCGAGCTTTTGCGCCAGGGCGGCGGAAATCTCGTTGCCGATGCGCCACTGCGCGCTCGATTCGTCCTGCTGATTGTCGCGGCCGCCGTTTTTCGCGTAGGCGCTCGCGGCATGGCGTAGCGTGAGAACGTCGCTCTGCATCCGCATCGCCAGCTCGGCTACCGAGAAATTCTGGGCGTAGGCCTGGAAGCGCGTGTCGACGGACCTGAGGGTGTAGAGACCGATGACGCCGGTCGCCGCGAGAAGCACCAGGACCGATACGAACCCAGCGAAGATACGCGTGGAAATCTTGAACCGCGAAAGGTCCAAGTGCAGGACGCGACGATTCCCCATGACGAAACTCCAAGAGTTGGGCTTGAACGGGCGCTTCACCCGCGAGGCCGGCCCTCCGGCCCCGAAGACGGTGCCTAACTCTGCCGCCGATCTGCTTAAGACAGAATTAACGGGGGGAATTTTTATCGCGGCGGTTGCGCTGGGCGCGCGGACGCACCGGTACCGTGTCCTAACCCGCTGCCGGGCCGGGGCTTTGGCGGATGCGCTCGATCGCGTCCCAGATTTGCGCCTCGAGGCAGACGCCGTCGAAGCGGTCGATTTCCTGCAAGCCGGTCGGCGACGTGACGTTGATCTCGGTCAGATAGCCGCCGATCACGTCGATGCCGACGAAGACCAGGCCGCGGCGGCGCAATTCCGGCCCGATGGCGGCGCAGATCTCGCGCTCGCGCGGGGTTAGCCGGCTGGCGACCGCCGTGCCGCCAACATGAAGATTGGCCCGCGCCTCGCCTGCCCTCGGCACCCGGTTCACCGCCCCCGCCGGCTCGCCGTCGATCAGCACGATGCGCTTGTCGCCGTCTCGGATCTCCGGCAGATAGCGCTGCACCATCACCGGCTCGCGCGAGATTTGGCCGAACAGCTCGAGCAGCGAGGAGAGGTTCTCGTCGTCCGGCTTCAGGCGCACGACGCCCGAACCGCCGGCGCCGAAAAGCGGCTTGATCACGATATCGCCATAGGCTGCTCGGAAGGCCGCGATCTCGTCCGCATCACAGCTCACCAGCGTCGGCGGCATGAGATCGGGAAACCGGGTGACGAAAATCTTCTCCGGCGCGTTCCGCACTTCGGCCGGATCGTTGACCACGAGCGTCTTCGGGTGCAGCCGTTCGAGAAGATGGGTGGCGGTGATATAAGTGAGGTCGAAGGGCGGATCCTGGCGCATCAGGATGACGTCGAAGGTGGCGAGGTCGCGGGTCTCGAACGGGCCGACGGCGAAATGGTTGCCGGGTTCGCGCCGAACCTCCAGCCGGCGCACCTTGGCGCGCACGAGGCCCTCGCCATAGGACATGTGCTCGGGCAGGTAATAATAGAGATCGTGGCCGCGCGCCTGGCCTTCGAGCGCGAGGACGAAGGTCGAATCCGTCTCGATGTTGATGTTTTGGATCGGATCCATCTGGATGGCAACGGCGAGAGTCACGGGCGGCGGGCTCCTGCTGGAAAGGCGTCGCGGAGGAAGGGCGCGTCAGCACTATAGCGCTGCTTGCCCGCGCACCGAAAGGCGCGATCCGCCGGAAGGCGCGGGGTTAGTTCAGCCGGCGGCGCAAGACGTCGATCTGGCGCAAGGCATCCTCGCGCAGAGCCGCCGCCGGGGCGAGCCGGACCACCTCCTCGAAGGCCTGACGCGCACCCTGCAACTGGCCGAGTTCGGCCTCGACGTTGCCGAGCTCGTGCCACAGCGTCGCCTCTTCGGGCGCGATGGTCACCATCGACTTCAGCACCTCGACGGCGCGTTGCGGCTTGTGCGCGGTCAAGGCCCGGCTCTTCAGGTTGTTCTGCAGCCGAAGCAGGACGCTGCGGCTACCGGCGCTGGCGGCGTATTCCGGCCGCAACGCCGCAGCCTCGCCCATGATCTTCTTCACCAGGCCGCGCAGCGCCTCGGCGTCGAGACGGTGGCCGCCGGCGAAGGGATCGAGCACCAGCCGGTCGCGGCCGACGGTGACCGAGACGAGAAAATGGCCGGGAAAGGCCAAGCCCGCGACGCGCCAGCCTTGGCGGCGGCCGGCATGGATGTAGAGGATGCCGAGCGCGACCGGCAGGCCCTTGCGGCGATCGATGACGCGCATGAGATTGGCGTTTTCGGGATCGTCGTAGGTGAGCGCGTCGCCCTCGTAGCCGAAGCGGTCGTGAATCGCCCAGCGCAGCGCCTCGGCCTGATCGACCGCATTCGCGGCCGACCGCGAGCCCGGCGCCGCGCCCAGCATCGCGAGATGCTCGCGATAGGGGCCGAGCGGCACGCCCGGCACGTCGAGCGCCGCCAGCGCCAGCGCCGCCTCGGCAATGTCGATCTCGGCGTCCGGCATGCGGCCGACACGCTTGAGATAGTCCGCGATCTCGGAGTCTCGCTCCATCCCGCATTCCCGCTCGAGACTTGCCGGCGCGCCCCGGCTCGCACCCGGCGCCGGCGCCGGCAGCATAGCGCAGGCGCTACGCATCCATAATATGGCGCGGCCAGTTGCCCGGCACCACCGTCATGACGTCGAAGCGGAGGTCGAGGCCCGCCGGCAGCGGACGGCGGGCCAGAAAGGCCGCCGCCCGGGCGATGCGCCGTCGCTGGCGGTACGCGACCGCGTTCAAGGCCTGATCCAGCGTGTCCCGCCGCTTGACCTCGACGAAGGCGACGCCTCGGCGGCGCGGCCGACCCGGGTCGGCGCCGGGCGGGCAATCATGGCCCGGTTTCGCGCGCGCCGCGCAGAACCAGGGCCCGGGCATAGGCCTCGCGGCGGCTGATGCCGGTCTCCGCCGCCACTTTCGCCGCCGCTTCCTTGAGCGGCAACGCGGCCAGCGCGGCGCGCAGGCTTGCATCCACGACGTCGGTATCGGTCTCGGCCGGCGCGCCGGGGCCGACGACGATGACCGCTTCGCCCTTCGGCGGCTCGACCGCGGCGTAATGAGCCGCCAGGGTCTGGAGATCGCCGCGGCGCACCTCTTCGTAGAGCTTGGTGAGCTCGCGCGCGACCGCCGCCGGCCGCGGCCCCAGCACGGCGAGGAGATCGGCGAGGACCGCCGCCAGCCGGCGCGGACTTTCGAGAAAGATCAGCGAGCCCGGGACCCTCGTCAGGGCGGCGAGGGCGTGCCGGCGACTGCCCGATTTAGGCGGCAGAAAGCCGCCGAAAAAGAACCGGTCGCTCGGCAGCCCGGAAACCACCAGCGCCGCCAGCACGGCGGAGGCGCCGGGCAGCGCGGTCACCGCGAGGCCGGCCTCGATCGCCGCCCGGGCGAGCTTGAAGCCCGGATCCGAGACCAGCGGCGTGCCGGCATCGCTGACGAGGGCGACTGCCTGGCCGGCCGCGAGCCGGGCCAGAATCTGCGGCCGCACGCGGGCGGCATTGTGCTCGTGGTGCGGGAGAAGCGGCGTCGCGATGCCGTAGTGATCGAGCAGGCGGCGGGTGACCCGCGTGTCCTCGCAGGCGATGACGTCGGCGCGGCGGAGCACCTCAAGGGCGCGCAACGTGATATCGCCGAGATTGCCGATCGGCGTCGCGGTAAGATAGAGCCCGGGCGTGAGCGCGCCTTGCGGTTTACTTCCGGCGACAGCACTCTTACCCTCTTCGCTTTCCGGTTCCTCCGGTTGGGAGGCCTTTCGTGACCGCTTGTTCGTTCCGCCGCGCACTTCGCCCTTTCCGCGCCGTGGCCATCGTCTCCGTGCTGGCGCTCGCCGCTTGCCAAATCCTACCGGGAAACCATCCGCCGAGGCCAGTCGCGCGCGCGCCGATCGCGATCGCGCCGGCGCACCCCCTGTCGGCCGCGAAAGCGCCGCCGTCCGCCGCGCCGTCGCGCGCGCCGGCCGAGGCCGCCGCGCCGAAGCTGACGCCGCCCGGCGGGCCGGCCGCGGTCGATATCGGCTTTCTGGTGCCGCTGTCGGGCGCCAACGCGGCCCTCGGCCGGGCCCTGCTGCAGGCCGCCGAGCTTGCCATCAGCGACAGCGGCAACGACAACCTGACGCTGCTGCCGCGCGACACCGATGGCACCGCCGCCGGCGCGGCGGCGGCGGCGCAGTCCGCCCTGGCCTCCGGCGCCGAGATCATCCTGGGGCCTCTGTTCTCGGCCTCGGCGGCCGCCGTGGCGCCGCTCGCGCAGGCCCGCGGCGTACCGGTGATCGCCTTTTCCAACGACCGCGCCGTGGCCGGCAACGGCGTCTATCTCTTGGGCTTCACGCCGCGCGAGCAGATCGTTCGCGTGGTCAGTTACGCGCACGCGCAGGGCCTCTCGCGTTTCGCCGCGCTGACGCCGAACACCGCCTACGGCAAGGCCGTGGTGGCGGCGCTGCAGGGAACGGTGGCGAAGGACGGCGGCTCGGTGACCAAGCTTGCCAGCTATCCGGGGGACGCCACCTCGACCAACGACCTCTCCGCCATCGTCAAGGCCTTCACCTCCTACAGCGCCCGTCATGGCGCGCTGATGGCGGAAAAGGCCAAGCTCGCGCGCCGCAACGATGCCTTTTCCAAGGCGGCGCTGAAGCGCCTCGACGGCACCGACGCGCTCGGCGACATCGGCTACGACGCCGTGGTTCTGCCCGAGGGCGGACTCAGGCTGAAGACCCTGTCCGCGCTGCTCGTCTATTACGATCTCGACCCGAGCAAGACCCGCCTCCTCGGTAGCGGGCAATGGGACGTCGCCGGCCTCGGCGCCAGCCAGGGGCTGATCGGCGGCTGGTTCGCGAGCTCGCCGCCTAATCTCGTACAAAGGTTCCAGACGCGCTTCGCCGGGACCTTCGCCTATAAGCCGCCGCGCCTGGCAAGCCTCGGCTACGACGCGGTGGCGCTGGCGGCGGCACTGGTCAAGAGCGATCCGGCGCAGCCCTTCACGGCGAGCGCGATCACCAACCCGAACGGCTTTTCCGGCTATGACGGCATTTTCCGCTTCGGCGCGGATTCGGTGGCCCAGTACGGGCTCGCCGTGCTTCAGGTGGAACGCTCGGGCTTCAAGGTGATCGATCCGGCACCGCGCTCGTTCCGGCAACTCGGCGAATGAAGGTACGCCGCACTTAAGCCAACAACGCGGCGAGGAGTTGGTTCAACAGCGGCCGCCCTGCGGGCGTCACCATCAGACGCTCGTCGGTAAGCGCGAGGAAGCCGGCAGCCCGCAACCGCGACAGCGCTTGCGGATCGAGAACCGCGGCGTCGCCGGCGAGGGCACGAAGCCGTGCCAGATCGACGCCCTCGGCGAGACGCAGGCCCATCATAAGGAACTCCTGCACCACTTCCGTTGCGCCGAGCGGCGTGACCGAAAGCGTGCCGTGGCCCTCGCGTGCGACCTGCGCCGCCCAGGCCTCCGGGCTTCTCACCTGCTGGCTGGCCAAGCGCTCGCGGCCCGCGACGATGCGGCCGTGCGCGCCGGGGCCGAGGCCGAGATAGGCGCCGGCCCGCCAATAGATCAGATTGTGCCGACAGGCCTCGCCCGGCCGCGCGTGGTTGGAGATCTCATAGGCCGGCAAGCCCGCCGCAGCGGTGATCTCCTGGGTCAGCTCGTAGAGATCGGCTTGCCGGTCGTCGTCCATCGGCGTGAAGGCGCCGCGCCTGACGGCGCCGTGAAAGCCGGTATTCTCCTCGATGGTGAGCTGATAGAGCGACAGATGATCGAGGCCGAGGTCGAGCGCCCGCGCGAGCTCGTCGCGCCAGCTTGCCGCGCTTTGCCCGGGATAGGCATAGATCAGATCGAGGGACACGCGGGCGAAGACGCGCCGCGCGAGATCGAGCGCCTGAAGCGCCTCGCCGGCGTCATGCTGGCGGCCGAGGAAGCGCAGCGCCGCATCGTTCAGCGCCTGCACGCCGAGAGAGAGCCGGTTGACGCCGGCGGCGCGAAACGCCCGCAGCTTCGCCGCCTCGGTAGAGGTCGGATTGGCCTCGAGCGTGATCTCGACGTCGGGCGCGAGCGGGAACCGGGCGCCGATGCGCTCGATCACGGCGGCAACGGTATCCGGCGCCATGCGCGAGGGCGTGCCGCCGCCGAAGAAGATGCTGCCGACCTCGAGCCGCGCCTCGGGCGCGAAATAGCGCGCCGCGAAATGATCGATCTCGGCGAGCAGAGCGCGGCGCCAGGCGGCCTGATCGACGCTCTCGCGCACGTGGCTGTTGAAGTCGCAATAGGGGCATTTCGAGGCGCAGAAGGGCCAGTGGACATAGACCCCGAAACCGCCGGCCGGCGCTTCGGACACGGCGGGCGCCGCGCGCCGCCCGAGCGGGATGTCAGGCAAAGCAAGCCTCGATCAGCTTGGCGAAGGCCTGGGCGCGATGGGTGAGGGGAGTCTTTTCCGCCGGCGCCATTTCGCCGAAGGTCTTGGCTTGGCCGTCGGCGACAAACATCGGGTCGTAGCCGAAACCTTGGCCGCCGCGCGGCGGCCAGACCAGGCCGCCCTCTACCGTGCCGGTGACCGAGACGCACTCGCCGTCCGGCCAGCAGAGCGCGAGCGCGGCGACGAAACGCGCGGTCGGTTTGGCGCCGGGCGCGAGGCCGGATTTTTGCACCTCGTCCCAGACCCTGGCCATGGCGGCGGCGAAATCGCGGCTCTCGCCGGCCCAGCGCGCCGAATAGATGCCAGGTGCGCCCTCAAGCGCATCGACCGCGAGGCCGGAATCGTCGGCCAAGGCCGGCAGACCCGAGAGCGTGGCGGCGCTTCGCGCCTTCAATTCCGCGTTGGCGATAAAGGTCGCGCCGGTTTCTTCCGGCTCCGGCAGGCCGAGGTCGGCCGCCGCCACGATTGCGACCCTGAAGGGCGCGAGCAGGGCCGCGATCTCCTTGACCTTGCCCGGATTGTGGCTGGCGATGACCAGACGGCCGTCGCGGAAGCGGCGGCTCATGCGATCAGGCCAAGCGCCTGCCGTTGCAAATCGGCGAGCGTCCCCACCCCTTGCTTCGCCAGTTCGAGCAAGCGGAAGAAGGCCTCCTCGCTGAAAGGATCGGCCTCGGCGGTGCCCTGGATCTCGATAATACGACCGTCCTCGGTGAGGACAAAATTAGCATCCACCTCGGCGTTCGAATCCTCGGCGTAATCGAGATCGAGCACCGGCTCGCCATCGTGGATGCCGCAGGAGACCGCGGCGACCTGCGCGACCACCGGCTGATCGGCGAGAATCTTGTCCCGGACCAGCTTGTCGCAAGCCTGCCACAGCGCGATCCAGGCGCCGGTGATGGACGCCGTGCGGGTGCCACCGTCGGCCTGAAGGACGTCGCAATCGATCCGGAACTGGCGTTCGCCGAGTTTCGCCAGATCCGTCACCGCGCGCAGCGAGCGCCCGATAAGCCTTTGAATTTCCTGTGTTCTGCCGGACTGGCGGCCGCGTGCCGCCTCGCGGTCGGTGCGGCTGTGGGTGGAACGCGGCAGCATGCCGTATTCGGCCGTGACCCAGCCCCGGCCGCTGTTGCGGAGAAACGGCGGGACGCGCTCGTCCAGGCTCGCCGTGCACAGCACATGGGTGTTGCCGAAGCGGACAAGGCAGGAGCCCTCCGCGTAAAGGGCGTAGCCCGGTTCGAAACTGACACGGCGCAACTCGTGCGGCGCGCGGCCGGAAGGGCGCATGATCCTCACTTCTCGCTGGTTCTCGGTTCCAGGGTTCTAGCCCTTGCCGCCGCCGCGGTCAAAGGCGGCGCCCCGGCTCGGATACCGGGTCCGGATATCGCGCCGGAGGAATGACGCCGGACGGTGGCCGCGTTGACGGGGCGGGTCGCCGTTCTTACATTCCGTTAAGCCATGATCCGAGAGATGAACGAGCGCACGCGGGAGATTTTCCGCGAACTGGTGGAAACCTACATGGAGACCGGGCAGCCGGTCGCCTCGCGCACGCTGTCGCGCCGGCTCGACTCCAAGCTCTCGCCGGCCTCGATCCGCAACGTCATGGCCGATCTGGAAGAGGCCGGGCTGCTGATTTCGCCCCATACCTCGGCCGGGCGCATCCCGAGCGAGGCGGGGCTGCGCATCTTCGTCGACGGGCTGCTCGAGATCGGCGAGTTGACGACCGAGGAGCGGGCGTCAATCGAGGCGCGCTGCGCGGCGAGCGGCCGCAGCCTGCAAGGAACGCTGACCGAGGCTTCGACCGCCCTCTCGGGCCTCTCGCGCTGCACCGGCCTGGTGCTGGCGCCGAAAGCGCAATCAACCCTCAAGCATATCGAATTCGTGCCGCTCGACCCCGGCCGCGCCCTGGTCGTGATCGTCACTGCCGAGGGGCTGGTCGAGAACCGCGTCATCGACATGCCGCCCGGCCTGCCGTCCTCGGCGTTGGTCGAGGCCTCGAACTATCTCTCGGCCAAGCTCGCCGGGCGCACGTTCGCCGAGGCGCGGAGCGAAATCCTGGCCGAGATCGAGAGCAAGCGAACGGAATTCGACACCCTGGTCGAGCGCCTGGTGCAGACCGGGCTCGCCACCTGGGGCGGCGACGAGGGCCGCCGCAGCCTGATCGTGAGCGGGCGCCAGAATTTGCTCGAGGATATTCATGCCATCGCCGATCTCGAACGCATCCGCCGGCTGTTCGAGGAACTCGAAGACAAGCAGGAAATTCTCAAGCTCATGGAGCTCACCGACGGCGCCGAAGGGGTCCGCATCTTCATCGGCTCGGAGAACAACCTGTTCGCCTTGTCGGGCTGCGCGATGATCGTCGCGCCCTATCTCAACCGCCACCGCCAAATCATCGGCGCGATCGGGGTGATCGGACCGAAACGCTTGAATTACGGGCGAATCATTCCCATGGTGGACTATACGGCGCATATTGTCGGCCGCTTGCTCGGTTGATCGCCGTTTTCTGAAAATCCGTGACGAAGCTGGTGACGAGGAAGTTATGACCAAACCCGACGAGGGAATGCCGGAAGCTGGCCCGAAGCCGGAGACGGAAGCGCCCGACGGCGCGCCCCCGGCCGAGATCGCCGCCGAGACGGCCGGGCCGGAGGCCGTGATCGCCGCCCTCGAGACCCAGGTCGCGGCGCTCAAGGACCAGGGGCTGCGCGCCCATGCCGGGCGCCATGAAGCGGCTCTCGCCGCTTATGGTGAGGCCCTGGTGCGCGGCGCGGATGCGCCGGAGCAGATTTTTCTCAATCGCGCGCTCGTCTTCAGCGACGGCCTCAGTCGTTTCGAGCTGGCGGAGGCCGAGCTCGTGTCCGCCTTGCAGCTTAATCCCGAATATCTCCCGGCGCTGATGAACCTTGCCAATCTGGCCGAGGATCGTGGTGAGCGCGCCCGCGCGCGGGGCTACTACACGCGGGCCCTTTCGCTGCGGCCCTGGTTCTTCGAGGCACTGGCCCGCTACGCCAACCTGCATGAGCCTCAGGGCATCGATGATCCGGTGATCGATCGGTTGCGCCGGGCTCTTGCCATGCCCAATGCCGATGCCCTGGAACGGGCAAGCCTCGGCTTTGCGCTGGCCCGACTGCTTGATGCGGTCGGCGCCTATGGTGAGGCCTTTGACAGCGCCACCGCGGCCAATGTCGCGAGCCTGCAGGCAATGCGCCAGGGAGGATTTGAGGTCAGCTATGATCGGGCAGCTCATGAGGCACGCATCGATGCC
>OFHJ01000264.1_pt1 | contig 21879 bp, 18 predicted proteins | sample 1522001 | NCBI WGS metagenome assembly OFHJ01 (sample SAMEA2464838, study PRJEB22497) | soil metagenome | biome: Grassland; feature: Farmland; material: Clay | place: Australia | collected 2013-02-01 | depth 1.2 m | reverse complement strand
TGGTCCTGAAGACGGTTCACGCGGACTGGCGCTGGCTCAACAGGGATATTCAGGGCAAGTACGATGCCATCATCTGCCTCGGCAATTCATTTACGCACCTTTTCCGCGAGACGGATCGGCGCAGGGCGCTCGCCGAGTTCTATGCTGCACTCAAGCATGACGGCATCCTGATCCTGGACCAGCGCAACTACGATTCCATTATGGACGTTGGGTTCAACTCGAAGCACAAATACTACTACTGCGGCGATAAGGTCACCGCAGAGCCCGAGCATATTGACGAGAGTCTGGCGCGGTTCAAGTATTCGTTTCCGGATGGCTCCAAATATCACTTGAACATGTTCCCATTGCGACGGCGTTATGTGCGCAGACTGATGAACGAAGTGGGCTTCCAGAAGATCAAGACATATGGTGACTTCCAGGAAAGCTACGACGACGACGATCCGGATTTCTTCGTTCACGTCGCGGAGAAGACCTACCATGGCTAACGGCGTCCGCGGCGGTGCCGTGCGCGAGGCGGAGAACTACTATGACAGTTCCGATGCAGATAATTTCTACTTCCTCATCTGGGGTGGGGAAGATATCCACATTGGCATCTACGAGCACAATGATGAGCCGGTGAAGACGGCGTCCCGGCGGACCGTCGAGCGGATGGCGGGCCGTATCAAGGGACTGTCAAGAGAGACGAAACTCCTCGACATAGGGGCGGGATACGGCGGCGCAGCTCGCTTCGTTGCGGAACATTATGGCGCGCACGTGACCTGTCTCAACCTCTCCACGATTGAGAACGAGCGCAATCAGCGCATGAGTGCGGTGCAGAAGCTTGCCGATCGCATCGATGTGGTGCATGGGTCCTTTGAGGACATCCCCGAGCCGGATGGGAGTTTCGATGTCGTTTGGTCGCAGGATGCGATCCTGCACTCGGGCAACCGCATGCGTGTACTTGAAGAAGTTGCGCGTGTATTGAAACCAGGCGGTCAGTTCATTTTTACAGACCCGATGCAATCAGACACGGTGAAGGACACCCGTGTGCTGCAGCCCATCTATGACCGTATCCATCTCGAGAGCCTGGGGTCGCCCGGATTTTATCGCGAGAATCTGCACAAGCTCGGCTTCGTGGAACTGAGCTTCGATCCGATGCTCGAGCAGCTTCGGACCCATTACGATCGTATTCGAGAGGAGCTGACGGCGCGGCGCGCATCACTCGGCGGTCATGTGTCTGCCGACTACATCGACCGGATGATTGCGGGTCTGGGCCACTGGGTCGAGGGCGCCGATAGAGGCGATCTGGCCTGGGGCATTTTTCACTTCCAGAAGCATTGAGTTGATGTGCCTCCCGGTGCGGGAGTGGCGGAATGCCTGTGAGATCAGCGGGTCTGGGTTGGGGTGTGTGCACGTTCCTGCACGAACGCTTCGGCGTCCCGGAGGTTGGCAAGCCTCGGGTAATCGGTCTCGGCGATGTCGATGCCGAAGCTCTCGCTGATCGCAGTGGCGAAATGCAGTGCGTCCATGGAATCGAAGTCGAACTGGTCGCGCAAGTTACGGTCCGGGTCGACGTTCTCCGGGGTGATGTCGGGGGCAATCTCGCAGAGCAGGGCAAGCAGCTTGTCGCGGGTGTCGTTCGCAGCCATGGGACTCAGACCTTCGGTTAGAGGGCTTCCGGGTGAGCGAGCAGATCGGCGATCGCGCGCAGGAAGCGGGCGCCGGTTCGGCCATCGGTGACACGGTGGTCTGCCGCGAGCGTCAGGGTCAGCACCGGCTTGGCTAGGATCTGGCCGTCCTGGGCCCAGGGCTGCTCGCGGATCGCTCCGGCCCCGACGATCGCGACCTGTGGCGGATTGATGATGGGGTAGAGGATGTCGACACCGTCGGTGCCCAGGCTGGTCAGGGTGATCGTGGCGGCGGAGAACTCCCCGGAGCGCATGTGGCCGGCGCGTACCCGTAGGACCAGATCACTGAATTCGCGCATCAGGGTCGGCAGGTCCTTCTGGTGGGCATCCAGCAGTGCCGGTGCCACCAGGCCACCACCGCGCACCGCGATGGCAGCGCCCACGTGCACCGCTGGCGAGGGATGGAATTGCCCGTCGTTGAAATGGCCACTGAACCCTTCGATGCGGGAGGCTGCAAGCGCGACCGCCTTGGTGACCAGGACGACCTCGAGAACGCGCTCTTTCACCGCAAGGGGTGCGTTGTGGCGGGTCAGCCAGTCGCGGGCCGGCTGGAAATCGATCGAGTGCCCCAGGTAGTAATGGGGAATATCGCGCTTGGCGCGCGCCATGGCCGCGCCGATGGCGGCACGCATGGCGGCCCGGGCATCCCCCGGCGCGGGGGCCCTCGAGCCGGCGAGTTTTTCGACGTCCTTCAGGTGCACGATGTCGCCCGGCGCGATTCGCGCGACGTCTTCGATTGATACCCCGAGTTCCTGTGCGCGGCGGCGAGCTGCTGGAGATATTCGCGTCCGGCGTCGTGTTGTCTCACGCGGTGCGGCGGGCGTCTGTGCAGTCGCGGGTGCAGACGGTGGCTGAACTGTCGGGGTTGGTTTTGCGGGGGCGGCTGGGTGAGGTGCGCGAGACGTGCCGCTGATCTCGAGCCGCGCCAGGGCCGTACCGACGGGTACTTCGGTCCCGGGTGGGACCAAGTGTTCCAGCACTTTGCCGCTGTCGTAGGATTCGACGTCGATCAGTCCCTTGGTGGTCTCGACCGTCACCAGCGGTTCTCCCTGGCGGACGGCCTCACCGGGTTGCTTCAGCCACTGGGTCAGCGTGGCGCTTTCCATGTCCGCCCCGAGGGACGGGAGAGCAAACTCGACTTCCATCAGCTGCCCCCGGTGCCGCTCACGGTCTTCTGGACGGCATCGACGATTTTCTCAACGCTGGGCAATGCTGCCTCCTCGAGATGCTTGGCGTAGGGGATCGGTACTTCTGCCGTGCAGACTCGCGCCAGCGGCGCATCGAGCTCGTAGAAGGCCCGCTCGACGATACGCGCCATGATTTCGGCGGAAATGCTGCCGCTGCGCCAGCCTTCATCGACGATTACAGCGTGGCGGGTGCGGCGTACGCTCTCGACGATCGCGGACTCATCCAGCGGGCGCAGGGAGCGCAGGTCGAGGACTTCTGCCTCGATCCCGTCCGCGGCGAGAACTTCGGCCGCATCGAGACTCTTGTGCACGCTCCATCCGTAGGTGATCAGCGTCACGTCGCGGCCGGCGCGGCGCACGGCGGCACGATCCAGATCCACCCGTTCCAGGCCCGGGGTGATCGCACCCTGCAAGTTGTAGAGGTACAGGTGCTCGAACATCAGCACCGGATCGGGGCAGGCGAGGGCAGCGGCCAGCATGAACCGTGCATCATCTACCACGGCCGGTACCACGATCCGCAGTCCCGGAACGTGTGCATACCAGCCCTCCAGGCTGTGCGAATGCTGGGCGCCGAGCTGTCGGCCGGCGCCCGTGGCCAGGCGGATGACCAGGGGAACATTGAGTTGGCCGCCGGACATGTGGCACAAGGTCGCGGCGTTGTTGACGATCTGATCGAGCGCGAGCAGGCTGAAATTCACCGTCATGACTTCGACGATCGGTCGCATGCCCCCCAGCGCCGCGCCGATTCCGGCGCCGACGAAGGCGGACTCCGACAGCGGAGTGTCACGAATGCGCCCGGGACCGAATTCCTCGAGCAGGCCCTTGCTGACTGCGTAACTGCCGCCGTAGCGACCGACGTCCTCGCCCATGAGGAACACCCTCGGGTCGGACTGGAGCGCTTCGCGCACCGCCTCGCGCATGGCATCGCGATAGGTCGTGGGGGCTTGCGCCTCAGTGGTTGGGTTCGGCATAAACGAACCTTTCGAGCTCGGAGACGGGCTCCCACGGCGCCTCTTCGGCGAACTGGACGGCGGCATCGACCTCAGTCTCGGCCTCTCGCTCGAGCCGCTGGTAGTCTTCCTCTGTGGCCAACTCGACTGACTTCAGTCTGGTCGTGAGTGTTACGATCGGACCCTTCTTCTGCCACGACTCGATCTCCGCCTTGTCGCGGTACAGCTGGGGGTCGAACATCGAGTGCGCCCGAAAGCGGTAGGTGCGCGCCTCGAGCAGGACCGGCTGGCTGGTCTCGCGGATGCTCTGCACCGCTGCGCGGACCGCCTTCTCAACCGCGAGGACGTCCATGCCATCCACGGCGGCTGCCTCGATCCGGTACGCGCGAGCCTTCGCGGTGATGTCCGTCTCCGCCTGGGCCCGCTCCAGGGCCGTTCCCATGGCATACAGGTTGTTCTCGCACAGAAACAGGATCGGCAGCTGCCACAGCGCCGCCAGGTTGAGTGACTCGTGGAATTCGCCCTCGGCGACCGCGCCGTCTCCGAACAAGCAGGTGGTGATGTCCGACTGGGCTTGAAGTTTCTGTGCAAGTGCAAGACCGACGGCAACGGGCAGTCCGCCGGCCACGATCGCGTTGCCCCCGTAGAAGCGCCGGGCCGCATCAAACAGGTGCATCGATCCGCCGCGACCTCGGCTGCATCCGCTCTGCTTTCCGTAAAGCTCCGCCATGAGATGGGTCATGGGGATGCCTCGTGCGATCGCGTGGCCGTGCTCGCGGTAGGTCGACACGATGGCATCGGACGGTCCCAGCGCCTGCATCGCACCGACTGCAACGGCCTCCTGCCCGTTGTACAGGTGGAGAAAGCCGCGGATCTTCATCTCCCCGTACAGCCGGTAGCAGCGGTCCTCGAAGCTGCGGATACGCAGCATCTCTCGCAGCAGCGCCAAGCCGTGCTCCCGGGTGAGCGCCTCTGCCGGTGCGCTCATTCCTTGCCCTCGAGCGTGGACAGGTCTCCCTCGGGAAGTCCCAGTTCGCGCGCGCGCAGCAGGCGGCGCATGATCTTGCCGCTTCGGGTACGAGGCAGGCTGTCACTGAAGGCGATTTCCCGTGGTGCAACGGCGGCTCCGAGCAGGCGCCGTGCGTGGCCCATGATCTTCAGCCGTAGCGCTTCGGTCGGCTCGAAGCCGTCGCGCAACTCGATGAAGGCTTTTACGGCCTGGCCGGCGATCGGGTCGGGGACTCCGATGACCCCGACCTGTGCGACCGCCGGATGGGCCATCAGCGCGCTTTCGACTTCGAAGGGACTGATCAGGTGGCCGGCCGACTTGATCACATCGTCCGCGCGTCCGACGAACCAGAAGTACCCCTCGTGGTCGCGGCGCGCGAGGTCGCCGGCCAGGTACCAGCCGTCGGCGAAGCTCTCGCGGTAGCGTTGCGGATTGTCGAGATAGCCGCTGAACATGGACGGCCAACCCGGCCGCAGCGCGATTTCCCCGACCTGCTCAGGCGACTCTACGATCTCGAGCTGCCCCTGTGCGGACCGGCGGACCACCTGTGCCTCGATACCCGGTACTGCGCGACCCATCGAGCCGGGCCGCACCTCGCATGCGGCGAAATTCGCGATCATGATGGCCCCGGTCTCAGTTTGCCACCAGGTGTCATGGAACGGCATTCCAAATGCCTCGACGCCCCAGGTCACCGCTTCGGCGTTCAGTGGCTCCCCGACGCTTGCCATGTGCCGCAGGTGCGGATACTGACGCGAGCCGGTCAGCGCAGTGCCTGCCTTCATGAGCATGCGGATGGCCGTCGGCGCGGTATACCAGACGTTGACGCGCTCCTCGTCGAGGATTTGATACCAGCGCTGCGGGTCGAACTCCTCGCGGTCGACGATCATCGTCACCCCGCAAGTGAGCGGACCAATCAGCCCGTAGGCGATGCCCGTGACCCAGCCCGGATCCGCGGTGCACCAAAAGACCTCGCCGGGATGCAGATCGAGCACCAGCTGGCTGGTGACGTGCTGAGCGATTACGGCCGCATGGGGCAGGGTGACGCCCTTCGGCGTGCCGGTCGTGCCGCTCGTAAAGTGCAGCAATGCGACGTCCGTGTCGTGCGTGGGTACCGTCTCGTAGGTGGCAGAGGCCTGTTCCATGAGCTCGGCAAACTCGCTCGTGTGCTCCGGCAGCTCCTCTCCTGGCGCGTCGAGCACGATGAGGACATGGTGCAGTTCCGGGAGTGCTGCGCGGATACTGGCCACCTTGCGCCGGTACAGGTTTGCCGTTGTCACGAGAACCTGGGCGTGGCCCAGCAGCAGGCGCGTTTTGAGCGGCTCGGGGCCAAATGCTGAAAACAGGGGACAGAAGACGTTGCCTGCCTTGAGTGTTCCGAGTGCGACGGTGAAGAGCTCCGGAATACGACCCAGCAAGGTCGCTACCGTTGCGCCGCGTTCGATACCCAGGTATCCCAAGACGTCGGCAAATTTATTGGTGAGATGCTTCAGCTCGGCGTAGGTCAGCTCGGAGCGCTTCCAGTCTCGCTCGATGAATCGCGCCGCGACTTGCTCACCGAAGCCCAGTTCAACCCGACGATCGACCGCCTCGTGCGCAATGTTCACGCGTGAAGCCATGTCGCCCGTCAACGCCTGGCGGGCCCGTTGCCAGCTGAACTCGCGTCGGGCGCTGTCGTAATCACTCAGGTAGTGATCGCGCAGCGCCGTCACCGGCCGCTTGGGTATCGCTTCGGGTGTCATCGACTCCTCCACCTATGCGATTGTCGGACGAGTCATGGAGCTGTCGATCCGCGTTAGTACCTAGCTTCGAGAGATTCGTTTGGTAGGTAGATGCGCGCATTGCCAGCGCTGCCTCAGGCCTCAAGATGACCGGCGGTGCGCGGTCCTGCCGCCGAGGGGCGGGCAGGCAGAGCGTGGGGTTTTCCGACCGGGCGGGCGTGGCATGGCGATCCTGAAATATGCAGGAAGTGCGCGTCGCCTCGTGGTGATCTGCGCGGTTCTGGTACGGCAACTGGTCTGCTGCATGCCGCACCGAATCAGCTTTACGCCGCGGGCGATTCGCCGCAGAGAAATCCGCCGCTACCTGAAGACCCGGCAGCCGAAAAAGAGTGGACCACAGGTCGCGAAAGAAACGCTCGAGCAGCTCGGCCCCACGTTCACGAAGTTCGGCCAGTTCCTGAGCATTCGCCCGGATCTCGTGCCGCCGGAGTATTGCAGCGAATTCCGGCAACTCCAGGACGACGTTCCGCCGTTCTCGTTCGCCGCCGCCCAGGGCACGCTCTGGGAGGAACTGGGTCGTGATCCGAAGACAGTGTTTGCCGAGTTCGACGAGCAGCCGGTCGCGGCCGCATCCGTCGCCCAGGTGCACCGCGCCGTACTGGTCGGCGGACAGGAAGTCGCGGTAAAAATTCGCCGTCCGGACGTCAGGAAGTGCATGGAAGAGGACATCCTCATCATGCTCTTCTTCGCACACTTGGTCGACCGGTTCGTTCATTCGGTGCGCAAGAACCAGCTCGTGATGCTGGTGCACGAATTCTCACGTTGGACGGATCGAGAACTCGATTTCTACGAGGAGGGAAAGCGGGCGATTCAGTTTGCGCACTGCTTCGAGGGTTACGGCGGCGTAATGATTCCGCGTGTCTACCTGGAGTTCTCAACGGAACGGCTGCTGGTGATGGAATTCATTCGTGGAATCAATCCCCTCGAAGCGCCGCCAGGGTCGATTGATCGGGCGGCGATTGCCCGTCTGATTGCCGATTCGATGCTCAAGCAGATCTTCATCGACGGCTTCTTCCACGCAGACCCTCATGCGGGAAACATCCTGGTAACGGGAAGTGCCACTATCGCGTACCTGGATTTCGGAATCGTCGGCTACCTGACGCGGGAACTGAGGGAGTGGACCTTCGACGTGTTGTACGGCATGGCGAGCGCCGATGTACCGCGGGTGATCGACTCGTTCCTCGAGATCTGCGACGTCGATCGCGAAAGAGTTGATGTGCCGGCGTACCGCCGCCAGATGAACGAAGTGCTCGCCGAACTGCACGTTTGCCTGATCGCAAACGTTCCGTTCACCCACATGATGGAGCGGTTTCTCAATACCAGCCTGGAGTTCGGCCTCAACGTCCCACACGATTTCGTCATCATGTCCAAGGCCATCGCCACGCTCGAGGGCACGTGCCTTTCCCTGGATCCGAAGTTTCGGATCGCGGAATTCCTCAAGCCATTCGTCGAGAAATATGTCGTGACGGCCCCGAGCCTCGATGCCGCGCTGGAGTGGCTGAAGTCCGGTCCCTTGGAAATCCGGCGCTTGCAGCGATTGATTCTCAAGCATGGCGAGCGGGCTCTGCGCCTGTTCGAGCATCCGACATTCCGGATCGAGGGTGCGGAGTTCCGCAATATCGTCCGCGAGATGGACAAGTCGAGCGTAAATGTTGCCTACGGAGTGCTGATCGGCGCGCTGATCCTGTTTGCCGCGACGGTGAGCAGCGAGACCGCCTTGGAGCGCTGGTTGCGTAGCGCGCTGCATTTGCCGGTTGCCCCATTCCTCTCGTTGGGCAGTCTCGCGCTCGCGGCCTACCTGTGGCTTCGGCTCTACCTGCGCAATCGGATCGCGAGGCGCAGTCGGTGAGCCGACCGTCGATCTCGGCCGCGAAGGCTCCGCGGCGTACCGGGCAGGTGCGTCAGCGCGCGGGGCGTGAGCCCGGCGCACAGGGCCGGGTGCGGTGCGGGGGGCTCGGCTAATGGAGGCATGGCAAGGCTCGGGCCACGGTGCCTCTGCCACGGAGGAACTTGCGCAAGCGCCTCTGGAGGTTCTCTGGCGGGCTCTAGAGAGCGCCCCGCAGGGACTCAGCCCGAGCGAGGCGGGACGTCGGCTCGAGCACTATGGCTTCAATGAGCTGCCGGAGGAGCGGACCAATCCGCTGCTGCGTCTGCTCGGGTATTTCTGGGGCCCGATCCCCTGGATGATCGAAATCGCGGTCGTTCTTTCGGCGCTCGTGCGGCACTGGCCGGATTTCTTCGTCATCGTCGCGCTGCTCATCATCAATGCGTCGGTCGGATTCTTCGAGGAGTACCAAGCCGCCGGGGCGATTGCGGCGCTCAAGGCCCAATTGGCGCTGCGCGCGCGCGTGCGGCGCGGGGGAGCCTGGTCCATGGTCCCCAGCCGGGAGCTGGTCCCCGGGGATGTCGTGCGCCTGCGTATCGGGGACATCGTGCCGGCGGACGCGCGATTGTTCGAGGGGGACCCGGTCGAGCTCGATCAGTCCGCGCTGACCGGCGAGTCTTTGCCGGTGAGTCGCGCCGTCGGGGGCGTGGCGTTCTCCGGGTCGATCCTCAAGCGCGGCGAGGCCGATGCCCTCGTGTACGCCACCGGGAGTGCAAGCTATTTCGGCAGGACTGCCAGCTTGGTCAAACAGCCCCGCGCCGTGAGCCACTTCCAGCGGGCCGTGCTCAAGATCGGGGATTTCCTGATTCTGCTCGCCCTGGTGCTGGTGGTGTTCATCCTGGCCGTGGCGCTGCACCGCGGCAACCCGATTGCGCGGACCCTCGAGTTCGCCCTGGTCCTGACGGTCGCGGCGATCCCGGTTGCGATGCCGACGGTGCTTTCGGTCACGATGGCGCTGGGCGCGCGTGTTCTGGCGCGCGCCCAGGCGATCGTGAGCCGGCTGGTCTCGATCGAAGAGCTGGCGGGTATGGACCTGCTGTGCTCGGACAAGACCGGCACGTTGACGCAGAACCGCCTCACGCTGGGCACACCGGCACTGCTCGGCGCGGCCAGCGCCGAGGAGGTCAGTGCGTGTGCCGCGCTGGCATCCCGCGCCGAGGACCAGGATCCGATCGACCTCGCGGTTCTCGGTGGGGCGGGGGCATCGGGGCCGCCCCGGGGGTTCAGGATCGTTCACTTTCAGCCCTTCGACCCGGTTGCCAAGCGCACGGAGGCCACCGTAATCGGACAGGGTGGGGAGACGTTCAAGGTCAGCAAGGGGGCCCCGCAAGTCATCCTCGCGCTGCTCGGGCCATCCCCTGAGGTCGAGGCCACCGTGCAGCGCGCGGTGGAGCAATTCGCGGCGCGCGGCTTCCGCTCCCTCGGCGTTGCCCGCACGGACGGGGAGGGCCGGTGGCGGTACCTCGGCATCCTGCCGCTGTTCGATCCGCCGCGGGAGGATTCGAAGCGAATGATCGAGACGGCCCGGCAGATGGGCGTCGCGGTCAAGATGCTCACCGGAGACCAGATCGCGATCGGCCGGGAAATCGCCAGGCAGGTCGGACTCGGCTCGACGATCCTCGACTCGACACTGATCGATCAGTTGAAGGAGGACCCAGACACGGATTCGGAACGCTCCATCGAAGCGGCCGACGGCTTTGCGCAAGTCTTCCCGGAGCACAAGTACCGCATCGTTGAAGCTCTGCAGCGTCACGGCCACATCGTCGGCATGACCGGGGACGGGGTCAACGATGCGCCGGCATTGAAGCGGGCCGATGCGGGAATTGCGGTCTCGGGCGCAACGGACGCGGCCCGCGCCGCCGCGGACATCGTGCTGCTCAGCCCGGGATTGAGCGTAATCATCGATGCGATCAAGGAGAGCCGAAGAATTTTCCAACGCATGAACAGCTATGCCATTTACCGCATCGCCGAGACGATCCGGGTGCTCGTGTTCATGACGCTTTCGATCCTGGTGTTCGATTTCTATCCGGTCACCGCGATCATGATCGTGTTGCTAGCGATCTTGAATGACGGCGCCATTCTCTCCATTGCCTATGACCACGTGCGCTACTCGAAGCGGCCCGAAGTCTGGAATATGCGCCGAGTGCTCGGTGTGGCGAGCGTGCTCGGTCTGACGGGGGTCGTTTCCTCGTTCCTGCTGTTCTACGTGATGGAACGTGTGTTTCGCGCCGACCGCGACCTGATTCAGACGATCATGTACCTGAAGCTCTCGGTGGCGGGCCACTTCACGGTCTTTCTCGCGCGGACGCGGGGTCCGTTCTGGTCGATCCGGCCGTCACGGCAATTGGTCCTGGCGACGGTGAGCACCCAGATCATCGCCACCCTGATCGCCGTCCTGGGCATTCTGATGCCGGCGATCTCGTGGCGCGTGGCGGCATTGATCTGGCTCTACGCGGGTGCATGGTTCGTGATTGGCGACGGGGTCAAGCGCGCCGCGTACCGCATGTTTGATCCTCAGCCTCTCGCCCCACCGTCGAGGGCGACCTGATCTGACTCACTGAGACCTGGAGAGCCGATATGATCGACATTCTGGAGGACTTTCCCGACACGACCGTGGCGTTGCGGTGCCAAGGTCGGGTCACTCGCGAGGATTATGAAAACATCCTGATTCCGCGCGTCAATGCGGTGCTGGCCCGGCACGGGAAGGTGCGCATCTACTACGAGATCGGCCCGGACGTCTCCGGTTTCGAGGCCGGTGCCGTGTGGGAGGATACCAAGCTCGGCTTCGAACACCTCACCCGTTGGGAGAGAGTCGCGCTCGTCACGGACCTGGAGTGGGTTCGTGTCGCGGTCGGCGCGTTCCGCTTTCTGATGCCGGGGCGTCTGCGGCTCTTCCACGGCAGCGAGGCATCGCAAGCGCGGGCCTGGGTTACCGCCCAGGAGTAGTCGGCACGAATCGCAACGGCAGCGCTGCGCACGAGATGCCGTGCGCGAATGTGCTGGCGCATGGTTGACGGGGCGCGGTAGTCTCGCGTCGCAGGGCCATCGCGAGCTATCGAGGTCGATAACGCCGACGGAACGCGCAAGCCCTGCGATGAGAACAGGGCAGGGGCTGGGCGCTGGGCCCGGCTCGGCTCCCGTACTCGTCGCAACGGCAGTGCCACGGAGAATGCTCTTGAAGTCATCGCCTAGCGAACCGGGGGCGCGCGTGCGCCGCGCGTTTCACGCGCAGGCCGGATTCTGCGAGCGGCTCGGTTCGCCCTTCACCGCGCTTCTGTGCCGTGTGCTCGGTGATGGGCTGGCGTGGGAGAGCGAAACCGAGCGGTCCATTCTGCAGTGGCGAGGCGATCCGGGGCCCTTCGCCGACTCGCTGCCGCTACGGGTTGCCGGGGCGCTGCACTACTTGGTGCGCGTCGGGAGAGTTCCGCACCTTGCCGCGCTGTACCCACCGCACCACATGCCGGAGCCGCCTTCGCTACTCGATTCAGTTCATGTCACGCTGAGCCGCGAGGGGGACTTCGTGCGCGAATTTCTCCGATACCCCCCACAGACCAACGAGGTCGGACGTTCGGCGGTACTGCTGGCCGGATGGCTGGAAATCGCCGCACGCACCGCAGGCGTGCTGGACGTGTTCGAAATCGGCTCCAGTGCCGGCTTGAACCTCATCGCCGAGCGCTACCGGTACCGGTTCGGGCAGATCGATTGGCCGGGTCCGGTGTCCAGCGCCAGTGTGCGCCCCGATTCGACCGCGCCTCTATGGATTGGCTGCGAATGGGCGGGACCGTCGCCTCCCGTTACGGCAGCGCTACGCGTCCGGTCGCGCCGGGGTTGTGACTCTCATCCTCTGGACGTGATGGATCCGGTACAGCGTCAGCGCTTGATGGCGTACGTCTGGGCCGATCAGCGCGATCGTCTCGAGCGCTTGGATGCGGCGATCACTCTCATGCGGGCTGACCCGGTCGGGGTGGACAGATGCGATGCCGCACGGTGGCTCGAAGCGGTCCTGACGCCCGATGCCGAGCCGGGTATCGTTCGGGTCGTCTGCCACAGCATCGTGTGGAGTTACCTCGATCCGGAATCACAAGTCCGGATCGGTGCGCACCTGGCGCAGGTCGGAGCCCAGGCCTCGCTGGATCGGCCGCTGGCCTGGCTGCGCCTGGAACTGCTCGGACGGGACGAACCGGCCGCACTGCGGCTGACGATGTGGCCCGGGGGTGAGGACGAAGTGCTCGCCCGCGCCCATCCTCACGGCACCTGGGTTCGCTGGGGTAATTGACTTGATCTGCGGGCGGATGCTCAGCGAGCCGCTGCCGGAGCACGACGGATCTTGCGGCAATTCACGGTGTGCTCGAGCGGATCAACTCTCGTACACCCGTCTGTGCCGCTTCGATGGCCCCGGCGACATACCCGGGGAACTGGGGTGAGCATTCGCTTGCGATGCCCCATAGGCGACCCTGCCACGGGCCGGTGACGGGCGTTATGGGCGGGGCGCTCGCGTGTTCACCGGATTCATCCAGGTCGGCCTCGGTCGCGGTGAACGGGTCCCGCGCCCAGTCTTTGACGACATCTACTTGCGGTGCCGCGGCTGCCGGGCCGAACAGGCGTGCCAGCTGTTCGCGGCAGGATGCGCGCAGTTCGTCCTCGCGAATCCCCCGACGCTGTCGTGCCGGGAGCGCAAAGAAGCCAAACAGCGCCGCACCGGCCCCGGGAACGGATGCGTCGTGAATTTCGCCCAGCGGACCGAGCGCGCTGCGTGCTTCGCCGGAGAGTCCTTGGTGGCGCCAAAAGGCCGTGTCGTAGCGGGCGAGGTACTTGGCGTGCGGCGCCATCCAGGTCGGTGTCGTGATCCATTGCGACGCCAACGCTTGGGGCAGATCGGGCTCGAACGCGATGTGGCGCATTGCCAAACGCGGTGGTAGCGCCAGCAATACCCGCTCGGCATGCCACGTGGTGACACCGCCCATGGCGTCCTCGCTGTCGATTTCGATATGGGCATTGCAGCGGCGTAGACGCCGCACGATCTGGCCCCGCGCGATCCGCTGCAGGTTCACGCCAACACACAATGCATCGATCAGGGCGCGCATACCGCCCGCCAGGCGCATCGAGGTCGGCACGACTTGGAACGCGCGCATGCGTTGTGGAGCGCTCATCGCTGAACGCTCGATCAGCAGGTCGCCGGTCTCGTGTTGCGCAAAGCGGTGCAACTGCAGTGCCCGAACCAGTCGGTCGAGTTCCGGCTGGATGTCCGGCCAGAACCACGTCGCCCCCAGGTCGAAGCATCCAGTCGCCGCAACGGGCTTCGCGGTGGTCTCGAGCGATGCCGAGGCGATGCGGCCGCCGGGTGAATCGCGTGCCTCGAGGAGCCAGTAATCCTGGATGCCCTGTGCGCTCAGCAGATAGGCGGCGTACAGGCCGCTCAGGCCCGCGCCGATGATTGCGACGCGGGCGCAACTGTTGGAGAGATCGGGCATGCGAGGCGGTTCGGGAGGAGTGGTTGCGTGGGCGCCCGCTAGGGCGTGAAGCGAATCCCGGTGCGGCCGGGTCAGGGTTGCGCCAATCCGTGGGGCCGATGGGGCAGGATCATCATCTCGCGCAGAGGGGAGTGGACCCGGATGCGTTTGAAGCGCTGCGGCTTGGTCTGCAGTGCCGGCGAGCCGGCACCGGTGGGCGCCGGGCATGCGCTGCTGGACGGATTGGCCATGTAGGCCAGTGCGGCGCTCAGGACCGCCTCCTTGGGATCGCCGAGCGGATGGGAGAAGTCATCGGCAACCGAGCAGCCGGGCAGCGTGACCCCCGGCAGGGAGGCGGTGTTCTGCGGCGAGAAGCCATCGCCGAAATCACCGAACCCCTTGGCGTTGACGCCCTTGAATTCGATGGAGAAATACGTCGTGCCGCAATTGTCCTGCGGGTAAAAGCCGTAGGGCTTGCCGCAGGTGGTCGAACCGAACTGGTAGACCTGCACGCCGACGCCGCGCAGGCCATTCATGATTGCCTCGCTGGCCGAACAGGTCGCTGCACTGGTCAGCACGAACACGCGCGACAGATCCAGGGTCGGCAGCGCCGTGCCGGCCGTGACGGAAAGTCCCTGGGACGTGTCGTAGAACGGCATGGGCGTGATCGGGTTGCCCGTGACGGGATTGGTGGTGGGGTACTGGCTGTTGAACTGTTGGACGTAGAAGCTCTCGCCGGCGGTCTGGTTGGGGCCGGCGACCATGTAGGCCAGTTCACTGGCCAGTTCCAGGAGGCCGCCGCCGTTGTAGCGCAAGTCGAGTACGAGATTGGTCACGCCGTCGGCCTTGAGCGTGTTGATCGCTTTGACCAGTTCGGCCTCGGCGGACACGTCCACCTGGTCGTCGTAGAGAATGTATCCGACCGTGCCGGAAGCGGTGGCAAGTGTCTTGACCTGCAGTACGGGTTGGTCGGTGATGCTCTGCGCCTGCATGGTAAAGGTGCGCGGGGTGTTCGAGCCCGGGTCGAGCACCGTGAAGCTGTGTGTCTCACCGTCCTGTGTCGGTGACAGGGCGGAATTGATCGTGTCGATATCCGTCGCACTGGTAGTGTTGACGACATCCACGCCGTCGACATCGAGGAGTTCATCGCCGCGGACCAGGCTGGCCGGGGCGCTGGCGGCCGGCGTGCCGGGTTGTGTGTACGCGACCACGATCTGGCGTGGCGGCGAGCCTTGCACCACGGCCCACTGCACGCCGTACCCGGCGGAGCTGCCTTGCTCCATCGCCTCCCAGGTCGCCGTCGGGTAGGAGAAGTGGAACCGGTCCTTGGGCGCTCCGCTCGCATCGCTCTGCGTGGTCTTCATCAGGTTGAAATACTGGGACGTGGTGTACAGGGACGGATCGAGATCCGGCACCTCGCTGTACCAGTAGTACAACTGGTGGGTCCACGAGCGCAGCCAGTTGTTCTGATCGGTGATCGTGCCGGGCACATCGGGATAGGGGTTCCCCGTGTAGGGGTCGGTGCCGGTGCGCGGAGCGGCGCAGCGTTGCGCATAATCGGAGGCGGGTTTGTACAACCCGGGCGTCCAGCCATCTGCGCTCGATGTCGTGCTGCTGTGCGCGGAGGTCGCCGAACTCGCCGCGGCGCTGCCGCCACCCCCGCCGCACCCGGCGAGAACCAGGGCGGTAGCGAGCACCGCCGTCCAGCGCATCCATTGTCCCAGGCGCATCGTTCCCCCTGAATTGTTCTGCACGCACTCGGCGTCGAGTCGGGTGCTCGACTTGTCGATAAAACTATAGCACGAGCCCATTGGCCGCGAATTGCGTCCCAGGTTGCTGCAGCGTATCAGCGCGATGCGCGGTGTCCGGCCTCGCCACGGGTGACGTGAGAGGGCGGCTCGCGAACGAACTCGATGAACGCCCGAAGGGCGGCCGGGACCAGTCGACGGCCGGAGTAGTAGAGGTAGGGTCCGGAGAAACTCGGCCACCAGGACTCGAGCACCGGTTCGAGCACGCCGCGCTCGAAGTCAGGACGCAGCCAGTCCTCGAACAGGTAGAGGATGCCGAGGCCCGCCCGCGCGGCCTGCAGGGCCAGCTCCGTGGCGGTCCCGATGCTGACCAGCAGGGGCCCGGAGGGCTCGACCCGAATCGTCTCCCCGGCGTGTTCGAATTCCCACGGGGGCATCGAGCCGCTGTTGAAGCGTCCCAACAGGCACGAATGCGCGAGCAGCTCGCGGGGGTGGCGAGGTCTGCCGCGCCGATCCAGGTAACCGGGCGAGGCGGCAGCGGCAAAACGCTGGGTCCGCGGACCGATCGGCACGGCGATCATGTCGCGCTCCAGGCGCTCCTCGTAGCGGATCCCCGCGTCGAAGCCCGCGGAGAGAACGTCGACGAAGCCTTCTTCGGCGATGATCTCGAGGCGAATGTCCGGGTAGGCCGCCAAAAAGGGGGCAACGATGTTCGGCAGGACGAGGTGCACCGCGCTGATCGGCACGTTGAGCCTCAGGGTGCCGGCCGGCCTGTCGCGGAACGAATTCACGACATCGAGTGCTGCGTCGAGTTCAGCCAAGGCAGGCGCGAGGCGTTCGAGCAGTTCTCGGCCGGCCTCGGTGGGCGCTACGCTGCGGGTCGTCCGGTTCAGCAGCCGCACGCCGAGGCGCCCCTCCAGGCGGCGCACCGCATCGCTCAGTCCCGAGGGGCTGGCGCCTGAGCTTTTCGCGCCTTCGCGGAAGCCCCCGGCGCGGGCCACGCAGACGAATGCGTTGAGTTCGTCTAGAGGATGCTTCATTGTCCGAAAATTCGAACGGCCTGTTCAGATTGTAACCCCTTATCGATCAGAGAAACAGCCGGTAAAGTGCCCCGGATTTACAGGAGAGCAACCATGTCGAGCGTCGAAAATTCCGGAACGTACCGTCTCGGCGAGCGCGCCGTGAACCGACTCGGCTACGGGGCGATGCAGCTGGCCGGGCCGGGTGTGTTCGGGCCGCCGAAGGATCCACGGGCCGCCCGTGACGTGCTGCGCGAGGCGCTCGCGAACGGTATCAACCATATCGATACCAGCGATTTCTACGGTCCGCACGTCACCAATCAGATCATCCGCGAGGCACTGCATCCCTATCCGGATCACCTGACGATCGTGACCAAGATCGGCGCGAAGCGCAGCGCGGATGCGGCGTGGCTGCCGGCCTATAGTGCGGAGGAACTCACCCGTGCGGTCCACGACAATCTGCACAACCTCGCCGTGGACACGCTCCAGGTGGTCAACCTGCGCATCATGTTCAGCGCGCATGGGCCGGCTGAGGGCTCCATCGAGGAGCCGCTCACCGTGCTCGCCGACCTGCAACGCCAAGGCCTGGTGCAGCATATTGGGCTGAGCAACGTCACGCCGGCCCAGATCGAGCAGGGGCGCAGCATCTGTCCCATCGTGTGCGTCCAGAACCACTACAACCTGGTCAATCGCAGCGACGAGGGGCTGATTGATGTGCTGGCGCGCGAGAACATCGCCTACGTGCCGTTCTTTCCGCTCGGCGGGTTCACCCCGTTGCAGTCCACGACGCTGTCGGAAGTAGCCTTGAGCCTGGGTGCCAGTCCGATGCAGGTAGCGTTGGCGTGGTTGCTGCGGCGCTCACCGAACGTGCTGTTGATTCCCGGGACGTCCTCACTGAGTCACCTGAGGGAGAATCTCGCGGCTGCCGCGATCGACTTGCCCGAGGCGGCCATTGCAGCCCTGGACGGGATTGGGGCGCCTGCGGCCTGAGAGCGCCTTGTCCGACTCCGGTGCGTTGCAGCCGACCTTGACTGGGCGCCGCAGAGGGCTTTTAATCCGAATTACTATAAAATTAGTAGTTAAAGCTGACCCATGCGCCTGACGGATCGGGAAGCAGATCTGATGAGCGTGTTGTGGGAGCACGGGCCGTGCACCGTTGCGCAGGTGCACGCGCATCTTGCCGATACGCTCGCTTATACGACCGTCCTTTCCGTGCTGCGTGGCCTGGAGGGCAAGGGAATCCTCACCCGGACCAAAGTGGGGCGCGCACACCGCTACGCGGCCCGGGTTTCACGCGAGAGCGCCCGCCGCGGCGCCGTCGCCGCACTGGCGAGGAAGTTCTTTTGGGGTTCACGCGAGGGCCTGCTGGCGCACCTCCTGGAACACGAACGCCTGGATGAGAAGGAGCTCACCCGGCTGCGCGCGCTGCTCAACAAACATCAGCGAAACACCCGATGATCGGCGTTGTGCTTTACGTGCTCGTGGTCAGTGTATTCGTGAGTGCGGGCGGGTGGTTCGCGGAGCGTATCCTGGCGAGCCTCGGCTGGCCGCGCCGGTGGGCGTGGAGCGCGGCGATGCTGTTGACGGTAGCGATCCCCGCATGGCACCTGCCCGGCGCGCTGCCGGATATGTCGCCGGTGCAGGTGAACGTGAACGTGCCCCGGGTTGCAGCTCACGTCCCGCTGACGCACCAGCGCGTACGCCATTCCCGCCAGGCACTTGCGGCTGCGCACGCGATAGATGCCGGAGCGGCGCCCGGCAGGCTTGGAGCGCGGCCCGCGCACCGCCTTTGGACCCCAGCGGCGTACCAACGTGTGCTGTTGGCTTTTCTGGTCACCTGGGCCCTGAGTGCCTCGGTGCTCCTGGGCCGGCTGCTGGCCGGCGCCGCGGCATTGCGCCGCCAGGCCCGAGATTGGGCGGACGCGGTCCTCGATGGCGTTGCGCTGAAGGTATCGGAGGAGGTGGGTCCGGCGGTGATCGGTTTCGTTCACCCCCGAATCGTCGTGCCGCACTGGTTGCCGGAGCAGAGTGCCCAGATGCGCTCTGCAGTTCTGGTGCACGAAAGCGAGCATCTCAGCGCACGCGACGGACACGTTCTGCTCGGCGCGCGTCTGCTCGTCGCATTGATTCCCTGGAATCTGCCGCTGTGGTGGCTCTGGCGGCGTCTCAGGCTGGCGATCGAGATCGATTGCGATGCGCGCGCGGTGCGCCGGGGTGTGACAGCGGCCGCGTACGGCGAGGAGTTGCTCGCCATTGCGACACGTTTGCCGGCGGCGCCGCGGCCAGCGGTCGGTCTGTTCGAGCGCCGTTCGCAGTTGGCGCAGCGGATCCGGATCCTCCTGCGCCGGCCCCGCAAGTGGTGGCGCTGGGCTGCAGTGCCGCTGTACGCGTTGACCGGGATGGCCGCCCTGGCGGCCGGGACGTTTCCCGCGCCTCCGGTCAGCGCCGCCCTGGGTGCCCGGAATCAAACGGAACAGACCGCACGCCAGATGGATGTGGCACGGATCCGCGATGCTCGCCTCACGCGGCGCTTGGTGGCCAGCGCACGACCGTACGCGCTTGCGGCGGCCGCAGTCCTGGGTTGGCCGTATCCCGAGAGCCTGCGCATGAGCCATGACCGGGTGGGGATGGTAAGAGGACCGGCCAATGCTGCGCAACGGCTTGGGTGGCTGGCGCGCGCGGTCTCCGAAGCGCCGGCTCAGCCGGATTTGCTGACACTCGAGAAGAACGCCTGCCAGAGCTGGGATCCGCACTGCGACGTCGCGTCTTTCGATGCTCGTCTGCGGGCACTGGACCCGCGCAACGGGCTGGCCGGGCTCGATGGCCTCGAGACGTCGCTGAAGGCAGGCGATCCTGCGGGCATCGATGCGGCACTCGCGGCCCTTGGACAGGCGAGCTATGTCGATACCTATACCAATCACCTGTTTGCTCAGATGGCCGAGGCGCTGCACGGCACCGGCAAAGAGGGGTTCGTCATCGCGTTCGGCCAGCTCTACAGCATTCGCGGCGGCGGGACGCAGTTCTTAAACGCGATGATCGCCTTCTCCAGGGTCTGCAACTGGAAGCCCGATGCGCTGAGCGCCCGGCGCCTGGCCCTGTGTCGCAGCGCGGTTGTGCCCCTCGAGCACGGCGATACGATCGCGGTGGTCGAGACCGGCCTCGAGATCGCGATGCGCTTGTGGCCCGCCGGTATGCCGCAGTACCAGCGTGCGGCCATGCTGCGCCGGCACATACGGTACCTGATTCGTCAGTCGGCGCGACTGCTGTGGCCACCCGACGGCTGGCAACGAGTCGTTCTCGTACTCGACCCCCGCGGGTACTTCGAGCGCATGTACGCACGCAACGTGCGCCTGGACGAGCGCTATCCTCGTGAGCAGGACGTGCTGCGCGAGGAGCTCATCGAAGCCGGGTTACGCGTGAATCCGCCGTCGCGCGCGCAGGACCGTTAGTGATCTGATTTCAATGAACAGCCGTTCGTTTGAGGCTGCGTGAAGCTTCTGGATGTGGAACTCGGGGAGCAGCTGAGGCCGCACCACGGGGTAGTCACCGTGCACGCCGGCGGTCAGCCTAGCGAGCATCGTGGAAGATGATGCCGAGAGTATGGCGCTGGCCGCTGCGGATGCGGCTCACGCCGTGTTTCATGTTGACTCGAGTCGCGCCGCGGGCGCCATCGACCGGTCTGTGGCATACCGCGAACACCACGGCATCGCCTTGTTCGAGCGGGACCACTTCGACGCGGCTTTGGCGCCGCGGGCGCTGTTCGGTGAGCACGAATTCACCGCCGGTGAAATCACTGCCCGGCCGGGAGAGCAGAATCGCCACCTGCAGGGGAAAGACCAGATCGCCGTAAACGTCCTGGTGCAGGCAATTGAAGTCGCCCGCACCATAGTGCAACAGCAGTGGCGTGGGTCGTGCCTGGCCGGCGGCGTGACAGCGTGCCAGATAATCGGCATGTCGCTCGGGATAGCGCTCCGGCAGCCCCAACAGGGCATTCCACTCATTGGCGATGCGCGCCAGGGGCGGATAGAGTTCTGCGCGCAGCCGGGCCACCGCCCCCGGGAGCGGGTAGTCGAAGTATTGATATTCGCCTTGCCCGAACCCGTGCTGCGCCATGCGGATGCGGCTGCGGAACCTGCCGCGCTCGTCGTATAGGGCTTCAATCGAACGGCACTCGGCGGGCGAGAGTATCCCCGGGAGCAGCGCGTAACCGCAGTCTTTCAGCGGTGCGGCAAGGTCGCCGGCGGATTCCTTCGCGATGGGCACGCTGCGTGATGACATTGCGGCGCCTCAGCAATCCCCGTCGGGACTGCGCAGCGGTGTGCCCTGGTGATAGAGGATTTTCCACTGCGTGCCGTGGCGGCGCCAGAGACTGGCGCGACGCGTCGAGCGGCCCGGCTCGCGCAACAGGTAGGTGAGCAGGAAAATGTCCGTCGCCAGTGCGTCGCAGCGCAGATCCGACATCTCACCGTGAATGGTGTGCGCGCTCCGCGGGCCGGGTCGTTTTCGCAGCACAGCCAGTGCCGACTCACGCGTGTACTGGCGCCCCGAGGCGCCGATCTCCTGGAAGCTGGCATCGAGCAGGGCGTCAATCTCCGCTGCGGCGTCATTGACGCTGCTGAATTGCAGCGTCTGCTCAAGTTCCCGTAGCGTTTGTACGAGAGTCGCCGGTACGGGGTCGTTGCGTTCATCGGGCATCGGTGGCGCTCGTCGAGTCCGGCTCGGGATTTCGTCAGTATCGGCGCCCGGCATCGCGCTTCCCAGGGGGCACGGCGGAGGCCGGAGCACGTTGTTTCAGTGTAAGGGGAGCGCCAAGCTGCGGCAATCGGCGTGTCGGGCCGCGTCGAGGATGGAGTCTGAAATTGGCTGTGCGAACAGTGTCGCATCCCGAGCCGGCTCCCGGTGGCCCGCATGGGAGTCGTCTGAGCGCGACCGCAGGCGAGCCGTGTTTCGCCGGGTCGAAAAAGAATGCGCCCGGCGGAGCGTTCGTCTCCGCCGGGCGCGAGCGAGCGTCCGATAGCTACTAGTGTTCGGTCGAGGCGATGAAGGCTGCGATATTGGCATGCAGCTTCTTCAGCGCCGGGATGTGCACGTAGATCATGTGCCCGGTCATGTAGTAATCATACTGGATGTTGGACTGCAGCTTGCGCGGCATGGGCAGGTGCTCCATCTCGTAGATGCCCTCGTAG
>OFHJ01000263.1_pt1 | contig 21916 bp, 16 predicted proteins | sample 1522001 | NCBI WGS metagenome assembly OFHJ01 (sample SAMEA2464838, study PRJEB22497) | soil metagenome | biome: Grassland; feature: Farmland; material: Clay | place: Australia | collected 2013-02-01 | depth 1.2 m | reverse complement strand
GCACGTCCTCGAGCCCGATGCCGTACTTGAACAGCTGCCTCGGGTTCAGGTCGATGCGGATCGCCGGCAGCGAGCTGCCGCCGATGTCGATGTTGCCCACCCCCGGGACCTGCAGGATCTTCTGCTGCAGGATGGTCGAGGCGGCGTCGTAGACCTGTCCGACGGGCAGCGTTCTGGACGTCAGCGCCAGGATCAGGATCGGCGCCTCGGAGGGATTGAACGCCCAGTAGCCCGGATCCGAGCGCAGCGAGGCGGGCATGTCCTGGCGGGCCGCCTGGATGGCGGCCTCCACGTCGCTCTCGGCGCCGTGGATGTTGCGGCTGAGATCGAAGATCAGCACGATCTGCGAGCGCCCCTCGGTGCTCTGCGAGGTCATCTGCTCGATGCCCGCGATCGAGCTCAGGCGCCGCTCGAGCGGCGTGGTCACACTGGTGGCGACCGTCTGGGGGCTCGCCCCGGGCAGGTTCGCGTAGACCACGATCGCCGGGAAATCCACCTGCGGCATCGGTGCGACCGGCAGCAGGAAGTACGCCACGAGCCCGGCGAGCGCGAGCCCGCACGCGAGCAGCGTGGTGGCCACCGGCCGGGTGATGAACAGGCGCGAGACGTTCACGGCGAATCGATCGGCACCGGCCCCGAGCCGCGTACCGGAACCCCCGCCCAGGCCTTCGCCCGGCGCGCGAGCCGGTCGAAGAACAGGTACACCACGGGCGTGGTGAACAGCGTCAGCAGCTGGCTCAGCAGCAACCCGCCGGCGATCGAGAGGCCGAGCGGGCGGCGCAGCTCAGAGCCGGTGCCCGAGCCCATGATCAGTGGCAGCGCGGCGAACAGGGCGGCCACGGTGGTCATGAGGATGGGCCTGAAGCGCAGCAGCGCGGCCTCGTAGATCGCATCGCGTGGACTCTTGCCCTCCCGTCGTTCGGCCTCGAGCGCGAAGTCGATCATCATGATGGCGTTCTTCTTCACGATGCCGATCAGCAGCACGATGCCGATGATGGAAATGATGTCCAGGCTCTCCCCGGCGGCCATCAGCGCCAGCAGCGCCCCGATGCCCGCCGAGGGCAGCGTCGAGAGAATGGTCAGCGGGTGGATGTAGCTCTCGTAGAGCACCCCGAGCACGATGTACACCGTGGCGATCGCCGCGAGCAGCAGCAGCACCTCGCTGGTGAGGCTCGACTCGAAGGCGAGCGCCTCGCCCTGGAACGTGGTGGTGATGCTCACCGGCAGGCCGATGCGCCGCTCGGTGGCGCGGATGGCGCTCACCGCCGCGCCGAGCGAGGCGCCCGGGGCGGTGTCGAAGGAGAACATCGCCGCGGGGAACTGGCCGAGGTGATCGAGCATCAGCGGTGCGTCCCGCACCGAGATGTGCGCAATCGAGCCGAGCGGCACCTGCCCGCCCCCGGCGGAGGGAATGTAAAACGTGTTCAGCGCCTGGACCGTGTTCGAGGTCTGCGGGTCGGCGGTGAGGATCACCCGGTAGTCGTTCGACTGGGTGTAGATGGTCGAGATGATGCGCTGGCCGAATGCATCGTAGAGCGCGTTGTCGATGGTCGCATCCGTGATGCCGAACCGCGCCGCCGTGCTGTGATCGACATCGATCTGCACGGTACGCCCCTGCTCGGTGAAGCTGCTCGAGACGTGCGCGAGCTCCGGCGAGCGGCGCAGCGCGGCGAGCAGCCGCGGCACCCAGGGCGAGAGGATCGAGCGGCTCGCCGCCCCGAGGATGAACTGGTAGCGGGCCCGCCCCGAGATGGAGCTGATGGTCAGGTCCTGCACCGGCTGCAGTGAGAGCTCGATCCCGGGCACCGCGTGCGCCGCGGCGCGCAGCTGGTTCATGACCGTGGTGATGGTGGCCGAGCGCTCGTCCTTGGGCTTGAGGTTGATCAGCATCTGCCCGTCGTTGACGGTCATGTTGTTGCTGCCGACCCCGATGTAGGAGGTGAGGCTCACCACGTTGGGGTTGCGGCGCAGCGCCGCGGCGAGCGCTTCCTGGCGCTCGGCCATCGCCTTGAAGGAGATCGAGGGCGGCCCGACGGTGGTCGCCTGGAGCAGGCCCGTGTCCTGCAGCGGGAAGAACCCCTTGGGGATCACGACGTACAACAGCACCGTCAGCACCAACGTCCCGGCGGCGATCCACAGCACCAGGCGCTGGCGCGCCAGCGCCCAGTCCAGGCCCCGGCCATAGGCCTCGATCAGCCCGTTGAACCAGGCCTCGGCGCGGTGCGCCCAGCCGCCCTGGTGCGAGAGGGTCTCGGCGTGCGGACGCAGCAGCTTCGCGCACAGCATCGGCACCAGCGTGAGCGAGACGGCCGCGGAGATCAGGATCGAGATCGCCAGCGTGATGGCGAACTCGCGGAACAGCCGCCCGACGACCTCGCGCATGAACAGCAGCGGGATCAGCACCGCGATCAGCGAGATGGTCAGCGACACGATGGTGAAGGCGATCTCGCCCGCCCCGTCGAGGGCGGCCTGGAGCGGGCCCTTGCCCTGCTCGATGTGCCGCGAGATGTTCTCGATCATCACGATGGCATCGTCCACGACGAAGCCCGACGCGATGGTGAGCGCCATCAGCGAGAGGTTGTCGAGGCTGAAGCCCGCCAGGTACATCACCGCGAACGTGCCGATCAGCGAGACCGGCACCGAGAGGCTCGGGATGATGGTCGCCGGGATGCTGCGCAGGAACAGGAACATCACCAGCACGACCAGGGCGACGGCGAGGGTCAGCTCGAATTCCACGTCGTGCACCGAGGCGCGGATGGTCTCGGTGCGGTCGGTGACGACCTTGAGGTTGACGTTCGCCGGCAGCGAGGCGCGCAGTTCCGGCAGCAGCTCGCGGATGTTGTTGACGGTCTGGATGACGTTCGCGCCGGGCTGACGCTGGATGTTGATCAGTACCGCAGGCGTATCGTTCAGCCAGCTGGCCAGCTGGGTGTTCTCCGAGCCCATCACCACGTGCGCGACGTTCTTCAGGTACACCGGCGCGCCGTTGCGGTAGGCGACCACGATGTTCCCGTACTGCTCGGCGCTGTCGATCTGGTCGTTCGCATCGATGGTGTAGGCGTGCGCCTCGCCGTCGAAGTTGCCCTTCGGCGCATTCGAGTTGGCGTTCGCGATGGTGGTGCGCAGATCGTCGAGGTTCAGCCCGTAGGCGGCCAGCTGCGGCAGGTTCGCCTCGATGCGCACCGCCTGCTTCGGCGCCCCGTTCAGGCTCACCAGGCCCACGCCCGAGACCTGGGAGATTTTCTCCGCGATGCGCGTATCGGCGAGGCTCTGCACCTTCGTGATCGGCATCGTGCTCGAGGTCAGCGCCAGTGTCAGGATGGGCGCATCGGCCGGGTTGACCTTGGCATAGATCGGCGGGGCCGGCAGGCTCGCCGGCAGCAGGCGCTGCGCGGCGTTGATGGAGGCCTGGACTTCCGCCTCGGCGACGTCCAGGTTCAGGCTCAGATCAAACTGCAGCGTGATCTGCGAGGCGCCGGCGGAGGTCTTGGAGGACATCTGGTCCAGGCCCGACATCTGCCCGAACTGCCGCTCCAGCGGTGCGGTCACCGTAGCGCTCATGACGTCCGGGCTCGCACCCGGCAGGAACGTCGAGACGACGATGGTCGGGTAGTCGACTTCCGGAAGCGTCGAGACCGGCAGCAGCAGGAACCCGATCGCCCCGAGGATGACGATCGCGACCATCAGCAGCGAGGTGGCGACCGGCCTCAGGATGTAAGGCCGGGACGGGTTCATGCGTGCGTCCCGCCCGGCTTGGCCGGACCGCGGCGCCGCCCGGCGCGCTCGGCGGCCTTGGCGTGCGCGCCCACCGGGTGAGTCCCGGGGATGCGCACTTTGGCGCCGTTGCGCAGCTGGTCGGCCCCATCCGTCACGACGGTCTCCCCGACCTTCAACCCCTTGAAGATCGCGATGTACTTCCCGTCCGTCGGCCCTGTCTCCACGGTGCGCAGGGCCACCGTATCGTTGGGCTTGACGACGTACACGAAGTTGCTCGACGGACCGTTCTGCACCGCCACGCCCGGCACCACGAGCTGGTTCTTCAGCGTGCGCAGGACGAGCTTGACGTTGACGAACTCGTTCGGAAACAGTGCCAGAGCGCTGTTCTTGAACAGCGCGCGCATCTGCAGCGTGCCGGTCGTGGTGTTGATCTGGTTGTCGATGCTCTGGAGCGTGCCGGTGGCGATGCGGTGGCGCATGTCGCGGCTGTAGGCGTCGACGGCGAGCGCGCGCCCGGCGTGCATCCGGCGGAAGATTTCCTCGATGTCGTTCTCCGGCACGGTGAAGATCACCGACATCGGACGCATCTCGGTCACCGTCACGATCGGCGTGCTCTGGTCGGCCTGCACGAGGTTGCCCGGGTCGACCTGGCGCAGCCCCACCCGGCCGGTCACCGGCGAGGTGATGTCGCAGTACGAGAGGTTCAGCCGCGCCGTCTCGACGGTGGCCTTGTCGGCCTCGACCTGCGCCTTGTCCTGGCCCACCGTGGCGCGCTGGTCGGTGTAGGTCTGCTCCGAGACCGAATCCTGCGCCAACAGGCGCTTGTAGCGCTGGAGGTCGATTTCGGCGCTGGAGAGCGCCGCCTCGTCACGGGCCAGCTGGCCGCGCGCCTGGTCGAGCTGGGCCTGGTAGGGGCGCGGGTCGATCTGGGCGAGCAACGCCCCGGCGTGCACCATGTCGCCCTCCTTGAAGGTGATGCGCAGCAGGGGCCCCGAGACCTGCGGGCGCACGTTGACCGTGGCGAGCGGCGTGACGGTGCCGAGCGCCTCGATGACGACGGGGATGTCGCGGGTCGAGACCTGCGCCACGTCGACCGGCATCGGTCCGCCGTTGTTGAAGCTCTTCTTCTGCCGGTCGACGTGGCCGCGGTAGATCGCCAGGCCAATCAGCAGCACGAACGCGCCGAGCCCGATCCAGGCGATACGCCGGTGACGGCGCACCTTCGCCAGATCGGGGGCAGCAGATGCCAGGTCGGGCTGGCCGCCCTCATGTGGTTCCATGGGACATCAGACTACCATTTGCGACACCGGTTCAGCGGGCGGGCGCATCCAAAAAGCTCAAGATTTGTCAGGCACTTGTGGCTTCTTGAGGGGTTCGCACGTCGTTGCATCATTCCATCGACGCCGCTGCACGGTTCATCGCAACCGCAGTCCTGGCCGGTGCCGTGCGCCGCGGGCTGGAGCCGGCGGCGTGCCCCGGACACCGACCACGCCGCAACATGCGCTCGGTCCCGGAACGACCGTCAGAGTGCGAACTGCTGCCGCGCATCGGCGACTGGACCGACGATCACTTCCTGGTTTACCTGACACAGCGCGCCACGGACAACACGGGCGACCTCATCCTCGGTGAGGTCGCCCTCAACCGCCATCTCGCGCATGCCCAGCGCCTCGCATGCGTCGCCTCTGCCGAACGGGCCACCCGGTACCCAGCCTACGCGGCCGCTGCAATGGCCGGCGACCCACCGGGTTCGTGCGCCCACGGCGAGCAACCGAAGTTCCTGGCTCGAGTCGACGGGGACAACCGGCAGACCCACGTCCTCGTCAAATTCTCTCCACCACACACCAGCGAGACGGGCCGGCGCTGGGCGGATCTGCTGCGCTGCGAACACTTGGCGCACCAGGTGCTCTGCGACGCAGGAGTCGCCGCCTGCCAGTCCCAGTGGTTTTCCTTCGCGGACCGTGCGTATCTCGAGGTCGAGCGCTTCGACCGCATCGGCGCTGACGGACGCCGGGGAACCGTCTCGCTGTTTGCGCTCGACCTCGCCCGCTATGGACGGCTGGACCGCTGGAGCGAATGCGCCCGTCGACTGAACGCCGATCGCCTGCTGAGCAAAGATGATGCCGAGCACATTGCCCTGCTCGAGGCCTTCGCGACATTGATTGCCAACACCGATCGGCACTTCGGCAACGTGACGCTGTTCGACCGCTATGCGGGAGCATTTGAACTCGCACCGGTCTACGACATGCTGCCGATGCTCTTCGCACCCCGTCATGAACAGATCGTTGATCGGCGCTTCGAGCCGCCACCTCCGAGTGCCACCCTGTTGGGCGTATGGCCGCGGGCGCGCGAACTCGCCGAACACTACTGGGAACGCCTCGCTGCGGACGAATTCATCAGCAAGCCCTTCCGGGATATTTGCGCACGGGCTTTCGAGACACTGCACCGAGCGCCGTGAACTCGCGCCGGACGATGACAGTGCGCGGCGCGGGCCATCGCCCCGCTCCATGGGACGCAAGTGGGCCATCGAGCTTGACCCGAATCGGACCACTTTCTAGGATGACCGAAGGATCGACATCAAGGAATTCGCATGGCCAATAACACTGCCTCGCCAGAGGCGCACCAATCCATGCGTTCGACACCATGAGCGACTCGATTTCGCAGATCAAAAGCCTCTCCTCCTACCGCCGATTCATCGAACGCCTGGCGCAGTCCTGGCGCACCTTCCAGGCCCAGCGACACGCCCGGCTCGCGCAGCAGGCGCGCAACGGGCTGGCCGCCGAGAAAGTCGCAGAGAATATCGTCGAAGATTTCCTGACGATTGCCCTCGATTGGCCGCTGAGTGATCTGAACAACCAGTTGCAGTATGCAGACCTGGTCCTCACGAATCGCGGCGTGAAGCGGTTGCTCATCGAGGTCAAGCGGCCCGGCGCGCTGCAGTGGGATCAGCGCTCGCTCGAAGCTGCGCTGTCGCAGGCGCGCCGTTACGCCGCCGAGCAGCGCGTGCAGAGTATCGCGGTCAGCGACGGGACGCTCTTCTATGCAGCTGACCTGGTCAACGGAGGTCTCCAGGACCGCGCGCGATTGCAGCTCGATGCGGCTGAAATTTCCGAGGATGCGTGGTGGCTCAGCCTCGATGGCATCTACCGCAGCGCGGTCACGTTATGCGCCGATCTGCCGACGGCAAGCGCACCGGCAAACCTGGAACGAGCGCCCGGCGCCGAGCCCGGCTCGCCCGCGGTGCTGCTGCACCCGAAGCACCAGCGTCCGGCCGAGTGCTTCGCCTATGTTGGCGACGCGTCCCAGCCCAAGACATGGAAACTGCCTTACCGGATGCCGGACGGCTCGGTCGACGAGCAGCACCTGCCCGGGGCGATCCGCGCCGTGCTCAGCAACTATCGCGGCACACACATCAAAGCGGTCCCGGAGAGTGCACTCGGCGATGTGCTGGTCCGCCTCGGCATCGCCGCCGCCGAAATCCGCAAGCTGCCGGGCCAGGCACCGAAGCCGCTCACCAGCTACCAGCTCCTGTACGACGCGCTGCACCAGATGCAGCGGCTCGGGGACCTCCCGCTCTGAGGTCCACTCGGCGCGGGCAATCCGTCGCGGTGAGCACCGCAGACTCAACGCAGCGCATGAACGGAGAGCCGGTTGGACCTCGGTATCGCGTGGCCCGAGACGATCCGTTCCGCACGGTCGCGCAACGGCGCGCCGCATCCACCTTCCTGCCTCGGCAGCACCGCGCGCGTGCCTGCGGATCTCGCCGGTGGGCGCGAGTTGCGGCCGAATGCGGTATAAAGCGGCCAACCGGGGCGGCCGCGGGGGCGGTACACCCCGATCCCGAGCTCAAGAAGGAACGTCCCACGATGAAGAAAGCCATTCTCGCCGCCCTGGTGCTGACCTGCTGCACCGGCAGCGTCCACGCCAAGGGCGCACCCACCTCCTACTTCACCCCGACCCAGGTCACCTCGAGCGGTTCGGTCACCGTGCACGGCACGCGCATCCACTACCGCGCCGTGGCGGGCACGCTGGTCGTGCATGCCAAGGGCTGGAACCGCTATGCATCCACGAGCGACAAGAACAACCCGACCGCCGAGGCGGCGATGTTCTACGTCGCCTACTTCAGGGACGGGGTGCCGGCCGCCCACCAGCCGATCACATTCATTTTCAACGGAGGCCCCGGCTCTTCCACGGTCTGGCTGCACATGGGCGCATTCGGGCCGGTCCGCGTCGTGACCGCCGACCACACGCACACCCCGCCGGCGCCCTACCAGATCGTCAACAACGACTACAGTCTGCTCGATGCCAGCGACCTCGTGTTCGTCGATGCGCCGGGCACCGGGTTCGGCCGCATCGCCGGTCCGAACGCCGCGAAGTCCTTCTACGGCGTCGACCAGGACGTGCATGCCTTTGCGGTCTTCATCCGCAAGTTTCTCTCCAAGTACAACCGCTGGAACTCCCCGAAGTACCTGCTCGGGGAGAGCTACGGCACCATGCGCGCGGCCGCACTGCCAATCGCGCTCGAGCGCGAGAGCATCGATCTGAACGGTGTGATGCTGCTCTCGGACATCCTCGACTGGGACCTGATGCCCGATGATCCGAAGCTCAACCCCTCGGTCGATCTGCCCTATGTCGTCGCCCTGCCGAGCTACGCCGCGACCGCCTGGTACCATCATCGGATCCCGAACCAGCCCCAGCACCTGCTGCCGTTCCTGAAGCAGGTCGAGCACTTCGCGACCCACGAGTACACGCTGGCGCTGATGCAGGGCAACAGCCTCTCGAGCGCGCGCCGAGAGGCCATCGCCGAGAAACTGCACGACTACACCGGGCTGCCGGTGAGCTACCTGCTGAAGTCCAACCTGCGCATCGAGTACGGGGCCTTCCAGAAGGAGCTGCTGGCGAACGACGAACTCACCACCGGCACGCTGGATACGCGCTTCACGGGTCCGACGCTCAACCCGCTGAGCGAGGACGCCGAGTACGATCCGCAGAGCGCGGCGATCAGCTCAGCCTACGTCTCGGCGTTCAACACTTACACGCGTGCGACGCTGCATTATGGCGACCATCAGCACTACAAGCCGGAAATCCCGGTCTACAGCAGCTGGGATTACCGCCACCAGCCCCCCGGCGCGAGCCACCCGCTGATCCAGCTGCCGAACGTGCTGCCGGACCTCGCCATCGCCATGAAGCGCAACCCGGACATGAAGATCATGGTCAACGGGGGGTACTTCGACATCTCCACCCCGTTCTATGAGGGCTGGTTCGAGATGCACCACCTGCAGATCCCGCCAAGCCTGCAGGGCAACATCCAGTACCACTACTACCGCACCGGCCACATGATCTACGTCCACCTGCCGGCGCTGCAGAAGCTGCACCACAACATCGTGCAGTTCATCCGCCAGACCGACAACGTGAAGTAGCGTTCGCACTCGCCCGTACCGCGCCGACGGCACGGTACGGGCGGGGTGCGAATGGCGACTGAGGCCCCAGTGCATTCCCGGCGCATTCCCAGCGCAGCGTCGCGGCAGACGCCACTTGAATTAATGTCCACTATAAAAGACGCTAATCACGTTAACGTATAGGGTTATGGACATATGAAGCGCAAGTCCGACCCGACACTGCCCCTTCCGGTTCGCCGGGCTCTCAGGAAACTCGGCGCGGACATTCGGGATGCTCGCCGTCGGCGGCGGATTCCCACCGCGGTCATGGCGGAGCGTGAGCTGATGAGCCGCATGACCCTGAACAAGATTGAGAACGGTGAGCCGAGCGTGGGGATTGCCATGTATGCCACGGTGCTGTTCGTGCTGGGCATGGTCGAGCGTCTGTCTGATCTTGCTGATCCCAGGCACGGTGCCATCGGGCTCAGTCTGGAAGACGAGCTGCTGCCGATGCGCATCCGCCGCCCCTCGGGTTCACGCGGATCCACAGAAAGATGAATGATGGCACGCGAGGTCTTTGTCTTCATCGATCTGCGCGGCGAACGCATTCCCGTCGGCCGACTCTGGACGCGTATCCGCAGGGGGCGTGAAAGTGTCTCGTTCGAGTATGACGCGGGCTGGCAGAAACACGCCGAGCGCTTTGCGCTCGAGCCTGCGTTGACGCTGACGCCAGGGCCATTTCACTCCGTGCCCGGCAAGGCCTTGTGCAACACTCGAGGAACCCGCGCCGCCACGCAAGCGTGGCGGCGAGCGACTCAGCGCAGCACGCGAAATGCTCTCAGCCGACCTCGCCAGTACGTAAACGACCCCGTGGGCAGATCCCAAGAGGCCTCTGCATAGGTCGGCACCCGGATGCCGTCGAGTTCCTGGTAGTCCCGGAACACACCGCTCCAGGGGGTGTTCAGCACCGAATGCCCGACGCGCCGTGGCCGATCCGTGCATCGGACGCTGAGCACATGCCCCTCAGCGTCAATGGCGAAATCCACGCTGACTCGAGTCTGCCCATCGTCAAAGGTGCCCCGAAGCGTGTCGGAGCCGACATGGGTCCAACTGAGCGGAGGCTCCTGGCGGAAGGCCCAGGGACGCCACGGCAGTTCGGCGAGCCCGCGCAGGGCTTCACCTCGATCACACGCCTCACCCTCGAAGCGGGCGATCGGCACCAGGCCGAACAGCACCACCCGCAGGAACCCACGGCCGTCCAGGAAGCCATCCTGCACGCGGGCGTGCAGCGCTCCGGCCATGCGCACCCGCGCGCGCCAGCGGAATGCGACACCGGAGCCGGGGAATCTCTCCTGTGCACGGAACGCTCGCCACCGCCCGCCGGGTGCCGAGCGCATCTGCCCCGTCTGCCGCAACGCACTACCGCGCCAGCCACGTTCGCCGTACGGCAGCGCGCAGCATCGAACCCGGGCCAGGAGATCCTCGACATTCACTGGAGAGCCTCACGCGACGAGTCGCCGCCGGGGAAGAATTTGCGCCGACTGTGCGGCGCCATCGACGCACGGCGCAATACGGGACTTCCCCGGCCGCACGCCGCCTGAGCACTGGCGTCGATCCATACGCGCTGCTGCGCCCGCTCAGCGCGGCGCATTGCGCTGCAGATACTTTTCGACGAGGTTGAGCCGCTGTTGCCAGGGATCGGTCTGCGCAACCGGCCCGTGCTCGGTGAAATCCATCAGGCGATCCGAGTGCGCGTGGTAGGCCGGCCAGGCCGGCAGGCCCGCCGGATCGGGCTTGCCCGTCTTGGCGAATGCCACCCAGTAGGCGTGCATCTCGCGGGCCAGGATTTCGTCGGCGCGCGAGGTCTTCGAGCCGTAGTGCGCCCGGACGGTATCGAACGCGAAGGGGATCTCGGTCGCGTGGGCTGCGCCCCAGGACGACTTGCGCAATGAGGTCGCGACGTAGCCGAAGCGGTACTCGTACACCGGCTGCCCGCGCGCCGAGAGCGTTCTGGCGATCGCGCGCGCAGGCTCGATCATGTGCACCGCGCCGCCGACTTCCCGTTCCACCCGGTGCAGGCTGAATCGTCCGCTGGGGTCGAACACGGCGCGCGCTGCCGCCGCATCGGGACCGAATTTCGCAAACAGGGCCCGCTTCGATCGGGCCCGGACCGTGCCGAGATCGGCGCTCGTCGCCCCGATCATGACCGGGATCCGGGCGCCCTTGCCTTCAGCATAGACCGTCTCGGCCGGACCGAAATAAAGCCGGTCATCGATAATAGGACCGCCAACATAGGTCCGGTCCCGGCCCAGCGTCGCCATGTTGAGTCCGTCCACCAACCGCGTGGCCGGGATCGCGCGCAGCGCGGCGAGCGCATTGGTGCCCTCGCCGTGGATCCCGAAGTGGCGGGCCAGGCGCACCCCCATCTGTTCGGCCGAGCCGGGCCCTGAGGCGAGAGCACGCCGCTTGAGCAGCCCGGCGCCACCGCCCCCGGACTCCACGATCGCCTTCTGGAACAGGCCGCGCGCCAGCGGCGTCGCGATCAGGGCGTTCACCGACATACCGCCGGCGGATTGACCGAACAGCGTCACGTTGTGCGGATTGCCGCCGAAGGCGGCGATGTTGCGGCGCACCCACTTCAGCGCGGCGATCTGGTCCATGAACGTGTAATCGCCGACCGGCGCGCCGTGAGCCTGACGCAGCAGCGCCGGGAACGCGAAGAAGCCGAAGTTGCCCACCCGGTAATTGAAGCTCACGAGCACCACGCCGTCGCGCGCAAACTGCGAGCCGTCGTACACCGCCGGCGAGGTTCCGCCGTCTACGAATCCCCCGCCGTACACCCAGACCATCACGGGCAGTTTGCGCGCCGCGGCGCTCCTGGGACGCCAGACATTCACGTACAAGCAGTTCTCCGCTGGCCGGGTGCGCAACGGTGCCATGTCCCCCGGGGTTGGCCGCTGCATGCAGTCCGGCCCGAACTGCACCGCCGCCCGCACCCCGCGCCACGGCTTGATCGGCTGGGGCGGCTCCCAGCGCAGCGCACCGACCGGTGGGGCCGCATACGGGATGCCCTTGAATGCGATGACGCCGTGCTCGAACGTGCCGCGCACAAGCCCGCCCGTGACCCGCACCTCGAGCGGTGCGTGGGCCGGCCGCGCGAACGCAACGCCGGACACCACAACCCCGGCAGCCATGACTCCGAGCACCCTCGCAGCGCGCCCCGGAGCCCACATGGTGTGATGGGCACGGGTCCTGATTGATGGCGCATTCATCGCAACTCCCCCTGCTCTCGATCATTGAAGCTCACGCGCACACCTTACATCGACGGCACCGCGAGCGTCCTCCCCGACGGCGCATCCGCTGCGTTCATCGCCGCGGACAGCACCGCCCGTCGCGGCCCGGTCTGCTTTTTTCCGCGAAGCTGTCGATCCGGGACGGGCCCATTCGTCGTAGGTCACAGAACACCCCATCACGGGAGCCGAGCATGAAATACCTGACCTTCGTCCGACACGCCGAGTCGCTGCGCGAGGCCGGCCCGCCGCCGGCGCTGATGAGCGCCATGGGGGAGTTCGTGCAGCGCTCGCGCAGCAGCGGGGTCCTGGTCGACACCGGCGGGCTCTACCCCAGCCCCGAGGGCGCGCGGATCGAGCTCACCGGGGGGAACCTCACCGTGCGCGACGGCCCGTTCACCGAGAGCCGGGAAGTCATCGGCGGCTGGGCGATCCTCCAGACCCAGACCCGGGCCGAGGCGATGCGCATCGCGCAGGAATTCATGGAACTGCATCGCACGCACTGGCCGCAGTTCGAGGGCGAGTGCGAAATCCGCCGGATGTACGAGCCCAGTGAGGCCCCGGGGTGCGCCTGACACGGGAGATCAGTCCATGAGAGTCATGGTGTTGATCAAGGCGACGGCCGAGAGCGAAGCGGGCCAGCCGCCCACGCCTGAGCGGCTCGCGGCCATGGGCCAGTACAACGAGGCGCTCATCAAGGCGGGTATCCTGCTCGCCGGCGACGGGCTCAAGCCCAGCCGCTACGGCAAGCGGATCCACTGCAGTGGGACGACGCGCATCGTGACGGACGGGCCCTTTGCCGCCACGGCGGAGCTCGTGGCCGGGTTCTGGCTCTGGCAGGTCCGCTCGCTGGACGAAGCGCTGCTCTGGGTCGAGCGCTGCCCGAACCCGATGCCGAGCGACTCCGACATCGAGATCCGGCCCCTGTTTGAGCCGCACGACTTCCTCTAAGATCAAGGCGCGTGGCAACCGGGTCGGGCTCGAGTCGACCCACCGTACCGTGCCCGGAGAGATGCCCCATGGCCCGCAACACGCTCTGCCTCTGGTTCGACGGTGCCGCCGAGTCGGCGGCGCGCTTCTACGCCGCAACGTTTCCCGACAGTAGTGTCGGTGCCGTGCTACGCGCGCCCGGGGACTACCCGGCCGGCAAGCACGGTGATGTGCTGACCGTCGAGTTCACCGTGATGGGCATCCCGTGCGTCGGTTTGAACGGCGGGCCCGAGGTCACCCCCAACCAGGCGTTCTCGTTCCAGGTCATCACGGAGAACCAGGCCGAGACCGACCGGTACTGGAGCGCCATCGTCGGCAACGGCGGCACAGCGATCGGCTGCGGCTGGTGCAAGGACCGTTGGGGGATCCATTGGCAGATCACGCCGCGGGCGCTGCTCGAGGCGATCCGGGACCCCGACCCCGACGCCGCCCGGCGCGCCTTCGAGGTCATGATGAACATGACGAAGATCGATATCGCAGCGATCGAGGCGGCTCGGCGAGGATGAACTGCGGCCGCACATACTCCGCTGCACGACGCAGGAGATTCACATGAGCTCGACGAGCACTTTTTTGGCCGTATTCACCGGCAGCAAGACCAGCGCGCGCAGCGCGGCATGGCATGCGCTGACGCAGGCCGAGCGCGACGCGAAGGAACAGCAAGGCATTGCCGAGTGGAACGCGTGGATGGATCAGCACCGGGATGCCATCGTCAGCGCGGGCGGACCGCTCGGCAAGACCCGACTCATCGACGCCCAGGGCATTCGCGATGTCACCAACGCACTGTGTGCTTTCACGGTGGTGCGCGCGCCCTCGCACGAGGCTGCGGTACGGATGTTCGAGAAGCACCCGCATTTTTCCATCTTTCCGGGCGACGCGATCGAGGTCATGCCGATTCTGCCGCCGCCCGGGAACTGAACGCATCTGGACGCGGGACGCATCCGGACCGCGCGGTCCGCTGTCGCGTGCTGCGCATCGGCATCCACTGACGCCCCCAGGAAACGATCCCCATGAGTTACATGCTCCTCATCATCGAACAGCCGGGCGACCGCGCGGCCCGCAGCGAGACCGAGGGTCGGGCGCTGTATGAGCAGATGCTCCACTTCAGCGCCGAACTGAAGGCCCGCGGCCAGTTGACCCTGAGCCAAGCCTTGAAGTCGGACGCCTCGGGCTCCCGCGTCACGAAGCAATCCGGTGCCTGCACGGTGCGTGATGGTCCGTTCGCCGAGGCGCGCGAGCTCGTCGGGGGCTTTTTCCTGTTGACCTGCCAGAGCCGGGCGGAGGCGATCGAGATCGCCCGCGCCTGTCCGGCGGCCGAGTGGGCCACGGTGGAAGTGCGTGAGCTCGGCCCCTGTTTCGAATGACCGAGGAGCACACGCACCGTGAAGGCCTCACCGGCAGCGAGCTGGAACGCTCGATCGCGGCCCTGTGGCGGCTCGAGAGCCCGCGCATCATCGCGCGGCTCGCCCGCATGCTGCGCGACGTCGGTCGCGCCGAAGAAATTGCGCAGGACACCTGGCTCGCCGCGCTCGAGCAATGGCCGGCCAGCGGCCTACCCGACAACCCTGGCGCCTGGCTCATGACCACGGCCCGCAACCGCGCGATCGATGATCTGCGTCACTGCAAGATGCGCGAGCGCAAGCATCCGGCGATGACACACGATCCCGACCTGCTCGGCACACCGGGCGCGCCACCGGAGAACGCCGAAGACATCGATGACGATCTGCTGCGGCTGATGTTCGTCGCCTGCCACCCCGTGCTCAGCACCGATGCGCGGGTCGCGCTGACGCTGCGCCTGCTCGGCGGATTGATGCCCGCGGAAATCGCCCGGGCCTTCCTCAGCACGGAGGCGGCCATCCAGCAGCGCATCGTGCGGGCCAAGCGGACGCTCGCCGAGGCACACGTGCCGTTCGAGGTCCCGGGTGCCGCCGAGCGCGCCGAGCGGGTGAATTCCGTGCTCGAGGTGATCTACCTGATCTTCAACGAAGGCTATGCCGCCACGGCGGGCGAAGACTGGACCCGCCCGGCGCTGTGCGACGAGGCGCTGCGCCTCGGGCGCACCCTGGCCGCGCTCGCAGCGCACGAGCCGGAAGTCCACGGGCTGGTCGCGCTGATGGAGTTGCAGGCCTCGCGCCTCGCGGCCCGGATCTCACCTTCGGGCGAGGCCGTGCGTCTGGCCGAGCAGAATCGCCTGCACTGGGACCGGCTGTTGATCCAACGCGGACTCGCCGCGCTGCAGCGCGCCGAGCACTTCGAGGGCGCATTCGGCCCCTACGTGCTGCAGGCCGAGATTGCCGCGTGTCACGCCCGGGCCCTCACCGCCGAGGCGACCGACTGGCCCCGAATCGTGGCGCTGTACGATGCTCTGTTCGAACTGACCGGCTCGCCCGTCGTGGCGTTGAATCGCGTGGTTGCGGTCTGCATGGCCTACGGAGCGGCGCCGGCCCTGGAACTGCTCGAGCCGCTGTGCGCCGACCGGCGGCTGCGCGACTACCACCTGCTGCCGAGCGTGCGCGGGGACTTACTCGAGCGGCTCGGCCGGTTCGACGAAGCGCGGGCCGAGTACGCCCATGCGATCGATCTCGCCGGCAATGCACGCGAGCGCGACCTGCTCCTCAAACGCCTCGCCGCGACCGAGAAGCAACCGCGCTCGGTCAACTGACGGCAACGGCCGCCGCGCGAACCCCCAACCCTAGTCCGACCCTAAACGCTGCAGACTCACCCGCTGCGCCAGCGTGTGCCGTCGGTGCAGGATCGCATTGACCTTGCCGAGCTCCGTGGCCGCCTCGATGCCCTCGGGACGAAACACGAGTGCCTGCAGGAAATCGGCCTGCGCATGATACAAGCGGCCCTCGGCGATTGCCCTGCGTCCAGCGCGGACCGCCGCGTGATAGTGGACGACCCGGTAATTCCTGCGCACCTGTGCGAGGGCCGTCCTCGCGGGCGCGTAGTGCGGCTGGCGGACCACGGCCTGTTTGAAGTAGTACATGGCACGCGAATAATTTCCCGCACGTTCTGCCCGCCGTCCCTTGCTCAGCAGCGGGTCGACGCCCTCGAGAGACTGACCGACGAGAGGATGGGCATGCGGCCGTGCCGCGGCCGCCTGAGGCCTGCCGGTATCGATACGGCTCGCGAGCGAAAACGCTCTGTGCGCTGCTTGCGCATCACCTGCTGCCAGAGCCTTTTGTCCAGCAGCGAGCTCAGCCAGCAGAGCGTGCCGCACCTTGTGCTGCACGCCCGCGAGCAACCGTTCCGCCCGCTGCCAATGCCTACGCGCTCCACCAGTGTCATGCGCCTTCAGGGCGTCATGGGCCTTTTCGACCTGTTGCTTCGCTGCCGCCACACCCGCCGGATCCCACAGCGCAGCACCGCGCGCAACCAGCCTATGCAGCAACCGCGAGTCGCGCTTGGCGCGTGCCGCCCACTCCACACTCGCGACCGCCCGGCCCGCTTGCTCGCCACTCTTCGCCGTTGGCGCCGGTTCGTCGGCAGACGCCACCTGCGCCCGATCGGCTGTAGCCCCGTTTCGAATCTGTGCCACGAACGTCTCAACCGAGTGCAGCATGTGGGGACCCAAGAGGCCACTTGGCGGGCCCTGAAAGACCACCAACGCACCACCCACACCGAACATCACTCCAAGCACGGTGTAGCGCAGTCGATGGGACCTGGAACGGCGAACACTGCCCCGCCCATAGTGATTGCCCCGCCTCGCCAGTGGCGTCGCCCGCAGTGAAGGCACCTCGTCCAAGTACGGATTGATCCCCTCACCCAGCACCGGCGAAGGCGGCAGCGAATTCCGTGGCGCCGGCTGCAATCGTGGTTCTAGTTCCGGCTCCGGTTCCGCCTCCGGTTCCGGCTCGGGAGCCGTCACGGGCCCCGGGGACACGGCTGGTGGGCTCTTCACCGGGCGATTCGCAGCAGAAACCCGCAATCCACCGCCGACGGCACCCAAGCGCGTCGGCTGCGGCTTCGCCTCTGGTTCCGGCTGCGCGCGCGGCAATGCCCCCTCGGATAGATCGGCGAGTTCGGTCAGATCAAGCGCCAACGTCGCGTTCAAGCACATCTCGAGCTCCTCGCTCACCGCGTGCATCGAACTCGGCCGATCCTCGACACGATTAGCCAACATGCGCATCACCAGTTCGAGCAGCTGTACCGGCGCCTGCCGCGCCGGAACCAGCTGCGGGACCGGTCCTTCCTGGATCTGTTCCGCGTCAAACTTGGGGTAATACGGGGGTCGCCCGGACAGTAGTTCATACGCGAGCGCACCCAACCCGTAGACGTCGTCCGCCGGGCTTGGCGGCTCCCCACGCAGCTGGCCCGGGCTCGCCGTGAACGGTGAACCGCCCCAGGAGCGAGACACAGTCTGTTCGGCACCGGATCCCGGCAGCACAGACGCCACCCCGAAATCCGCAAGCTTCACCCGCCCGCTGCCGTCGAGCAATACGTTCCCAGGTTTCAGATCCCGGTGGACCACCCCACGCGCATGCGCGTAGCCGAGCGCGTCAGTCAACTCCAGCAGCACCGGGACGATCTCGAGGTACCCCTTACCCCGCAACTTCGTGAGATTTCCTCCGTCGGCCAACTCCATCGGCAGCACCACGCAGCCATGCAGCCGCTCCGGTGGCAGCACCCGCAAAATGCCGCGGTGCCGCAGCAGAGCGGACACGGCGTACTCGCGCTCGAGCTCCGCCCATGCCTTGGAGGAACGTGCGGCAGCCGACGTGAGTATCTTCAGAGCGAGGTTGGCATCTGCCGTCTCGTCACTAACGCGCCAAACCTCACTTCTGCCGCCCACTCCGAGCCGCTCAACCAAAGTGAATCGCCCAATCCGCCTGGGCTGAAGTGCTTCTTCGGGCTGCGACATGACATCCTCCTGCTAAGTCGCCGTGCGATCGCATCGGGAATTACAAGGATCCACCGAGCGCCGGATTGACGTTAACACCGCTTGCACCCGACACGCCAATGTCGCGAATCATGAACACCATCAGGCTACGCGTCACGACGAAGCTGAACGTACGCGTAACGGCGCGCAACGTACCTGCAACCCTCAGCGATCACTTTCGCCTCGTGTCGACCGCCGCCAACGCACCATCTACCTCACCAACTTACCGATGACGAGACACAACCCGCCGGGAAGAAAAAAGGCCGGGGCACCGAGCGCCCCGGCCTCAAACGCGCGCGCAGTCAGTAGCTGCGACGCCTCTGCGCTCTAAGGAAGAGCGCGAGACCCAGCAAACCGGCCGCAAAAAGCGCCAGGGAACCTGGCTCTGGAACGTCCGGCCCGCCCGGCACACCGGCCTTCGCGTATGCCGCAATATCGATACCGTTCCCCGCCCGGCCGGAGAGCCCATTGTTCGACAACGAAGAAAACAGCGATTGGTGGCTGTTTTCCGAGTACATGAATGACAGTTGATATCTGTCGCCGACATTCGTCGCCACGCCCTGTGAAAGCGTGTCATACGCCATCATCGATCCGTCGTACCAGCAGTTGCCAGAACTGAACCCGGCGCACGCGTAGGGCGACGAACTGACCATGCCCGCGAATTGCGCTCCGTTTGAATTCCCGTAGCTCCAGCCCATGGGCGCGAGCTGCCCTTTTTGGTCCTGGTACGTCCCACCGGAGAAGTTTCCATTTGCGAGCAGATTACTGCTGGCTCCGGTCGTGAGATCGAGCAAGGACACATCTCCGAACGAGATATACGCCGGATCATCGCGAAATGCGAAGCTGATCGCGGTGTTTGCCATCGCGGCGTTGAAGTCGACGCTCATTGGAACGGGTTTGCCATGATCAATCGTCTGCCCGTTCAAATTGAGAATCGCACCCGTCGGCGGCGGGGCATTGATGGCCCCCGCGAATGCTGTGCCCACGCACAACGCAAGCAGGGTCGGGACAAGAGCGATTGCCCTGCGCCCGGAAGGTCTGATGTATGAATTCATCTTCACTTTCTCCTTTCGGACACATCGAGAAAAGAAACTCAACGCATCCAGATTGATTCACCACTTCTCCTCCGTCCGCGACTCCCGCGAACGGTTCAGACCTGCTGGAGCAATATCCGTGCCGGATCCATTCAACCGAGTAAAAACATCACCTTGAGTACGAAGCACCCCAACACCACAGGTGTTTTGTATTTTTTCTCGACACTGAACACCTGTCTGTCGCAGTTTTATGACGCGCGCGTCTCCCATCTCATACATGATTGTGTTTTTCGTAAGCGCCGCAGAGTGTCTGGAAACCCGCGTAGATCCGGAATCGGGCGCAAGTCGTTGGACAGCAGCGACAGTCAATCGCGAAATTTCAGCTGATCTGTCGGACTCTCGAGACAACACAAGATGAAAGTTTGCTCGCGCCGACGGACGTCGCCAAATGCGCACGTAATTTTTTTCGACACCAGACACCAAGCACAACGCGGACTTGGCAATGACACGAACGAGTCTGTCGCCGCAACGGGACGCGCGCGGCATGAGCGTGGTGTGCTCAGCGCCCAGGAATCATGAGCACTGCACTGAACCAGACAAGACAGGAACCGGAACCCGCGGCGCGCTCAACTTACGACGCAGCTCGTCAGTGCGCGAAGAAATACACCACAGCGGCAGCCATCAACAGCAATCCACCGGTGTGAATTACTTTCGCCAGCCCTACAAGCCGAAAACTTCCCCGTTTGGTCTGATCGACCAGTTGTCCGGGTCGCAGACGCAACCGCCACAGGCGGCGCCCCAGCCAGTTCCCGATAAGCGTCCACACCCCACCGGTCAGGATCAAATCCGATGACACCGAGCCCCAGCTCATCACGAGGGCGGCAGCGCCCACGGCCCCCGTTAGAGCGCAAATCACGATGGCGATCCACTCGCGCCGCAGCTCATTGAGCGCACTCGTCCCGTTTGCGTTGTCGGTCACTGGCCCATCACCCCATTGCAGCCCCTGCCGCGGCACCGCGCTGCGTTCTCGTGGCGCATCGCCCCACCCTATGGACACATTGCCCGGAGCCAGGGAAACTCGTCAAGCGATCACGGGCGCACGTGCATCTCGAGCACGCTGATCGAGTACGCCGGAAACACGTGATGCACGGTGTGGCCGAACCAGTGCACGCGCCTCGCATGCGGAACGATCCGCTCCGGGTGCGCCAATGAATTGTGGGCGTGCGTACTGTTGGCCCTGAGCGTCACCAGCGTCCCGGCATGCGCCACCTCAGCGGCCTCCTCGATGTGCAGCGTGAGCGCTTGCGGCCGGGCCGCGGCGTTGACGATTTTCACGTAGAGCGTCTGCGTGGCGGCATCGCGGGTGACCGACTCGAAGCACAGGGGGCCTGCGCCGGTGAGCGTCGAGGCGACCACCTGATTGCCGAGGTAGCGGCTGAACATCCGCTGCGCGTAGTAGCTCGGCGAGCCGAAGCTGTGCAGCGCATCGTAGCCGATGAGGTTGGTGGGCCACTGGGAGGCGAGCGGGTTGACGTTCACGAACAGGGGCGCATAGCTCGCCATGATGACTACGTCGCTGTTGCGCTCCAGGCCCGTCATCCAGGCCGCATCGCTGAGCGCGGCCCCGAAGTCCGGCGTCGGCGTGCCCTGGATCGTCGCCCACTCACCGACGAAGATCTTGGGGCCCTTGCGGCTGACGTGATCGAAATGGTGGGCATCTTTGAAAAAGGCCCGGGGCGACTTGTAGAAGTGCTCGTCAATGACGTCCGGCTGTACGGGACCTTTGACCGGCATGGTCGCGATCACCTTCAGGCCCGGGTACGCCTTGCGTATCGCCCGCGCGAACTGCGCGAAGCGCCCGTGCGGCCCGCTGTAGCTGCCGGACTTGTCGAAGAAGTCCTCGTTGCCGATCTCCACGTAGTGCAGCGGGAACGGCGCCGGATGTCCGTCGCGCGCGCGCACCGCGCCCCAGTGCGTCGAGGTGCTCCCGGTGACGTACTGGATCTCCTCGAGCGCATCCTTCACGTAGGGGCGCAGCTGCGGTCCCGGGGAAATGTGTTTCCCGTCGAGCGCGTAGCCGGCATAGACCGCGAGCACCGGCTGCATGTGCAGGTCCTGGCACCACTGGAGGAATTCCAGCAGTCCCATCCCGTCGGAGGACTCGTAGCCCCAGGGGCTCCGGTGCGTCGGGCGATCGACCAGCGGCCCGACGGTGATCTTCCAATCGTACCAGTCGGCGAGCGTCTGCCCTTCGAGAAAGTTGCCGCCGGGAAAGCGCAGGAACTTCGGGTGCAGCGCGGCGAGCTTGCGCATCAGGTCGATGCGATCGCCGTTGGGCTGCCCGTGGTAGGTCGGCGGAAACAGCGAGGGCAGGTTCATCAACACTGAACCGGGATGCTGCACCGTGATGCGGATGAAGTTGTTCTCCGATTCCGGGACGTCGCCGGTGCGCATCGTGGCGGCGTATCTGCGCCAGTGTGCGCCGGCCGGCCCGAGCGTGGCGCGCGCGAGCACCTTGCCGCTCGCAGCGTTCACGATCTCCATGCTCACAGGCCCCGGATTGTGCCGCCCGGCCTTGAGGTAGATCGAGGCGTGGTAGGTGGTATGCGGCCACACCGGCACGCCCCAGTA
>OFHJ01000262.1_pt1 | contig 21951 bp, 15 predicted proteins | sample 1522001 | NCBI WGS metagenome assembly OFHJ01 (sample SAMEA2464838, study PRJEB22497) | soil metagenome | biome: Grassland; feature: Farmland; material: Clay | place: Australia | collected 2013-02-01 | depth 1.2 m | reverse complement strand
CACCTGCATCTTCTCGGCGAGATGAACCGCCCATTCCGTCGTCGTGAGGCAATCCGCCACCGAGTTCGGCGCCACCACCACGTGCGGCGCATCGCCATGGGTGCCGAACAGCGCGATGTTAAGGTCGGCCTGCTCCGACTTAGTCGGGATGCCGGTGGACGGGCCGCCGCGCATGACGTCGACAACCACCAGCGGAACCTCGGCGGCAATGGCAAGGCCGAGAGACTCAGTCATGAGCGAGAGGCCGGGGCCCGACGTTGCCGTCAGCGCCGGTGTGCCGCCGTAGGAAGCCCCAATCGCCATCGTGATCGAGGCGAGTTCGTCCTCCGCCTGCACGAGAGCGCCGCCGACATCGGCAAGCGCCGGCGCCATCCATTCCAGAATCTCGGTGGCGGGGGTAATCGGGTAGGCGGCGACGAAACGGACGCCGCCGCTCAGCGCGCCGTAGCCGGTGGCCTCGTTGCCGGTGATCAGCCAACGTTCCTCGCGTGCCGGACCGCTCAGCTTGAGTTTGCGCGGGAAATCCACTGCCGCTGCCACCTCGCGCCCGGCCGCCACGGCAGCCAGGCTCGCCGCAATAGCCTCGCTCCCTGGCTCCAGGGTGCCGCGAACCGCCTCGTCCACCATGGCATCCGGAAGGCCCACCAAACTCGCCACATAACCGAGCGCGATCATATTGGCGCGCCCGCTCGGAACGGCTTTCGCCATGTCCTTCATCGGCAGATCGAGCCGCTGGGCACCGAACCCGGCCATGGCCGCCGGCATCTCGCCTTGCGCCGGATCGCCAACGATCAAGCTCCCATCATCGAGCGGGATTTCCATCGCGAAGCGGTCGAGATTGCCCCAATCGACGGAAAGCAGGATGTCGAACCGGTCGTCCAGCCCCTCGATCGGCCCGTTGGCAAGGCGGATCAAGGCGGCCGCCTCGCCGCCACGGATCTGCGGGCCGCTGGAGCGGCTCATGAAGCCATAGCACCCGGCGAGCGCCGCGGCGCGCAGGAGCATGTTGCCGCTGGTCATGACACCGGCCCCCCCGCTTCCTGTAATCGCGATGCAAACCGAGGAAATCCTCTGAGATTGGAACCGTTCTGTCGTCACCTGCGCCTCCATTGCCTCCGCCGGGAACCCCTTGCTCCGGGAAATCGGTCAACCGTGAGCGGAACCCGCATTCTTCAATTGACCGCTTATCCGTAAATTGGTACTGTAATACTGAATTAAGGGATGGTCAAGCCGGACAACGAACCTCACGACAGCCCGCCGGCAGCGCCACAAGAAAAGGGAGTACCCCCATGTCGTCAAATGCTTACCGCTGGGTCATGACCGCCGCGAATGCGCCCCTCACCCGCGTGGCATTTGATCCCTTTCAGCCTGCCGACGATGACGTGACGGTGGAAATCGCCGGCTGTGGCGTTTGCCATACCGACCTCGGCTACTATTACGATGGGGTGCGAGTGAACCATCCCCTCCCGCTCGCCCTCGGCCACGAAATCAGCGGCAAGGTGGTGGCCGCCGGAACGGCGGCGAAAAGCTGGCTCGGCAAGAGCATCCTGGTCCCGGCCGTGCTCCCCTGCGGCGAATGCGAACTCTGCCGCAGCGGTCGCGGCACCATCTGCGCCCGCCAGAAAATGCCTGGAAACGACATCCAGGGCGGTTTTGCCAGCCACATCGTGGTGCCGGCTCGCGGTCTCTGCCCCGTCGATGACGGCCGCCTTCGCGCCGCCGGGCTATCCCTCGCGGACATTTCCGTCGTCGCCGACGCGGTGACGACGCCCTATCAGGCGGTGAGCCGGGCCGGCGTCGGCCCTGGCTCGTTCGCCATCGTCGTCGGCGTCGGCGGTGTCGGCGGCTATGCCCTACAGATTGCCAAGGCGCTCGGCGCGACGGTGGTGGCGATCGATGTCGACTCGGCGAAGCTCGCGGCCGTCTCGGACTATGGCGCCTCGGCGACGTTCAACGCGCGGGAAATGGACGCCCGCGCCCTCAAAGCGGCCGTGCAAGACTTCGCCAAGCAGCAGGGCCTTGCCCGCACCGGCTGGTTCATCTTCGAATGCTCTGGCACCGCGCCGGGCCAACTCACGGCCTACGGCCTGCTCACCCACGGCGCCACCCTCTCCGTCGTCGGCTTCACCATGGACAAGGTGGAGGTGCGGCTCTCTAACCTGATGGCCTTCGACGCCCGCGCGATCGGCAACTGGGGTTGCCCGCCGGACCTCTATCCCGCCGCTCTCGAGCTCGTCCTCGACGGCAAGGTCATGGTCAAGCCCTTCGTCGAGCAGCACCCCCTCGCGGAGATCAACGAAGTCTTCGCAGCGGTGCATCGGCATGAATTGAAGCGCCGCGCCGTTCTCGTCCCCGGCGCCGCTGCCTAGCACCGGAGTGCGATCCTCATGCTCTCTTGCATATCCTTCCATCGAGCCCGAGCCGCCAACCGTGAAGATGTCGCTCGCGGCATCCAGACTTCGCAGAACCTTCCTCCGCCCCTCGCCGCGGAAATCGGCCCTCGCGCCGCCGCCGCAAGGCCCCCACAATCGGAGCATTGTCAGCTATGAGCACAACCGCCGAAATCATCTCGCGTTGCCAAGCCCTCTTCGAGGACCTGACCTTTAGCTACGCCAGGGAATGGAAGGCCGCGAGTCCGGGCCGCAGCGTGGTCGGCTATATGCCCTTTTACGTGCCGCGCGAATTGATCCATGCCGCAGGGGGCCTGCCCCTCGGAATCCTCGGCGGCGGCGACCAGCTCGAGGTCATCCATGGCGACGCGTATTATCAGAGCTACATTTGCCGCATCCCGCGCTCGACCATCGAACTCGGCGTCATGGGCCGCCTCGACTTCGTCGACGCGATGCTGTTTCCCAGTATCTGCGACGTCATCCGAAATCTCTCGGGAATGTGGAAAATCATGTTTCCGAAGGTGAAGAGCCGCTATTTCGACGTACCGCAGAACTACCAGGACAACGTCGGCGGCGAGTTCTATATCAACGAGCTTAAGGAACTTCGCGACATGCTCGCCGAGATCCGCGGGCGGGAACTCACCGACGAGGAGATTCGCGGCTCGATCAAGCTCTTCAACGAAAACCGCCGCCTCGTCCGCGAAGTCTACGCCGCACGCATGAAGCAGCCCTGGCAGGTGCCGTCGTCGGAAATCTACCTGTTGATGCGCGCCGGCATGATCCTCGCGGTTGAGGAACACAATCGGCTGCTCGCCGACTACCTCGCCGCCGTCTCCGCCGAGGATCGGCCCCGACGTGATAACGCCCGCGTCCTGGTCACCGGCGCCTTTTGCGAGCAGCCGCCGCTCAACCTGATCAAATCCATCGAGCTATCCGGCTGTTATATCGTCGATGACGACTTCATGCTGGTGAACCGGTGGGAGCGCTCGGACGTGGCGATCGACGGCGATCCGCTGCAGAACCTCGCCAGCGCCTACCTGCACAATTCCAACAACACCTCCGCCAAATACGAGCCCGACCAAGCGAAGAAAGGACTTTATCTGGTCGATGCGGTAAAGCGCAGCGCGGCCGAAGGGGTGATCTTCGCGGCGCCGAGCTTCTGCGATCCTGCCCTGCTCGAACGGCCGATGCTGCAAAGCGTGCTGGCCGCGCACGGCATCCCCTACATTGGTTTCAAATACGCGGAAAACTCCGGCCAGATGCAGCCGATCCGCGAGCAAGCGGGAACCTTCGCCGATTCCATCAAACTATGGAGCGACCAATGAGCGCCACGCCCGTGTCCGACGCCGTCAAAGAAGCCTCGATGCTCAAGCAAAAGGAGATGATCGCGGCAAACTACGAGCGGCTCGCGACCGCCCGGGAGACCGGACGGAAGGTCGCCTCCACCTTCGTCCCCGGCAACCTCAACGAATTGATCATGTGCTTCGACATGGTCAACAACCTGCCGGAGATCAACGCCATCCAGAACGGCATGCGCAAGAAGAGCGGCGGCTACATCATGGAAGCGGAGAAACGGGGCCACTCCGAGGATGTCTGCACCTACGTCAAGGCCGACCTCGGCAGCTTGGCGAAGGGTAGCCTCGGACCCGACGGTCGACCTCTGCCCGAGCCCGATCTCCTGCTGTTGTCCTATACCGGCTGCTTCACCTTCATGAAGTGGTTCGAGCTCCTGCGGCAGCAGTACAAGTGCGAGACGGCGATGCTCCACGTCCCATACGAGGGCGAGGGCCACTCCTCCAAAAACATGCGCGACTACGTCGTCAAGCAGCTCAAGGAGGAGATCATTCCCAAGCTTGAGCGCGCCAGCGGCGTCAAGTTCGATATCGACAGGCTGCGGGAGAACCTCAGGGAATCGGCGAAGGCGGAAGACGATCTCGTCTGGGTCCTCGAGTCGGCCAAGCAAAAGCCCTCGCCGATCGATGCCTATTTCGGCGGCGTCTACTACATCGGCCCGATCTTCACGGCCTTTCGCGGCACGCCCGACGCAACCGAATATTATCGCCTCCTGCGCCGGGAAATCGAGCAGCGCATCGCCGATAAGCTCGGACCGATCACGCCTGATGGCGAAATGCACGAGGAACGCTACCGGCTGGTCGTCGAGGGGCCGCCGAACTGGACCAGCTTCCGGGACTTCTGGAAGATGTTCTACGAGGAAGGCGCCGTCGTCGTTGCCAGCACCTATACCAAGGTTGGCGGCGTCTACGATCTCGGATTCCGCCACGATCCGGATCATCCGCTTGAGTCGCTCGCCGATTACTGCCTCGGCTGCTACACCAATCGCAACCTGCCCTCGCGCATCGATATCCTGGAAAAATACGTCAACGAGTATGAGGCTGACGGACTACTGATCAACTCGATCAAGAGCTGCAACAGCTTCTCCGCTGGCCAGCTCCTAATGTTGCGCGAAATCGAGCGGCGGACCGGCAAGCCCAGCGCGTTTATCGAAACCGATCTCGTTGACCCCCGGTACTTCTCGCCCGCCAACGTGAAGAACCGGCTCGAGAGCTACCTTCAGATGATCGAGCAGAAGCGGAGCGGCGCCACGGCCGCCGCGGTGGCGTGAAGAGGAGGAGAAGGTAATGCGTTGCTTCATCGGCGTTGATCTCGGCTCGACGACAACCAAGGCCGTGCTCATGGACGAGCACATGGAAGTGCTCGGCCGCGGCATCACGAATTCCCGCTCCAACTACGACACCGCGACGCGCGTCGCCAAACACGAAGCGCTGATCGACACGCGGTTCGCCCTGATCCGGCGTGCGCTGTCGTCGTCCGCCGTGCTTGGAGACAAAGTCGACGATTTCCTTGGTGCCCTAGAGCGGAGCTTCCGGCTCGAACAGTTTCTCAACCAACTCGGGGATCTCGAGGAAACGTGCCTTGAAATGGCCAAGGGAGATCGCTTCCGCGGCAGGGAAGGCGCGGTTCGCGAGGCCCTCACCGCCATCTTCGCGCAGTTGCGCGAAGAGGCACCGCCCCTTTTCGCGCCCACGGCCGCGCGAAAATCCGACTTCTTCCGGGACATCGCCGGCTCGCGCTTCATGGCAGTGGCGCAGGAGACCGCCAAGCTTTACGGACTCTCCTACGAACTTCTCCTGAACGTCTACGATAAGGCCATCATTCAAGTCGAGAACCGCCCGCCGAAGGACGACCTGCAGGACAAGTACGACCGCGCCCTGCAGCGGGTCGCAGCGTCGACGCCCGGAATGACGAGCCTGCTCGGCCGCGTCGACGCGCCGCTGCACGACGCACTCGAGCTCCCGCTTGAAGAGACCTATCTGGTGGGCACCGGCTACGGACGTGTCACGCTGCCTTTCTCCAAGGAACACATCCGGTCGGAAATTCTCTGCCACGGGCTCGGCGCCCACATCATGTATCCCGAGACCCACACGGTTCTCGACATCGGCGGCCAGGACACCAAAGCGATCCAGGTCGACGGCGAAGGAATCGTCGAGAACTTCCAGATGAATGACCGCTGCGCCGCCGGTTGCGGTCGTTATCTCGGCTATATCGCCGATGAGATGAACATCGGTCTGCACGAGCTCGGACCGTTGGCAATGAAGGCGTCGCGGACCGTGCGCATCAATTCGACCTGCACCGTCTTCGCCGGTGCCGAGTTACGCGACCGGCTAGCGCTCGGCGAAAAGCGCGAGGACATCATGGCCGGCCTTCACCGCTCGATCATCCTGCGCGCGATGTCGATCATCTCGCGCTCGGGTGGCGTTCGCGACCAGTTCACCTTTACGGGCGGCGTCGCCAAGAACGAGGCCGCCGTCAAGGAGCTTCGCCAACTGATTCGCGAGAACTACGGCGACGTCCACATCAACATCAATCCCGACTCCATTTATACCGGGGCGCTCGGCGCCGCCGCGTTCGCCCGCCGGGCGATCGCCAACTGACGGAGGCACGATCATGACCATTACCGCGGGAATTGACGTCGGCACCGGTGCCGTTAAGGCCGTCCTGTTCGACGTCGAAGGAGACCAGAACAAGTGGCTGGTTCGCCGCGCCGAACGCGTGCGCCAGCGCGATCCCTTTCAGCTCGCCGAGCAGATCTACGACGAGCTCCTCGAGGAAGCGGGACTGAAGCGCGGCGATGTCGCCTACGTTGCCACCACCGGCGAGGGCGAGGCCCTTGAATTCCACACCGGCCATTTCTACTCGATGACGACGCACGGCCGCGGCGCCCTCTATCTCGATCCCGAGGCGCGCGCGGCCCTCGACGTCGGCGCCCTGCATGGCCGCGCCATCCGCCTCGATGGTCGCGGCAAGGTCTTGAGCTATAAGATGACCAGCCAATGCGCCTCCGGCTCGGGCCAGTTTCTCGAAAACATCTCCCGTTATCTTGGGATTGCCCACGACGAGGTCGGCAAGCTCTCGAAGCAGGCCGACGACCCCGAGAAGGTCAGCGGCATTTGCGCCGTGCTTGCTGAGACCGATGTCATCAACATGGTTTCGCGCGGCATCTCGGCCCCGAACATCCTGAAGGGCATCCACTCGTCCATGGCCGATCGACTGACTCGCCTGCTAAAGAGCATCGGCAGCGTCGACGGCGTCGTGCTCATGACCGGGGGGCTCGCGCTCGACGAGGGTCTTGTCGCCGCGATGCAGGAGGCCATGGTCAAGGAAAAGGTGAGCTACCCGGTGCGCTGCCATCCGGACTCGATCTATGCCGGCGCGATCGGCGCCGCCCTCTGGGGCGCGTATCGCCACGATAAGCTGGAGCGCCTCGGCGAGCGCGCTGCGGCCTGATTGTTGACTTGCATTAGACGACCAGACTTAGAGGAGAACGCCCATGGCACTCATAATCGGCGACACTTGCACGAGCTGTGACGCTTGCGTTCCGGTTTGCCCGAACGAAGCGATCAGCTCCGGCCCGGAAATCTATGTCATCGACCCGCTTCGCTGCACCGAATGCGTCGGCGCCGAGGACGAACCGCAATGCAAGCTGGTGTGTCCGTCGGACTGCATCGATCAGAATCCCGACTTCCAGGAATCCCGCGACGACCTGCTGGAGAAGTACAACCAGCTTCACAGCTGACCGGGCCGGGTCCGCGCGACCTGTGGCCGCATCCGTCTCCCTCGCCGCCCGCCCTCGGAGGACGCGTACACCATGAGTACTATTCTGTCCCTGACCTTGAATGGCCGAAAGCGCACGGACCTGGTAGCCGACAACCTTCTGCTCGTCGATTACCTCCGCGACGTCGCCGGCCTCACAGGCACCAAGACGGGATGCGACGGCGGCGAGTGCGGTGCCTGCACGGTCCTCGTCGATGACGAGCCCCATCACGCCTGCCTCACCCTGGCCGCACGCTGCCACGAGCGCCGCGTCGAGACCATCGAGGGGATCGGCACGCCGGGACGGCTGTCGCGCCTGCAGCATGCGTTTCAGGAAAAGCTTGGCGCCCAATGCGGTTTCTGCACGCCCGGCATGATCATGGCGGCTGAGGCGCTGTTCCGCCGAATTCCGGACCCGGACGAGACGGAAATCCGCGCCGCCCTTTCCGGCAATCTGTGCCGCTGCACGGGCTACGTGAAGGTAATCGAGTCGGTGCAAGCGGCGAGCCACAATCATCAGTCCGCCCCCACGCCGCAAGCGGACCACCGCCACGCCGTCGGCCAGCCGGTGCCGCTGATCGACGGCGTCGAGAAGGTGACTGGCCGCGCGTTATACACCGCCGATCTCCCGGCGCGTGCCTTGGTCGGACGCATCTTGCGAAGCCCCTACGCGCATGCGGAACTGCTCGACGTCGACGTCTCCGCCGCGCGCGCCTTGCCGGGTGTCGTCGCGGTGATTACCGGGGCCGACTGCGACAAAACCTTCGGCGTTCTGCCGATCACGATGAACGAATTCCCACTCGCCCGCGATCGCGTGCGCTACCGCGGTGAGCCGATCGCCGCCGTCGCGGCGGTCGATGCCGAGACCGCCGAGCGGGCGCTCCAGCTGATCCGTATGAACGTCACGGAACTTCCGGGCTACTTTACCTCGGCGGAGGCCCGCGCTCCCGGCGCCGTGCCGCTTCACGACAACTATCCGGAAAATGTCCTTCGCTCCGTCCATGACGAATTCGGCGACGTCGCTGCCGGGTTCGGCCAGGCGGCGCTGGTCCGTGAAGGCCGCTACCAATGCGGCGAGATCGTTCACGGCCAGATGGAGCCGCACGCCGCCCTTGCCGAATACGACGCCGAACGCGATCGTCTGACGCTGCACAGCGTCACTCAGGTTCCCTATTACCTGCATCTCATGCTGGCGCGCTGCCTCGACCTCGACGAATCCCGCATCCGCGTGGTCAAGCCCTTTGTCGGCGGCGGCTTCGGCGCCCGGGTCGAGGCCTTGAACTTCGAGATCGTCACCGCCCTTCTTGCGCGCGCCGCCCGCGGTCCGGTGCGCATGAATTTGACCCGCGAGGAAACCTTCTTGACCCATCGCGGCCGCCAGCAGACCGAAATCGGCGCCAAGCTCGGCATGACCGCGGAGGGCAAGCTGACCGCGGCCGAGTGCGAGGTGGTGCAACGCGGCGGCGCCTACGCCGGCTACGGCATCATCACCATTCTTTACGCCGGCTCCCTGCTGCATGCCCTCTACGACATCCCGTCGGTCAAATACGACGGCTATCGCGTCTATACCAACACGCCGCCTTGCGGCGCCATGCGCGGCCATGGCTCGGTCGATGTCCGTTATGCCTTTGAATGCCTGCTCGACAGCATGGCGACGGAGCTTGGCCTCGATGCCTTCGCAGTGCGCCGCGCGAACCTGCTGCATACCCCGCTGCAAACGGCGAACGGCATCATCGTCAATTCCTATGGCTTGCCGGAATGTCTCGACCGGGTGCAGGAAGCGAGCGCCTGGCAGGCGCGGAAGGGCCGCTTGCCGCCTGGCCGCGGGCTCGGCATGGCCTGCTCGCACTACGTGAGCGGCGCGGGAAAACCCATCCACCGCTCCGGAGAACCGCATGCGGTGGTCGATATCCGGCTTGATTTCGACGGCGGCATCACCGTGCTGACTGGCGCCGCCGATATCGGACAGGGCTCCTCCACCATCCTGGCGCAAATCGCCGCCGAGGTACTTGGCGCCGATCTCGGGCGCATCCGCGTCATCGCGACCGATAGCGCGATAACGCCGAAGGACAACGGTTCCTATTCTTCGCGCGTGACATTTATGGTCGGTAACGCGGCCGTCGACGCGGCGGAAAAGCTCCGCGACATACTGGTCCGCGCCGCCGCGAAGCGGCTCGACGCCAACCCGGCGCAAATCGAAAGCGTCGCCGAGCGGTTCACCGTCGCCGGCGGGCAAGATCCTGGCCTTCCCTTCCGCGACGTTGTCGCCGCAGCGCTCGCCGACGGCGGCAGCATCACGGCCAAGGGCAGCTTCACCGTTCCGGTCGAATACCAGGGCGGCAAGCACCGTGGCGGCGCGGTCGGCTCGACCATGGCCCTCAGCTACTCGGCCCAGGTGGTCGAAGTCGATGTCGACGTCGATACCGGCATGGTGCGCGTCGGAAAGGTATGGGTCGCCCATGACTGCGGCCGCGCGCTCAATCCCCTTTCGGTCGAAGGGCAAGTCCAAGGCTCGGTCTGGATGGGCATGGGCCAAGCGCTCGGCGAGGAGACCCGCTATGATGACGGCTTCCCGCTGCATGCCAGCTTGCTCGGCTATGCGATGCCGACGGCCGTCGAGTCGCCGCCGATCGAAGTCCATATCGTCGAGTGCCTCGACCCCAACGGTCCGTTCGGCGCCAAGGAGGCGAGCGAGGGCTCTCTCGCCGGCTTCCTGCCGGCAGTCACCAACGCCGTCGCCGATGCCATCGGCCTTCGCATGACGGAACTTCCGATGACCCCGGACCGCATTCTCGAAGGGCTGGCACGCCGCCAGCGCGACAACCGCCTCGCGGCAGCCCGTGGAGCCGTGTCATGACCCCGCTCGCCGATTTCGAACTGATCCGCCCCGCCAACCTGGCTGAAGTGGTCGCCGCCCGGCACAGATATCCAGGCTCACGCCTGCTCGCTGGCGGCACCGACCTGATGCCCAATCTCCGCCGCGGCATCGGCACTGCACCGGCGCTCATCGACATCACCGGCCTGCCCGGCCTCCAGGACATTGTGCTTGAGCCCACCGGCCTGCGGATCGGCGCCGGCGCCACCCTCGCCCGCCTCGCCGACGATCCGCTCGTCAGCTTGCATTGCCCCGCGCTCGCCGACGCCGCGCGGCAGGTCGCCGGCCCGACCCACCGCTCCGTCGCGACGCTCGGCGGCAACCTTTGCCTGGATACCCGCTGCGTCTTCTACAACCAGAGCGCTTGGTGGCGCCAAAGCAACGCGTTCTGCCTCAAGCATAACGGCGAACGCTGCCATGTCGCGCCGACCGGAAACCGTTGCCATGCGGCCTACAGCGGCGATACGGCGCCCGTGCTTCTCGTCCTCGGCGCCAAGGTCGAGCTTGGCGGCCAGGCCGGCACGCGCTGGATCGATATGGCGGACCTCTTCCACAACGACGGCGCGGCCCATCTCCGCCTTGGCGAAGACGAAGTCCTGCTTGGCGTGCGCATACCGATCGCCGCGGGTTTCATCACCGAATACGAGAAGGCACGCTTCCGTGGCGCCATCGACTTTCCGCTCGCCGGCGTCGCGGTTTCGCTGCGCCGAGATAACGACGTCCTGACTGGCCTGCGCATTGCCATTACCGGGACGAACTCGCGACCGATCCTCCTGACCGGCTGCGAGAGCTTTCTTGGCCGGGCGCTCGACGACGCAGCCTTGCAGCAAATCGGGAAACTCGTGCAAAAGCAGGTCTCGCCGATGCGCACCACGATGACGCCGTCGCATTACCGGCGCCGCGTGGCGGCCGCGCTGGCCACGCGCCTCGCGCGGCGGCTGTACACGGTGCAGAGCTGACTGCGCCTAGGCGATCGGCGCCGCGCCGGCAGCTTTCCCGCTGCGACCGACCTGCATCCTCTTGTACTGCCGCCGTCCTTTCGCGGTCAGGAGCGCGCTAAAATGGAAGTCGATGCCCTGGTCGATATATTGATCCAAGGCGCAGAGCTCGCGCATGCGCCAGTTCTTCAATGCCCAGGCGTGGGCGAAAGTGACAAAATAATAGGCCACGAGATCGATATTGATCTCGCGGAAAAGTCCGTCTCGAACGCAATCGCGCAGGCAAGCAGCGATGATTTCGTTGGTTTCGATTTCCGCCCGCTCGATGAACGTCCGCCATTCCTTCGGCAGAGACTTGGTGGAGCGATATGCCAGAACGGTTTCGCGCCGGCAGCTATCGATCACCCGACAATAGCCCTCGACCGCGGCCCAGCATCGCTCGAGCGGATCCGACAAGCCCACGAGCGCCTCCGGGATCTGCTGCTTGTAGGTGTCGAGAACGCTAAGCAGGGCCAGGAGCAGAATGTCGTCCTTGTCGCGGACGTACTGATAGATCAGCCCGATACTGACGCCGGCCTTACGGGCGACGTCCTGGATTGTGGTGCGGTAGAAGCCCTGCTCCGAGAACAACTCGACGGCAGCCGCGACGATCTGACCACGTCGCCGTTGCACCAGGCCCCCGTCGGCGCCTTGCCTTTTCCCCGCCAGTTCGCCTTCGGACATCATCCGGCTCACCCCCTCGCAATCCTACGCGGCCATCCTTGGGCGGCGCCCCCCGCCGCCGTGCCCGCAAGATGTTTCGGCGCGGCGGCGCCCCCCGTCCGTTCCCGCGGATACCATAAACAAACCGGAGCCGCCAGTCCGCGGCCCGGGTCGTGGCGGGACTCGGCCAGGGCCGTCGATCGGCGCTTCGAAAGGGCTTGCCGGCAACCGGCGACGAGGGTGGATTCACCGCCGATTCACCTCGGGATTCGCGTTCTCTCGGTTGACTTGAGTCACGAAATAAGCAATTATCAATCCATTCTGAATGATCATTCACTAAACAGACGCGCGCGCGCATTCGCCGATCGCTCGAGCAACTCCGAAAGGGTTGTTGATCGCCATCAAACTGGCAGAGGGTTGTAGTCATGACACGCGGCCCCGAGACACCCCCTCCGCGCCCCGCCGGACCTGCTCGCAGGCCGACCGAAATGCCGCCATCGGCGGCGGCGCAGTCCGATCGTGACGCCGGCACACTGAACGCCTGCGACGCGCTGCTCGGCCCCGCCATCGCGCTCGGCCTTCGCGATGCGCCGGCGCTTCTCCACCGCGACGCAGTCTACAGCTATGGCGAGCTCGAGACTCTGGTCAATCGCTTCGCCAACGCCTTGCGGCATGCCGACATCGGCTTTGGTGAACGCGTTCTATTCATGCTCAAGGACACGCCCGAGCTCGTCGCCGGCTTCCTCGCCGCAATGAAAATCGGCGGCGTCGCGGTTGCCCTGAACACACGCTACTCGGCCGCGGATCTCGGTTACGCCCTCGCTGACACCGGATCGCGAACCCTGTTCATTCATTCGGATTTCCTGCCGATCCTCGATCAGGCCGTAACCGAAGGCGCGCCTCGCCCCCCCACCCTCGTCGTCTGTGACGCGGAGCAAGGGCCCGCGACCTCGGCGCTTGCCCTGAGTGACTTCCTCGCATCCCCATCCGGTCCCGTCGCAAGCGCCCCCACGGCGCCGGACGACATGGCTTTTTGGGTCTATACCTCCGGCACCACGGGAAAGGCGAAAGCCGCCGTGCATCGCCATCGCGACGTTCTGATCGCGGACGTGCATCTCGGCGAGGTGCTCGGCGTCAGACCTCAGGACAAGCTCTTCTCGTCGTCGAAGCTCTTCTTCACTTTCGCGCTGGCGCATTGCCTGCTCGGCGGCCTCCGCGTTGGCGCCACGCTGATCCTCGACGATCGGTGGCCCCATACCGAGGCAATCGCCGAAATCGTCACCCGTCATCGGCCAGACGTAATGTTCAGCGTGCCGACGATCTACCGCAATCTCCTCGCCGAAGGGCGTGCCGAGAGCGACCCTTTCCGTGCTATCCGCACCTTCGTATCGGCCGGCGAAAGGCTGCCGCCAGCCGTTCTCGCGCACTGGCAGGAAGCCACCGGCACGCCGATCCTCGATGGCATCGGCGCAACCGAGACGCTATTTCTGTTCGTCGCCAACACGCCGAACGCCTGCCGCCCGGGCGCAACTGGGCTGCAACAACCAGGGGTCGAATTGCAGCTGGTGGACGATCAGGAACGACCGATCACCGAGCCCGGACAACTCGGCGTTTTATGGGTACGGATGGGATCAGTCGCGGCACAATATTGGAACCGTCCCGATAAGAACGCGGCTAGCTTCGACCAAGGTTGGTACCGCACCGGCGATATGTTCAGCTTCGACGCGGACGGCTGGTGGTACCACCATGGCCGCAGCGATGACCTGTTCAAGGTCTCGGGCCAGTGGGTATCCCCGACTGAAATCGAAGACTGCGCCATGGCGACCGCAGAGGCTACCGATGTCGCCGTCATCGGCGCGCCGAACGAGGACGGTCTCACGCGGCTCGTGATGTTCGTCGCCGCGCCGCCCGATTGCGATACTGGCGATCTCGCGGCGCGCATCCAAGAGCATCTCAAAGCCAATCTCTCCATCTTCAAGTGCCCGCGCAACATCCAGTTCATCAGCGAGATCCCGCGCACGGCGACCGGAAAGGTACAACGGTTCCGGCTGCGCGAGATCGCCGAAGATCAGCGCCGCCAGGGCGCACTCGTTGCCTCGACCCCGCGGTCCAAGCCGCGCGGCGAATTCGGCACACCACATCGCGGAGCCGGCATGACGGCGAACTCGCCGTAAGCGTCGCGGACGGCCCGCCGCAGCGGGCAACAATCGAATCGAGTATTTCGCCCCGGTTCGAAGCGCCCGGCAGGCGATTGAGGGATAAAAGGAGGAGCGCTAATGACTACGGGGTTAAGCCAGAAGGTTGTCGATTTCTCGACGCCGCGGCAATTCGACGCGATCGAGGTCGCGTCCCGAGACGAGATCGCCAATCTGCAACGCAATCGCCTGCAATGGAGCTTGCGCCACGCCTATGAAAACGTCCCGCACTATCGCAAGGCGTTCGACGAAAAAGGCGTAAAGCCGGAAGATTGCCACGACCTCTCGGATCTCGCGAAGTTCCCCTTCACCACCAAGCAGGATCTCCGCGCAAACTACCCCTTCGGCATGTTCGCCGTACCACGCAGCGACGTGGTCCGCGTCCACGGCTCCTCCGGCACCACGGGCAAGCCGACCGTCGTCGGCTATACCAAGAGGGACATCGAGACCTGGTCCGACGTCATGGCGCGCTCGATCTGGGCCGGCGGCGGGCGGCCCGGGATGATCGTGCATGTCGCCTATGGCTACGGCCTTTTCACCGGCGGCCTGGGCGCCCATTACGGTGCCGAGCGACTAGGTTGCACCGTCGTCCCGGTGTCCGGCGGCATGACCGAGCGCCAGGTGCAGCTGATCACCGATTTCAAGCCCGACATCATCATGGTAACGCCGAGCTACATGCTGGCTCTTCTCGATCAGTTCCGCGCCGCCGGAATCGACCCGCGCGAAAGTTCGCTCAAGATCGGCTTTTTCGGCGCCGAACCCTGGACCAACGCCATGCGCCATGAGATTGAGCAGGCGGCGCAGATGCAGGCGATCGACGTCTACGGGCTCTCGGAAGTCATCGGCCCCGGCGTCGCCTGCGAATGCGTCGAGACCAAGGATGGCCTGCATATCTGGGAGGATCATTTCTACCCGGAAATTATCGACCCCCAGACCGGCATGCCGTTGCCCGATGGCGAAGTCGGCGAACTGGTCTTCACGTCGCTCACCAAGGAAGCGATGCCGGTGATCCGGTACCGCACCCGCGACCTTACACGCCTTCTGCCCGGCACCGCGCGGAGCATGCGGCGCATGGAGAAGGTCACCGGCCGCTCCGACGATATGATGATCGCCCGCGGCGTCAACATATTTCCGACCCAGATCGAGGAACAGATCCTGCGCTGCGACGGTTTGTCGGCCCATTACGAGATCGAGCTCCTGCGGGAAAATCGCATGGACGAGTTGCGCATCCGGGTCGAGGCCAAGCCCGAGCACGCCGATGATGCCTCGCGCGCCGCACAGGCCGATCTTCTCGCCCGGCATATCAAGGACATGATCGGCGTCACCGTCGCCGTAACGGTCGCCACCCCGGGCGCCGTGCCGCGCTCCGTCGGTAAGGCTGCGCGCATCGTCGACCGGCGCAAGAAGGACTAGTGTCCTGATTCTGAATTGCCGACGATGGTGCTGCGAGCGTAGATCGGGAATTCGGAATCGAAAGGACACTAGCAACCTATTGAATCTAGTGTGGCTTTTGTCTCGCAATTGCCGATGATAGCAGGCCGAAAAATTGGTCGGCAATTGCGAGACGCCACACTAGGTGCCGGGGCGGCATGGGACTTCGGCGTTGACAGGCTGCGGCTTAATATGGTATTTTCATACCGATTTATTGAATTGCCCGTTGCGGGCCAAGGCCGAAGAGGTTCCCTCCCGTGACCCTCCGCGCTCCCCGGCTTTCCGAGCCGCCCCTCGCCTGTCCCACCGAGGGCTCCTGCGGACTGACAGACTGTCCTGCCGGCAACCCCGGTGATCGGCCATGACGCGCTTCGTCATGGTCATCGACCTTCGCCGCTGCATCGGCTGCCAGGCTTGCACCGCCGGCTGCCGACACGCCAACGCCACGCCGCCCGGCGTGCAGTGGCGGAGGGTTCTCGACCTCGAAGCCGGTACCTACCCGGACACGCGCCGCGCCTTCGTGCCCGTTGGCTGCATGCACTGCGGCGAGCCGCCCTGCATGGAGGTCTGCCCCACGACGGCGACGCGCAAGCGCGACGACGGCCTTGTCACCATCGATTACGATATTTGCATCGGCTGCGGCTATTGCGCCGTCGCCTGCCCCTACCAGGCACGCTATATCACGCGCCGGCCGCGTTACGCCTATGGCGAGGCGGCGACGGAGTCCGAGACCGCCCGCGCCGATCCGGCGATGATTGCGGTCGCCACCAAATGCACCTTCTGCATCGGCCGCCTCGATGCCGCGCGCGAAGCCGGGCTGACGCCGGGTGTCGACCCCGAAGGAACGCCGGCCTGCGTTAACTCCTGTGTCACCGGCGCGCTTCAGTTTGGCGACCGCGACGACCCCGAAAGCAACGTTTCCCGCCTGATACGCGAGCACAAGACCTTTCGGATGCACGAGGAATTGGGCACCGATCCGGGCATCTATTACATATGGGACAGCCAATGAACCAAGCCGCCCCCGCAAGACAGCGGCGCTGGGACTGGCGCGCCGCCGGGAACTTCATCGGCGGCTCGGGCGCCGGCGTTCTGGTTGGCGCCGCGCTCGCACGCGCCGTCGGCGCGCCGGCTGGTCGCGCGCCGACCGTCGCCGTGGCGCTGGGCCTCATCGTCATCGCCGCCGGTCTCACCTCGGTCTGGCTCGAGATCGGCCGGCCGCTGCGCGCCCTCAACGTGTTCCGCCAGCCGCGGCAGTCGTGGATGACCCGGGAGTCATGGGTCGCCGCGGCGCTTTTCGTGACCGCCGCCGCCGGCCTATGGTCCGGCAGCACGACCACCCTGGTGGCCGCGGCCGTGCTCGGCCTCGGCTTTCTCTATTGCCAAGGGCGAATCCTCGCCGCCGCCAAGGGCATTCCGGCCTGGCGCGAGCCTCGGATCGTGCCGTTTATCCTGGCGACGGGTATCGCCGAAGGCACCGGCTTGTTCGCGCTGGTAACGGTGGCGAGCGGCCCAGTGCCGGCTTGGCTGCCGCTGGTGCTGATCGTCCTTCCGCTCTGCCGGGGGGGCGCATTCCAACGTTACCATAGGGCGTTGCGCCGGAGCGGCGCGCCGACGGCCACGCTTGCCGTCCTCGATCACGCCGCGCGGCCGTTTCTGCTTTACGCCGTGGCGCTACCCGCCGCCCTCGCCATCCTGTCGTTCGTGCCGGGCCCGGCGGGCGTCTGGTTGGTCGCCCTCTCAGGGGTCACGGCTTTCGTCGGCGGCGCCGCATTCAAATACACACTCGTCGTCCATGCCGCCTTCGATCAGGGTTTCGCCCTGCCCCACCTGCCGACGCGCGGGGCGAGTTTGGCCGGCGCGGCGACCAAACCTGGCTGGCGCATGCCATGACCAGCGACCAGGGCCGCACGGATACCGCCGGCCGCAAAGGAGGGGCCGCCATGAGCAGCAAGGCCACAGAAAAGACCGAATGGGTGCCGCTCTATTGCTACAACTGCGTCGCCGGACCGGATCTTCTTGCCGTCAAGGTCTGCAATGGCGTGGCGACGGAAATCGCCCCCAATTTCGCGGCAGCCGGCCTTCATCCCGGCTCCGGAAAGCCGTGCGTCAAAGCCTATGGCCTGATCCAGAAGACCTATAACCCGCACCGCATCTTGACCCCGATGCGGCGGACCAATCCCAAGAAAGGCATGAACGAGGACCCCGGATTCGTGCCGATTTCCTGGGATGAGGCGTTGGACATCATCACCGCCAAGCTGCGCGACATTCGCCAGCGCGGCACCCTTGACGAGGCCGGCCTGCCGCGCGTCGCCGCCACCTTCGGCCACGGCGGAACCCCAGCCAATTACATGGGCACCTTCCCGGCTTTTCTCGCCGCCTGGGGCGCGATCGATTACAGCTTCGGCTCTGGACAAGGCGTGAAATGCGTCCATTCCGAGCACCTTTACGGTGAGTTCTGGCACCGCGCCTTCACCGTCTCGGCCGATACGCCCTATACCACCTACAATGTCTCCTTCGGCGCCAACAACGAGGTCACCGGCGGCGTTTCGGCCGCAGCGCGTCACGCCGACGCCCGCACCCGCGGCATCAAGCGGGTGCAAATCGAGCCGCATCTTTCGGTAACGGCGGCGGCCTCGGCGGAATGGATTCCGATCAAACCGAAAACCGACGCCGCCTTCATGTTCGCGATGATCCACGTGATCCTCCACGAGCATGCCCGCGAGCGGCTTGACCTTGCTTTCCTTCGCGACATCACCTCCGCGCCTTACCTGATCGGCCCGCATGGATATTATCTGCGCGACCGGAAAACCCTGAAGCCGCTGCTCTTCGATCGTCGCCGGAGCACCGCCGCGCCCTTTGACGCGGAGGATGCCGATCCGCTTCTCGAAGGCGAGGCCACCGTTCGTGACGTCGTCGAAGTCGGCGCCGACGACGAACGTTGGCATTACCCCGAGATCGCCGCGAAAACCGCGTTCTCGCAGTTGGTCGATCACGTCGCCCGTTACACACCGGAATGGGCCGCGGCGATCACCGAGATCCCGGCGGCGACGATCCGGCGCATTGCCGGCGAATATCTCGACCATGCCTGCATTGGCGAGACCGTCGAGATCGACGGCGAGACGCTGCCCTTCCGTCCGGTTTCGGTGACCCTCGGCAAGACCGTCAACAATGGCTGGGGCGCTTACGAGTGCTGCTGGTCGCGAACCGTTCTCGGCGTTCTGGTCGGCGCGCTGGAAGTCCCCGGTGGCACCCTTGGCACCACCATCCGCCTCAACAAACCGCAAGCGAACCGACATCAGAGCGTCGTGCCCGACGTCGATGGCTTCATGCGCGCCAATATCAATCCGACCGGGCGCAATGCCTGGGCCCGCACGCCGACGGAGCGTAGCGCCCACCGCATGCTGGTTCCCCTGTCGGGTCACAGCGGCGGTTGGAGCCAGGCCCTCGGCCCGACCCATCTCGCATGGCTATTCCAGGACGCGGCGCCGGAGAATTTCCCGCAGCCAACGAAGCCCGAGATCTGGTTCGCCTATCGCACCAATCCGGCGATCTCGTTCTGGGATACCCATGCGGTGGCGGAAACCATCGCCACTTTCCCCTTCACGGTCTGCTTCGCCTATACGCCGGACGAAACCAACCATATGGCGGATTTGGTGTTGCCCGAGGCGACCGATCTCGAGAGTACGCAACTTATCCCCCTCGGCAAGACCAAGTTCGTCGAGCAATTCAGTCGTTACCAGGGTTTCGTCCTGCGTCGGCCCGCAGTGCAGCCGCAAGGCGACACGCGCGATTTCACCTGGATCGCGACCGAGCTTGCGCGCCGAACCGGCTTGCTCGAAGGCTATACTAATGCCATCAACCGCGGCGCCTGCGGCGTCCCGCTCGCCGGCGAGGGCTTCGATTACACCCTCGCCAAGGACGAAACCTATTCCGTCGACCAGATCTGGGACGCCATTTGCCGCAGCGCCAGCCATCGCTTGACCGAGGGCGCGGAGGTTCACGATCTCGCCTGGTTCAAAGCCAACGGCTTCATGGCCAAGCCCTATAGCCAGGTCGGCTGGTATCTCTATCCGACGCTGCGGCACCTCGGGCTTCGCTTCGAGCTGCCCTATCAGGAACGGCTGTTGCGTTGGGGGCGCGAACTCGCGAACCGCCTGCACGAGACCGGAATCGCCTGGTGGGACACGCAACTCGGCGAGTACCAGGCGCTTCCCGAGTGGCACGATTTCCCCGGCATCTGGGACGAGGACCTGCGTCGCCGCGGCAAGGACCCCGCCGATTACCCCTTCTGGTTGATCGCGACCAAAAGCCCGCTCTATCACGCCGGCGGCAACGTCTCGATCCAGCTCATGCGCGAACTCGCCGACAACTTGCGTGGCCACCGCGGCATCATGATCAACGCCGGGGCGGCGGAACGGCTCGGCATCACCGACGGCGACGAAATCGAGATCACGTCGGTGATCGGCACCACTCACGGCGCCGCCATCGTCGTGCAGGGGATTCGCCCGGACACGCTGGTTATTGTCGGCCAATTCGACCACTGGGCGACGCCCTACGCCAAGGACCTCAAGGCGCCGAGCCTCAATACCATCGCTCCCATGTCCGTCGATCTCACCGATGCCACCGGTTCCGGCGCCGACGTGGTGCGGGTTCAACTGCGCCGCCTCGGTAAAGAGGCCACGCAAAGTCCCCAAAAAGGACCGCTCGGCAAGAGGTTTCAGGCGGCGACGCGACGCGGCGCGCTGTTTGGCGAGCGTCGGGCGCGCGACCAAGCGACATCATAGCCGCCTTGCGCCGGTCGAACCCGCAAGGCGGTTTCAAAATTGATTAGAGGAGATTGCTCATGAGCGGCACGCTTGTCCCCGGACTGACTTTCACCCAGCGGGTTACCATCGATCCCGCCCGCACCATCGATTTCATGGGCGAAGCCGCCCGCGTCTATGCCACGCCCGAAGTTGTCCGCGATATCGAAATCACCTGCCGCAATGGCGTGCTCTCCCATCTCGCGCCGGGCCAGGATACCGTCGGGTCCCGGGTCGAGCTCGACCATCTCGGCCCCAGCCTCCTCGGCGCCGAAGTCGAGGTCGCGGCGCGCGTCGCCGCGGTCGACGGCCGCAGCGTGGCCTTCGAGGTCAGCGTCCGCGACGGCGGCGAAGAGGTCGCGCGCGGCAAGCACACACGCTTCATCGTCGACGTCGAAAAGATGATCGCCCGCCTCAAGGCCAAGGCCGCCAAGGCCGCCGCGTCGTAATCTAACGCGCCTCAGTCCCCCGCGCCGACGGCCCATCGAGATCGGCGCCCGCCGCCGGCGTGGAAACCGTTTCGTCCCTGAAACGCACCGGCGGACGCCGCCTGCGATCTACCGTCAGCTCAAAAACGTCGAAGCGGTTATAACCGCCGGTGACGTCGTGGAACTGCTTCGGTTCGACACAAGCGGCCAAGTCGATCTCGGCGTAAAGCAAACCCTCATCGGTTCCGGCGAGTTCGGCAATCGCCTCCCCGGTCGGCGCCAGGACCAGGGAGACGCCGCGTGGCGTCTGCTCCAGGATGCGCTGCGCCTCGGTGTCGAGACGGGCCAATTCGTCCGCCATCGGCGGGCCCATGAAGCCCGAAACCACGATGTTGAACACCTTGCCTTCGAAGGCATGGCCACCGGAGCGGATGCGGATCGCCTGAGCCAGATCGTAGTTGCCGCCGAGCGCCGGGTCGCGCGTCGTCCATACCGGCGGATAGCTTGCGATATGCACCTGCTCGCCCTCGGCCATTAAGGCGAAGCGCGCGAGTGGATTGGTGTTTTCCCCGCAGATCAGCATGCCAATCCGCCCGAGAGCCGTGCCGCTGACGCGCAGCCCCGCGCCATCGCCATTGGCCCAGACCAGCTTTTCGTAGAAAGTCGGCACCAGTTTGCGGTGATGGTTGAGGATGCGCCCGTCCTCGCCGATCAGGATGTTGCTGTTCCAAATGCAGCCGACGCTGGCCGCCGTGCCCTCGTTAAAGCCGAGCGAGACCACAATGCCGTGGCGGCGGGCGGTAGCGGCGACGCGCTCGATCTCGGGCCCGCCCGGGTAGGCCAGCCCGAGCATTTTGCCAACCTTGTCGAAAGCCTCCCCCGCAGCATCATCAACCGTTCTGCCGATGACCTGGTATTGGCCGACCCCTTCGACCAGGACGAGCAGGGTATGGCCTCCGCTCACGATGAGCGAAACGTTCGGCGCGATCTCGCCGTCCTCATTGAAGAAAGGCGAAAGGAGATGTCCTTCGAGATGGTTGATCGCGAGATACGGTTTGCCGAAGCCGAGGGCGAGGCC
>OFHJ01000261.1_pt1 | contig 21990 bp, 19 predicted proteins | sample 1522001 | NCBI WGS metagenome assembly OFHJ01 (sample SAMEA2464838, study PRJEB22497) | soil metagenome | biome: Grassland; feature: Farmland; material: Clay | place: Australia | collected 2013-02-01 | depth 1.2 m | reverse complement strand
GGATCAGACCCGTGATCGGGCTCGGTCAGGCCGAAGCAGCCGACCCATTCGCCGGTCGCGAGCTTCGGCAGATATTTCTGGCGTTGCGCCTCGGTGCCGTAGGCGTGGATCGGATGCATGACCAGGCTCGACTGCACGCTCATCATCGAGCGATAGCCGGAATCGACCCGCTCCACCTCTCGCGCGATCAGCCCGTAACTGACGTAGTTGGTGCCGGCGCAGCCATAGCCGTCGATGGTCGAGCCGAGAAAGCCCAGGGCGCCCATCTCGCGGAACACATCGCGGTCCACCGTCTCGTGGCGGTTGGCCTCGCGAATGCGCGGCATCAGCTGCTCCTGGCAGAAGTCGCGGGCGCTGTCGCGGATCAGGTGCTCTTCTTCGTTGAGCTCGCTTTCGAGATCGAGCGGGGCTTTCCAGCGGAAGGTGGCCTTGGCGGCGGCGGCGTGGGCGGCGGCGGCAGTTGCAGACATGGAAACCCCTTGGCGACGATCGGACGACATGGTCTTTTAGACCTGAAGCGCCGGCCCGACAACTGCCGTGGCGGGCCGTGCGACAAGCGGTCTCGGCTGCGACCCCGGGAGAAGAACATGGCCGGCCCGACGAGAGAAGTGCTTTACGAGGTCCGCCGCGTCGGCAATGCAGTCAAGGTTTCGGCGCTGGACGCGGCGAGCGGCACCGAAATCTCCATCGTCGGCCCGGCCGGCGCCAGCATGGCCGACCTCAAGCGCGCGGCCCTACGCCGTCTCGAATACGTCCTCGCCAAGAGCCGGGAGAGCGGCCGCTAGACAGCGCCAAAACCGCGGCCCGGAGAGGATTTTCCGGCGGCAAGGCGCGGCCCCGGTGGGTGCCGGCCGGGCTTGCAATCCGGCCGCCGAGTGGCTATAACGCACGCCTCTCGGGCGGACCGGCTGGAACAAGGGCATGCCGTGGCCGCCCCGAAGCTCCATCGAACATCGAGGACGCAAATGCCCAAGCTCAAGACCAAAAGCGGCGCGAAAAAGCGCTTCCGCTTTACCGGGACCGGTAAGGTCCGGGGAAATCAGGCGAAAAAGCGCCACGGCATGATCAAGCGCACGCCGAAACAAATCCGCAAGCTCCGCGGCACCACCATTCTCGCAGACGCGGATATGAAGGTCGTGAAAAAGACCTTCATGCCCTACGGTTAAGGAGGCCCCGCCATGTCGCGAGTCAAACGCGGGGTTACCGCGCACGCGCGCCACAAGAAGGTGCTCAAGGCCGCTTCCGGCTACCGCGGACGCGCCAAGTCCAGCTTTCGCATCGCCATCGAGAAGGTCGAGAAGGGGCTGCAATACGCCTATCGCGACCGGCGCGCGCGCAAGCGCAATTTCCGCGCCCTGTGGATTCAGCGCATTAACGCCGCCGCGCGCCTCAACGGCCTGACCTACGGCCGCTTCATGAACGGCCTGAAGACCGCCGGCATTGAGGTCGACCGCAAGGTTCTGGCCGATCTCGCGGTACGCGAGCCCGAGGCTTTCGCCGCGCTGGCGGCCCAGGCCGAGGCCGCGCTCGCCAAGGTCGGCTGACCCTTAAACGCAACCTCTAGGCGGGCGGGGAGCCAATCAAGGCTCTCTGGCCGCGCGGGCGGGATCGGGGATGGAGGATCTCGAAGCACTCGAACGCGATCTCCTGGCGGCGGTGGCCGGCGCCGCGGACCGGGACGCCCTTGAGGCGGTGCGGGTGCGGGCGCTCGGCAAGAAGGGCGAAATCACGAGCCGTCTCAGAGGCTTGTCCGAGATCGCCCCGGATGCGCGCAAGGCCGCGGCACAAATCCTGAACCGGTTCAAGGATCGGGTCGGCCAAGAGATCGCGGCGCGCGCCGAGACCTTGGCCGAAACCGCGCTCTCGGCGCGCCTGGCGGCCGAGAAGATCGACGTCACCCTGCCCGCCCGGCCCGAGGCGGAAGGCCGCATCCATCCGGTCAGCCATGTGGTCGAGGAAATCGTCGAGATTTTCGCCGCGATGGGCTTCGTGGTCGCGCAAGGCCCTGATATCGAAGACGATTTTCATAATTTCACCGCTCTGAATATCCCCCCCGAACATCCCGCGCGGCAGATGCACGATACCTTCTATCTGCCGGAGCAAGCGGACGGGCGGCGGCCGCTTTTGCGCACCCACACCTCGCCGGTGCAAATCCGCTCGATGCAGGCCGCGCCGCCGCCCTATCGGCTGATCGCGCCCGGCCGCACCTTCCGCTGCGACAGTGACCAGACCCACACGCCGATGTTCCATCAGGTCGAGGGGCTGGTGATCGCCCGCGGCATCCACATGGGCCACCTCAAGGGCGTGCTGCGCGATTTCGCCCGCGCCTTTTTCGAGATCGATGGCCTGAAGATGCGCTTCCGGCCGAGTTATTTCCCCTTCACCGAGCCTTCCGCCGAGGTCGATATCGGCTGTCGGCGCCGGGGCGACGAGCTCAAGATCGGCGAGGGCGACGACTGGCTGGAGATCGCTGGTTGCGGCATGGTGCATCCCAAGGTGCTGCGCCATGTCGGGCTCGACCCCGACGAATGGCAAGGCTTCGCCTTCGGCATGGGCATCGACCGGGTGGCGATGCTGAAATACGGCATCCCCGACCTCCGCGACATGTTCGAGCCGGATTTGCAATGGCTGCAGAAATTCGGCTTCCGGCCTTATGACGCACCGAGCCTCGGGCGAGGTCTCGGGCGATGAAATTCACGCTCTCCTGGCTGAAGCAGCATCTCGAAACCGATGCCGACGCCGCAACCATCGCCGACAAGCTGACCGCGCTCGGGCTGGAGCTCGAGGAATTGCGCGATCCCGCGGCAGCGCTCCGCTCCTTCACTATCGCCCATGTGATCGAGGCGACGCAGCACCCCAACGCCGATCGGCTTCGCGTCTGCCGGGTCGACACCGGCAGCGGCCTGGTCGAGGTGGTTTGCGGCGCGCCCAACGCACGAACCGGCATGAAGGCGGTGTTCGCCGCCATCGGCACCACCATCCCGGGCAGCGGCGACAAGCTCAAGGCGACCACCATCCGCGGCGTCGCCTCGCAAGGGATGCTCTGCTCGATGCGCGAGATGGGGCTCTCGGACGAGCACGCCGGCATCATCGAGCTTCCCGCCGAGGCGCCGATCGGGCAGCCCTTCGCGCCGGTGCTCGGACTCGACGATCCCCTATTCGATATCGCGATCACGCCGAACCGGGCCGATTGCCTCGGCGTCCGCGGCATCGCGCGCGATCTCGCGGCAGCCGGGCTCGGCCGCTTGAAACCCCTCGACACGACGCCGGTCGAGGGCGCGTTCCAGAGCCCGATCGATGTCCGGCTCGACTTTGCCGAAGCCGCCAAGGATGCCTGCCCGCTGTTTCTCGGCCGCCTGATCCGCGGCGTGACGAACGGGCCGAGCCCGGATTGGCTGCAACGGCGCCTAACCGCGATCGGCTTGCGGCCAATTTCCGCCTTGGTCGACATCACCAATTTCCTCACCTTCGATTGCGGCCGACCGCTTCATGTCTTCGACGCCGGCCGCGTTAAGGGCGCCATGACCGTGCGCCTGAGCCGGAGCGGCGAGACGCTGAAGGCGCTCGACGGCAAGAGGTACGCGCTCGACGACGCGGTTTGCGTGATCGCCGACGACAGCGGCCCGATCAGCCTCGGCGGCGTGATGGGCGGCGAGAGCACCGGCGTTGGCGACGACACCATGGATGTCTTCGTCGAGGCGGCGCTGTTCGATCCGCGACGCACTGCGGAGACCGGACGCAAGCTCGGCATCGAGAGCGACGCGCGCTATCGCTTCGAGCGCGGCCTCGATCCCGCCTTCGTCGCCCCCGGCATGGAGATCGCGACCCGGCTGATCCAGACGCTTTGCGGCGGCAGCCCGAGCGCGGTCGTGGTTGCCGGGGCGGCACCGAGCGCGGTGCGCCAAATCGATTTCGACCCGGCCTATGTCGGCGGCTTGGGCGGGCTCGACGTTGCGCCGGAGCGCCAGAGCGCGATCCTCGAGGCGCTTGGCTTCAAAGTCGCGGCCAAGGGCGCGCATTTCGTCGTCGAGGTGCCAAGCTGGCGCGCCGACGTCGAGGGCAAGGCGGATCTGGTGGAGGAAATCGCCCGCGTCGTCGGCTATGACGTGATCGCCGCGGTGGCGCTCCCCGACCGGCCGGTGGTGACGCGGCCAGCGATCGGGCCGGAAGGGCGGCGGGTCGCGCTTTTGCGCCACGCCCTCGCCGCGCACGGTCTGATGGAGGCGGTGACCTGGTCCTTCGTCGCGAGCGCCACAGCGAAAGCCTTCGGCGGCGGCGCGCCGGAGCTTGTGCTGGTCAATCCGATCTCCGCCGATCTCGATGCCATGCGGCCCTCACTCTTGATCAATCTGATCGCGGCGGCCGGACGCAACGCCGCCTATGGCATGGGCGACCTCGGCTTGTTCGAGATCGGCGCCGAATACCACGACACCACGACGACGGGCCAACGCGAGGTGGCCGCCGGCATTCGCCGCGGCCTCGCGGTGCCGCGCCATTGGGCGGCGCCCGCCCGCGCTGTCGATGCCTTCGATGCCAAGGCCGATGCCTTGGCGGCGTTGAACGCACTCGGCATCGCGGAAGACAATCTCCAGACCGCGCCGACGGCGCCCGCCTATTATCATCCCGGCCGCTCCGGCGTCATGAACCTTGGCCCGCAGACCACGCTCGCGACCTTCGGCGAGATCCATCCCGCGATCCTCAAGACGCTGGACGTCGGCGGCCCGCTTGTCGCCTTCGAAATCTACCTCGACCGGCTGCCGAAGCCGAAATCGCCGGTGCCGGCGCGGCTGCCTTCGGGCGCGGCGCGGCTGCCCGCCGTGGACCGCGATTTCGCCTTTATCGTCGATCGCGAGATCGCGGCCGAGCGCCTGGTGCGCGCCGTGCGCCAGGCGGCGCGCGAGTTGATCACACGCGTCTCGGTGTTCGATCTCTATCAGGGGCCCGGCATCGAGCCGGGGCAGAAATCGGTGGCGCTTTCGGTCCGCCTGACGCCGAAGACCAAGACCCTGACCGAGCCCGAGATCGAGGCGGTCGCGAGCCAGATCGTCGCCGCCGTCGCCAAGGCCACCGGCGGCCGGCTGCGCGGCTGAACGCGGCCGCATCGCGCCCCCACCCTTTTGTCCACCACGACGAGATCCTTATGAACGAGATGACCCCGAACCTGAAAATCCCGGACGGCTTTCGCAAGATCAGCTTCGCGCGCAATCCGTTCGTCGAGGTCAACGGCCCACTCTATGCCAAGGTCGAGGAGGGGAAGTTCATCATCGGTATTCGCATCGAGCCGCGCCACTGCAACCCGATGGACCGCTGCCACGGCGGCATGCTGCTCACCATCTGCGACATGGTGCTGGCGATCGGCTCGAATTTTCAGGCCGAGCTGCAGCAGTTTCTGCCGACGGTGAACTTGACCTGCGACTTTCTCGCGCCGGCGCCGGTTGGCGCCTGGCTCGAAGGCCGCGTCGAGGTGCTACGCACGACCCGGAACCTGGTCTTCTCGCAAGCGATCCTGACCGCCGATGGCACGCCGGTCGCGCGCGCGAATGGAATCTTCAAGCTCACGCCAGGCAGCGTCATGACCGATTCCTTCAAATTGGTCTGAGCCGGAACCGGCGTCACGACACGACACGGGCGGCGCGGGCCATAGAGGCCAGGCCGCCCGTCTATCTTGCTTTCGGCTCCCGACTGCTAGTTCTGCAGCAGTTTCTTGCCGACGCCGGGAATGCGGTAATAGCGCCGACCGTAGCTTCGGTGGCCGCCGCTCACGATCGAGATCAGGTTGCCCAACGGCTGCCGTTCGACCTCGCTCCCCGGCCGCGAGACGAAAAGCTCGGCGTGAAACAGGCCCTCGGCTTCGTGACCGTCGGAATCGATGCCGAGACGCTCCAGCGTCTTCAAGGTGTGATCGAATTCCTTCGCGTCGGAGAAGCGGCGCTGCACGAAGGTCGCGCCCTCGAATTTTTCCGTCTCCAACCCGAATCGGCCAAGCGTCCGCGTCACGGCGTCGTAAGGAAACATGCGCAGCACGAAGGAAACGATCCACGGCGGTTCGGAATTTTTGTTGCATTCGAGAATCCGCTCGAATGTCTTCTCCGTCACGTATCCGACGCAGCCGGTGGAGATGATGACGTCGACGTTGCGGAGTGCCTGGCGCGCCAGCGCGGAGGGTTGCGCATTCTCCAGGTCCTCGCACAGCGCCTTATCGAGGACGCCGACATCGGCGGCGTAGGCCACCGCCTCGTTCGAGACGTCGAGTCCGACGATTTCGAGATCGTCCTGCGCCGGCCAACCGCGGAAATAATGCCGGTCGATGCCGCGCAGCTTCGGCGACGGCAACGCCTGAATTTCCGGCATCATGTAGCGGCGCCGCAAGGTGTCGAATTTCAGCGGCAAGCGCAACAGCGCCGCGTTGATGCCATAGGAACATCCGAGGTCGAGAACCGTGACCGGACGCTCCTGACTTTTCGCCCGCGCGTTGACGATCTGCTGAAAGATCGGTCGCGCAAGATCGGGAATGGTGTAATCGAGACCGCCGAGAACTCTAAAATAAGAGCGGGGGTCGGGTTCGCTGTAGATGTCGTCAAAACTTGCCTTGACTTCGTTGATCTCCGAGTAGGTCGCATTTTCCATTATGCCCCTCCTTTCCGGATCTAACCTAGAGGCCCGCGCGCGAAGGGTCAACCGAAGGCCACCCGGTGTCTTCGGGAACGCCGAAATATTGATGATATCGCTCATCAAGAAGCGCCTTCAACCGCGCATAAGCGCGCAAGAAGCGGCATTTGCCGCGATGCCGATTTTGCGCTAAGCACGGAATCTCTTTCGCGCCGGATCGGCGACCTTTCGCCGTCACGTGCGAGCGCAAACCCGAACTTGGACATGGCGATGAACACCGATCCGCCGAAAATGAGAATATCCGCTACCGCCAATTTCAGCCCGCGGATTTTTGGTGTCGTCAATGTGACAGAGGATTCCTTTTCCGACGGCGGACGCTATCTCGATCCGGTGCGCGCCATTCGCCACGGACGCGACCTCACGGCCGAGGGGGCCGACGTCGTTGATCTCGGCGCAGCATCGAGCAACCCGGACGCGAAGGAGGTTTCCGCAGCAGAGGAAATCCGCCGCCTCGATCCGGTGGTGAGCGCGCTTCGCGCGCAAGGCGTTGCGGTATCAGTCGATAGCTTCCGGCCCGAAACCCAGCTTTGGGCGATGACGCAGGGCGTCGCCTATTTGAACGACATTCACGGTTTCGCGGAGAAGGGCATCTGGTCCGATCTCGCGCGGGGAACGTGCGGCCTCATCGTCATGCACGCGATTCAGGAAAGCTGGAAGGCCGAGCGGCGAGACGTTCCGCCGCAAGCGATCTGGGCGCGGATCGAGGATTTTTTCGCCCGCCGCGTCGACGAGCTGACCGCTGCCGGAATCGCGCGCTCGCGCCTCGTCCTCGATCCCGGCATGGGATTTTTTCTCAGCAGCAATCCGGACTCCTCGCTCCGCATGCTCCACAACATCCCGGAGCTGAAAGCGCGCTTCGCCCTACCGGTGATGATCGGCGTGTCGCGCAAATCCTTCCTGAAGGCGATCGTGAACCGCGCCACCGACGCGCTCGGGCCCGCCAGCCTCGCGGCCGAGCTTTTCGCCGCCCTCCAGGGCGCCGACATGATCCGCACCCACGAAAGCAAGCCGCTGCGGGACGCGCTCGCGGTTTTCGCCGCCCTGGCGCGTTGAGAAGTTCGCCGCTCATCCACGCCAGATCAGCGGCGTTCCGATTTTGATGCCAAGCCGCGCGTCGGCGCGGGCGCGGTTAGCGGCGATTTCGACCAAGCCGTTCGAATTCTCGTACCAAAACGCCGCGCCTTCGGGCAGATCGGCGAAGGTGCAGGCGTGGCGAAGGCGATGCCCCGCGATCTCGATCTCGCATGTCGGATCTACGACGCTTCCGCGAAGCCCGGTCATGGCATTGCCGTAAGTATCGACATAGACGATCTCCGCGAGATCGTCCTGCCAATCGGGATGCGGCGCGACGGCGACGGGTCGCGCCGCTTCGCCGAGCGGCGCGCCGCGCGCGAGCCGGGCGGCGATCGGCGCGAACAGATCGCGGCCGTGGAAGCTCGCGGACAACGGCTCCGGCCGCCAGACGATCTCGAACGTCCGCGCCACGGCGGCGCGACGAAGCACGATTTCGAAGAGACCGTTATCAGGCCCCACGTACCAGCGGCCGTCGGCCTCGACGGCGAGCGCCCGGCGGGGCGAGCCGACCCCGGGATCGACCACCGCGAGACAGACGCTGCCGAGCGGAAACCGGCCGGCGTAGGGCGGCAGAAGGTAGGCGCCGGCTTTTGGATTTTGCGCTGGCGCGTCGGCGAAAAGATCGATCACCGCGACCCCCGGCGCCGCGTGCGCCAAGACCGCCTTCATCTGGCCGGTATAGGGGCCGGCGAGCCCGAAGTCGGTGAACAGCGTGATCACGCGACGTCACCTCAGCCGCGATCGGCGGTGCCCGTGAAGCGCGCGAGAATGTCGCGCGCCGCGCTGGTCGGCGAACGGCGGCCGGCCATGACCTCGGTTTCGATGCGAAGCAGAACCGGCGCCACCGCCGGGTGACCGCGCAGCATGTCGCCGAAGCTCTCAGAAATCTCGCGCCAAAGCGCCGCCCGCGCCTGCTCGGCGCGGCGGCGATCGAGCTCGCCGGCCGCCGCCAATTTGGCGCGGAAGTCGCAGGCGCTCCGCCACACTTCGGCGATGCCCTCGCCGCGAGGCGAGGAGACCAGCGCGACCGAGGATTTCCACAGCGCGGTCTTCGGCCGCATGAAGCCCAAGGCATTGGCGTATTCCGCGGCGGCGCGCCGCGCCGCCGGCAACAGCTCGCCATCCGCTTTGGTCACCACGATCAGATCGGCAATCTCGACGATGCCGCGCTTCAAGCCCTGCAATTCATCGCCGCTCGCCGGCGCCAGCATGAGGAAGAACATATCGACGAGCTCAGCCACCGCGACTTCCGCCTGGCCGACGCCGATGGTCTCGACCAGAACGATATCGAAACCCGCAGCCTCGACCAGGGCGATCGCCTCGCGGGTCCGCCGCGCGATGCCGCCCAAGGACCGGCCGCCGGGTGAGGGCCGGATGAAGGCGGCGGGGTTGGCGGCCAGTTTCGGCATCCGCGTCTTGTCGCCGAGAATCGAGCCGCCGCTAAGCAGCGACGACGGATCGACAGCGAGCACCGCGACCTTGTGCCCCTGACGGGTCAGGAATTCGCCGAAGGCCTCGATGAAGGTGGATTTTCCGGCCCCCGGCGCGCCGCTGATGCCGATGCGGAAGGCCCCGCCGGCTCCGGGCAGGATTTCCGCCAACAGCGCCTCGGCGCGGTCGCGGTGCTCGGGCCGCGTCGATTCGACCAGGGTGATGGCGCGCGCGAGCGCGCGCCGGTCTCCGGCGCGCAGGCCCGACGCCAACGCCGCCGGGCCGGGATCGCCGGCCGGCGCCGCCGGCGCGGGTTGCGGATTGCGGCTTTGGCCCATGCGGGCTCAGGCCGCTTCGCGCCGCCGGCGAAGAAGACGGAGGATCTCCGAGGCCGCGGTCGGGATATGCGTGCCGGGACCATAGACCGCGGCGACGCCCTGAGCCTTCAGCGAGGCGTAATCCTGTTCGGGAATGACACCGCCGCAGACGACCAGAATGTCGCCGGCACCGAGTTTGCGCAGTTCCGCCATCAATTCCGGCACCAGTGTGCGATGGCCGGCCGCCTGGGTCGAGACGCCGATCACATGGACGTCGTTGTCGACCGCATCCCGCGCCGCTTCCGCCGGGGTCTGGAACAACGGCCCGATATCGACATCGAAGCCGATATCGGCGAAGGCGGTGGCGATGACCTTGGCACCGCGGTCGTGGCCGTCCTGGCCGAGCTTGGCGACTAGCAGCCGCGGCCGGCGGCCTTCGCTGTGGGCGAAGGCCTCGACCTCGCGCTGGATACGCTGGAAGTCGGCATCCTCCTTCCAGGCGGCGCCGTAGACGCCGGAGATCGAATGGATCTCGGCGCGGTGGCGGGTGAAAACCGCCTCCAAGGCATCGGAAATCTCGCCCACGGTGGCGCGCGCCCTCGCCGCCTCGACGGCCAGGGCGAGGAGGTTCTCGTCGCCCGCCGCACCCTTGGTCAGCGCCGCAAGCGCCGCCTCAACCCGGGCCGGATCGCGCTTTGCCCGCACCGCCGCCAGGCGCGCGATCTGGCTTTCCCGCACCTTGGTGTTGTCGATGACGCGCACCGAGATCGGCTCGCTTTCGGCCTGGTACTTGTTGACGCCGACGATGGTCTCCTCGCCGCGGTCGATGCGGGCCTGACGCCGGGCCGCGGCCTCTTCGATGCGGAGCTTCGGCATGCCGCTCTCGACCGCCCGGGTCATGCCACCCAAGGCCTCGACCTCCTGCATCAGGGCCTCGGCGTCCTTGATCAGGGATTCGGTCAGCGCCTCGACGTAATAGCTGCCGCCCAAGGGATCGACCACGTGGGTGACGCCGGTTTCCTCGGCCAGGATCAGTTGCGTGTTGCGGGCGACGCGGGCGGAGGATTCGGTCGGCAGCGCCACCGCTTCGTCGAAGGCGTTGGTGTGGAGCGACTGGGTGCCGCCGAGAACGGCGGCGAGCGCCTCGAAGGCCGTGCGCACGATGTTGTTATAAGGGTCCTGCGCCGTCAGGCTGACGCCCGAGGTCTGGCAATGGGTGCGGAGCATCAGGCTCGACGCCTTCATCGGCGCGAAACCGGAGACGATCCGGGACCACAGAACGCGGGCGGCCCGGAGCTTCGCCACCTCCATGAAGAAGTTCATGCCGATGCCGAAGAAGAACGAAAGCCGTCCGGCGAAATCGTCGATATCGAGGCCGCGGGCGGAGGCGGCGCGCACGTATTCGAGGCCGTCCGCCAGCGTGAAGGCGAGTTCCTGCACCGCCGTCGCGCCGGCTTCCTGCATGTGATAGCCGGAAATAGAGATCGAGTTGAACTTCGGCATGTTCTTGGCCGTATAGGCGATGATGTCGGCGACGATCCGCATCGACGGCCCCGGTGGATAGATATAGGTGTTGCGGACCATGAACTCCTTGAGAATGTCGTTCTGGATGGTGCCGGAAAGCTTTTCCAGCGCCACCCCCTGCTCCTCGCCGGCGACGATGAAATAGGCCAAGGTCGGCAGCACGGCCCCGTTCATGGTCATCGACACGCTGATGCGATCGAGCGGGATGCTATCGAAGAGGATTTTCATGTCCTCGACCGAATCGATCGCCACCCCGGCCTTGCCGACGTCGCCGATGACGCGCGGGTGATCGGAATCGTAGCCGCGATGGGTGGCGAGATCGAAAGCGACGGAAAGCCCCATCTGCCCGGCGGCCAGGCCCTGGCGATAGAAGGCATTGGATTCCTCGGCGGTCGAGAAGCCCGCGTACTGGCGGATCGTCCAAGGCCGATTCGCGTACATGCTGGCGCGCACCCCGCGCATGAAGGGGGCGAAGCCCGGCAGCGCCTCGGTCGCGCCGAGCCCGGCGAGGTCGGCCGCGGTATAGAGCGGCTTCACCGCAATACCTTCGGGCGTGGCCCAGGTAAGCTCGTCCAAGCTCTTGCCACGCAATTCCTTTTCGGCAAGCGCGCGCCATTCCTCAAGACCGGGTTTCCGCTGTTCCGTCATGTCTCCGCCTTTTCGCAATGCAGCGGCAAAGTATGCGAGTGCCGCCCCCGGGGTGTCAAACGCCGCCGTCGAACAGGTTTCACATTGAAACGCTTGCCAAAAGCCAAGCGCCCGGCCAATCTTGGCGGCGATGGTGATCCGTTCGGCGGCAGGCGAGACCCGCCGTGTGCTCGCGGTTCTCGGCCCCACCAATACCGGCAAGACGCACTTGGCGGTTGAACGGCTGCTTGCGCATCCGACTGGCGTGATCGGCCTGCCCCTCCGTCTCCTTGCGCGGGAAATTTACGACCGCATTGCCACTTTAAGGGGTGCGCAGTCGGTGGCCCTGGTCACCGGCGAAGAAAAGATCGTGCCGCCGCACCCTCGCTGGTATGTCTGCACGGTCGAATCCATGCCGCTCGACAAGAGCTTCGATTTCGTCGCCATCGACGAGATCCAGCTCATCGCCGATCCCGAACGCGGCCATGTCTTCACTGAGCGCCTGCTCGGCGCGCGCGGCCGCTTCGAGACCATGCTGCTCGGCTCGGACACGGTGCACGGGCTGATCCGGCGCTTGGTGCCCGAAGCCGAATTCGTCACCCGCCCGCGCTTTTCCCGGCTCTCCTACGCCGGCCCGAAAAAGCTCTCGCGGCTGCCGCGGCGCACCGCCATCGTCGCCTTCTCGGCGCAGGACGTCTATGCCATCGCCGAACTGGTACGCCGCCAGCGCGGCGGCGCCGCCGTCGTGCTCGGCGCCTTGAGCCCACGCACGCGCAACGCCCAGGTCGCCATGTACCAGAACCGCGAGGTCGATTACCTGGTGGCGACCGACGCCATCGGCATGGGCCTCAACATGACCGTCGACCATGTCGCCTTCGCCGGCTTGCGCAAGTTCGACGGTCAGATCTCGCGCGAGCTGACGGCGGCCGAGGTGGCGCAGATCGCGGGCCGCGCCGGCCGCCACCTGAACGACGGCACCTTCGGCGTCACCGCCGAGCTCGGCCCCCTGGACCCGGAGCTCGTGACCAAAGTCGAGGAACATCGCTTCGAGGCAGCAGCCAAGGGACGGTGGCGCAACCACCGCCTCGCCTTCACCTCGCTACGCGATCTGCTGCGCGATCTCGACCGCGCGCCGCCGCTCGATTGCTTGGCGCGCGGCCGCGAGGCCGACGACTACGTCGCTCTGCGCCAGCTCGCCGGCGATGACGAAATCCGCGATATCGCGCATGATCGCGCCATGGTCCGCCTGCTCTGGCAGGTTTGCCAAATTCCGAACTTCCGCAAAAGCGGCCCCGGCGGCCACGTTCGCTTCCTCAGCGGCCTCTATCGCCACCTCGCCGCCGGCGACGGCGTCTTGCCGACCGATTGGGTTGCCCGCCACGTCACGGCGCTCGATCGCGTCGAAGGCGATATCGAGACCCTGGCCGAGCGCATCGCCCATATCCGCGTCTGGACTTTCGTCTCGCACCGCGCCGATTGGCTGAAGGACCCGCGCGGCTGGCAAGCGCGAACGCGGGCGATCGAAGATCGGCTCTCGGACGCGCTCCACGACAAGCTGACACAACGTTTCGTCGACCGGCGCACGGCGGTTCTGCGCCAGAAACTGCGCGACCGCGATCGGCTCTATGCCGCGGTCGGCGCCGACGGCGAGGTGACGGTCGAGGGCCAATATGTCGGCCGCCTTTCCGGCTTTGCCTTTGCCCCCGACCAGACGGCCGCCGGCGCCGACGGCAAGGCGCTCCGCGCCGCCGCCAACCGCGCCCTCGCGCTCGAGCTTAAGGCCCGCGCCCGCGCCCTGATCCTTGCCGCCGACGGCGACATCACGCTGAGCGACAATGGCCGCTTGCGCTGGCAGGAGGGAACCCTGGCGCGGCTGGTCGCGGGGCCGAGCGCGCTCAAGCCGGTAATTCGGCTGATCGCCGCCGATGCCCTGGATGAGCCGATCCGCCGCCAAGTCGAGGCGCGGCTTCAGGGTTGGCTCGAGCGCTACATCGAAACCGGCCTGCGGCCGCTCTTCCGTCTCATCCAGTCCGATTTCGCCGGCGCCGCGCGCGGCCTTTGCTTCCAGCTCGGCCAAGCGCTCGGCGCCCTGCCCCGCGCCGCCGCCGAGGCGCAGATCAAGACGCTTGGCCCCGGCGATCGCCAGCGACTGAAAAAGCTCGGGCTCTATTTCGGCCGCGCGCACGTGTTCCTGCCGGCGCTGCTGAAACCGCGCGCCGCCCGCCTCACCCTGCTGCTGTCGGCGATCCATCAGAACCGTCCTGTGCCGGCGCCATTGCCGCCGGGCCGGGTGTCGTTCCGCGCCGATGCCGAAACCTCGGACGCCGCCTGGCGGGCGGCCGGGTTCTGCCGCTCGGGCACCATTGCCGTCCGTCTTGACATCCTGGAGCGGATCGCCACCCTGGCGGCGCGGCGCGAGCACGGCGGCCTGCTCGATCCAAGCCCCGAGTTCAGCACCCTGGCCGGCTGCAAGGCGGCGGACCTTCCGATGATTCTCGGCCTTCTCGGCTACCGTGCGGAAAGCTCGGCCACCGGACTTCGCTTCCGCCGCCGGAAATCGCGACCTGGGCACGCGCCCGAGCACGCCGCCCGAGCCGAATCCCCCTTCGCCAAACTGAAGGAGCTGTCATTGGGATGAACGAGGGCTCGATCCGCCTCGACAAATGGCTGTGGTACGGCCGCTTCTGCAAAAGCCGCAGCGATGCTACGCGGCTGGTCCAGGCCGGACGCGTGCGCGTCAACCGCATCGCCGTCAGCAAGCCGGCGCTGCCAGTGAAGCCCGGCGACGTTTTGACCTTCCCGCACGGCAACGACATCCGCGTGGTGCGCGTGCTGCAACCCGGCCGGCGGCGCGGGCCGCCCGCCGAGGCGCGCGGCCTGTATGAGGAAATGATCGACTCTGAACAGCCGCTCGCCCCGTTGCCGCCGATGCCGGTCGCGGCGGTCTCGCATGCAGGTATAGAATAGCGCTTCCAAATTCAGTTCCATTAGATTCCGGGCGCCGGTCAGACACCGGCACCGAAAAGGATTAGAGCGATGCGGGTTCTTCTGATCGAGGACGACCGGCGAGCGGCCGGCTATATCGTCAAAGGCTTGAAGGAAAGCGGCCATACCGCGGACCATGTGACCGACGGCCGCGAGGGGCTAGCGATGGCCGCCGGGGAGGCTTATGACGCGCTCATCGTCGATCGCATGCTTCCGGGCATGGACGGCATCGCCCTGGTGCGCGAGTTGCGCGCCCGCGGCCGCGCCACGCCGGCGCTTTTTTTGAGCGCGCGCGGCGAGGTCGACGACCGGGTCGAGGGCTTGACAGCGGGCGGCGACGACTATCTCACCAAGCCCTTCGCCTTCACGGAACTTCTTGCGCGGCTCGACGCCATCGTGCGGCGCGGCAGCGCCGCCGCCGCCAGCCAGACCAGGTTTTCCTGCGCCGATCTCGAAATGGATCTTCTGGCCCGCACGGTGAAACGCGGCGGCCGCGAAATCGACCTGCAACCGCGGGAATTCCGCCTCCTGGAATATCTGCTTCGTCATGCCGGGCAAGTGGTGACGCGTACCATGCTGCTGGAGAACGTGTGGGACTACCACTTCGATCCGCAGACCAATGTCATCGACGTGCATATCAGCCGATTGCGCCAGAAGATCGACCGCGACTTCGCGCCGCCCTTGATCCAAACCGTGCGCGGCGCCGGTTATTGCCTTCGTGCGCAAGCCTAGCCCGTTTCATACCTCGGCCTTCCGTGTCGCCCTGATCTATACGGCGATCTTCGCCCTATCGGGATTGATCTTGCTTGGATTCATCTATTGGACGACGGTTCCGGTCATCGATCAGCAGGCGGACGCCACGATCGATTCGGAAATCCTCGCGCTGGTCGAGCAGTATCAGGCAGGCGGGCTCAAGGCGCTGACCGAATCGATCAAGCTCCGCATCGAGATGCTACGCCAGGAGGGCAATATCTATCTCCTGACCCGCCCCGATTTCGTTCCCTTGATCGGCAATTTGCACGGCTGGCCGGCAGTGAAGCCGAACAAGAACGGCTGGCTGGAGTTCGCCATCCGGCCGACGGGAATCAAGGACCATAACACCTCGCTCGCCCGTGCCCGCGCCTTCCGCCTTGCCGGCGGCTACAATCTCCTGGTCGGGCGCGATTTGCGCGAACGGCGCCAGTTCCGCGCCATCATTATCGAATCGCTCTCGGCAGCCCTCGGCGTGCTGCTTGTCCTCGGTCTTGTCGGCGGGCTCGCCACCGGCCGCGGCCTGTTGCGCCGGCTCGACGTGATCAACCGCACCAGCGCCGAGATTCTCCGCGGCAGCCTGGATCGCCGGGTGCCGGTGAGCCGGCGTGGCGACGAGTTCGACGAATTGGCGCAGAACCTGAACCGCATGCTAGATCGGATCGAGAGCCTGATGACCGGCCTGCACGAGGTCACCGACAACATCGCCCACGATCTCCGCAGTCCGCTTAACCGGCTGCGGAGCCGGCTCGAGCTCGCGGCGCTGAAGGAGCCCGAGGCCAGCCCGCGACGTCAGGACGTCGAGCAGTCGATCGTCGAGATCGACGATCTTCTCGGCACCTTCAACGCACTGCTCTCGATCGCCCAGGCCGAGGCCGGCACGGCGCGTAGCGCGCTGCAGCCGCTCGATCTTGCCGTGCTTGCGGGCGACGTGGCGGAGCTTTACCTGCCGCTCGCCGAGGAACAAGGCCTGACCATGAGCCAGAATTTCGCGACGGCACCCGTCGTCGGCGACCGCCACCTGCTTTCGCAGGCGGTCGCGAATTTGCTCGACAATGCGATCAAATACACCAAGGCCGGCGGCCGCATCACGCTCCGCGTCGCGAGCGACGGGGACGAATCTCGTCTCATCGTCACCGACACCGGCCCCGGCATCCCGGAAGCGGCCCGAACCAAGGTATTGGAGCGCTTTGTCCGTCTCGAGGCGAGCCGCCACACGCCGGGAAGCGGCCTTGGATTAAGCCTGGTCGCCGCGGTGGCGAAACTGCATGGCGGCACGTTTCGGCTCGACGACGCGGACCCCGGTCTTCGCGTGATCTTGAGCCTGCCAAGGCGCCAGGCTTGACGCCGGGCGGCGCCGAAGGCATGAAAAAAGCCCTGGCCGAAGTCCGGCCAAGGCGCGCGCCCCAAACGTCACCATAAAAAAAGCCGGAGCGAGGGGGGTACTCGCTCCGGCTATATGCGGCCGCTTACGACTTGGTCGGGTTCAAGGCCACGAAGAGGTCGTGACCGCCCCGGTCAAGGAGAACGAGGATCGACTTCTTCTTCTCCTTGATCGCGGCCGCAAACTTGGTCTTTACCTGCTCCGGCTCGGTCACCGGCGCATTGCCGACGCGAAGGATGACGTCGCCGGCCTGCAGGCCTTGCGAGCTCGCCACGCTGCCGTCCTGGACGCCGACGATGATGACGCCCTTCACCGACTTTCCGATGTGGAAGCGTTGCCGGGTCTGGCTGTCGAGCGGCGCCAGCGCGAGGCCGAGCGAATGGACCGGCGAAGCCGAGCTGCTGCCGCCTTCCTCGGCCGAGGCCACCTCCTGGTTCTGTTTCATCTCGGCGATGGTCGCGTGCAACGTGATTTTCTTTCCGTCACGAATCACCTCGATAGGGACGTTTTTGCCCGCCGACGTATCGGCCACCAGGAGCGGCAGATCGCGCATCTCCTTAACCGGCTTGCCGTTGAACGCGACGATGACATCGCCCTGCTTGAGGCCAGCCCTCGCCGCCGGCGTGTTCGGCATCACCTGCGCGACCAGCGCGCCGTGCGGCTTTCCGAGATTGAGGCTCTCGGCGATCGCTGGCGTCACGTCCTGAATGCTGACTCCGAGCCAACCGCGCTTCACATGGCCGTACTTTTTGAGTTGTGCGATCACCGGCTCGGCCTCGCTCGAAGGAATCGAGAAGCCGATGCCGACGCTGCCGCCATTCGGCGTGATGATCGCCGTATTGATACCGATCACCTCGCCCTTGAGGTTGAACAGCGGGCCGCCGGAATTACCTTTGTTGATCGGCGCGTCGACCTGCAGATAGTCGTCGAACGGGCCGCGGTGGAGGTTGCGGCCACGGGCCGAGACGATGCCCGCCGTCACCGTACCGCCGAGGCCGAAGGGATTGCCGATGGCAAGAACCCAATCGCCGACCTTGGCGTTATCCGAGTTGCCCCATTTGACGTACGGCATCGGCTTGCCGGGGTTGAACTTGAGCAACGCGAGATCGGTCTTCGGATCATGGCCGATCAGCTTGGCCGGAAAGCTCTGGCCGTCGTCGAGGATGACCTTGATATGGGTCGCGTTGGCGATGACATGGTTATTGGTCACGACATAACCGGCCGGGTCGATGATGAAGCCGGAACCGAGCGAGGTGATCTTCTCGTTGGTATTGCCGAACCGCTGTTGAAAGAACTTGCGGAACAGCTCGCCGAATGGCGAGCCCGGCGGGAAGGGCGGGATACCCTGCTCACTCTCGAAAGCGGGGACCGAGACCTTCGACGTGCTGGAAATATTGACCCCCGCCGGCGAAACCGCCTGCACCAGCGGCGCAAAACTTTGCGGATAGGCGGCCTCGGCACCGGCCGGCGGCTGAACCGGCGCGGCCTGGGCGGGACTTACGGTATAGTACCTGACGGTCGCGACGCTCGCCGCGATCAGGGCGGCGGCCCCAACCGCCGCGAGACCGTCCCGCAGCCGGTGCGGGCGATCCGCGAGGCGCCCCATCAATGTCTTCAACCGTTGATACATAGGTCACTCCTTGGCTTGCAGATAGTCCTGCGGGTGGTTCGAGCGTTGGCAGCAGCTATAAATCCGCCTGTCTCACCGCGACGTGACGACAGCATTAAAGTTCCGTAAGACTCGAAGCTTCGGGATTGCCGGCGGGTGCTTGCCTTCGGCATAGTCTCGCGGGCTCGAGCCTTGAACCGGCAACGGTTCGAGGCGCGCGCCGCCACGAAACGCTTGGCTGGCCTTGATTTTGTCTGGCTTGGCCGCCAGATTTACCGCCCCGGACTGGTGATCGCCGCGCCGGCGGCGACGTTGCGCCCGCTTGAGGAGCCCACAGCATGCCGAAAAATAGCCGCTTTCCGTGGCGCGAGTTCTGGAAACTGATCCGCCCCTACTGGTCGTCCGAGGAACGCTGGTCGGCGCGCGCCCTGCTCGCGGTCATCATCGGCATGAACCTGGGCTCGGTCTATCTCAACGTCCTGTTCAACCAGTGGAACAGGCTGTTCTACAACGCCGTGCAGAAGCTCGATTTCCCCGCCTTCAAATATCAGCTCTTTCGCTTCTGCGTTCTCGCAGCCATCTTCATCGTCATCGCCGTCTACCAGATCTATCTCAACCGCATGCTGCAGATCCGCTGGCGCCGCTGGATGACCGAGCGCTACCTCGATTCGTGGCTGAAGGGGCGGATGTACTATCAGCTTCAGCTTCGCGGCGGCGCCACCGACAACCCGGACCAGCGCATCAGCGAGGACTTGCGTTCGCTGGTCAGCCTGACCCTCGATCTCGGCCTCGGCGTGTTGAGTTCGGTGGTGACGCTGTTCTCGTTCCTCGCCATCCTTTGGCGGCTTTCCGGCCCCGCCCACTTCGTCGTCTTCGGCCTTCATGTCTATATTCCCGGCTACATGCTCTGGGCGGCGCTGGTCTATGCCATCCTCGGCACCTGGCTCACCCATCTGGTCGGCCGGCCGCTGATCCGGCTCAACTTCGATCAGCAACGTTACGAAGCGGATTTCCGCTTCAGCATGATGCGGCTCAGGGAAAACGCGGAAGCGGTCGCGCTCTATGGCGGCGAAGGCAACGAGCACGAGGAGTTTCGCCGGCGCTTCGCCTGGGTTTACGGCAATTGGTGGAAGTTGATGGTGCGCCAGATGAAGCTCTCCTGGCTCACCTCGGGCTATTCGCAGATCGCCGTCGTGTTCCCGTTCATTGTCGCCGCGCCACGCTACTTCGCCAAGCAGATCCAGCTCGGCGGCTTGATGCAGACGGCCTCCGCCTTCGGCCAGGTGCAGGGCTCGCTCTCCTTCATCGTCGGCTCCTATTCGGAGATCGCCAACTGGCGCGCCGTGATTGAACGTCTGGTCACCTTCCGGACCGAGATGGAGGCCTTCGAGGAGAAGGAAGCGCAGGATCAGATCGTCGTCGCGCCAGCGCCGAGCCCGGCCTTGACCGTCGACGGGCTTGACCTCGCGCTGCCCACCGGCCGGCCGCTGATCGAGAACGTGGCCTTCACGGTGAACCCGGGCGAGTCAGTATTGGTGACGGGCGCGTCCGGCAGCGGCAAGAGCACGCTTTTCCGCGCGCTCGCCGGCATCTGGCCGTTCGGCAAGGGCAAGATCAACATCCCGCGCGACGCCAAGGTGATGTTCCTGCCGCAAAAACCCTATATGCCGCTTGGCACGCTCGCTGAGGCGTTGAGCTATCCCGAATCGCCGAACCTCACGACCCCCGAAGCCAAGCGCCAGGCCTTGATCGATTGCGGCATGAAATCCTTCGCGGGACGGCTTGACGAGATCTATGACTGGGCGCAGACGCTCTCGCCGGGCGAGCAGCAGCGCATCGCCTTCGCCCGCGTACTGCTCAAAAAGCCGAACTGGGTGTTCCTTGACGAGGCGACTTCTGCCGTCGATCAGCCGATCGAGCGCATGCTTTACGCCAAGCTCAAGGACCGCTTGCCCGGCATCACCGTGATCAGCATCGCCCACCGCAAGGAGCTTGCCGAATTCCACAGCCGGCACGCGGAGGTCAGCGGCGGCGAAACCGTGAACCGCTTTCTCCTGAGCCCGGCGGCGGGGATCGTGCCCTCCTGAGGCACGCTCACGCCGGGCCGAGGCGCCGCCGGACGAGGTGGTCGAGCGAGAGCCTTCCGGGGCCGTAGACGACAAGGGGAACGAGCATCGCGGCCCAGATCAGATGGTCGGGCCAGGCTTTGGGGAAGACGAAAATCTCGATCACCAAAGTCTCGCCGAGAAGAAGCAGCGCCGAGACCCGGGAGAAGAAACCCGTAAGAAGCAACCACGGGGTGGTGAGCTCCAGCGCGGTCGCGAGATAGGCGGCGAGCGCGGGCGGCAGAAGCGGCACGTTGTAGACCGCCGAGAACAGGAACAGCGTGCCGTCCCAGTTCAGAATCTTGGTATAGCCGGCGTTCCAGTAGATATGCGCGAGCGCCGCCCGCGGCAAAAGCGCGACCAGCGAATAGGGAATGCGCTCGAGCGCTGCAAGAGCCGAGCCCGCGGCGCGGAACGGCAAGGTGCATTTGGCTTCGATCCCGGTCGTCAAGCTCTCTCCTTTTCGCGCACGTCGGGGGGAAGGACATCGGCGCCGCCAAGACGAACGCCGGCGAAACGGCCGTGCCCGAGATGCTCGGCGAGAACCTCGGCGGCGGGAAAATCCGGCCCGGCTGCGGCCAGGGCGGCGGCCAAGGAGAGCCCCGCCATGAGACGCGCCGTAACCTCGAAGGTCGCCTTGTCGACCGCGGCGACCGTGACATCGAACCCCTCGCGGTGGGCGAGCACGAAAGCCGGACCGGTGGCATCGAGCCGGCTTGTCGCCGCGTCGTCCTCCGCCTTCACGGCGCTCCATATGCGATCGATCGCGAAGGCGCTGGTCACCAGCCTGAGCGAGGGATGCGGCAGAAAAACGAGGTCGCCATAATCCGCGGGCGCGATCCCGGCGAGATCCTGCGCCGCGAGCGGCGTCGCCTCAGTCGCGTAATAGGCTTCGTTCACCGCCCATTCCAGCGCCGCAACTTCGGCGACATAGGGGAACGCGCCGAGCCCCGGCTGATCCCGCAGAAAACCCGGGAAGTCCGCGCCATAGAGCGCGAGATCGGCCACGGCCGGCGGCGACCGGCGGGCAAAGCGGTCAGCGGCGGCGACGAAGAACTCAGCGCCGACGAGCTTCTCCACGGCGGGAAAGGCAAGCCGCAGGGCCCCCGTGAGAGCGCCCGAGAAATTGTTGCGATAGACTGCGAGACGATCGCCGGCGGCAACGCCCCCGCCGACCACCAACTCGGCGAGCCTCGCGGCCGGCGCGCCGCGCAGATGCGCAGCGAAAGCGCCTTGCAACTCAGAAAGCGAAAGCATGCTCGGCCTCCATGGCCGACCGGGCCAAGATATCCTCGGCTCGCGCCGCATCGGCTTGCAGCACCGCGAGCGGCGGGATCCGGGTATCCCACTCGATCAAGGTCGGGCGCCGGCCGAAACGGGCAATGGCCTTGGCATATTACCGCCCGACACCTGGCGCCACCCGGGTGCCGTGGTCGTCCATCAGAAGCCGCCGACTGCCGGCGGGGGCGAAAACCGCGCGGCCGCCGCGGGGACTTTCCCCCACCGCCCTCGCGG
>OFHJ01000260.1_pt1 | contig 22009 bp, 20 predicted proteins | sample 1522001 | NCBI WGS metagenome assembly OFHJ01 (sample SAMEA2464838, study PRJEB22497) | soil metagenome | biome: Grassland; feature: Farmland; material: Clay | place: Australia | collected 2013-02-01 | depth 1.2 m | reverse complement strand
TCCATGCGCAGGCCGTCGCCGATTTCCGTGAAGACACGCGCTTCGATCGCGGTCACGATCCGCTCGGCGACATGCGGCTGGCCATGGGTCATCAGCCAGCGAGGACTTTCCGGGATGAAGCGGCGGAGCAGCAAGGCGATCACGGCGAGCGCGCCGCCGATTATGAAAGCGACGCGCCAGCCATAGGCTTGCGGCACGATGTGCGGGTCGAGCGCGATCAGCGATCCGGCGGCGCCGAGAGCCGCGCCGATCCAGTAGCTGCCATTGATGACGAGATCGGTGAAGCCGCGTTTGCGGGCCGGGATCAGTTCCTGGATCGTCGCGTTGACGGCGGAATATTCGCCGCCGATACCCATGCCGGTGATGAAGCGGAACACGGCGAGCGAGGCGAAATTCCAGGCCAGCCCCGAGAGGATCGTCGCGATCAAATAGACGACCAGGGTGATTGTGAAGAGCCGCTTGCGGCCGAGCCGGTCGGTTAGCCAACCGAAGACCAGCGCACCGAGCACGGCACCTGCGACATAGGCGCTGCCCAGCGCGCCGACTTGGGCACTGGAGAGATGCATGTCGGGCGCTTCGGCGATCGCGCCCGACAGCGAGCCAACCAGCGTGACTTCGAGCCCGTCGAGAATCCAGGTGACACCAAGGGCGGTCACCACCAGCCAGTGAAACCGGCCCCAGGGCAGACGGTCGAGCCTGGCGGGAACGTCGGTCTCGACGATCCCGCCCGACTCGCCGGCGTTATCCATGGCGCTCAGACATAGGGGGCAAGCAGCGTCAGATCGGCCGGACCGAGCCGATCCTTGGCCGTCTGCGCCTGGTGCCAGAACGGATAGAGCAGATTCGGCGCACTCACCTGGTCGAGCCGCGCGCGCTCGTCATCCGTCAGCTTGAGATCGGCGGCTTCGAGATTGTCCTCGAGTTGCGCTTCGGTGCGGGCGCCGACCACCACCGAAGTGACGCCCGGCCGGCCGAGCAGCCAGGCAAGCGCGACCTGCGCGCCGGAGACGTCGCGCGCTGAAGCGATCTCGACCAGCACGTCGACGATCCGCCAGAGCCGTTCCTCGTCATAAATCGGCGGCTCGCGCCAGCCGGCCAGTTGCCGCGTGCCCTCGGGCGTCTTCTCGCCGCGGCGATGCTTGCCGGAGAGCAGGCCGCCGGCGAGCGGGCTCCAGACCAGGATGCCGAGCCCCTGGTCGATCGCCATCGGCACCAGCTCGTATTCGGCCTCGCGGGCTTCCAGCGTGTAGTGGATCTGCTGGCTGACGAAGCGTTGGCGGTTCTCGACGCGGGCGATGCCGAGCGCCTTCATCACCTGCCAGGCACCATAATTCGAGCAGCCGATATAGCGGACCTTGCCGTCGCGAACGAGCCGGTCCATCGCCTCCATCGTCTCTTCCAGCGGCGTGATCCCGTCCCATTCATGCAACTGGTAGAGATCGATCACGTCGGTGCCGAGCCGCTTCAAGCTCGCCTCGCAGCCGCGCATGATGTGATGGCGCGACAGGCCGCGGTCGTTCGGCCCCTCGCCCATCGGAAACCGCACCTTGGTCGCGAGCAGCACGTCGTCGCGCTTGTCGCGGATCGCCTGGCCGACGATCTCCTCGGACGCGCCGGTCGAATAGATATCGGCGGTGTCGATCAGATTGACGCCGGCATCGAGGCACATGTCGATCTGCCGGCGCGCCTCCTCCAGGCCGACCTCGCCGACCTTGGCGAAATTGCCGCGTCCGCCCATCGTCATCGTGCCCAGAGTGAGCGTCGAGACCATCAGCCCCGACCGGCCGAGTTGCCGGTATTCCATGTGATTCCTCCTCTGCGGGTTCGTCCGGCATGTCGGGACGCGCCAGGCGCGGCTCAACCCTGTCCTGCCGGTTCATGGCGTGCCCGCAATGACAGGCCGTCCATCCGTTAGCGGAAGATCTTGCCCGGATTGAGGATGCCGCGCGGATCGAGCGCCTGCTTGATCGAGCGCATCACATCGAGCACCGCCTCGCCATGTTCGCGCAGGATGAATTCCTGCTTGCCGATGCCCACGCCATGCTCGCCGCTTGCCGCGCCGCCGAGATCGAGCGCCTGGCCGACGATCTCGCGGTCCAGCGCCCAGGCGCGCTCGGCACCGCCCGGCTCCTCCGGATACAGGATCAGCACGTGGAAATTGCCGTCGCCGACATGGCCGACGATGGTCGCTTCCAGACCGGAACGCTCGACGGCGCGCTCGGCCGCCTCGATTGCTTCGGCGAGGCGCGAGATCGGCACGATCGTGTCGGTGGCGAAGGCGCCCATGCCGGGATAGGCGGCGCGCGCCGCCCAGTAGGAATCGTGCCGCGCCTGCCAGAGCGCATTGCGCGCCTCGGCCTCGCGCGCCCAGGCGAAGCCGGAGCCGCCATGCGCGCCGGTGATCGCCTCGGCGAGTTGCGCCTGCTCGGTCACGCCCGCTTCGGTGCCATGGAACTCGAAGAGCAGGGTCGGCTTGGCCTCCAGATGGTCGAGTTTCGAGAATGCGATCGAGGCCGCCATCTGCTTGGTGTCGACATATTCGATCCGCGCGACCGGAATGCCGCTCTGGATGATCTCGATGACACTCGCCACCGCCGGCGCGGTCGCCTCGAACTGGCAGATCGCGGCGCCGATGGCTTCCGGGATGCCGTGCAGGCGAAGCTGGATCTCGGTGATGATGCCGAGCGTGCCTTCGGAGCCGATCAGCAGGCGAGTCAGATCGTAGCCGGTCGAGGATTTCTTCACGCGGCCGCCGGTCTCGATCACCGTGCCGTCGGCAAGGACCGCTTTCAGGCCAAGCACGTTCTCGCGGATCGTGCCGTAGCGGACGGCATTCGTGCCCGAGGCGCGGGTCGCGCACATGCCGCCGATCGTGCAGTCGGCGCCGGGATCGACCGGGAAGAAGAGGCCGTGGTCGCGCAGATACGTGTTGAGTTGCTTGCGGGTGACCCCCGCCTCTATCCGGCAGTCCAGATCCTCGTCATTCACCGCAAGGACCCGGTTCATCCTTGTGAGATCGAGGCTGATGCCGCCGGAGACGGGCACGACATGGCCTTCGAGCGAGGTGCCGGCGCCGAAAGGCGTCACGGGAATGCCTTCCGCATGGCAGTATCGCAGCAGCGCCGAAACCTGCTCGGTCGTCTCGGCGAAGACGACGGCATCGGGCATGTGCCGCGCGGCATTCGCCTCGCCATGGGAATGGGTCTCGCGCACGGACTCGTTGCGGGTGAAGCGCTCGCCGAACTCGGCGGCGAGACGGTCGATCGGCGTTTCCTTATTCATAAACGCAAGTCTAAGCGCTTCGACCGTCCGTGTCATGGGTCGGCGCGGTACGCCAGACGACGAGTCGCGCGGCGCCGTGGCTGCGCTCGACAAGGGGAGCGATGTCCGGCGGCAAGGGATCGGCCCGCCCGAGTTCGGCGGCAATCACGGCGCCCGAAGCGATCCAACCGGCCTCATCCAGCGCCGCGACGGCGCGCGGGACGAGGTCCTTGCCGTAAGGCGGATCGAGCAGGATCAGCTCGTGTTTCGTGCCCCGCGGCGCCGCCAGCGCATCGGCTTGCAGGATTCGGGCCCGCTCGGCGACTCGGCAGGCGGAGGCGTTGCGGCGGATCGCATCGCAGGCCGCGCGATCGGAATCGATGAACGTGGCTCGCGCCGCGCCGCGCGACAGCGCTTCCAGCCCGAGCGCGCCGGAGCCGGCAAAGACATCGAGCACCGCGCGGCCGTCGATAAGGTCGTCCTCGGCCCAGGGGGCATGGGAAAGGATGTCGAACAGCGCCTGCCTGACCCGTCCGGCGCTCGGCCTAGTCGCGTGGCCCGGCGGAGTCGCCAGGATGCGCCCTCGCGCGGCGCCAGCGATGATTCTCGGGGCGGCCATCGGTGCGGTCTATCGCGGGATCTGTTCGCGGAGCACCTTCGCCGGCACTTCGGCTAGCGCGCCGCGTTCCAGCCGGCCAAGCTGAAACGGCCCGTAGGCGACGCGGATCAGCCTGGTCACATCGAGGCCGAGTGCCGCCATCACCTTGCGGATCTCGCGGTTTCGGCCTTCCGAAAGTCCTACCGCCAGCCAGGCATTGCTGCCTTTCACCATGTCGATCTCGGCGTCGATCCGCCCGTAGCGGACGCCGTCCACGGTCATTCCCCCAGCCAAAGCGGCGAGCCGCGCCGGATCGACGGCACCGTGGACCCGGACGCGATAGCGCCGAATCCACCCTGTCTCCGGCAGTTCGAGCCTGCGGGCGAGCGCGCCGTCATTGGTCAGCAGCAGCAGCCCTTCGCTGTTCAGATCGAGCCTGCCGACACTGATCACCCGCGGCATGCCCGGCGGCAGTGTCTCGAAGATCGTCTTGCGGCCCTGCGGATCGCGATGTGTCGTGATCAGCCCGGCCGGCTTGTGATAGCGCCACAGCCGCGTCTGCGGTGCTGCGCCGACGGGCTTGCCGTCGACGGTCAGGATATCCCCTGGCGTGACGAAGGTCGCCGGATGCGCGACCACCGCCCCGTTCAACGCGACCCGGCCTTCCGCGATCATCCGCTCGGCATCCCGCCGGCTGGCAACGCCGGCGCGGGCCAGAACCTTGGCGACCCGCTCGCCCGAGTCCGGCCCGCTCACCGGCGGAAATCCCGGGCCGCCGCGACGAAGGCAGCCAGCAGCCTGGCATCGCCGGGATCGATCAGGAACTCGGGGTGCCATTGCACGCCGATGCAGAAACGGTGGGAAGGCGACTCGATTCCCTCGATCACGCCATCCGGCGCCGTCGCATTCACAATGAGGCGTGGTCCGGCCGACCGGACCGCCTGATGATGCGCGGAATTCACCCGCATGGACGCAGCACCGACGATCGCGGCCAATCGCGTATCCGGCACGATGGCCACGTCATGGCCAGGCTCGTCGCGCGGATTCGGCTGCTCATGGGCGAGCGGCGTCTCGATCGCGTCGGGGATGTGCTGGATCAGCGTCCCGCCCAATGCCACGGCAAGCAACTGTTGCCCGCCGCAGATGCCGCGCACCGGCGTGTCCCGCCGCAGCGCCTCGCGCATGAGGCTGAGTTCGGCCTCGGTCCGGCCCGGTTTCAGGCTCACCGTCTCATGCCGGCCGCCCTCGCCGTAAAGCGCGGGATCGACATCGAAGGCGCCACCCGTCACGATCAGGGCGTCGATGCGGTCGAGATAGGACCCGGCGGCATGCGGCACATGCGGCAACGCCACCGGCAGCCCGCCGGCTCCCGCCACCGCGTTGCAGTAATTCTGCCGCAGCGCATACCAGGGAAATTTCGAATATCCCCCTTGCTGCTCGGCATCAAGGGTCAGGCCGATCATCGGCGATGCGTTCATGCCGGCAGCTAGACCGCCGCCGCACGTCAAGGCAAGAGACAGGCATGAGCGCGATGGACCTGGCGCTGGAAGAGGCACGACTCGCCGCCGACCGCGGCGAGGTGCCGGTTGGCGCCATCGTCCTCGACGAGTCGGGCTTGGTCCTCGCACGGGCGGGCAACGAGGTCGAAGCGCGGCGCGATCCGACCGCCCATGCCGAGATCCTCGCCCTGCGCCGGGCCGCCGCCGCGCGCGGCGACAAATATCTCGAGCGCTGCACGCTTGTCGTCACGCTCGAGCCCTGCCCCCTCTGCGCCTCAGCCGCGTCTCTCTACCGAATCGGGCGGGTCATCTTCGGCGCCTACGACCCGAAATCGGGCGGCGTGGAGCACGGTGCCAGAGTTTTCTCCCGCGCCACCTGCCATCATCGGCCGGAGGTGGTGGGCGGCGTCGAGGAGTCACGCTGCGGCGACCTGCTCACGGAGTTTTTCGCCCGGCAAAGAATGCCGGCAAATTCTGCCGGGCATTAACCGGACGCTTACCTCGCATCGGCAATCATCCGCTCGCGACAATAGAGTCGCAAATGTGAGATGAGACAATGCAAGGACATGCCGGGCCCGGGGGGCACTTCAGCCTAAATGACCGCCAGAGCGCCACGATCAGCCAATGAACAGGCTGTTCGAAAATCTGTGTGCGCTGGGCACTGTCAAGCTCGCGGCGATGGGCGGTGTCGCCGCCGCCGTGCTTGGCCTCATGTCCTATCTGATCCTGGCCGGCGGCCCGTCTCCCAGCGCCCTGCTCTATGGCGACCTGGGCCTGACGGATTCGGCGAAGATCGCCACGGCGCTGAAAGGCGCACATATCCCCTATCGGCTGAACGCCGGCGGCCACCAGATCCTCGTGCCTCCCGGCGATCTCGACGAGGCCCGGCTGCTGCTCGCCCGCAAGAGCCTCCCGGCGGGCAATTCGACCGGCTTCTCGCTCTTCGATCATCAAAGCCTGCTCACGGGCTCCGACTTTCTCGACCGGATCAACGAAACCCGGGCAATCGACGGCTCCCTCGAGCAGACGATCGAACTGATCCACGGCGTTCATACGGCGCGCGTGCAGGTCGTGCTGCCGCAACGACCGGCCTTCAGCCTGCAGACACAGCCTGCACAGGCAAGCGTCATGCTCTCCCTCGGCCCAGGCGGCATCGACCGGGAAAGCGTGCAGGCGATCCGCAACCTTGTCGCCTCCGCCGTTCCCGGCCTCAAGCCATCGAACATCTCGATCGTCGACGATCAGGGCGAACTTCTTGCCCGTCCCGGGGATGCCGGCACGCCGTCCGGCAACACACGCGACGAACGCATCCAGAAACATACCGAACAGCGTCTGTCGAAGGCGGTCCGGTCGCTGCTGGCCGCGAGCCTCGGCCGCGGCAATGTCCAGGTCGTAACGACGGTCGCGATGAATTTCGACAAGAGCGATCAGACCGCGACGACCTATGATCCGAATGGTCAGGTGGCACGCAGCAAGCAGGATTCCCGCTCGTCTTCGACGACCACCGACCAGGCGCCGAAATCGGTCAGCGTCGCCAACAACCTGCCCGGCGCGTCCAGCGCAAATTCATCGCCACCGCAGGTCAGGAAGCACACGAAGAGCGAAGAGACGACCAACTACGAAATCAGCCAGACGGTGCATCATATCGTCCATGACACGCCGCAGATCACGCGGCTCAACGTTGCGGTCATGGTCAATGACCTTCGCTCCGTGGGCAAGAACGGCAAGGTCCACTGGAAGAAGCGCTCGGCGGCGGAACTCGCCAACATCAGGCAACTCGTCGAGACGGCGATCGGGTACGACAAGAAGCGTGGCGATGTGGTCGACGTCCAGTCGATGCCCTTTGCGCCGAAGCCGGTCACCAAGGCGTCGCATCGGTCTCTGCTCGCCCGGCTGATGCAGAGCGGTCTGGTGATCCCGGCCCTGCATATCCTGCTGACTGCGCTGGTCGGTTTGATTGCCCTGCTGGTTGTCTTCCGGCCGCTGGTAAGGCGCCTGACCAGCGAGCCGCCCCCGAGCGCAGAGGGCGGTACCCAACAGACCCAGGCCATCGCGGACGGCGCTGGCCAGGGCGCACCGGCCCTGATCGGCCCCGGCGGGCCGTCCGGCGCGACGCAGGCAATCGCCCAGTTCGCTGAACAGGATCCCGATGCGGCGCTTGCGATCCTGCGCGACTGGATGGCGGAGAGCGGTACATCGTGAGCGACACGCCCAAGCTTCGCCTGTCCGGACCTGCACGCGCGGCAATCGTCATGCTGGCGCTCGGCGAGGACGTCGATGTGCGCGGCACGATCCGCTGTCCGTCGCTGCTCATCGGTGAGATGACCATCGCCGGGGATTGATCCGGCGTGCGCCCCTCGCGGCGCCGCACCGCCTGCAGCATTGAGGCCCCGTATCCGCGCGCGAGCGCCTGCGCATACACTGTGACGATGCCTGGCCAGGATCCCCATTCGGCTCACCGGCTGTTCGCCTCGCTGCGGCTGCTCGCCGGTCAGGCCTTGAGCCGCGCCGCCGGCGCGCCGCTGGTGAGCGGCAACCGCGTGCAGCTGCTGATCGACGCCGAGGCGCACTTCCAGGCCTGGGCGGCGCTGATCGACTCGGCGCGTCATTACCTGCTGCTCGAGAACTACATCATCGCCGACGATGAAGTGGGACGACGATTCCGCGACCTCCTGATCGCCCGGGCCCGCGCCGGCATACACGTGGCCTTCATCCACGATTGGTTCGGCACCTTAGGCAACGCAGATCGCGCGTTTTTTTCGCCACTGCGCGCAGCAGGCGTGGCGGTGTGCGCGTTCAACCCACCGCGCCTGGACAGCCCGCTTGGCTGGATCGGCCGCGACCACCGCAAGCTTCTCGTGGTGGATGGCCGCATCGGCTCCATCTCCGGGGTGTGCATCGCCGCCAAGTGGCTGGGCGATGCGGCCCATGACGTCGCACCCTGGCGCGACAGCGGCGTGCTGATCGAAGGCCCGGCGGTGGCCGACATCGAGAGCGCATTCCGGGACAGCTGGGCGGGCTTCGGAGCGCCCCTGCCCTTCCCGGCGGCGCCGACCGCACCGCCCTGCGGACAGGTGGCGCTGCGTGTCATCGCCACCCTGCCCGCGCACGGCGCGATGTACCGGCTCGACAGTCTGATCGCGGCCATGGCCGCCCGGAGTCTGTGGATCAGCGATGCCTACTTCGTCGGCATACCCACCTACGTGCGCGGTCTGGCCGCAGCCGTCGGCGACGGCGTGGACGTACGTCTGCTGGTGCCGGGCAGCAACAACCTGCCGGCCGTCGCCGCGCTTTCACGCGTCGGCTACCGGCCGCTGCTCGAGGCCGGCATTCGCGTATTCGAGTGGAACGGCAGCATGATGCATGCCAAGACCGCCGTGGCCGACGGACGCTGGGCGCGCGTCGGCTCGTCCAACCTCAACCTGTCCAGCTGGCTGGCCAACTGCGAGATCGATGCGGCCGTCGAGGACGTCGAGTTCGCCGAGCAGATGGAGGCGCAGTACCTACGCGACCTCGATCACGCCACCGAGCTCGTGTTGAAAGGCCGGCGGCCCCGGCCGCGCACGCAGGTGGCCGGCAACACCCGCGGCGGCAGCTCCTCCCGGGCCGCGGCCGGCGCCCTGCGCCTGGCGAACACCGTGGGTGCGGCCATCGCCAACCGCCGCGTGCTGGGCGACTCCGAGCGAGGCGTGCTGTCGGTTGCCGGGAGTGCGCTCGTGACGCTCGCCATCCTCGGCATCTGGCTGCCGCAGCTGCTCGCCTGGCCGCTGGCGGCATTCGCCGCCTGGCTGGGCCTCAGCCTGCTGTGGAGGCGTGTTCGCCGGCGGCGCTGAGCCTGCGATAGCGACGGCCGGCCCTCCGCTCTCAGTCATCGCCGCTGTGCCGGGTGTCGTTCCAGAGACTCACCGCCGGCTCGGTGAGGTCGTGCCCATAGCCGAGGATGCTCACGCTCGCGGTGCCGAGCAGGAACAGACCGCCAGCGGCCGGCGGCAGGCCCAGCCAGCGCGCCACCAACACGCGCAGGATATGCCCGCTCGAGACCAGAAGCGTGCCGCCCTCGCTCGCCCGCACTCGCGCGATGACCCGATCGGCGCGCGCCCCGACCGCCTGCAGCGACTCCCCGCCCGGACAGCCGTCGCGAAACAACTGCCAGCCGGGCCGCTCGGCGCGAATGTCAGCCGTCCGCCGGCCCTCGTACTCGCCGTAGTTCCACTCGAGCAGGTCCGGATCGACGCTCGCCGCCTCGCCGAAGCCGGCAAGCTCGCAGGTCCTCACCGCCCGCTTGAGCGGACTGACGAGCACTTGCGTGAACGGCAGGCCCCGCAGCCGCTCGGCCAGGCGGTGAGCATCCCGCTCGCCGCGTTCGGTCAGAGGAATGTCCGACAGGCCGGTGTGACGCCCGGACAGGCTCCATTCGGTCTCTCCGTGCCGGACTAGAAACACGCTCGGGGAGTCATTGGCCATGGGTACCTCTGGAGAATGCGGCCGCGCATCCGCGTCGAAAACCCGTGAGTATACGGCCACTCTCGCCCGAGCGCGGAATTGCCCAGGTCCGGCCATCGGTTCGATGTCTCTGGCTGAGCCCGCCGCGCCTCGAGCCGCGGCGGGCGAATGCGGCCGCGGCACCTGCGCGGGACATCGGGAAAGCTACGCATTGCGGCTGGCCGCCCGCAGGTGCGAAATACGCTTGCATCGCAGTCGGGCGTCGGCGACGTCGCCGGCGCGGACGGGTGACTTTCAGCAACCGGAGGTTCAAGCCATGCGCGTACAAGAGCTCATGACCAGACAGATTAAATCGTGCGCGCCCGAGGATTCTCTCGAGCGTGCGGCGCAGCTCATGTGGGAAAGCGACTGCGGAGCGCTGCCGGTCAGCGCCGGCGACGGCGCCAACCGCATCGTCGGCATGATCACCGACCGCGACATCACCATGAGCGCGTTATTCCAACACAAGACGCTGGGCGATCTGCGCGTCAATGAAGCAATGGCGAAATCGGTCGAGACGTGCCATGCCTCGGACTCGGTGACGCAGGCGGAGAAGATCATGCGCGAGGCCCGCATCCGCCGCCTGCCGGTGCTCGACGGCACGGGCGCGCTGGTCGGCATGATCTCTCTTGCCGACTTGGCCAGGGAGGCCTACCGCGAGCGGATGCGCGACCGCAAGGACATCACCGAAACGGAAATCGGCAGCACCCTGGCCGCGATCGTCAAGTCGTCGAAGGAATCTCTCGCCGCCTGAGCGGCGGCCGAGTCGCTCGGCTCCGGACCGCTGGGTCCGGAGCCGGATCACCTCGCGGGCGCGGTCGCCGGTTGCGCACACGATCCCTGAGCGCCCTACAGCCCGGGCCGGCGGTTCAGAGCGATGGCGGCTCGGTGAGACTCGGATTGCGCCAGCCCGAGGGCGGAGCGAGCCGCTCGGCTTCGCCCGGTCCCCACGTGCCACGCTCGTAGACATGCAGGGGCGTCGCCACCTCGAGGATGGGATCGACGATACGCCAGGCCTCTTCCACATAGTCCTGGCGGGCGAACAGGGTGCGGTCGCCCTCCATCGCATCGGTGAGCACCCGCTCATAGGCGTCCATCTCGTTCGGGCCCGCATGGCGGCTCGCCATGAGCTCCGCCGGTTGCCCGATCGCCCGCTCGTCCTCGTCCATCACGTTCAGACCGATGGCGAGCTCGTTCGCCGGACTGATTCGCAGGCGAAAATAGTTGTTGCGCGGCTCCCATGTCGGGAAAACGGTCGGTGGACGGCGCAGCTCGGCGACCACTTCGGTACAGGTGACCGGCAGCGACTTGCCGGCGCGGATGAAGAACGGCACCCCCTGCCAGCGCCAGTTGTCGATCTCGAGACGCAATGCCGCGAAGGTCTCGGTCCGGGAGTCGGCGTGAACGCCCTTTTCGTCGAGATAACCGCGGAATTGCCCGCGCACGAGATCCACGGTGGCGAGCGGCGGAATCGCCTTCAGCACCTTCACCTTCTCGTCCCGGATCGCCTCGCTGTCGGTACGCACCGGCGGCTCCATCGCAAGGTAGGTGAGCACCTGGAACAGGTGGTTCTGGATGACGTCGCGCACCGTGCCGGTCTGGTCGTAGAACGCGCCGCGGCCCTGGACGCCGAAGTCCTCGGCCATGGTGATCTGCACGCTGCTGATGTTGTATCGGTTCCAGAACGCCTCGAGCATCGCGTTGGTGAATCGGAAGAACGCCATGTTGTGCACGGGACGCTTGCCGAGATAATGGTCGATGCGAAAGACGTGATCCTCGTCGAACACGGAGTGCAGGATCCGGTTCAGCTCCCGCGCCGATTGCAGGTCGTGCCCGAACGGCTTCTCGACCACGACCCGCGTTCCCTCCGCGATGCACCCGCTGGCGGCGAGCTTCTCCACGACGACCGAGAACATCGACGGCGGAATGGCGAGGTAATGCGCCGGCCGTTTTGCTTCGCCGAGCGCCTTGCGAAGCGAGCGGAAGGTGCCGGCATCGGCGTAATCGCCATCGACGTAGGCCAGAAGCGACGTCAGCTTCGCGAACGCCGCCGGATCGACGCCGCCGCCGTGCTTCTCGAGGCTGTCGCGGGCCCGCTCCTTCAGCTGATCGAGCGTCCAGCCGGACTTGGCGACGCCGACTACCGGAACGTTCAGAGTGCCACGCTTGACCATCGCCTGAAGCGCCGGGAAGATCTTCTTGTAAGCCAGGTCTCCGGTCGCGCCGAAGAACACCAGAGCGTCATTGCTTGAGTCCCGCATATTCACCTCGCCTCGTCAGTGCATGGCCCGCCATGCCGATTATCCGCTCCGAGATCCCCGATCGCTCGTGCAAATCGCGCCGAGAGTCCCCGGACTCAGGACAGCCACCTGCGCAGCAGCCCCGAGAGACGTTGCACTCGTGCGCCGTAGGGCGGGAAGAATATCCTCGCCAGCATCACGCGCGTCTCGAGCACCGCCCGCTCGTGCGAGAAGGCTCGGATACCCCACTCGCCGTGATAGCTGCCGATGCCGGAGTGATTGACGCCTCCGAACGGCAGGTTGTGATGCAGGAACTGTGCGGCCGCATGGTTCACGCAGGTGCCGCCGGCGCTGGTGTTCTCGATCAGGCGCTGCGCCGTGCGGCGGTTGCGTGTCCAGATGTACATCGCGAGCGGCTTCGGCGCGCCGTTGATCCGCTCGAGCACCTCTTCGAGCGAACAGTAGGGAATGAGCGGCAGCAGCGGACCGAAGATTTCCTCTTCCATGATGCGCGCTTCCCTTGGGACCTGCGTCAGGAGCGTCGGTGCGATGAAGCGCCGGCCTGCGTCGGCCTCGCCCCCGTAGGGCAGCTGCGCGCCGCGCGCTCGGGCATCTTCCAGGAGCGAGATCAGCCGCAGCGTGTGCCGCTCGTTCACGATGCGGCCGAAGTCCCGCGCCTCGAGCACCCCGGCGCCTCCGTACCAGGCATCCAGACGCCGCTTGAACAGCTCCAGCACCCGCTCATAGACCGCCGCGTGCACATAGACGTGGTCCGGCGCGATGCAGGTCTGGCCGGCATTGAGAAACTTGGTCCAGGCGAGGGTCTTGACCGCGAGCGCCAGATCCGCGGTCTCGTCGATGACCACCGGCGACTTGCCGCCGAGCTCGAGCGTGACGCTGGCGAGGTGCTTCGCGGCAGCGCTCATCACCACCGAGCCGATCGCCGGCGAACCGGTGAAGAACATGTGATCGAACGGAAGCGCAAGCAATGCCTCGGCCACGGAGGCATCCCCCTCGAACGGCGCGACCTCGTCCTCCTCGAAGACTTCGCGCACGATTCGCGCAAGCACCCCCGAGCACTCCGGCGCGAGCTCCGAGGTCTTCAGGATCGCGGTGTTGCCGCAGGCCACCGCCGGGATCAGCGGTCCCAGCGTGAGCACCAGAGGATAATTCCACGGCGCGATGATCAGGCAGCGCCCACGCGGCTCGCGCCGCACTTCGGCGCGGGTGCCGAACAACAGCGCCGTGGGGCGCACGCGGCGAGGCTGGAGCCAGCGCCTCAGGTGCCGGCGGTGGCCTGCGAGATCCGCCAGCAGCGGCACCAGCTCCGCGAGATCCGTCTCGGCGGCGGGGCGTCCGAGATCGCGCGCGGCGGCCCGCAGGATGTCATCACGGTGCGCCAGGAGGCTCTCGCGCAGCCGCTCGAGCTTGCCGAGGCGCTCCTTCACCGTCGAGCGGCGCAGGCGCAGCGCGGTCTGGCGCTGCGCGTCGAACACCCGGCGGATGTCCACGGCGAGTGACGGCGTCAACGCACCGGGCGGCGTGGCCGGAGCGCGCTCAGGATCCGGCATTCATTGCCTCTTGTTCGGACCGTATTTTTCGCGCCATTCCTGGACGGCGCGGCGACGGACCTCCTCCGAATCGGCTGATGTTCCCTGTTCGCGAATCCTCCGCCATTCCTGAGCCGCGGCATAACGGCGGCCTTCGGCCGATGTTGCGGATTTCAGGGCAACCGTCTCGCCGGCATCGAATGTTCTCTGCGGCAAGGGCGGCGGAGGGAAGCGGCCCATCTTGAGGTTCCAGTATGCCCAAGAGCGCGGATCGATTATCCCCGGTGGCGCGTGATCGAGCGCCTGCTGAAAATCGTCGTCAGAGACATATTGCCGGATGACTTGCCTATCCTCGTGGCGGGCGTAAGCCATGGCGTAGGCCATGAATCTGACCGGATCCGCCAGCGCCTTCCCGGGTTCCTCGAACCAGACGACTCGCCGCGCCACCCCTACCGTTCGAGGCGTCACTGGAATAGCGTTCATGAGCTCAGCCCACTCTGCGGTTCGGCGACGTCAATGGCCCTGCTGCCAAAGAAATCGAAATCAACGGATTGACGGTGACCCAAATGCAGCGCCAACGCGGTTCCACCATACAGTGTGAACTCATCAGGCACGGCGCACAGCTCTTCCCAAAGCCGCCGCTGCGCTTCCGGCAGCACGTCCAGCCGAGGCCGAAATTCCCGCATGCGCAACACCCGTTCGGGCCGGCATGTCCACCGACGTCCAGCCAGAGCATACAGCGAACCGGCCACCGCGCACAGGCGGCACTCGCCGTGCGGCCGGATCTACGCCTGACGCAGGATGCCGTCTCGCCAAGACCGCCCCGCCAGCGGCACGCTCAGTCCGCACGCCGCCCCGAGGCCGTCCGTGCCTGCTCGATGAAGTTGCGCACCACGGTGGAGCGCTCATCCACCCGGTAGGCGGCGCCGAGCAGCGCGTGCAGCGGCTTGCCCGACAGCGGCACGTAGACCACCGTGCGCGGCTGCAGCGAGCGCATGCTCGCCGGCACGATGGAGATGCCGAGCGAGGCCGCCACCAGGTTGATCGTGGAGGACAGCTGCGGCGCGTACTGGCCCACGCGGGGCGTGAAGCCTGCCGACTCGCAGGCGCTCACCACCTCATCGACCAGTCCGGGACGCACCGCGCGCGGATAAAGGATGAAGGTTTCCGCCGACAGCTCTTTCAACGCCACGCTGCGCCGCCGCGCCAGCCGGTGCCCGCCGGGCACGGCCGCCACCAGCGGCTCCTTCTCCAGCAGATCGAATGCCAACCCCCGCTCCTCGCGCAGGGGGGGGCGCACGAAACCGACATCGATCCTTCCCTCGCGCAGCTCCATGGCGAGTTCCGTGCTCGGATGCTCCTCTAGCGAAACCTCGACCTCCGGGTACGCGGCACGGAAGGCGCGCAGCGCCGAGGTCACCAGGGGATTGAACGAGGCGGACTCCGTAAAGCCCACCCTGACCCGGCCGATGGTTCCCTTGGCCGCCGAGCGGGCCAGCCGGACGGCGTTGCGCACCTCGCCGAGGATGCGCGCGGCCTCGGCCGTGAACACCCGACCGGCGTCCGTCAGCGCAATGCGATACGTCGAGCGGTCGATGAGCGCCACGCCGAGCTCTGCCTCGAGCGAGCGGATCTGCTGCGTGAGCGGCGGCTGGGAAATGTTCAGCCGCCGGGCCGCGCGCGTGAAATTCAATTCCTCCGCGACGGCGAGAAAGTACCTGAGGTGACGCAGCTCCACATCGATATTTTTTACATATCGAGATGGCATTTTCAATATATTTTCCTTTGGCCTCTGCCCGGACTACAGTGGCGCCGGGATAGTCACCGAGCGGCGCCGTCCATGACATCGACCGAGCAGCCGGCCGCGAGGCCGAAGCCGAAAAAGTCCGTCGCCCTCTCGGGCGTGGTCGCCGGCAACACGGCGCTGTGCACCGTGGGGCGCAGTGGCAACGATCTGCATTACCGCGGCTACGACATCCTCGAGATCGCGAAGGCATGCGAGTTCGAGGAAATCGCCCACCTGCTCATCCACGGCAAGCTCCCCAACCGCGCCGAGCTCGCCGCCTATAAGGCCAAGCTCAAATCGCTTCGCGGCCTGCCGATGACCGTACGCACGGTCTTGGAGGCGCTGCCCGCATCGAGCCATCCCATGGATGTGCTGCGCACCAGCGTGTCCGTCCTCGGCTGCACGCTGCCGGAGAAGGATGGCCACGGCGCCGCCGCCGCGCGCGAGATCGCCGACCGGCTGCTCGCCTCGCTCGGCTCCATGCTGGCGTACTGGTACCACGCCAGCCACAACGGCCACACACCGGTCGTGGAGACGGAGGACGATTCCATCGGGGGACATTTCCTGCACCTGCTGCACCGGCGGCCGCCGCCGCCACCGTGGGTGCGCGCCATGCACACTTCCCTCAACCTCTACGCCGAGCACGAATTCAACGCCTCGACGTTCGCCGCGCGCGTAATCGCGGGAACGGGCTCGGACATCTACTCGTGCATCGCGGGCGCCATCGGTGCCCTGCGGGGACCGAAGCACGGCGGGGCCAACGAAGTGGCGTTCGAGATCCAGAAGCGCTACGAGAGCCCCGAGAGCGCCGAAGCGGACATCCGTGCGCGCGTTGCCGCCAAGGAGGTCATCATCGGCTTCGGCCACCCCGTCTACACCATTGCCGATCCCCGCAACCAGGTGATCAAGGCGGTCGCGCGCGCGCTCGCCGAGGAGGCCGGCGACCTTTCGATGTTCGCCATCGCCGAGCGCATCGAGTCGGTGATGATGGACGTCAAGAAGATGTTCCCCAACCTCGACTGGTATTCGGCCGTGTCCTATCACCTGATGCGGGTGCCGACCGCGATGTTCACGCCGCTGTTCGTCATCGCACGCACCGCCGGCTGGGCCGCGCACGTGCTCGAGCAGCGCGCCGACGGCAAGATCATCCGGCCCACCGCCAACTACACCGGGCCCGAGCCTCAGCGGTTCGTGCCCATCGATCAGCGCCCGTAACAATCGCACGCAACCCGACTCACTCCATGTCCACACACACTGACACCGTCCGGCCCGCGCCGGACAAGGTCCTTACCGACATCGCCGATTATGTGCTCGGCGCCGAGCCCGGCGGCGATCTCGCCTATGAGACGGCTCGATACTGCCTGCTCGACACCCTGGGATGCGGCCTCGAGGCGCTCGAGTACCCCGCCTGCGCCAAGCTCCTGGGGCCGATCGTGCCCGGAACGGTCGTGCCGAACGGGGCGAAGGTTCCAGGCACACAGTTCCAGCTCGACCCGGTGCAGGCGGCCTTCAACATCGGCGCCATGATCCGCTGGCTCGACTTCAACGACACCTGGCTCGCGGCCGAGTGGGGCCACCCCTCCGACAACCTCGGTGCGATTCTCGCCAGCGCCGACTGGCTGTCGCGGCAGGCCGTGGCGGCCGGCCGCCCGCCGCTGGTGATGCGCGATGTGCTCACGGCCATGATCCGCGCACACGAGATCCAGGGCGTCATCGCGCTGGAGAACAGCTTCAACCGGGTCGGCCTCGACCACGTGGTACTGGTCAAGGTCGCTTCAACCGCGGCGGTCGGGCGACTGCTCGGGCTGACGCGCGAGGAAATCGTCAACGCCGTCTCGCTCGCCTGGGTGGACGGACAGAGCCTGCGCACGTACCGGCATGCGCCCAACACCGGCTCGCGCAAGAGCTGGGCGGCGGGCGATGCCACCAGTCGCGCCGTGAGGCTCGCCCTGATCGCGCGCACCGGCGAGATGGGCTACCCCTCGGTACTGACCGCGAAGACCTGGGGATTCTACGACGTGCTGTTCAAGGGCCAGCCATTCAAGTTCCAGCGCGGCTTCGGCTCGTACGTGATGGAGAACGTGCTGTTCAAGATCTCCTATCCGGCGGAGTTCCACGCGCAGACCGCGGTGGAAGCGGCCATGCGCCTGCACGGGCAGCTCGCCGCAATGGACCTGACGCACGAGGCCATCGAGCACATCACCGTGCGCACCCACGAGGCCTGCGTGCGCATCATCGACAAGCACGGTCCGCTCGCCAACCCGGCCGACCGCGATCACTGCATCCAGTACATGATGGCCGTGCCGCTGATTCACGGCCGGCTCACGGCCGCGGACTACGAGGATGGCGTGGCGGCCGACCCGCGTATCGACGCTCTGCGCGCAAAGATCGAGTGCGTGGAGGATCCGCAGTTCACGCGGGACTACCTCGACCCGGAGAAGCGCTCCATTGCCAACGCCGTGACCGTGCGGCTCAAGGACGGCCGCACCCTGGCGGAGGTGGTGGTGGAATACCCGATCGGCCACAAGCGCCGCCGCAGCGAGGGCATGCCGCTGCTCGTCGAGAAATTCCGCCGCAATCTTGCGCGGCGCTTCCCCGAGAAGCAAAGGCGAGCCATCGCCGATCTGTCGCTCGACGGGACGCGGCTCGAGCAGACACCGGTGCATGAGTACGTCGACCTCTACGTAATCTGACGCAATCGCAAGCCATGAGCACCTATCTCGTCGCCGCCGATGTTCCCGCCGAGCCCGCGGGCCGGCGCTTTGCCGCCCTCCTCGGGCGCGGCCCGATCCTGCGCATACCAGGCGCGCACAACGGCCTGGCGGCCCTGCAGGCGAAGAACGCGGGCTTCGAAGCCGTCTATCTGTCCGGCGCGGCGATGAGCGCATCGATGGGCCTGCCCGATCTCGGCATCCTCACCGTCGAGGACGTTTGTTTCTTCATCCGGCAGGTCAGCCGCGCGGCCGGCCGCCCGGTGCTGGTCGACGGAGATACCGGCTACGGCGAGGCGCTCAATGTGATGCACATGGTGCGGGCCTTCGAGGACGCCGGCGCGGCCGCAGTGCACATCGAGGACCAGCTGCTGCCGAAGAAATGCGGGCACCTGAACGACAAGAAGCTCGCCGCGCCCGAGGACATGGCGGCCAAGATCGCCGCGGCGAGGCGTGCACGGCGGCATCTTTACATCATCGCGCGCACCGACGCCGCCTCGAACGAGGGTCTCGACGGGGCGGTGACACGCGCCCAACGGTACCTCGCCGCCGGCGCCGACGCCATCTTCCCCGAAGCGCTCACCAGCGAGGAGATGCTGCGCGAGTTCGCGCGGCGGGTGAAGGCACCGCTGCTCGCCAACATGACGGAGTTCGGCCGCACGCCCTACTTCACCGCCGAGGAATTTGCGACCATGGGGTACCGCATGGTGATCTGGCCCGTGAGCAGCCTGCGGATCGCCGCCCGCGCGCAGGAGCGGCTGTACGAGGTCATCGCGCGCGAGGGCGGCCCGCGCAGCCTCATCGGCGAGATGCAGACCCGCCAGCAGCTCTACGAGACCATCGCCTACGCCGATTACGAGGCGCTCGACGCCTCCATCGTCAAGACCGTCCTGCCTCAGTAGCAGGCATAGGCACGCCAGACGAACGGGCCCCACGGCCGTGCGAGCGCGATGGACAGAATCCGGCGCGCCGGCTCGCTCGCGCCGTTGCGCAGAAAGGGCGCGATCAGGACCAGGCCGGCCACCTTGTCCGGACGGCGTCCCGCCGCGATGACGGCGGCGGCATGTCTGACATTCGTTTTGCAGACCCGGATGCCGCACCGGCGGCCGTCGAACAGATTCAGCCCGTCAGATGAGCGCTTTCCCGACACGAGCGGCCGCAGCTCTTCGACAACACGATGACACCCATTTGACAGGACCGTGAAAATGGCACCCTCCCTTGAAATTCTCACGGACGATCAAGGGCTGGCAAGACACGGTTTTACGGACGGACTCCAGTGAACAATACAACGACAGGATTGGCCGCTCGACCGGCCGTCCGGCGGCTGGCACCGGTGCGACTGATCGCATTGTTCGCACTCTTGCTTGCGGGCGACATCGGGGCGCAGCTCGCGCGCATCTGGGCGTTCGAGCACACGGCGCCCCCGAGCCGCGACTGGGTCGGCTTGGGAGTCTCGATCGTATTGGGTGCGATGCTGGTGGTGCTTTATTTCGCGCTGGTCTGGGGATTCGAGCGCCGCAAGGCCCGGGAGGTCTCACCCGCGGGATTGCAGGCGCTTGCGGGCGTGGCCGTCGGATTCGGACTGTTCGCGGCCGTGTTCGCGATCCTGGGCGCCGCAGGCGTCGCGCGGTGGGGCGGCCTGTCGGCCCATTTCGACGTCATTCCCGTGCTTGCCGCTTCGATTGTCGCGGCGATCGGCGAGGAGCTTGCATTCCGAGGCGGGGTGTTCCGTGTTCTCGAAGACAGTCTCGGCACCTTCTGGGCGCTGATCCTTTCGGCCGCCATCTTCGGCCTTCTGCACGCCCTCAACCCCGGTGCGACGGTACTCTCGACCCTGGCGATTGCGCTCGAGGCCGGCATATTGCTCGGTGCAGCCTATGCCCTCACGCGCAACCTTTGGTTTGCCATTGGACTGCATCTGGGGTGGAACTTCACGGAAGGCGGCGTGTTTGGCGTTTCCGTATCCGGCTTCTCGGCCGGCAAGGGCGTATTTGCCGTTGCACTGAGCGGGCCCACGCTGCTGACGGGCGGAAAATTCGGGCCCGAAGCATCGATCGTTGCGATCGCCGTATGTCTCACGGCGGCCCTGGTGCTGATCGCACTGGTCGTGCGACGGGGGCTCTGGAGATCCGCGCGCGCCCGGCTCGTCCTCGACTGACGTAGGCGAGTGCCGGTGCGACGATCATCGGCACGGCGCGCTACACACCCGGCCCGTCTCGCGTACTCGAGGCGTCACCGTCCGCCAGCAGCCCGTACGCCGCCTCCGCCCCCTCGCGAAAGGCCCGTACGGCGTCGAGCTCGCCGGCCGCCCGCGCGCCACCGACGAGACGAAAGGTCATACCCGCGCGCTCGAGCGCGCCGCTCACCGGATCATGCGGCTCCTGGCCCGCCGCGATCACGACCCTCGCCGCCTCGATCAGACGATCGCGTCCCTGCTCATCGCGAATGCGTACGCCCTCCGGGCCGATCCGGCCGTAACGCACCCCCGTCAACATCTCGACCCCGCGCTCGCGCAGCGCGCGCAGCAGCACCCAACGGGTGGAGCGCCCGATGTGCTCACCGACAGGCGCGCCTCGGCGCATCAGCGTCACCCGGCATCCGCCGTGGCTCAGGTAGTGCGCCACATCGACACCGATGCCACCCGCGCCGATGACGGCCACCGGTCCCGGCTCGGGGCTCGCCTCGAGCAGCGCTTCGCGGTACCCGCACACCTGCGGCAGATCGAGTCCGTCCAGCACCGGAACCCGCGGTCTGACGCCGGTGGCGACAATCACGGCGCAAGCGCCGTCCAACGCATCGAGAGTGTCGGCTTCAACGGCGCACCGAGTGCGGATCTCGACGCCGAGGCGCCCGAGCTCGGTCTCGTAGTACCCGATCGTGCGCGCGTAATCGCTCTTGCCCGGCACACGGCACGCCAGGCAGAACTGACCGCCGAGGCGGGGCTGCGCCTCGAACAGCACGACCCGCTGGCCGGCCTCGCCGAGCACGCGCGCCGCCTCGAGACCGGCCGGGCCGCCGCCGACCACCGCGAACCAGCCCCGGCGCCGCACACGCGCAGGCACCGGCAGCTCCAGCTCCCGTCCCGCCCTCGGGTTGACCATGCAGGAGACGGCGCGATCGCTCAGTGAGCGATCGATGCACGCCTGATTGCACGCAATGCAGACATTGACCCGGTCGGCCCTTCCGGCCCGCGATTTCTCGACGATGTGCGGATCGGCCAGGAAAGCGCGCGCCAGAGAGACGAAGTCCACCGGGCTCTGCGCAAGCACCCGCCCGGCGAGCTCGAGCGTGGGAATGCGGGTGCTCGCGATGACCGGCGTCGTCCCGACCGCCTGCTTGATCCGGGCCGCATACTGCACCCACGCGCCGGGCGCGACGGTGTACTGCACCGTTGGAACGTCCGACTCGTGCCAGCCGATGCCGACATCGAGCGCATCCGCGCCGCCCTCGGCCGCAAGGCGCGCGAACGCGCTCGATTCCTCGTCCGTGCTCGAGCCGCGCATCAGATCCGCGCCCGAGAGGCGGTAGAGAATCGGGAAATCCGCGCCCACCGCCACGCGGATCGCGCCCAGCACCGCGAGCGGGAAGCGCGTCCGTCGGGAGAAATCCCCACCCCACTCGTCGTCGCGCAGGTTGGTGAGCGGTGAGAGGAATTGGTTGAGGAGATACCCCTCCGAGCCCATCACCTCCACTGCGTCGAACCCCAGCGCGCGCGCGCGATGCGCCGCGCTTGCGAATTCTTCGATGACACGCTCGACGTCCTGCGCGCTCATGGCACGCGGCGTCGCTTTCGAGAAACGGCTCGCCACCGCCGCAGGCGCGACCGGCTCCAGCCCGAAGGCCGGCCGCGAGGCGTAACGGCCCGCGGGAAAGAGCGGCAGG
>OFHJ01000259.1_pt1 | contig 22024 bp, 19 predicted proteins | sample 1522001 | NCBI WGS metagenome assembly OFHJ01 (sample SAMEA2464838, study PRJEB22497) | soil metagenome | biome: Grassland; feature: Farmland; material: Clay | place: Australia | collected 2013-02-01 | depth 1.2 m | reverse complement strand
CCACCGCGCTCCCCCCCCCTTTGCCCCCGCGCCCCTCCCGTGTGTCAGCTGCCCGCCGCCGACGCGCCGGTCCTCGCCCGGGAATCGCCCTGTTCCGCCAATCATCCAAAATTCCTCCAGCGCCCTTTCGGCCGCTCCAACATTTCCCTGTACTACATCGTGACTGAGCTGCAGGCGCGTCACATGCCACTCGAGCTCTCGCTTTTGCCGATCATCGAGAGCGCCTTCCGGCCCTACGCCTACTCCTGGGCCCGTGCCGCCGGCATCTGGCAGTTCACCTCCGGCACCGGCCGGCTCTTCGGCCTGAAGCAGGACTGGTGGTACGACGGCCGTCTCAACGTGGTCGCCTCGACCAATGCGGCGCTGAACTACCTGCAGCAGCTGCACGATCAGCTCGGGGGCCACTGGCTGCTCGCCATCGCCGCGTACAACTGCGGCATCGCCAACGTGCAGCGCGCCATTCAGTACAACCGGGCCAGGCACCGGCCCACCGACTTCTGGCACCTGCTCCTGCCGCGCCAGACCGAGCTTTACGTGCCGCAGCTGCTTGCCATGGCGCGCTTGGTGAAGGACCCGGCCAAATATGGACTGTCCTTCAGCCCCATCCCGGACAAGCCCTACTTCGAGCGCGTGGCCACCGGCGGCCAGATCAACCTGGAGGTGGCCGCCGAGCTCGCCGGCATCACCTCGGATGAGATCTATCAGCTCAATCCCGCCTTCCACCGCTGGGCCACCGATCCCACCGGGCCGTTCTACCTGCTGCTGCCCGTGCAGACCGTGCCGGTATTCGAGCAGAACCTGGCCGCGCTGACGCCGGATGAGCGCATGGGGGTGGAGCACTACCTCGTGCGCCGCGGGGATTCGGTCTACTCGGTGGCGCGGCGATTCAAGACGACGACCGCGATTTTGCACCGGCTCAACACTCTGCCGGGCGGCCGGCTCGTCGTCGGCCAGACGATCGAGGTGCCGGCGAACGACTATCACCTGCCGCACAGCGTCCTGGTGGCGGCCGCGCGCGTAGACCACACCTACTGGGACGGACGCATCCACTTCCACGTGATCCGGGTGCGCAACGGCCAGACCCTCTGGGGCATCGCACGGGCCAACGGCATGAGCGTGCAGCGCCTGGCGCAGATCAACGGTCTGTCGATGGGCGGCGTGCTGCGGCCCGGCGAGCGGCTGCGCCTGTACGGGGATGCCCGGCCCGGGCGCTTCAGGGCCCCGCGCTTCTGGGTCCACGCGGTGCGCGTCCGTCCCGGCGATACCCTGTGGTCGATCGCGCTGCGCCATCACATGAGCGTGCACGCTCTCGCCAGCCTGAACGGCCTGCATCCCGACCAGATCATCCGGCCCGGCGAGCAGCTGCGGTTGACCGCCGATGCCCGGCGGGCCGCACCCATCCGGTCCGGGCCGGCCCGGGGCAACATGGTGAGCGTGCGTCCCGGCGACACCCTGTGGTCGATCGCGCTGCGCCACCACATGACCGTGAACGCCCTCGCGAGCTTGAACGGCCTGTATCCCAACCAGGTCCTGCGGCCTGGCGAGCGCCTGAGGGTCAGCGGCGGCGTACGTGCGGCGGGCGGTTTGCTCGCCGGCGTGGGCCGCAGCGTTCGCCGGGTGATCTACACCGTGCGCGCCGGCGATACGCTGTGGGAGATCGCCCAGCACTTCCAGGTGAAAGTGACGCAGATTCTGGCCTGGAACGAGATGAGCCTGCGCCAGCCGATCCTCGCCGGCGAGAAGCTCATGATCATGGCCGACTCCGGCAGCTGAGGCGCCGGCTTGGCGCGCCATCCGTTCAGTCCATCGGTCCGATAGTCTAAACTTGAGCCGGGGCCCCGCCAGGGGCCCCGGCGTTTTCAATGGGTCACAGGGGCCTGGGCATGGGATTCCTCTCCGGCAAGCGCGCATTTATCGTCGGTGTCGCCTCCGAGCGCTCGATCGCCTGGGGCATCGCTCAGGCCATGCACCGCGAGGGTGCCGAGCTCGCCTTCTCCTACGTGAACGACAAGATGAAAGAGCGCGTCGAGACGCTGGCGCACTCGGTCGGCTCGCGTCTGACGATGCCGCTGGACGTCACGGCGGACACCGAGATCGATGCGGCGTTCGATCTGATGAAACGGGAGTGGGGGGGGCTCGACATTCTCATCCATGCCGTCGCCTTTGCGCCCCGCGAAGGCGTCTCCGGCAGCTTCGTCGAGAACACCAGCCGGGAAGTCTTCCGGATCGCCCATGACGTCTCGAGCTACAGCCTCACGGCGCTCGCCCGCGGCGCGGCTCCCCTGATGGCGGGCCGGCCGGGCGCATTGCTGACCCTGTCTTATCTGGGCGCCGTGCGCTCCATCCCCAGCTACAACGTCATGGGCCTGGCCAAGGCCAGCCTCGAGGCCAACGTGCGCTTCCTGGCCGCGGACCTGGGCCCTCGCGGCATCCGGGCCAACGGCATCTCGGCGGGCCCCATCAAGACTCTCGCCGCCGCCGGCATCGCGGGCTTTCGCAAGATGCTCAACCACGTGGCCGAGGTGGCGCCGCTGCGCCGCAACGTCACGCAAGAGGACGTCGGCAACGCCGCGGCATTCCTGTGCTCCGATCTGGCTGCCGGCATCACCGGCGAGATCCTCTACGTCGACGGGGGCTACAGCACGGTCGGCATGAGCTTCCCGCAGGACACCGAGTAGCTCCTCCAGCGCCGCGCGCCAGCCCCATTACTGGAACGCGCTCGGGTTCTTGACGACCTTGGCGGTGGCGCGCATCTGCGCCACGTAAGCCTGCGCATCCGCGTCAGCGTCGCTGAGGAGCTGCTGCCGGCGCAGCGTGCGCTCCAGGATCGGATCGGGCTGCTTCTGCCCGCTGCGCACCGCCGTGACGGCCACCAGCGCCGCTCCGCCGCTCGGGAGGATCTTCGCCTCGTACACCGGTCCATGGGTGGGCTTGGGGGCGGCGAAGGCGATGGTGCTCACATCCGCCGGGACCGACGGGTCGCCCCGGCCGATGAACTTGTCCGGGTCGACTTTCACCTTCAGCGCCTTGCCGAGCTGCTCGAAGGACGCACCGGCGAGCAGCTTCGAGCGCGCCGCCTGGGCGGCCGCGAGCGCCGCTTCGTTCGCACGCTGCCGCTTCAAAGCCGCGACGATGCCGGAGCGGACCTGAGCGAGCGGTTTGAACTGCGGCCCATGGTGAGCCATCAGCTCGATGATCACCATCTTGTCGTTGTCCAGGATCACCGGACCCGCGAGGGTGCCCGGTGAGATCGCGCCGGAGCCGAACACCAGGGTCTGCACCGGCTCGGCCCGTCCCAGCGGCGCCGCGCCCTTTCCACGCAGGAACAGCGGAATCCGGCCGGTCGTCAGATTGAAAGTCTTGGCGAGCGCCGCGAGGCTCGCGCCGGGCTCCTGGGCCTGGTTCTGCAGGCGGTCCTCGATGTCACCGAAGCGGTTGGCGGCCTCGCTGTGGCGCACCTCGCGCACCAGCGTGGGCTTGGCCTGCTCGAACGTCTTGGTGTGGCTGGGGCGGATGCCGTCGAGCCGGATGATGTGGTAGCCGTACTGCGTCTTGACCGGGCCCACGATGTCGCCGACCTTCGGGATGGCGAACAGGGCCTTGGCGAAGGACTGGATGAAGTCGTGGCGCGTCACCCAGCCGAGCACGCCGCCCTGCCGGGCCGAGCCCGGATCCTGGGAATACTTGCGGGCGAGCGCCGCGAAGCTCTGCCCGGAGCGGGCGAGGGCCAGGATGTGCCTGGCCTTGGCGAGCGCCGCCTGCGGGTCCTTGCCGAACTGGATGAGGATGTGGCTGGCCTCGCGCTGCTCGGGGCTGACGAACTGGCTGAGGTGCTTCTCGTACGCCGCATGCAAAGCCGCATCGGAGACCTTCGCGGTGGCCTCGACCTGCGCGAGCGTCAGCTCGCCATAGCGCAGATCGACCGATTCGGGGATGCGGTACAGGGCCTTGTGCGCCTGGTAGTACGCCTCGATCGAAGCCTGGCTGATCGGGGCGGTGCTCTTGTAGCGGCTGGCCGGGAAGAGCGCGTACTGCACCTGGCGCTGCTGATTCTGCAGCGCCTGCGCGCGCGCAATCTCGCTCGGTGTCAGGAAGTCCGATGAGCGGATGCCGGCGATGAGCTGCTCGCTGCGCAGATCGCTCGACAGATCGCTTTCGAACTGCGGCAGGGTGAGGCTCGCGTTGGCCAGCGCGTCCTCGGCCGCCTGCGCCGAGTACTTGCCCGCGACCTGGAAGGCCGGCTCGTGGCGGATCGCGGCGATCAGGTCCGCCTGGCTCACCCGGTAGCCGAGCTGCTCGGTACGCTGCGCCATGAGCGTGTTCTCGATCAGCCTCTCGAGCACCTTGTTCTGAAGCTGCTCGCGGCGCTTCGAGGAGAGGTTTCCACCGTCCTGCTGCGCGATCTGCGGCTGCTCGCGCTCCCAGGCGTTGCGCGCGGCCTGCAGCGAGATCGTCTGCCCGTTGACCTTGGCCGCCCAGCTGGCGCCACCGAAATTGAGGTTCACGAGGCCGTAGGCCCCCCAGGCGGCGAACACCACCGCCAGGGCGCCGAGGATCGTGTACCAGAACCACTTATGGGTTTCCAGACTGTCGGTGAGTCTTTGCAGCATGGGATGCGAGCCAGCCTTACGGTCGGACGATGAGCCGAACTAAACGGTGAAGGATAGCAAATCTGGGCTCCGCCACCAGAGCCACGCCGGCGGGCCTGTGCCGGTTTCCCCGGATTACCCCGCCAGCCGCGAGCGCATAAAAGGGTTGAGAGACGCGCCGCAGACGATCGGGGCGTACATGGAGCACACCTCAAGCCAATGAACAGCACCGGGGAGGCCGCCGCCGAGATTCCCGTCGAGCGCCTGACCCGGCGCTGCCGGGCCGAGGAACTCGCCTTCGCCACCACGGCCGAGATCGAGGAGCCCGATGGCACCCTCGCGCAGGAGCGTGCCCTCGGCGCGCTCGAGCTCGGCGTGCGCATCGAGGCTGCCGGCCACAATGTCTTCGTGATGGGCGAGCCGGGCAGCGGGCGTCATCTGTTCGTGCAGCGCTACCTCGAGCAGGCCGCCGCGGCGCGCGCCGCGCCCTCCGACTGGTGTTACCTCAATCGGTTCGACGACCCGCAGCGCCCCAAGGCGCTCAGGCTCGCGCCCGGGCGCGGCGGGCAGCTCAAGGCGGACCTGCGCGAGCTGGTGCGCGATCTGCTCTCGAGCCTTCCCGAAGCGCTCGAGTCCGATGCGCACCGCCAGCGCCGCGCCGAGATCGAGCGGGAGTTCGAGCAGCTGCAGCAGCGCTCGCTCGATGCCTTGCGCGCGCAAGCCGAGAAAGGCGATCTCGCGATCGTGCAGACCCCGGACGGCGTGGGGCTTGCGCCGGCGCACGGCGGTGAGGTGCTCTCGCGCGAGGAGTTCGAGCGGCTCCCGAAGGAGGAGCAGCAGCGCATCCGCGCCGCCATGGAGTCGATCGGCGAGCTGCTGCGCAAGCACGTGGAGACCATCCCGCGCTGGCGGCGCGACCGGCATCGGAAGCTGCGCGAGCTCGACCGAAACGCCACCGCCTCCGTGGTCAGCGTGCACATCGAGGAGCTGCGCGCGAAGTACATCGACAGCCCGGAAATCCTCGAGCACCTCGCGAGTCTGCGCGAGGATCTCACCGAGAACGCCGGCAGCGCCCTCAGAGCCGAGTCCCCACCCGTGCTCGTTCCGGGCCTCGAGCCGCTCGACCTGCAGGCGAGGCTCTCCCGCTACGATGTCAACGTGCTCGTCGATGGACGCTCCAGCCAAGGCGCGCCCATCGTCTACGAGGGCAATCCGACCTACCAGAACCTCATCGGCCAGATCGACAACGTCGCGCAGTTCGGCGTGCTCAGGACCGATTTCATGCTCGTTCGCCCGGGCGCCCTGCACCGGGCGAACGGCGGCTTCCTGATCCTCGATGCCGAGCGGCTGCTCTCGCAGCCCTTCGCCTGGGACGCGTTGAAGCATGCTCTGTTCGAGCGCAGCGTGCGCATAGAGTCACTGGGGCAACGCCTGAGCCTGATCAGCACCACGTCCTTGGAGCCCGACCGCATCCCTCTCAGCGTGCGCGTCGTGCTGATCGGCACGCGCAGCGTGCACGCGCTGCTGTGCGCCTACGATCCGGAGTTCTGCGATCTGTTCAAGGTCATCGCGGACTTCGACGACGCGATCGAGCGCACGCCGGACACCACGCGACTCTACGCACGGGTGGCGGCCGCCTGCGCGCGCCGCGAGCAGCTGCTGCCGCTCGAGGCGGCCGCCGTCGCCCGGCTGGTCGAGCATGGCTCGCGCATCGCCGAAGACTCGAGCAAGCTCACCACGCACCTGCGCAGCATCGAGGATACGGTTCGCGAGGCGAATCACTTCGCCCGCGCCGCCGGCGGCACGGCGATTCGCGCGGCCGATATCCGGCGCGCCGTCGAGCAGCGCCGTGCGCGGCTCGCGCGCGTGCACGGACAGGTCCTGGATGCGATCCGCCGCAACCGGCTGCTCATTCAGACCGACGGCGAGGCGGTCGGCCAGATCAACGGGCTGTCGGTCCTGCAGGTCGGCACCGACTGGTACGGCCAGCCGGTGCGCATCAGCGCCACCGTGCGCATGGGCGAGGGAGAGGTCCTCGATATCGAAAGGGAGGTCAAGCTCGGCGGGGCGGTCCATTCCAAGGGGGTGCTCATCCTCGCGGCGCTCCTCGGCGCGCGCTTCGGCGCCTCCCGCCCCCTGTCGCTGCGGGCAAGCCTGGTGTTCGAGCAAAGCTATGGGGGCGTCGACGGCGACAGCGCCTCGCTCGCGGAGGCCTGCGCGCTCGTCTCTGCGATCGCGGGCGCGCCGCTGAAGCAGTCGCTCGCGGTCACCGGATCGATCAACCAGCACGGGGTGGTACAGGTCATCGGCGGCGTCAACGAGAAGATCGAGGGCTTCTTCGAGACCTGCCGCGAGCGCTCCCTCACCGGCTCTCACGGCGTGATCCTGCCGGCCGACAATGTCGGGCACCTGATGCTCAACGACGAGGTCATCGGCGCGGTCGAGCGCGGCCGTTTTCATCTGTATGCCGTGCGCACGCTCGATGAGGCGATCGCGCTGCTCACGGGCCTGCCCGCCGGTGAGCGCAATGCATCCGGAGAATATCCTGCGGGCACCGTCAACGCGCTCGCCGAGGCCCGTGTGCGCGAGCTCGCCCGCGGGCGCCAGGACTTCGCGCGTGAAGCGCTCCTGAAGCCCGGCGCTGCGCCCCCTGCCTAGGCGCCCGGCGCGTGCCGCGCCTTCACGACCAGCAAGTCGCACTCCACGGCGTCGAGCATCTTCTCCGCGAGCGCATTCGCATGCGCACCCGGGGCCGGCATGCGCGAGGCGGCGCCGAGGACGATCGTCTGGGCCCGCGTCTCGCGGGCGTAGAGCGCGAGCGAGACCGCCTCGCCGAGCTCGAGGCGCACGTCATCGCCTGGTATGTCATGGCGCGAGGCGAGTTTCTCGAGGCGCGCTTCGGTCTCGGCCACGGGCTCGGCTTCCGGTCCTGAGCTGACCTCGTAGCCCGCCGCCGCAGCGCCGCTCCAATCGCGCCGCCCCGGCACCACGGCGCTGAAGAGACGCACCGGCGGGTCCGCCAAGGCGTGTGCCATCGTTCTCGCCGCCCCGATGATGCACTCCTCGAGCTCCCCCCCGGCCCGGTCCGGCTGCGGATCGAGCGCGGCGACGATGCAGCCCCGGGAATAGACCTCTCGTGTCTTGAGAAACAAGACCGGGACCGGGCACTCCTCGATGAGCCTCCCCTCTCGGTAGCCCGGCGTACGCAGCTCCTTCGGCAGATGCAGCGCCGGAACGATCAGCAGGTCGGGCGTGTTGCGTTGCGCATGACGGACGATTCCTTCATAGGTCGGGACTTCCCAGCGGACATTGGCCTCGACCTTCAGACCCTGGTCACGCAGCACATCCGCCAGGCGCTCGAGCCGGCGCCGGCGCTCCTCGACCCGCGCCGCGATCACCTGCGCGGCTCGCTCGCGGCTCGCCCACTCCTGCACCACCTCGGGCTCATAGACGCAATGAAACAGCTCGAGCTGGGCACCCAGCCCGCGCGCGAGCCGTCCGACGCGGTCGAGTACGTGAATCGGGAGAAGCTCGAGCTCGCAGACGGCGAGCATCAGGCGGCGCCAGATCATCGGCAGAGGTCCTTGCGGCCGCGCCGGGCGTCAACCCAGCCGGCTGCGCGCCTGGGGATCATCGAGCGCCAAGCCCTCCTGCGGCCGACCCTCGCCCTGCGGATCGCGCTCGTCCTCCTCGCGCGTATCCTGCCACTCCTCCTCGACCGCCCTGACCGGCTCGAGCGGCTCGATCCAGTCCGAGGGCTCCATATCGGTCTCGGAATAGCCGAGATCGTCGGTCTCGATGTCGTCCATCGGGCCGGTCCAATCCTCCGGGGGCTCCGCGAGACTCAACGGCAGAGTGCTCCAGACCGCTTCATCGACCTCGTCGAGATCGCCGTCGAAACTCTGGCTCTCTATGGTGCGCGTGCGATCGTCGCGGCCCGTGACCTGGAACAGCACGCCCTTGTCCCAGCGCAGATACCACTGGCCGATCCGCGCGCGGCCCACACCCGTGTTCATGCCTGGCTCCGATTACCCCTCTCGGTGTTCCATCACCATGCGACACCGCGGCGGGTCTGGTAATGACGGAAAGTACGCAGCGTGCTGCGGGCCACCCGCGCGTAGGCATTCGGCGCGTCCGCGGGCGGCATCGAGGCGCTGAGCGAGTTCTTCGGCGTACTGCCGGCGCAGAACGAGCCGTGCGGCTCCTAACTCATCCCCCTGAGCGTCCACGACACTGCGTGGCGCAGCAGTGCCGCGCCGTTGCGCAGGCCGAGCTTGGTGCGGATGTTCTCGCGGTGCGACTCGATCGTGTGGACGCTCAGGTGCAGCTGCTCGGCGATCGCGCGCGTGCCCTGGCCGTGCCCGATGAGCTCGAACACCTGCATCTCGCGGTCGCTCAACGCCTCGAGTCCCCGTGGAGCGCCCCGCCCCGAGATCACCTGACTGGCGATCCTCTGGGCCATCGCGGCGCTGAGATACACCCCGCCGCCGAGCACCGTGCGGATCGCCTCGATCACCGAGCCCGACAGCTGTTGTTTGTTGAGATAGCCCTGGGCGCCTGCGCGCAGGGCGCGCTCGGCGAACAACTCCTCCTCGTAGGCGCTGATCACCAGGATCCTCGGCGCGCAGGCCGAGCCGGCGAGCTGTTTGATCAGATCGAGCCCGCTGCCGTGCTTGAGCGCCAGATCGACGATCGCCAGATCCGGCCTGCCCGCGTCGATCAGGGGCCGCGCCTCCTCCGCATCCGCGGCGTCGCAGCAGACCTCGAGGTCCGGCTGGGTCGAGATGAGGGCCACGAGGCCCCCGCGCACGAGCGGGTGATCGTCCACGATCGCGATGCGCGCTCGCCTAGATCCGAGTGGGCTTTGGCCCGCGCCCGTCATTGAAGGGTCCCCAATTCCTATCGGGAGCATATGGTAACAGTCTGATTTCCGGAAGAAAACTGCGGAAATCCCCTAGCCGGCCCCAGCGTGAGCACAGCGGTGGCTCACGGCACGCTCCTGGTGGATTCCACCACACCGGGCTAGTGAGGCAACCGATTGTCGCGGCGTGCAGCGCCGTCCGATTATGTTCACTGTCTCGGATGACCCCGAGAGCGCTGCATCGAATCGGTATGGCCGACAGTCGGAGACCCCAGGACCATGCTCACAGTCCCCCCCGAGCTCGCGCGGCTCGCACTCCAGGACGCGCCGGACGCGATGATCATTACCGATGCGGCCGGCGCGGTCCTCTTCGCCAACCTTCAGGCGGGCAGGCTGTTCGGGTACGAGCGCACGGAGCTGATCGGCTGCAATGTCGATACCCTGATACCCGAGCGCTTGCGCCCGCGGCATACGGCGCACCGTGAGCAGTATCTGCGCGCGCCTCACGTACGACCCATGGGCCGGGGCATGGAACTCGCCGGGCGGCGCCGCGACGGGACCGAGATTCCGGTCGAGATCAGTCTGAGCCCCATCGACGGCGGCGAGCTGCTCGTGGCGGCGGCCATCCACGATGCGAGCGGCAGACAGCACATCGAGCACGAGCTCATCGCGGCGCGCGCCGCCGCCGAGCAGGCCCGCACGATCGCCGAGCAGGCGCGCGAGTCCGCGGTGCGCGCGAGCCAGGCGAAAAGCCGCTTCCTCGCCACCGCGAGCCACGACTTGCGCCAGCCGCTTCAGACCCTCGCGCTCTTGAACGGCACACTGCGGCGCGTCGTGACCGATGCCGGCATGGCGCAGATTCTCACGCAGCAGGAACAGGCGATCGGCGCGATGTCGCGCCTCATCAACGCGCTGCTCGACATCAGCAAGCTCGAGTCCGGCGCGGTGAAGCCCGACCGCGTGGACTTCCCGGTGACGGCGGTCTTCGAGGAACTGCGGCAGGAGTTCGCCGGCCTCGCCGCCGAGAAGCAGTTGCGGCTCGAGATCGAGCCGGCGCAGGACCGCGCGCACAGCGATCCCTCGCTCGTCGAGCAGGTGCTGCGCAACCTGGTCTCAAACGCCATCAAGTACACGCGCCGCGGCAAGGTGACCCTGCGCTGCCGGCTGTCGTCCGACTCGCTCCTGCGCCTGGAAGTGCTCGATACGGGCGTCGGCATTGCCGAGAATCAGCTGTCGTGCATCTACGATGAGTTCTACCAGATCGGCGTTGCACCCGACGGGAAGCGGAACGGGTACGGCCTCGGTCTGTCCATCGTCAAGCGGATCGTCGATCTGCTCGGCCTGAAGCTCGAGGTGTGCTCGCAACCTGGGGAAGGCTCGGCGTTCTCGCTGCTGCTGCCGGCGGCGGCGCCCGCCCAGCCGACCGCGCCCGACACGGCTCTGCCCGAGCCGCCCGCCCGGTTGTCTCCGGGAGCCCTTCGGCTGCAGCGCGTGCTCCTGGTGGAGGACGATCCGGCGGTGCGGGATGCCACCCGGATGCTGTTGAGCGTGGAGGGCTACACGGTGACGGCCGTCGCCTCGCTCGAGGAAGCGCTCAGGGCCGCCGCGGCCGGCGTGGACCTGCTCGTCACCGACTATCATCTGCCGGATGGACGAACCGGCACGCAGGTGATCACGGCGCTGCGCGAGGCGGTCGGCCGGCCGCTGAAGGCGGTGCTCATCACCGCCGACACATCGCGCGCGATCCGCGATCTGCCGAGCGATCCGGACCTCAAGGTCGCGAGCAAGCCGCTGAAGGCCGAGGACATGCTGACATTGATGGGTGCGCTGGCCTGAGCCGGCCCGGGGCCGAGACCGTATGAATCGCCACCGGCGCGCTCCGCGCGGAGCAGGTCCGCGCGGATAGCCAGACTGCAACACCCGCGCGCCCGAGCGGATTCGGGCGCGGGCCTCGATCGACCGTGGGAAGCTGGGACTTGCCCGCGGCGTTCGAAAGCGCGGCATCTCCGGTGGTTTCTCCGTATGGTTGGCGCAAAGGGCGGCCGGCTACGCTTGGGCCGACCAGCATTACCTTTGGCTTGCAACCGAACGTCCGACCGGCGCTCAGCTCGCCCCGGAACGAGCGCGGGGATGGAAATCCCTTCCGGGGCGATAGGCGGTTCGGACATCTCACGCTGATACGCTTCGATTATGTACATCGTGATGATCGCCCCCGAGTGCGCGCCGGCGGCACAGGCCGGGGGTCTGGGTGATGTCGTTTCCGGTCTCAGCCGGGAGTTGGAGCTGCGCGGGCACACGGTGGAGGTGGTACTGCCGAAATATGATTGCATGCGCTACGACCACATCTGGGGGCTCCACGTCGCACACCAGGACCTTTGGGTTCCGTGGGATGGCGGGGCGGTTCACTGCTCGGTGTGGTTCGGCTTCGTGCACGGACGCAAGTGCTTCTTCATCGAACCGCATTCGCGTGATGACTTTTTCAAGCGCGGCGCCTACTACGGCTTCGCGGACGAGACCCTGAGATTCGCGTTCTTCTCCAAGGCGGCGATGGAGTTCCTGCTGCAGTCGAACAAGCGCCCGGACGTGATCCACTGCCACGACTGGCACACGGCGCTCGCGCCGGTGCTGCTGTACGAGATCTATCAATACCACGGCATGCACGATCAGCGTGTGTGCTTCACGGTGCACAATTTCCGCCACCAGGGGATTGCGGGCGAGAATGTGCTGTGGGCCACGGGCCTGGGCCGGCCGGAGTACTATTTCGATCCCTTGCGGATGCGCGATGACTTCAACCCCAGGGCGCTCAACCTGATGAAGGGCGCCATTCTCTATTCGAACTTCATCACCACCGTCTCGCGCCAGCACGCCTGGGAGGCCATGCACACCGACTACGGCTTCGGGCTCGGCCATGCGCTGCATGCGCACCGGGAGAAGTTCGGCGGCGTCCTGAACGGAGTCGACTACGACGCGTGGAACCCGGAGGTCGACTGGCGTATCCCGCAGCGCTATGGCGTGCAGAGCCTCGAGGCCAAATACGCGAACAAGGAAGCGCTTCGGGAGCGGTTCTGGCTGCGCAAGGGCTACAAGCCCATCGTGGCGTACGTGGGCAGGCTCGACCCGCAGAAAGGCGTCGATCTCATCCGCCACGCGATCTTCTATTCCCGGCGGCACGGCGCGCAGTTCGTGCTGCTGGGCTCGGCGTCGGAGAACGGCGTCAACGGCCTGTTCTTGAGCCTCAAGCGCCAGCTCAACGATGATCCGGACTGCCATCTGGAGATCGGCTTCAGCGACGAGCTGGCGCACCGGATCTACGCCGGCGCGGACATGATGATCATGCCGAGCCTGTTCGAGCCCTGCGGCCTGACGCAGTTGATCGCCATGCGCTATGGGACCATACCGATCGCACGCGCGGTCGGGGGACTCATCGATACCGTCTTCGACCGCGACTACAGCGCAAGACCCAGAGGGGAGCGCAACGGCTACGTTTTCCACCAAGCCGACCCTCCTGCGATCGAGTCGGCGCTGTGGCGAGCCATCCGCCTCTGGTACGACTATCCAGGGGAGTTTCGCGGCCTGATGGAAAACGCGATGCGCTGCGATTATTCCTGGAACCGGCCCGGCGCCGACTACGTCAACATTTATGAGTACATCCGCTACAAACACTGAGGCCGCCGGCCTCCGGGAGTGCCCGCATGACTGAGTTGCCCGAGTACGTCGACGGCCTGCCGAACATCTGCGGCTCCGAGGCGCTGGTCGAGGAAAGCACCCGCGGGGCGCTCTCGCCCCGCTACCTCGGCGAGAGCCGCGTCGATTTCGGCCGCCTGAGGAGCGCCGCCGCCGTGGCGCTGCATATGCACCAGCCACTGATCCCCGCAGGCGGACCGGACCTCGCCACCGCCACGATCATCGGCAACCTGCAATACATGATGGAGCACCAGGGGATCGGCGACAATCACAACGCACCGGTGTTCCTCTGGTGCTACAAGCGCATGGGAGAGTTCATTCCGCAGCTGGTGCACGAGGGCAAGGAGCCGCGCGTGATGCTCGAGTACTCCGGCACCCTGCTGCACGGTCTGCGTCAGATGGGCGCGAACGATGCGCTCGACAGCCTGAGGAAAATCGCCCTGGACCCGCTGTATCGACACGCGGTGGAATGGCTGGGAGCGCCGTGGGGGCACGCGGTCGCCCCTTCGACGCCGGTGCAGGACTACCGGCTGCACGTGCGGGCCTGGCAACATCACTTTGCCGCCCTGTTCGGCCTCGAGGCGCTCTCCCGGGTGCGCGGCTTCTCCCCCTCCGAGATGGCGCTCCCCAACCATCCGGACGTCGCCTACGAGTTCGTCAAGACGCTAAGAGACTGCGGTTTCTCCTGGGTGCTGCTCCAGGAGCACACGGTGGAACGCCCCGCCACCGGTCACGGCCCCGAGCGCAAGCACCTGCCCCACCGCCTGGTGTGCCGCAACTCCCACGGCGAGTCCGCCAGCATCATCGCCATCGTCAAGACCCAGGGGAGCGATACGAAGCTGGTCGCGCAGATGCAGCCGTACTACGAGGCCAGGGGGCTCGATCGCTGGCAGCTCGCCGGGCACGCGGTGCCCCCGCTCGTCACCCAGATCGCCGACGGAGAGAACGGCGGGGTGATGATGAACGAGTTTCCACCGAAGTACCTGGAGGTCGTGCGCGAGAGCTCAGGGAGCGAGACGCCGCTCATGAACGTCAGCGAATACCTCGAGCATCTCTTCGCCTCGGGCATCAAAGAGGAAGACCTGCCGGTGCTGCAGCCCCTTTACCAGAAGCGCATCTGGGACCGCTTCGAGCCCGGAGGGGGACCGGAGCGCCTCGCCGCGGTCATCAAGGACCTGGAGCGCGAGGATCATCGCTTCCACATGGAGGGCGGCAGCTGGACCAACAACATCTCGTGGGTGCGCGGCTACGAGAGCCTGCTCGGCCCCATGGAGAAGCTGAGCTCGCTCTTTTACGAGAAAGCGATCCGCCCGGGGGCATCGCCCCGTGAGCACCGCTACCGCAACGCGCTGTTTCACCTGCTCGCCTCCCAGACGAGTTGCTACCGATACTGGGGGCAGGGCCTGTGGACCGATTACGGGCGCGAGATCATCAGGCGCTGCGAGCAGATCCTGCTGCACGACTTTTGATCGTGTCCCTGCGCGTGGTGTATGAGGCCTGATGGGACACGGTTATCTCCGTCGTCCACGGCCCGAAGCCGGCACCGGGCGCTGCGATCGGCCTCCGGGCTCGATGATCCGGCCGGCGGGATCCGGCATCGAGCTTCGCTCATGAACGCGAGTGAGTCGGCGCTGCGCCGTACGCGGCTCTATTCCGAGGAGCTCGGAATAGCGCTCGACGTCGACACAGATCCTGAAGTCTTCAAGTGGTTTCTCGCAAGCGTGCTCCTTGGCGCGCGCATCTCCGAGACCATCGCCAAACACACCTACCGGGCGTTCGAGCGCCATCATGTGCTCACCCCGCGGCGCATCATCGCCTCCGGCTGGGACTATCTCGTCAATCCGATCATGCGCGAGGGCGGGTACGTGCGCTATGACGAGAAGACCTCCACCAAGCTGCTGCGCATTTGCGAAACGCTGATCTGTGAGTACCGGGGGAGCCTGAAGCGTCTGCACGCACTCGCGCGCGACAGCCGCGATCTGGAGGCGCGCCTGGACCGCTTCTACGGCGTCGGCCCGGTCACCGTGAACATCTTTCTGCGGGAACTGCGCCCGAGGTGGCCGAAGGCCGATCCCGAGCCCCTGGCGCGCGTGCAGGCCGCGGCGCGCAGCCTGGGAATCGACCTTGGCCGATACCGCCGCAAGAGCATGGCCTTCGCGCGCCTCGAGGCGGGCCTGATCCGCCAGCGTCTCGTACGGGTCTGAGGTCCCGTATGGGGACTCTCGGGAACGCGAAGGCCGCCCAACGCGGAAGCGGGACTGCCGGCACGCAGGGCCGCCAGGCGGCAAGTCGACTCCCCCGCTCTCGCGAGGACGGCCTGAGTCCGGCGGCTTAGGCTTAGGACGCCGCAGCCACCGCCCCGCTCTCGGCCACCGCCCGTGCCGGCGGCGCCATGAGCTCCGGGGAAGCGGGATCGAGCACGCAGCGCTTGAGGATCGCCTCGATCTCGGCCCGGCTGGGCTGATCGAGATGCCAGCCGTCGATCTCCCCGATCGGCTCGAGCTGCTCCGGAGTGCGTGCGCCCCACAGTGCGATCGTCGGGCCTTGATCGAGCACCCAGCGCACGGCGAGCGCCAGCACGGATTTGCCGAAGCGGCCCCGGGTCTCGCGCAGAGCCGGGCGGCATCCGGCTCATGACGGCGCAGGACTGTACAATCCTCAAAGCCGCCTCTTCTTCTATCCTCCCTGACGGCGCCATCGCCAAAGAAGGCCACGATCATGACCGAGCCCCTGAACGGCGACCTCGCCGCCCGCGTGGTCGTCGATGCGAAGTCCTTGCCGTGGACGGCGAGCCCCAGCGGAACCGTGTGGCGTCGGCGCCTGCACCATGTCGGCGCTGCGGAGTCCGGCCAGGTCACATCGATCGTGCGTTACGAGCGCGGATCGGCATTCCCGACGCACGAGCATCCGGATGGGGAAGAGATCCTCGTTCTGGAGGGGGTGTTCTCGGACGAGCATGGGGACTGGCCCGAGGGCACCTACCTGCTGAACCCCGAAGGGTTCCACCATGCGCCCTTCTCGCGCGACGGGTGTCTGCTGTTCGTGAAGCTCAGACAATTCCCCGGACGGGATCGCAGGCACGTGGCAATCGACACCCGTACGATGCCCTGGGTGAGCGAAGCAGGCCGCGAGCGCAAGCCGCTCTACTCCCAGGAGGGGTACACCGACCGCATGTACCTCGAGCGCTTGCGGCCGGGCGCGCCCCCCGGCGAGCGGGTCTACCCGCTCGGCGCCGAGCTGCTCGTCCTGCAAGGATCGTTCGAAGACGATCACGGCCGCTACGGCGAGCACACGTGGCTGCGCCTGCCCCCTCGGTCCCGACACGCTCCAAGAACCGCCGCGGGCTGCGAGCTCTATGTCAAGGAGGGAGGCTTCCCGTATCTGCGCCCGGCGTGATCAAAGGCCGGTTCGGCATCGCCCGGCCGCTCACTTCGTGCGCCACGCCGATGCGCCCCGGGGCGCGGCAATAGAAGGAGGTTCATCATGTCACAAGATCACATCGGGCTCGTCGTCACCGGAACGATGGAGATCGCACCCGAGGACAGGGCGAGATTCCTGGCCCTCGTTCAACGAAATGTCGAGCAAACCCGCGCAACGGCGGGCTGCATCGCCTACACATTCGCAGCCGACGTCAACAACCCGAACCTGTTCCACAATATCGAGGCGTGGACGAGCCGCGATGCGCTCAACGCGCACATGGGAAGTGACCTGATGAGAGCCGCCTTCGCTGAGGCCGGCAAGCTGAGGATGCTGTCGCGTGACGTAACCGCTTTCGCCGTCAGCGGATCATCGAAGCTGTAACGCCGCTGCGGTGGCCCCGGCGAGCCGCCGCGCCCGCGGGCAGCTGTCGCGACACATGCAATCAGATCAGGCCCGGCACGAGTGCCCGCACGCGCTGCGCGTACCGGTCGTAGGCGGCCCCGAACTGCTGGCGCATGAAACGCTCCTCGACGACGATCCGTTGCGACACGGCGATGAGCGATAACGCAACGGCCAGCACTCCCCGCCACTGCCCGATCGCCATGGCGGTCCCGACAAAGGCGAGCCTCAAGCCGGAGTAGATCGGATGACGAACCCACCGGTACGGACCGCCGGTGACCAGCTAGGGTGTAATCTACCAGCGGCACGGTCTGGCCACCTCCGGACGGTCGCGGGATCGCTCAGAATTTCCGTTCGCGATGCAGGCCAGGACATCGATTTTGAACTCGGACCCTGGGAGCCAGCATGCAGGCGGACGCATTTAGACGGAGGTGGATGTCCGGCGCACTGATTGCGTTTGTGCTCGCGATGTCAACCCACGCAGCCGTAGTCATGGCGGACACCTTTGGGCCTGTGCACTACGACCCGAAGAGGGATCAGATCATCGTTACCGTGATCTATGACGGCACCGATCCCAATCATCACTTCGCCATTCAGTGGGGCCGCTGCCACAAGCTTCATGATCAGCTGCACGGACCGGCGCGCAAGATCATCAACGTGGGTATTCTCGATGAACAGGGGAACGATGCGGCGAAGAAGCGCTACACAAAGATCGTAACGGTGCCTCTTTCCGGCCTGTCCTGCAGACCGGCGACAGTGACCCTGTGGACGCCGCCCAATCAATACACCAGCATCGCCATTCCCTAGCGGCTCTCGGTCCTGATCGGCTAAAATACGCCGCGGCACTCCTTCGACTCTCGCGCTGGAAATGTCATCATGCGATATCGAACATCGAAAGTTGCTCTCCTCGCCGCTCTCTGTCTCGTTGCCGCCGCTCACGCGTGGGCAGGCACGATGCGCTGCGGCGACAAGCTCGTTATGGTCGGGGAGTCCATGGCGGCCGTGAGGGCGTATTGCGGCCGCCCGGCGGCGATACAGCACAGCGTCAAAGTGAGCGCAACCACTGATCGGGTCGGCGGCCGCGAAGCCAGTCAGTCGCACACGGTCGGCGCTGCGGTTCCCGTGGAAACGTGGACGTATAACCGGGGACCGAAGAAGCTCCTGGTGACCATCCGCTTTGTCGACGGGAGCGTCGTCGCGGTCAAGACACTCTCACAGTACGGCTACTAGCGAGCCTTCTCCTGCCGACTCAACCGAACAAGTCCAGTGGCGGATAGCGGTAGGTGGAATTCCGACGACGCGGTCGACTGTTGATGCGCTCTTGCTCGAGCCGCCGCGGATGCGAGCCGCGTTGATCTGCGCACGGGAGGGAAAGCCGTACGCGCTGGACGGCTTCAGGGCGCTTTGGCACCGGACGATGAGCGCCTTTGTGCCGCCGGCGGGCAGCGCCGGCACTTCCACGATCTTCAGAGCAAAGTCCGCGAGGGACGCGGACTCTGATCAGGGCGCCGCCGACCGCCTGGGACACCCGTCCGCAGCCCTGAGGCAGCGCGTCTATCGCCGCCTCCCGGGGCTGGCCGACCCGCTGGCGCTGCCGGCCCCACGTCCCAAATGGCGGGCCCCGGGGCGGATACTAGGCGGCCCCGCGAACGGGGCCACCTAAGTCATTGATTTATGGCGGAGCGGACGGGACTCGAACCCGCGACCCCCGGCGTGACAGGCCGGTATTCTAACCAGCTGAACTACCGCTCCACCGAAAGGGGGGCGCATCCTATCGGACGGCGCGCGGGATGTCCATTGGCTCGAGGCTCGGCAGCAGATCCCGGACGGGCCGGGGAATCGCCGCGCGCTGCGCGAGCTTCCCCTGGTAAACCGAAAATACGGCCGTCCGTTCACTGCAGGTACAGCCGGAGCCGGCAATAATTGCTTTCAGGACTTCACCCGCGACATCAGTATAGTGGACGCAATGTCTTCCCCTCCGGGAGGGGACTCCCAGACAAAGAAGGCTGAAGATCGGATGAAACCCATTCCAGTGCCCGTGAGGGCCGCCCTCCTCCTCGGTGCCGGCCTGATGCTCGGATCCGCCTATGCGCCCGCCCGGGCCGGCCTCGGCCAGCCGGTCGCCTCGGTCTCCGCCGATCGGGCCCGGATGAAGGGGCAGCTGCGCGCGCGAACCGGCGTCGGCTACACCGTGGAAGAGATCACCCTGCCCTCCGGCACGGTGGTGAAGGAGTTCGTGTCCCCGGCCGGCATCGTCTTCGCCGTCAGCTGGCACGGACCGACCCTGCCGAACCTCGAGCAGACCCTCGGCAGCCAGTACTTCGGCCAGCTCAAGGCGGCGGAGAAGACCCGGCGCTTCGGACACAATCACGTCGAGGTGAAGGGCCCGAAGTTCGTAGTCCATGCCGGTGGACACATGCGCGCGTTCTATGGCGTGGCCTACGTTCCCTCTCTCGTGCCCTCGGGCGTTTCCCTCTCCGACCTTCACTAGCGGGCACGGGCCTCATGCGCGTACGAAAGCTCATTTTTCTGGGGCTCCTCCCCATGATGCTGGCGATCGCCTCCTGCGGCGGCGGCGGCGGAAGTGTAAGCGTCGCATCCAGCAGCGGCGGCTCGGGCGGCTCGGGCGGCGGCCAAGCGAACAACGTCGCCACCCTGGTCGTCGATGCCGGCCCCAGCCCCGGTGGCACCTCGGTCAGTTCCGTCGACATTCCCTACACCACCGTCACCCTCTGCTCCCCGGGCAGCACCACCCAGTGCCAGACGTTCGATCACATCGAGGTCGACCCCGGCTCGTACGGGTTAAGGTTCCCCGCCGACGCCACCGACCCCGCGGGCAACCCCTTGACCCTAAGCCTGCCCGCCGAGACCGACAGCAGCGGCGTTGCCATCGCCGAGTGCACCGAGTTCGTGGACGGGTTCAGCTGGGGACCGCTCGCCACTGCCGATATCGACGTCGGCGGCGAATCGGCCGCCGGCGTGCCGATCCAGGTGATCGGCGACCCCTCCCTGAGCGGCGAGTCCACCTTCCCGCCCATCCCTTCGGCTTGCAGCGGCACCGGCTCGAGCGAGGACACGGTCGCCACCTTCGGCGCCAACGGCATCCTCGGCGTCGGTCCCTTCACCCACGACTGCGGCTCGGGCTGCTCCGGCGCCGCCAACGCGAACAACGGGCTCTACTACACCTGCCCCTCCACCGGGAGCTGCGTGGAGGCGGCGGTCGACACCGCCGAGCAGGTGACCAATCCCGTGGCGGACTTCCCGACCGACAACAACGGCGTGATCATCGAGCTGCCCGCGATCCCCTCGGGCGGAGAGGCGACGGTCACCGGCTCGCTGGTATTCGGCATCGGCACCGAGGGCAACAACGCTCTTAACGCCCAGAATGTGCTTGACGCGAACGCCACGAACGGCTTTTTCACCACCGAATTCAACGGTCAATCGCTCCCCTATTCCCTGCTCGACACCGGCTCGAACGCCTTCTACTTCAACGACAGCAGCATCCCGGCCTGCACGAGCCCGCAGTACTCCGGCTGGTTCTGCCCGAGCTCCACACAGACGCTGAGCGCCACCAACTACGGGGAGACCTCGAGCGGCGCGATGACTGGGACGAGCTCGCCCGTGACGTTCTCCGTCGCCAACGCCGCCATGCTGTTCCAGAACGGCGACACCGCCTACAACGACATCGGTGCGGACGCCGGCGACCAGACGGCCATCTGCGGCAGCAGCAACTGCTCGTTCGACTTCGGGCTGCCGTTCTTCTTCGGCCGCGACGTGTACGTGGCTATCTCCGGAGCGAACACCTCGGCCGGCTACGGCCCGTACTACGCCTATTGAGCGGCGCATGGGCTGCCTTGCAGCCGCACGTGCGTCTCGCAGGTCCCGGTGCTGCCGCGCAGGTATGCGGCTGCAGCATGGATTTCCGCAGGGCTCGCCGAGACGGAGCCCGGCGCACCGCGCCAGGCGGGACTTGCCGGGACGGCAAATGTCCGCACTTTGCGCGCGATCCCGCCAGTAGAGCCTCAAGGTTCCCGCGCTCCAGCCGCTACAGGCGCCAGCAAGCGCGCTATCAGGGGGCACCGTGCGAACTCTCGCGATCCTCTCCTGCGCCCTGGCGCTCGCCGTCGCCGGCTGCGGAGGCGGCGGGGGCGCATCGAGCTCCGGGGCCGGCGTGTCCAATGCCAGCGCGAGCGCGCACAGCATCGCCGCCGCGCCCAACGTAGCGGCCCTGACGGTGGATGCCGGCCCGGGCGGGCACTCGGTCGACATACCGTACGTGACCGTCACGGTGTGCGTTCCCGGCAGCGCGGCACAGTGCCAGACATTCGACCATGTCGAGGTCGATACCGGCTCGTACGGGCTGAGGCTTCTCGCCGACGCCAGGGACACTTCCGGCAACACGCTCGATCTCGCCCTGCCGCAGGAGAGCGAGAGCGGCGAGCCCGTCATCGAGTGCACCCAGTTCACGGACGGCTACAGCTGGGGTCCGGTCGAGACCGCCGATGCGCACATCGGCGGCGAATCGGCGAGCGATCTGCCCGTCCAGGTGATCGGGGCGCCGGCCTACAGCGCCGTGCCAGGCGCCTGCGCGGGCACCGGCGCCCAGGAAGACACCGTCTCGGCCTTCGGAGCCAATGGCCTGCTGGGCGTCGGCCCCTTCGCCCAGGACTGCGGCAGCCGCTGCCTCACCAATGCGGGCAACGGCATCTACTATGTATGCCCGGCAAGCGGCTGTACGCAAACCGCCGTCAGCCTCAACGAGCAGGTTCGCAACCCTGTCGTCGATTTCCAGGCCGATGACAACGGCGTGATCGTGGAGCTGCCCTCGGTTTCCGCCGCCGGCTCGGGCGCCGTCGACGGGTCACTGGTGTTCGGCATCGGAACCGAGGGCAACAATACAATGAGCGCCTCCACGGTGCTCACCGCCAACCCCTCGACCGGCGACATCACCACGACTTTCAACGGTGCGGCGCTCGCGGATTCGTACTTCGACACCGGCTCCAACGCGTATTTCTCCCCCGACGACGCGATTCCCAACTGTCCCGCCGCTTCCGTCGCCCCCGGGTTTTTC
>OFHJ01000258.1_pt1 | contig 22074 bp, 22 predicted proteins | sample 1522001 | NCBI WGS metagenome assembly OFHJ01 (sample SAMEA2464838, study PRJEB22497) | soil metagenome | biome: Grassland; feature: Farmland; material: Clay | place: Australia | collected 2013-02-01 | depth 1.2 m | reverse complement strand
GCGTGCGCGCGGGCCTGGGCCGGGCCGGCGGATGTCGTTGCCGATTTGCATCAGGATGCAAGCCAGCGCGTTCAGGGCACCGGAGGCTTCGACCAGCGCGTCGTGGGAGGCCAAGGCTTGGAACTTGTTTTCGGCGGTCTTGAAGGGGGGCCGCGTCAGCTTGGCGATTTCCCGGGCGACGCGCTCGGCGAAGCCGCGCGGCGCGTTCAGCCCGGTGCCGACGGCGGTGCCGCCCTGGGCGAGCCGATAGAGGTGCGGCAGCGTCGCCCGCACGCGTTCGATGCCGTTGCCTATTTGGGCGGCATAGCCGGAAAATTCCTGCCCGAGCGTGAGCGGCGTCGCGTCTTGCAGGTGGGTGCGGCCGATCTTGACGATGCTGTTAAAGGCGCGGGCCTTGCGGTCTAGCGCTTGTTTCAGATGGGTCAGCGCCGGCAGAAGGCGATTGTTGATTTCCTCGGCCGCCGCCACGTGCATGGCGGTTGGAAATGTGTCGTTCGAGGACTGGCTGCAATTGACGTGATCGTTAGGATGGACCGGTCGCTTGGAGCCGAGCTTGCCGCGGAGCATTTCGATAGCGCGGTTGGCGATGACCTCGTTCACGTTCATGTTGGTCTGGGTGCCGGAGCCGGTCTGCCAAATCACCAGCGGAAATTCCGCCGTGTGCTGGCCGTCGCGCACTTCCTCGGCGGCGCGGATGATCGCGCGGCCGATGCGCTGCGGCAGCACGCCGAGTGTCATGTTCGCCCGGGCCGCCGCAAGTTTGATGATCGCGAAGGCACGGATCAACGGGTCGGGCATGCGCTCGCCGCCGATCCGGAAGTTATTGCGGCTGCGTTCGGTTTGTGCGCCCCAGTAACGGTCGGCCGGTACCGAGACCTGACCCATGGAATCGGATTCAATCCGCGTCTTGGCCGGCGCCTTCGCCGTGGTCACACCGGAAGTTCTTGTTTTAGCCATGTTTGCCTCCACACCCGAATCGGCGTGCAGTCTAAGCAATTGGACTTCACGCCGCTAGATGCGAGCGCGACTTGACGCGCGCCCCAGGCCGCGGCCGGTAAGCGGACGCACCAGCGATCCGGTCTCGTCGTTTTGTGGGGGGCCGCTCGGCCGCGGATCGGCCTACTTCTTACGGAACTGGTCGAGGGCGACGACCTCGCCGGTCTTACGGTCGCCAGGGCGGTCGCCAGGGGCTGCGGTTTCGGATGCCTCCGATGGCGGCGGCTCGGCCGCGTCTTCCGGCGTTTCGGCCGCTGCCTCCTCGGTGGGTTCGCGAAATTGCAGGCCAAACGGCACGCTGGGATCGGAAAATGCGGTGACTGCGGCGAAGGGAACGACCATCCGCTCCTGGCGGCCATTGAACGCCAGGGTGACGGCGAATCGATCCTCCGTTACCTCCAAACCCCAATATTGGTGCTGCAGGACGATGGTCATTTCGTCGGGATAGCGTTGGCTCAGGAAGGCCGGCAAGTCCACACCGTCGGCGTGGGTAAGAAACGAAATATAGAGATGGTGGTTGCCGGGCAGCCCTTCTTCGGCGACCCGCTCAAGAGCCATCTTCGGAACCCGCCGCAAGGCTTCCAAAGCCATATGGGCGTAATCCATCAAATCCGCGCCCATTGTCCAAAACTCCTTGCTCCAAATAGGGGCTCGTGCCACGACTCCGCCGCGCCGGAGAATGTTAATACATCTTGCCCCGGGTGGGCAGGGGACCGGCAAAAAAACTCCAAGCGGGACCGCCGGCGGGGGCGCGAAAATGGCGGGCGCAGAGGGTTTCCCAGGATGTTCGCTTGGCGGATCGAAACTGTTGCACGTCCCAGCACGTGGCGATACAGTGCCACACGGGTATGCAAGAAGGACCTACCTTTTCGGAGGGAAGTGCTTGTTGGGCCCGATAAAAAAGTTTGGGAGGCACCATAATCAGAACGTAGGCAGCGCTCTCGCGCCACTCCGGCCGAGGGCAAGGGGGGTGATCCCTCTGTGGTCTCGTTAAAGAGGCCGAACAACGAACAAGCACTTCGCATCGCCGCCGCTCCCGATCGGGACGGAGTAAGGCTGCGGAAGAGTGGAATTTCCGGGAGGAAAATAGATGACAGACGCGAAAGACGTAGTGACCTCTGTGTCGAAGCGGCGCATCAGCCGTCGTTCGGTTTTGGCTTCGGCCGCGGCAGCGGGCGTTGCTGCTGGCGTTGGCCCTCACATTATCAAGGCGCTGGGCGAGACGCCGGTAAAGATCGGCTTCATCGATCCGTTCACCGGCACCTACGCTATGCAGGGCGACAGCGAGCAGGACGGCGCCCGGATGGCTATTGCCGAGATCAATGCCGCCGGCGGTATTCTCGGCCGCAAGGCGGAGATCCTCGTCGAGGACGATGCCGCCGACGTCGGCAAGGCGACCGTAAAGTTTCATAAGCTCGTTGAGCAGAACAAGGTCGATTTCGTGTCCGGCTCGGTGTCGTCCGCCGTGTCGCTCGCGCTCGAGCACGCCGCCGGCCTCAAGGGCATTCTTTACGTCGACACCGGCGGACACGTCGATTCGGTGACCGGCACGCACTGCAACTGGACGACCTTCAAGGTGTGTTCCGATACCTGGATGCTTGCCAGCGCGCTGGTCGCGACCTTGGTCAGCAAGTTCGGCAAGAAGTGGTACTTCATCACCCCCGATTATGCATGGGGCCATTTCCTGCATGCCAACTGCCTGAAGATCCTGAAGCAGCGTGGCGGCGAGGAGCTTGGCAATGCGCTGTTGCCGCTCGGCACGACCGACTTCACCTCGTCCCTGATCAAGATCCGGGAAGCGAAGCCGAACGTGTGCTGTGTGCTGAACGGCGGCGACGACTTCGTCAATACGATGAAGCAGGCCACCCAGTTTGGCATGACCAAGGAGATGGCCTTCGGTTATCCGCTGGCGGAGCTCGAGGCCTTGGCGGCGCTTCCGCCGGTCGCGCGTACCGGCTGGGGCGTCATGGAGTGGTACTGGGATCAGCCGGGCAACGCCCATGTGGCGGCTTTCGTCGCGAAGTACCGGAAGCTCTATACCAAGACCCCGAGCGCCCGGAGTTGGTTCGGCTACGTCGGCATGCATACCATTGCTATGGCGACGGCGAAGGCGAAGAGCCTGAATTCCATCAAGGTGTCGAAGGCGATCGAGGGCATGGAGTTGCCGCCGGACTTGGCGCTCGGGCCCTATCCGGTCTCCTGGCGGGCAGCCGATCACCAGTTGCTGATCACCGAGTTCGTCGGCGAAGTGAAGGGCGGGGCCGCCAAGTACCCGAACCTGTTCGACGTCAAGCAGACGCTTCCTGGGCCGAAGCTGGCAGAGGCGCCGGCGGCCAAGGGCTGCAAGATGACCTATCCCGCGTAAGCGTGCCGACTGGCATTGGAACACCGTGAGCGGCCTTTTGTGTTGGTCAAAGGTGTGATCGGTGAGAGACGGCTATCGGCATCCCGAACGGCTTCAAGCCCTCGGGGTGCCGATAGTGTCTTATAGTGGCTGGTGGCGCGGTCTTTGGTCGCTCCCGCGGAGGAGAGGCCGTTTCGTACGGCGGCCAAACTCCGTTCCGATGGTGCTTCGGGCGGTTGCGTTGCGCGCGGCGGTAATGGTGGCTATCGAGTCCGATGGACATATTCCAGACTGTCGAGTAGTAAGTTAGCTGGCTATCGACCCGCGACCGTCAGCCGCCACTAATAAAACAAACCAGCTTGCTGACGACAGAGTATTTGGCAGCCCCGTTTGGGAGGATGGGAAGGGATGGAACTATTATTGTTTGATGGATTCAATGGTTTGATTCAGGGCGCCTTCTACGCCCTGATGGCATTGGGTCTGTCGCTGATTATCAGTTTGAACTCCGTGATCAATTTCGCTCACGGGGGGTTCATGGTGATCGGCGCCTATCTGGCGTATAGCTTGGCGCCCTATATCGGATTTTGGGGCGCGTTGATCGTCGGGCCCGTTCTTGCCGGGGTGATCGGCATCATCGTCGAGCGCGTCCTTATCCGGTATATGTATGGCCGTTCCGACCCCGTCTACAGCCTGCTGTTGACCTTCGGTCTCGCGCTCATCATCGAGGACACGGTGCGGAGCATTTGGGGCGCGCAGGGCGTGCCGTTCGCCATCCCCAACGCGCTCAACTCCCCGATTAGCTCGGTCTACTTCTTCCTCACCGGCTATCGGCTCTTCGTCATCGCCGCCATCGCCCTCGCCGCAGGCGGGTTGTTCGCCTTCCTTCGCTTTTCCCGATTCGGCGTCCGAATTCGGGCCGGCATTCTCGATCTCGAGACGGTCGCGACGCTTGGCGTGAACGTCTACCTCCTGCGCGCGGTCAACTTCGCCATCGGCATCACGCTTGCCGGCTTCGCAGGCGTTCTTGCCGCGGGTGTGTTGCAGCTCTCGCCGACCATGGGAGATGACGTGATCATGGCGACCTTTGTCGCCATCGTCGTCGGTGGCATCGGCAGCCTGTTCGGCAGCGTCTTGGGCGGACTGATTATCGGCCTCGCCGCCGGGATAACCAGTGCCTATTACCCGGTCGCAAGCGATGTCGTTATCTACATCATCATGGCCGCCGTCCTGATCGTGCGGCCGCGGGGATTGCTTGGCCAGGAAGGGCTTTTCGAATGAGCAAGCGCACTTACGTCAATATCGTCATATGGGCGCTTCTCCTGACGGTGCCGGCTTGGCTGCCGCTGGTCGGCGGCTATACGGCACTGGCCAGTCGGATATTGATCTTCGCTCTTTGTACCATGGGCTTGAACCTGCTGCTCGGGTTCACCGGCATGATGTCGTTCGGGCAGGCGGCGTATTTTGGCCTCGGCGGCTACGGTGCGGGCCTGATGCTGGTGCATCTGACCAGTAACATGTGGCTCGCCGTGATTGTCGGAACCCTCGCTGGTGGGATCGCTGCGTTTGTTCTAGGGCCGATCCTGATGAACCGGCGCGGCATCTATTTCGCCATGATCACCGTCGCCATCGGTCAGATCTTCTACTTTGTCGCGGAGCGCTGGGACAGCTTCACCGGCGGGCAGGACGGCCTCACGGGGTTTTCTCGCATGCCGCTTCACTTCGGCAGTGTCACCGTGAATTTGACGGCCGTGCCGTTTTATTACTTCGTCCTGTTCTTCTTCGCCATCGGCGCTGCGGTCGTCGCCATGCTGTTGAATTCGCCGCTTGGCCACACCTTCGTCGCGATCCGCGAAAACCGCAGACGCGCCGCCTTTCTCGGCATCCATGTCGAGCGGTACATATGGGCCTCTTTCGGCATTGCCGGCTTTCTCTGCGGCTTGGCGGGGGCCCTTAACGCCTTGCAGAACAACTTCATCTCGCCCATGGACCTCTATTGGGTCGCCTCCGGCAATTTCGTGATCATGGCGGTTCTTGGCGGCATGCGGAGCTTTTGGGGGCCGCTCGTGGGCTCGATCATCTTCATCGGGTTCCAGGATTACGTGAGCTCCATATTCCCGAACAACTGGGAAACCTTCGTCGGGGCCCTGTTCATCATCGTGGTCTTGTTCTTCCCGAACGGCGTTCTCGGGATCATTCGGCGAAAGGCGAAAGTCGCATGAGTCTGTTGCACCTGGAAAATATATCGCGGGTCTTTGGCAAGCTCGTGGCCCTGCAGAATGTCGCCCTCGAGATGAACGAGGGGGAGCTTTACTCGGTGATCGGTCCGAACGGTGCCGGAAAGACGACGCTATTCAACCTGATCAGCGGCTTTTTCCCGGCTTCCACCGGGGAAATCTGGTTCGACGGCAAGCAGATGAACAAGCTTACGCCGGAGCAGCGGGTCGCGGCCGGCCTGGTTCGGACCTTCCAGATCACCGAGGTCTTTCCCGAGCTGTCGGTGTTTGAGAATATCCGTATCGGTGTCGAGGCGCAGATGGGCTACAGTGCCCATCCGTGGCCCGGCCGCAAGTTGTTGCAGCAGATCAACGGGCGCGTTGAAGAACTCCTGAAGATCACCGGCCTCGAAGCGCAGGCTGATCGCACCGTGAGCGAACTCGCCCACGGCGATCAACGGGTGGTGGAAGTCACCATGGCCTTGAGCCGGAAGCCGAAACTTCTGCTCCTCGACGAGCCGACCGCCGGCATGGGGCGCGCGGAAACGCATCATATGGTCAACATCATCCGTGTGCTGCATGAACAGCAGAAGATCAGCATCCTGTTCATCGAGCACGACATGGATATCGTGTTCGGTCTCGCCCATCGAATTACGGTCCTCAACTACGGCCAGGTTCTTGCCTCGGGGACGCCGAAAGAGATCGCGGCGAATCCGAAGGTCCAGGCCGCCTATTTGGGAGAAGCGGCGTGAGCGTAGTCCTCAAGGCAGAAAACCTGCAGACCTATTATGGCAAGAGCCATATCCTGCACGGCGTCTCGATCGAGGTCGAGGAGGGCGAACTCGTCACCCTTCTTGGACGCAATGGCGCCGGCAAGACCACGACCTTGCGGAGCTTGGTCGGATTGACGGCGCCCAGGCAAGGCAAGGTCGAGATCTTCGGCCAAGACACCACCCATTGGCCGGCCTACAAGATTTCGCGGCTGGGCGTTGGATACGTTCCCGAAGGTCGCAAGATATTTCCCAACCTGACGGTGCTTGAAAATCTCTCGGTGCCGATGGCGCGACCCGGCCGGTGGACGATTGATCGCATCTTCGAGCTCTTCCCCAATCTCGGGGAGCGCCGCAGCAGCTGGGGGCGGCAGCTCTCCGGCGGCGAGCAGGAGATGCTCGCCATCGCCCGGGCGCTCCTGCTCAACCCGAAGCTCCTCCTGCTCGACGAGCCGTCGCAAGGCCTGGCGCCGCTGCTCGTTCGTGACGTCTTTCGCGTCGTCGCCTCGATGCGGGAAGAAGGCATCTCGGTTCTTCTGGTCGAACAGAACGCGCGCTTCGGCCTTGAGGTCGCGGACCGCGTCTATGTTCTGAACGACGGCGAGGTGGTGCATTCGGGTTCGGCGCGCGAGCTTGCGGCGGACGAGCAACGGGTCCGCGCGTTGGCGGGTGCCGGCACCGAAGAGGGCGAACCGTCGGTAGCGGCCCAGGGCGTAACCACGGCCTGAGCGTCGCCGCCCTGGCGTGAGCGGCAGGTGTGGGCGCGGGACCCGGTCCGCGCCCCGACGGCGGGCGAGGCTCAACTCCTGACGCCGGGCGTTAGCCCTTGGGGAGATTGCGAATGACTGCTTCTGCCGGCCGCATGGAGGCCCGGAAAGAGGGCGCTGTCGGTTGGATGGTGTTCGACAATCCGGCGCGCCGCAACGCGGTGTCCCTTGCCATGTGGCGCGCGATCCCGGATATCCTCGCTGATTTTGCCGCTGATCCCGCCATCCGTGCCGTGGTCCTGACGGGTGCCGGCGAGCAGGCCTTCGTCTCCGGTGCCGATATTTCGGAATTCGAGACCGAGCGAAGCGGGGCCGAGAAGGTAGCGGCCTATAACGCCACGGCGGGCACGGCCAATCGTGCGCTCAGCGATTTTCCGAAGCCGACGCTGGCGATGATTCGCGGATACTGCATCGGCGGCGGCCTCGGGATCGCGCTCGGTTGCGACCTTCGTCTCGCGGCTGACGGGTCGCGCTTTGCCATTCCGGCGGCGCGGCTCGGGCTTGGCTACAACCATCCGGCGGTCAAGCGGCTGATCGATACCGTCGGCGTCGCCAATGCGCTCGAAATTCTATTCACCGCCCGGCACTTCTCCGCCGCCGAGGCGGAGAAGATGGGGCTCGTCAACCGCGTTCTGCCGGTGGCCGAGATGGAGAGCTTCGTTCGCGACTATGCCAAGCGGATCGCCGACAACGCCCCCTTGACCTTGGCCGCCGCGAAGGTCTGCGCCCGAGAGCTTTTGAAGCATCCCGCCGCGCAGGATCTTACTGCGTGCGAGGCTGCCGTCGCGGCCTGTTTCGCGAGCGCCGATTACGCCGAAGGTCGCGCTGCGTTCGGCGAAAAGCGGCGACCGGACTTCCATGGTCGCTGAGGCGCCTAAGGCGGCGCTCGCGGGGATCCGCGTCATCGACCTCACCCGCATCCTGGCGGGTCCTTATTGCACCCGCCTGCTCGCGGATCTCGGCGCCGAGGTCATCAAGATCGAGCCGCCGGAAGGCGATCACGTCCGCCGTCTGGCGCCGCTGCGCGACGGTGAGAGCGCCTACTTCGGCCATCTCAACTGTGGCAAGAAGAGCCTAGCAGTCGATCTTCGGAAAGAGGAAGGGCAGGAAATCTGTCGTCGCCTTGCGGCGGCGAGCGACGTCGTGGTGGAGAACTTCCGTCCTGGCGTGGCGCGGCGGCTCGGTATCGATTACGAGCGCCTGAGGCCGCTCAACCGAGGCTTGGTCTACGGCTCGATTTCGGGTTACGGGCAGACCGGGCCGGGGGCCGAGCGGCCGGCCTACGCGGCGACGCTGCACGCCGCCTCGGGCTATGACGTGACCAATCTCGGCTACCAAGACCAGCAGATGAAGCCTGGCAAGACGGGCATTTTCGTCGCCGATGTTTTGACCGGAGCGCTTGCTGCCTCGGCGCTGCAATCCGCGCTGGTCTACCGCGCGCGGACGGGCGAGGGGCAATATGTCGATGTCGCGATGATGGACGCGATGCTGAGCCTGATGATCTATGACATGCAGGCGGTGCAGTTCCCGGCCGAAAAGGAGCGTCACGTTTACGGGCCGATCACGGCCGCGGATGGCTTTCTCGTCGTTGCCCCGGTGACGGAAGCGAATTTCACGGCGCTCGCGGCCGCCGTCGGGCGGCCGGAGTGGCGCGACGATCCGCGGTTCGCCACCTCGGGGGCCCGCTCGCGCCACTGGTCGGAGTTGATGGCGTTGGTCGAGGCCTGGAGCCAAACACGTCCGGCGGCGGAATGCGCGGCGGCGCTCGATGCCGCCGGCTGCCCGGCCGCCCGTTACGCCAGCCTGGCCGAGGCGATGAACGATCCGCAAGTCGCCTTTCGCCAGAGCTTGGCTACGGCGGCGGATGCCGTAGGCTCCTACCGGGTCATGGCGAGCCCCTACAAGCTTTCCCGTACGCCCCCGGTCACCGATCCCCGGGTGCCCCGGCTCGGCGAGCACAATCGGCCGGTTCTTCAAGACGTCCTCGGCCTGACCGAGAAAGAAATCGCGCGGCTCGAGGATCGCGGCATCCTGTCTGGCTCGTAAACTTGGTGGCGGGACCGGGCGAGCCCTGGGGCCAGCAGTTCGAGCCAAGATGTCAGAACCGAAAGAATCGCCATGGACCAAATTTCGTCGCCATCCGAACAGAAACGGAGTGTAACGTTGCCGGCCACCCCGACCCATCGGCCGATTTATGGCCGACGTGAACTTCAGCGCCTGATCGAACCTCGGACGATCGCCATTGCTGGTATCTCGGCCACTATCGGATCCTTCGGCCAGCGGACGCTCGCCAACCTCAGGCACTACCAGGGTCGTATTTTCGGTATTAATCCAAAATATCAAGATATACATGGAATAAGGTGTTTTCCAAGGCTTACAGACCTACCGGAAAGTCCGGATTTGGTAGCGGTGGCGGTACCGCGCGAGCAGGTCGAGGCGGTCCTCGAGGACTGCATCGCGGCCAAGGTCGGCGGCGTTATCGTTTATGCGTCCGGCTTTGCCGAGACCGGACGGCCCGAACGCATCGCGCAGCAGGATCGCCTCGTCACCCGGGCGCGGGCGGTGGGCTTGCCGCTGGTCGGGCCGAATTGCATCGGCATGATCAACAATCTGAGCCGCGCCGGCGCCATCTTCCAGGTGAACTACGACAAGACGCCGCATCATCCGAACGGCGTCGGCATCGTCTCGCAATCGGGGGCGATGGGGTACACCATGGTGCAAGCGAGCGAGCGCGGCGCCGGTTTTAGCCACTATTTCACCGCCGGAAATTCCGGCGACGTCGACGTCTGCGATTTCGTGAGCTACCTCGTCGAGGTGCCGGAATGCCGCGCTATCATCTGCCTGTTCGAGGGGTTGCCCGACGGTCGCCGGCTGCTCGAGGCGGGCGAGAAGGCCCACGTTGCCGGCAAACCGATCGTGGCCTACAAGATGACATCGGGGGAAGCCAGCGCGGTCGCCGCCATGTCCCATACCGGGAACCTTGCCGGCTCCGACGCAGCCTTCGCGGCCGCCTTCGAGCGAGCCGGAATAATCGCCGTTGATGATCTTGATATTGCTTATGAAACTGCGAGTTTCCTGGCCAAGACGTCGAAGCCAGTCGCAGGCGGCGTGGCGGCCATCGTCACCTCCGGCGGCGCCGGCGTGATTGCGGCGGAGCGGGCCGAGCATTATGGTGTGCAGATGCCGCAGCCGGGGCCCGTGGCGCAGGCGGTTCTGGACGCCCGCATCCCCGAGTTCGGCGCCAAGCGTAATCCGGCCGACATTACCGCCCAGCTGCTGACCGATCCCGAGTCCTTCTCGGTTTGCTTCCGGGCCATGCTCGAGGATCCCGCCTATGGCGCCGCGATCCTGCCGGTGGTTGCCGCCGTGCCGGAGATCACGCCGAAGCGTCACCTCGCGCTGGCCGAGCTGGCAAAGACGACGGAGAAGCCGATTTGCCTTGTCTGGATGACCGGCTGGCTGGAGGGGCCAGGCTCGGAGATCGTCGAGCGCGACCCGCGTTTGGTGATCTTCCGATCGATGGATCGTTGCATGCAGGCGATCAGCCTGTGGCACAATTGGGCGGATTTCATCGCGACGCCCAGGGCCAAGGCGGTTCGCCTTAGCGGTGCGCCTGAGCAGGCGAAAGCGGCGCGGATTCTTGCCGCCGCCGGCGAGAGGTTGAGCGAGCGCGAGGCGAAGGCGGTGCTCGCCGCTTATGGCGTGCCGGTGCCGCCCGAGAAGACAGTGCAAAGTGCGGTCGACGCCGAGGCCGCGGCGGGTGCGATCGGTTATCCCGTGGCGTTGAAGGTCGAGTCTCCCGATATCGCGCACAAGACTGAGGCAGGCGTGGTGCGGCTCGGCCTTCGCGACGGGGGTGCGGTCGCGCGTGCCTTTGGCGAGATCATGGATGCCGCGGCGCGGGTCCCTGGGGCGCCCCAGATCGACGGCGTATCAGTTCAGCGCATGGCGCCTGCCGGGGTCGAATTGGTAGTCGGCGCCAAGGTCGATCCGCAGTTTGGGCCGCTGGTCGTCGTGGGGTCAGGCGGTATTCTGGTCGAGCTGCTGCAGGATAGCGTCGCGGCTCTGGCACCGATCGGTACGGCGGAGGCGCTTGGCCTTCTGAGGCGCCTTAAGGGCTATCGCCTCTTGGCCGGTTTTCGCGGCCGTCCCGCGGTGGCGCTCGAGCGGGTCGCCGAACTGATCGCAAGGGTATCCGAGTTCGCTGCCGATCACGCGTGGAACATTGCGGAAATCGACGTCAATCCGGTAATCTGTGGCGCGCAAGGAGCAGTTACGGTCGACGCCCTTATCGTCCGGCGCCAAGAGCGCACGAAGCCGGCAGCCATAGCGAAGATGCTCTAGGCGGTCCCGGAACGCTGGCGCCAAACGGCGGGCCGCTTGGCTCTGCCAACTGCGGCGGCCGCAAGAGCTGCTTTATCGGCAGCGTCTCAGACGGATTTCAGATTGCCGGCGGAAGATTTTCCCCGGTCCTGCTGAATCTCGAAGCTGATCTTCTGGCCTTCGTGCAGGGAGCCGAGACCAGCGCGCTCGACGGCCGAAATATGAACGAAAACGTCCTTGGAGCCGTCATCCGGCTGGATGAATCCGTATCCCTTTTGGGCGTTGAACCACTTAACCGTTCCGATAGGCATGGTGTTCCTTTGGATAGAAAGATAGCCGTCAGGCCGTATGCACAGCGGGGCAGCCCGGTCTTGCAAGACGGTGGCCGCCCCTCGAAAAGAGCATGCAGCCAGTTCAATCTCAAGCAACCTAACGACGCAAGTGTGCGTTAGACAACTAAAATTTACAATAGCAGGCTAAAAATAAAATCATAGGTTTTCTTCTTCACGCTAGGCTGGCCGTCTTTCGGGCCGCGCTTTGCTTCGGGCGGAAAAGAGCCCCGCCTGGATCTCCGGCGGGGCTTTAGCGACACGGCAGGCCCGAGGAGCCTGCGAGTTCCGGCGATTACGCGTCGTAACGGCCGATGATCGAGACCGAGCAGACGTTCTGGTGCGGGAAGCCGCCGAGGTTATGGGTGAGGCCGTGCACCGGCGCGGTCTTGCGCTGGCGCTCGCCGGCGCGGCCCTGCATTTGAAGATACATCTCATAGATCATGCGCAGGCCCGAAGCGCCGATCGGATGGCCGAAGCACTTCAGGCCGCCGTCGATCTGGCAGGGAATGGCGCCGCCGCTGTCGTAGAAGCCGTCAAGCACGTCGCGAATGGCGCCGCCCTCGGGCGAGATGTGCAGGTCTTCCATGGTCACGAGTTCGGTGATCGAGAAGCAGTCGTGCGCCTCGATCAGATTGATCTCGTCGCGCGGCTTGCTGATCCCGGCTTCTTGATAAGCACGGGTCGAGGCGATGCGCGCGGTGGCGAAATAACTGCCGTCCCAGGAATTGTGCTGCGCCTCGACGCCATTCGAAACAGCGAGTTGTAAGGCTTTGACGGAAATGAGGTCTTTCTTGCCGAGCGAGCGTGCGATCTCGGGCGTGGTGACGATTGCGCACGCGGCGCCGTCGCTGACGCCGCAGCAGTCATAAAGGCCGAGCGGCTCGGCGATCATCGGCGCTTTGAGCACGACGTCTTCATTGATCTTGTTGCGCAGATGGGCCTTCGGGTTCTTGGCGCCGTTGTCGTGGCTTTTGACCGAGATATGGGCCATGGCGCGCTTCAGGTCCGCCTTGTCGACGCCGTGTTTGGCGCGGTAGGCGGCGGCCAACTGGGCGAAGCTGCCGGGCGCCGAGAGATTGGCGCCGTACATGCTATTGAGCACGCCGCGGCTGCGCTGCGGCAAACCGCCATAGCCAGTGTCCTTCAGCTTTTCGGCCCCCAAGGCGAGTGCGATATCGGCGGCGCCCGAGGCGACCGCGTAGACCGCACCGCGGAAGGCCTCGGTGCCGCTGGCGCAGTAGTTCTCGACCCGAGTCACGGGGATGTAGGGAAGGCGCAGCGCCATCGCGAGGGGAACGCCGGACTTGCCGACATGAACTTCCTCGATCGCCGTCGAGAGCCAAGCGGCGTTGATCTGGTTTTTCTCGATGCCGGCATCGGTTAGGGCTTCCTCGAATGCCTCGACCATGAGGTCGTCGGCCTCGCGATCCCAGCGTTCGCCGAACTTCGAGCAGCCCATGCCGATGATGGCGACTTTGTCTTTGATCCCGGTTGCCATGTTGCAGTCTCCTTGCCCTGTCGCGCCCCGGCCGGCAAAAGCGGGGCGGCGGACCGGCTTTAAGCGATAAGTCAAGAAACGTTACGTCAAGCCGGCACCGCTTTCCAGAAATACTTGGTAAAGCCGCGTTCCGCGTCGTATTCCTTGATGCGGAACGCCATGCGCATCGGTGCGTTGACATCCATCTGATCGGCGTCCACATCGCTGAAGTCGACCATAAGCCGGCCGCCGCCGTCGAACTGAACCATGCCGTAGTAGGCTGGCGGATCCGGCGTATAGGTGAGGCGGTCCGCCGTATACGACATGACGCGGGCCGGGATGTTGGCAAAGGGATGGTCGACCTGCGAATGCATGGCGTTGCAGTTCGGGTTGACGCAGACATTGGTTTTCGGGAACTGCACGGTGCCACATTGCTCGCAGCGGCCGCCGACCAGCCCGAGCAGCATAGCCTTCTTGCGGTACAGTGTGCTGAGCGCGGTCTGCTTGTCGGTTTCGGCGCGCATGCCGCGGTCGATGGCGGTGAGGTCGTTGAAGGCTAAGAATTTGCTATAGTTCTCTTCGGGCTTGCGGCGCGCGATCGCGCCCTTGATGCCGTTCCGCGGCGACAGCCGGGGCAGAGCCTCGGTGGCGCGGAAGAGCAGGGCGTCGCAGCCCTGGCCGAAGCTGACGACCAGGATGAGGTCGCCGGGCTTCGCGTCCTGCAGGGCCGCGACCAGCATGACCAGCGCATGCGCGGCGCCGGTTTCGCCGCAAACCGCCTGCAGGTTGTCGCGCACCGCTTCCTCGGGGATGCCGGCCTTCTTGGCGATGGCCTGCGGCAGTCGCGCGTAGGTGCAGGGGAAGACGAAATGGATGATGTCGGCGGGATTGGCACCAGTCTTCCTCAGCAGGCCGGCGACGACCGGCGGCACGATTTTGGCGAAACCTTCGTCGCGGATCCAGCGATCCTCCCAGGCATAGTCGAACTCGCTGTGCTGACCGCGGTAGTGGTCGACGAAATCGGTCGCCTCGGAATAGCTGCCGAGGAACTCCGCCACGGGATTGTCGGTGCCAAGCAGAAGCGCCGCGGCGCCATCGCCCCACAGGAGCTCCTGAGCGCTGCTCGCCCGGGCGCGGCGCTTGTCGGCGGCAAGGAAAAGGAGAGGACCGGCGGCCGCGGCCTTGAAGGCGGCGATCAGGCCCGAGGTTCCGGCGCGCTGCGAGGCGGCGATGTCGAGGGTATCGAGTTCGTTTTCGAGGTTCAGGGCCTCGGCCGCGACGCCGCTGTTGAGCCGGTCGTTGAAGGGAAACGTGGTGGAGGCGAAGTAGAGCGTCTTGATGGTATCCTTGGCCGCGCCGCTGAGGCAGTCGCGCGCAGCCTCGACCGCCATGGTGAGGCTGTCCTCGTCCCAATTACACATCGAGCGCTCGTCCTTGCCGTGGGCCTTAAGCGCCGGATTGGCCCAGGCATTGGCCTCGACGACGGATTTGCGGCTCAAGCGGAGACGCGGGACATAGCCGCCGAACGCCGTAATGCCGATCATGATCTTCTCCACCTCGTCAGTCGCAGTCGCCGGCATTGGGTCGCGATGCCGGCGCTGGGCGCCGCGCCCAGGTTCCCTAATCTAACCGACGGTGAGCCACGGTCAAATCTTCCAAATCTTCCGCCGCGGCTTCACATCGCGCGCCGCGGCGCCGTCTTTAATTCAGCAGGACGGCGCTACCACGCGGATCGGGCCGCGAGTCCGAAAATCCGATGTCGAGCCGACTGCAACATAGGAGGAGAAACAGCTCATGGCCGAAACCGTCGCTCCGATCATTTCCGATGCCGTAACCCAGGCCACGTCAAGGTTCTGGCAGACGCTCCCGCGGTCGCGGTGAGCTCGCTCTACCAGGTTCTGGCGAGTTCCATGGGGCTTTCGATTCAGAACGCCGTCAGCGCGCAGCAGCAGCTCAACATGGCGAGTCAGGCGGCGAGCATCCTCGGTGTCTCGACCCTTTATGCGGTCGACATCGCGACCACAGTGGAATCCTAGGAAAAGATCGACATGGGCGATTTCGTTCGCCTGATGATCGAATCCCAAGCCGCGACCGGCGGTGGCCGCTTAACGGCCCGTTCCGGTGAAACGTATCCTCCGGCCCGCGCCATAGCCGTCGCGGGCGGGCCGGAGCCTCCCGGCGGTCCGTTTGTCACCAGCCCATAAGGCGTCGATAAGGCGAAGGTGAGGAGCCATGGCCGACACCGTCAGTCCGATGATCACCGGCGCGGTTACGCAAACCATCGCCAAGGTCTTGGCCGAGGCGCCGGCCGAGGCCTTGGCGATGGTCTATCAGGTGTTCGGTCAATCGGTATCGCTCTCGATGCAGAATGCGACCGCAGCGCAGCAGAACATGAATACCATCGCCTCGACGGCGGTCGCCACCGCGGTAAAGCCGATCATCCAGGCCGGTGGCAGCGGATGAGAGCGGGAGCTCGCCATTTGAGGGGGGGCGTCCGAGGGCGCCGGAGCCATGGGAACCTTGATGCCGGTTAACGCGCAGATCCTGGACGCGGTTGAAAAGACCAAGACGGCGGTGCTTGGCGTCGCCAAGACCGAAGGTAACGGGCTCGCCTGCCAGATGGTGGCGCAGGCGACCGCCATGGCGATCCAGGATGCGGTCGAGTACATGCGCAACGTCGACGCGGTGGCGGCGGCCGCGATCGGCGTCGGGCTCGCGATGACCCTCGCCAACGAGAATGTCAGCCAGGCGACCGAAACGATTGGCCTGGCGCAGACCGCCGTCACCTCGGCCGCGACCAATTTCGCCACCTTCGGCGCCTCGGCGGCGATCGTCCTGACCGCATTCCCCTCATCCTGAGCGGCCTCGTTCGAGCGTCGGTTCGGGTCCGCGATCATGCTGAAAGTCATTGGGCCGGTGCCTCGATGCGTTTTCGGGGCGGCCCGGGTCAAACTCATCGCGCAAGGCGGGCTTCCGCGCTCGCTGTCCGCCTGTTAGCCTTTCCGGATCGACGCCGCCACTCTCGTGCGGGCCGGAAGGGGATGCATGTGATGCCGGAAATTGGTGCACTCGGCGAGGCTGATCTTCTGATCGTTATCGACGTGCAGAACGATTTCTGCCGGGGCGGGGCCTGGGCGGTCGGGGGCGGCGATGAGGTGGTGCCAGTGGTCAACCGCATCCCACGCCGTTTCGCGCACGTGGTGCTGACGTAGGATTGGCACCCGCCGCGTCATGAGTCTTTTGCCAGCTCGCACCCGGGGCGTAAGCCGTTCGAGACCATCGATGTCGCCTACGGGCCGCAAATATTGTGGCCGGATCATTGCGTGCAGAATTCTAGGGGGGCCGAGTTTTACCCCAACCTTGACATCCCCCGTGCCGAGCTGATCGTGCGGAAGGGCTTTCGTGAGGCCGTGGATTCCTATTCCGCCTTTTATGAGAACGATCATATGACGCCGACCGGCCTCGGCGGTTATTTGCGCGAGCGCGGGTTTCGGCGAGTGTTTCTTGGTGGTCTGGCGACCGACTTTTGCGTCGGCTATTCGGCCTTGGACGCGCGGCGCGAGGGATTCGAGGTCGCGGTGATCGCGGCGGCGTGCCGGGCGATTGATCTGCAAGGCTCGCTGGTGCAGGCCTGGCGGGCGATGGCCGAGTCTGGGGTCATGCGGCTTGCGGATCTGCCGTGAGTCGGCGGCGCCGGCGGGGCGGCGGAAATGTCCCGTTGATCTCAGTGTCATAAACCGCTATACGAACCAGACGCGCAAGCGGATCCGAGACCTCGCCAAAAGTCGGGCAATAAGATCCGATAGAGGGATAAGGATTGGGAGGTCAACGTTGCTGCTGTATTTGCCGTCCGTGCATGGACCGGTAGCGGTTGGTGTGCTCGCTGCCGGGCGGAAGTCCCGATGAGTGAGGGCATCATCGCGCAGGCGAAGGCCGCAGGTGCCGGGCGGAGCGCGACCGGGCCGCTTCTCAGTATCCGCGACGTGGCGGTGCATTTCGGCGGCATCTTGGCCCTCGACGGGGTCTCGTTTGACGTCGAGCGGGGGCAGATCGCCGGTCTGATCGGCCCGAACGGGGCCGGCAAGACCACTCTCTTCAATTGCCTGAGCCGGGTCTATCACGTCGATCGGGGGACCATCACCTTCGATGGTCGCTCGCTGCTCGGCATTCCGCGCCACGGCATCGCTGGCACCGGAATTGGCCGGACCTTCCAGAACCTGGCCTTGTTCGCCAAGATGTCGGTATTCGACAACATCATGGTGGGCGGGCACTGCCGCACCCGCAGCGGTTTCCTCGATAGCGCCTTGCGCTTGCCCGCGGTGAGCCGCGAAGAAAAGGCGCTGCGCGGAAAGGTTGCGGGTCTCATTTCCTATCTCGACCTTGAGGCCGTGGCGCAGACGTCGGTCGCCGATCTCCCCTTCGGCACACAGAAGCGGGTCGAACTCGGCCGGGCGCTCGCGTCGGAACCGCAGCTTCTGCTGCTCGACGAACCGGCCGCCGGCCTCAACATGCAGGAGGTGCACGAGCTCGAGGCCTTGATCCGCAACCTGCGCGACCGGCTTCATCTTACGGTGCTGTTGGTCGAGCATCACATGAACCTGGTGATGCGCGTTTCAGACAAGGTGGTCGCCCTCGACTTCGGGCGCAAGATCGCGGACGGCACCCCGGCCGAGGTGCAGCGGGATCCGGAAGTGATTCGCGCCTATCTGGGGAGAGATTGATGGCGCTCCTTGAAGCTCGCAACCTCGAGGCCTCCTACGGCGGAACCCAGGTTCTTCACGGCATCGACTTCGCGGTTGAGGAAGGCGGCATCACCACCATTCTCGGCGCCAACGGCGCCGGCAAGACGACGACCTTGCGGGCGATTTGCGGCATGGTAAAGACCGGGGGCGAGATCACCCTCGCCGGGCGGAACATCGCGCGCAAAGCGACGGAGACGATTGTCAATCTCGGCGTCGCCCATGTTCCGGACGGGCGCGGCACTTTCGTCAACCTGACGGTCGAGGAAAACCTCCGGGTCGGAGCCTATACGCGCCGCAACGGTGCCGAGATCAAGCGCGACTTCGAGCGGGTCTATGAATATTTCCCGCGGTTACGCGAGCGTCACCGGCAGCAGGCCGGAACGCTTTCGGGCGGCGAGCAGCAGATGCTGGCGATTTCGCGGGCGCTGATGTTGCGGCCGAAGCTTCTTCTTTTGGACGAACCGTCTTTCGGACTCGCGCCGCTGATCGTGGCCGATATTTTCCGCATCATGGAGGTGATCAACCGGGAGGAGAAGGTGAGCATGCTGCTGGTGGAACAGAACGCCTCGCTTGCCCTCGATCTCGCCGACCACGCCTACGTGCTGGAGACCGGCCGCGTCGTCGTGGCCGGTGACAGCAAGACCATCCAACAGGACGAAACCGTCCGCCGCTCCTATCTCGGCTATTGACCGCGGACGGAAAGGGAGAAGCCAGCGCACATGGAAACGTTCCTGCTGCAAGTGGTCTCGGGACTTTCGAACGGCGGCATCTACGCCAGCATCGCGCTTGCACTGGTGATGATCTACAACGCGACCGAGGATCTCAACTTTGCCCAGGGCGAAATGGCGATGTTCGCGACCTATGTCGCCTGGGCGCTGATCCACGCTGGGGTTCCGTACTGGATTGCCTTCATCCTGACTGTGGTCATCGGTTTTGTTGCCGGCGCCGTCATCGAGCGGGTCATCTTGCGCCCGGTGGAAGGCAAGTCCGTGCTCGCCATGATCATCATTTACCTCGGGCTGTTCTTCATCTTCAACAGCTTGGCGGGCTTCATCTGGGGTTATACGATCAAGACATTCCCAAGCCCGTTTCCAAGTGGCTCGCCGTTCGCGAGTGGTCTCGTGTCGTGGCACCAGATCGGCGCCATCGCCGTGACCTTGGGCATGATGATCGTGCTCTATGTGTTCTTCCGCTTCACCTCACTCGGGCTCGCCATGCGCGCAGTGGCGCAGAACCAATCTTCGAGCCGGCTGGTCGGCATTCGCGTCGGTTGGATGTTGGCGCTCGGCTGGGGCCTCGCCTCGGCCGTCGGCGCGATCGCCGGGATGATGATCGCGCCCTCGGTCTATCTAGACCCCTACATGATGGACGGCATCCTGATCTATGGCTTCACCGGGGCGTTGCTCGGAGGCATCGACAATCCTGGTGGCGCCGTTCTTGGCGGCTTCATCGTCGGGGTTATGGAAAACCTTCTCGGCGCCTACGTGATCGGTAACGAACTCAAGCTGTTCGCGGCATTGATCCTCATTGTCGCCGTTCTCCTGGTGAAGCCGAACGGCCTGTTCGGAAAAACCTTTGCGACCCGGGTGTAGGCGATGGCCGTGCAACAGAAATCCGCTCAAACCGGAATTCCCGGCACGTTCGCTGGGTTGTCGCCGAGCGCCTGGTACGCAGTGGGCATCGCGGCGATCGTCGCCGCCGCTGTTGTGCTGCCCTTCATCGTCGCAAGCTACCGCGTGTTCCAGATGACGCTGATCGTGGATTATGCGATCGCGCTTCTCGGGCTTAACATGCTGACCGGCTATAATGGTCAGTTTTCACTCGGCCACGGGGCGTTCCTCGCCATTGGCGGTTATACCGCCGCCATTCTAATGGCCCATGCAGGGGTGCCTTATTGGGTAACGATTCCGGCCGCCGGCTTGATCTGTTTCATCGTCGGTTTTCTGTTCGGCCTTCCGGCCTTGCGGTTGCAGCCGCTCTACCTCGCGCTCGCCACCTTGGCGCTTGCTGTCGCCACCTCGCCGCTGTTGAAATATCGAGCCTTCCAGCGCTGGACCGGGGGCTCGCAGGGAATCTTGCTGAACAAGCCGAGGGTGCCGTTCGGCCTGCCGATAACCGGCGACCAGTGGCTTTACCTGTTCAGCCTGATGGTCGCGATCATTTTGTTCTGGTGCGGTTGGAACTTGCTGCGGGGACGCGTCGGACGGGCCATTGTCGCGATTCGCGACCAGCCGATTGCGGCCGAGACCATGGGCATCAATTCGGCGTTGTTCAAGTCGCTGACATTCGGCGTTAGTGCCTTTTACACCGGGATTGCCGGTGCCTTGAGCGCGATCGCCGTGCAATTCGTCGCTCCCGACACCTTCGGTCTTTTGCTCTCGATCAGTCTTTTGGTCGGATCGGTGATCGGCGGCATGTGGTCGATCGCCGGCGCCGTAATCGGTGCCGTCTTCATTGTTTTCGTACCGAACTGGGCTGGGGCGATTTCCACCGCCTTGGCGGGGGCGATCTACGGTGTCTTCCTGATCGTGTTCATGTATGTCGCCCCCTTCGGAATCGCTGGTGCGTTGTACGGCCTCTGGCTGAAAGTGCGACCGAAGTTGAGCAATGGAGCAGGCTAGGAACGTGGCGTAGGGAGGGGGTATAGCTCCCAGCCGCGAGTTGTGTGGAGTTCATAAGCAACACATAAGGAGGAGGAGACGATGCGCGCAAAGTTTCTAGGGGCCTCGCTCGCGGCTTTGGCGGGGGTTGCCTTGGCGGCAAGCCCGGCCCTGGCGGCGGATATGTATGGCCCAGGTGTGACCAATACCGAAATTAAGCTTGGACAGACGATGCCGTACAGCGGACCGGCCTCGGCCTATGGCACGATCGGTCGGTCCGAAATGGCCTATTTCGACATGATTAACGCCGAGGGCGGCGTTAACGGGCGCAAGATCAAACTGATTTCGCTCGACGACGGCTATAGCCCGCCGCGGACGGTGGAGCAGACGCGTAAGCTCGTCGAGGAGGACCACGTCCTCCTGATGTTCGGCTCCCTCGGCACGCCGACCAACACGGCGGTGCACCAGTACCTCAACGACAATAAGGTGCCGCAGCTCTTTCTTGCGACCGGCGCCACTAAGTGGGGCGATCCGAAGCATTTCCCCTGGACCATGGGCTTTCAGCCGAGCTACCAGCAGGAAGGTCGGATCTATGCTCATTACATCCTAAAGCACATGCCGAACGCGAAGATCGGCATTCTCTACCAGGACGACGACTACGGTAAGGATTACCTCAAGGGCATGGTCGACGGTCTCGGCGACAAGGCGAAGACCATGATTATTAAGGAAGAGACCTACGAGACCAGCGATCCGACCGTGGACTCGCAGATCATCGCCCTCAAGGCCTCCGGCGCGAATGTGTTCTTCAACGTCACGATTCCGAGCTTCGCCGCCAAGGCGATCAAGAAGGCCTACGATATCGGCTGGCACCCGACGCAGTTCTTGAACAACGTCTCGAATTCGGTAGGCGGCGTCATTAAGCCGGCGGGGTTCAAGGCCTCGACCGGGATCATCTCGTCGTTCTACGAGATGGATCCGACGGACCCTCAGTGGCACAACACGCCGGACTACAAGGCCTGGATCGCCTGGATGCACAAGTACTATCCGCATGGCGACGTGACCGATGGATTTAATGCCTTCGGCTATACGGTCGGAGCGACTATGGTTCAGGTGCTGAAGCAGTGCGGCAACGATCTGACCCGGGCCAACGTGATGAAGCAGGCGGCGAACCTGCACCATTTCCGGGCTCCAATGCTGCTGCCCAAAATCACCGTCAATACCAGTCCGACGGACTTCTACCCGCTGGATCAGCTGCAGCTGGGCAAGTTCAACGGCACGCGGTGGATCCTGTTTGGGCCGATCATGGCCGACTGATCGCCGAGCTCTTAAACTCGCTTAAGACGGCTCTCAGGGGCCGCCGGGGTCATCCGGCGGCCCTTTTTCTTGGTGCGCCAGGCATGGCGCGTAGCGCCATGACGGCGCGATTTGGTCGGGGTGGTATCCGACCGATGACTTGGAGGTGGAAGTCCTCTGCGGGCCCTGGTGATGGGAACCGCTAGCCGAACAGCAA
>OFHJ01000257.1_pt1 | contig 22107 bp, 15 predicted proteins | sample 1522001 | NCBI WGS metagenome assembly OFHJ01 (sample SAMEA2464838, study PRJEB22497) | soil metagenome | biome: Grassland; feature: Farmland; material: Clay | place: Australia | collected 2013-02-01 | depth 1.2 m | reverse complement strand
GCCGGCTCGGGCGCAATGTAGCGATAGCAAACGACTGCAAGTGCTTCGCGCTCTCTGAGGCCAACGGCGGCGCGGGGGAGGATGCTGAAACGGTGCTCGGGCTGATCATCGGAACCGGTGTCGGAGGTGGCGTGGTCCACCGTGGTCGCTTGGTACTGGGGCACAATGATCTGCCTGGAGAGCTGGGCCACCTGGGTATCCCGGGTCGCTTCGTGGAGGAATGGGGACTGCCGATCCTGGCTTGCGGGTGTGGGCGCGTCGGCTGCTACGAGACACTGGTCTCGGGTCCCGGCCTCGTACGCCTGGCCGCTCGACACGGCGCTGCGGAGTGTTCGCCGGCAGAAATTGCCGCACGGGCTCGGGCGGGGGACCCCGCCCTGGCAGCCGCCATGCGCGAGTGGCTCACTCTGGTGGCCGAACTCGTTTACACCGCCCAGTGCACCATCGACATGGACTGCGTCGTGCTGGGGGGCGGATTGTCGAGGATTCCGGGTGTCGCCGGGATGTTGAGTGAGGCGTTTAAAGAGCGGTGGATGGCCGGTCGAGAAGTGCGCTTCAGCGTCGCGCGTTTCGGCGATGCCAGTGGCACACGCGGCGCCGCCATGCTCTTGATCCAGGCGTGATGGTGTTTAGGCGAGTTCCATGATACGCAGACTTTCTGAAGTCATTGCCCGCAACCGGGCCGGCGGTGGCGAAGCGGTCCCCTCGGTCTGCACGACCCAACCTGAGGCGCTGAATGCAGCCTTGCTGCTCGCGCGCGAGCAGGGCGCTTTGGTGCTCATTGAAGCGACCAGCAACCAGGTCAACCAGTTTGGCGGCTACACGGGTATGACTCCGGTGGATTTCAAGAGCCGCCTGGATGCAACCGCTGCGCGGCTGGACATTGATCCGCAGCAGGTCGTTCTGGGCGGCGATCACCTGGGGCCGCAGGTCTGGCGTCGGCAGGGCGCTACGGCTGCGATGCGAGCGGCGGGCGACATGGTTCGCGCCTACGTGCAGGCGGGGTTTCGCAAGATTCACCTGGATTGCTCTGAGGCCTGCACGGGTGATCCGTACCCGCTGCCCCAGGCGCTGTGTGCCGAGCGGGCGGCACAACTCGCGGCGGAGTGCGAGGCGGCGGCGCCGGATCCGAGTTCGCTGGCATACGTGATCGGCACCGAAGTGCCGCGTCCGGGCGGCGCACTGGGGGAGGAGGAGGTGCTGCGTCCGACGCGGCCCGAAGATGCCCGGGAGGTGATTGAAGTACATCGAGAGGCATTTGCGCGCCTCGCGCCTGCGGCGTGGGAGCGGGTGGTGGCGCTGGTCGTGCAGCCCGGGGTGGAATTCTCTCCGCAACACGTGACGCACTATGACCCGACTCGGGTGGGCGCACTGGAGACGGCGCTGCAGGGGCAGCCGCAGATGTGTTTCGAAGCGCATTCGACCGACTACCAGCGCCCGGGCGCACTAGCGTCGATTGCGGCTAAACACTTCGCCATTTTGAAGGTCGGTCCAGGCTTGACGGATGCATTCCGCAGCGCGCTGTACCGGCTTGATGGGCTGGTGGCAGACGGCGAACCAACCGGCGGGCCGGGTGCTCTGGCGCGAACGCTTGAGCAGCTGATGGTGGGCGATGACCGGCATTGGCGCGAGCACTACCGCGGCTCGGCGCAGGAAATGAGCCGACTGCGGCACCACAGCTATGCCGACCGTATTCGCTATTACTGGCCCCAGCCGGCGGCTCAGCAGGGCGTCACCGCACTCTATGCGCGCATCGATGCGGCGGGGTGGCCGCCATACGTGCTGAGAGACCTCTTTTCCGAGCCGGTTGTGGAGCGGGCCGAGGCGCTCCGCGATGGCGCCACCGGAGTCGCGCAGGCTCTGGTGCTGGCCAGCATTCAGGATGCGCTCATGCCATATTTCCGGACGCGCCATTCGTGAGCCCGGACCGTTTGCTGCATGCTCCCATCGCGCTGCCTGAGGCGCAGGAGTGGTGGCTGCTTCCGGCAGCCTGCTTCGACGGTGAACAGATCCGTCGAGATGTGGCCTTGCGCATCGCCAACGGCCAGATCTGTGCCATCGCCCCCGCGAGGGAGGCCGGTCTGGACGCCCTGCCGGTCTTGCGCTGCGAATACCTCGCCTGTCCGGCCTTCGTCGACTTGCAGGTCAACGGCGGCGGGGGTGTCCTGTTTACACAGGATCCCACGTCTGAGGCGCTCGCCGCCATTGCCGCAGCGCACCGCCTCGGAGGAACCGGGACCTGGTTGCCCACGTTGATCACGAGCCCGCCTGAGATCATGGAACGGGCGGTTGAGGCCGTGATCAGCGTTTACGGCCGCTGCGGGGTTGCCGGCATGCACATCGAGGGACCGCATATCGCCCCGGAGTACCGTGGTGCACATGCCCTCGATCTGATCCGGCCCTTCAGCGACCACACTCTCGGATTGCTGACCCGCCTGCGTGCGCAGGATATCCCGGTGCTACTGACGTTGGCGCCGGAGCGACTTGCAGACGGCGTGCTGCCCCGACTCGTGGCGATGGGTGTGAGGGTCGCGATCGGGCACAGCGGTGCGGACGCGCAACAAACGCGAGCCGCGCTCGCTGCCGGCGCGAGCCTGTTCACGCATTTATTCAACGGAATGCCGCCGCTGAAGACAAAACGTGTGGGTATGACCGGAGTCGCTCTCGACAGCGCTGCCTGGTGCGGAGTGATCGCCGACGGACACCACGTCGATGACACCATGGTGAGGCTCGCGGTGCGTGCCAAGCGCGAACCGAATACCCTGTTCGCGGTCACCGATGCGATGCCTACCGTCCATGGGCCAGCGCACTTCGAGCTTTACGGCGCGACCATAAGGGTTCGTGACGGACGATTGATCGACGCTCGTGGCTCCCTTGCGGGCGTTCACATCGACATGGTGGGCACGCTGCAGCGCCTTGTGCAGCAGGTGGAACTTCCATTGGAACGCGCGCTCACTATGGTCACCGCGATTCCCGCTCGCGCCGCAGGCCTGCATCCCGAGCATGGTTGCCTGCGGCCCGGCGCCCGTGCCGACATCGCGTTACTCGATCCGGACCGACTGACTCTAGCGTCATTGCTGATCGGCGGTACGCCATCGGTGACCGCGGGAACCCATGAATCGCTAGCGTTTTGAGCGATCGCGCGGATCTCCTTGAAAAATTGTAATATCATTACATTTAGTAGCATGTGTTGCGAGCCCGCCACGACTTACCCCGGTGTCTGTCTCTGACGCGGTGGCATTGGGTTGGCGTCCGTAAGCACCTCAACGCGTCCCGCACTTTCTTAGGGAATTTCCCTGCTCATTTTCAAATTGAGCGATGTGCAGCGGCCTGACCGCTCTGCGACCAAGGGCCTTTGCCGACCGTCTCGCCACCACAACATACTTCTCGCCGTCTTCAAATGGTGGCGCAAAAATATTGTATTCTTTCGTCGCACGACATAGACTTTCACGCGTGGGCATGGCGCTGGCTCGATTGGCCTAAGGGTCGCTCGGCCGGGGAGAGGCATCCGCAATGCATATTGCAGGGGCTGATGCCGCAGCGTGCCGTCGTCAATAAATGAACATCTGTTGCCGGGGGAACATTTCAGTGAAACTGCGAGAAATAACCTGCGCCAGCCCGCTTCATGTGAAGCGCGCACGGCATATGGGTCTTCTGCTGGGGGTTATGGCCGTTGCTGCTCCTGCTCAAGTGATCTACGCTGCGCAGCAGAATGCGGCTGCGTCGCCTCTTCCGGAGAACGCCAGCAATCATCCGCGCACTGCAATCCATGAAGCAGTTGCAAAGAATCTGAAAGCGAAGAGTCTGGCCCCAATTCTCATCACGGGCCTCCGCCAGAGCCTTCAGAGTTCGATGCGCCTGAAGGAAAACGCAACCCAGGTTGTCGATGCGATCACGCAGCAGGGAATTGGGCAGTTCCCGAATCCCGATGTTGCGGACGCGCTATCCCGGTTGCCAGACATCTCGCTTACTCATGATGCGACAGGGTCGGGCAACGAAATCACGATCAGGGGATTCGGTCCTCAATTCAATCTCGTCCTGCTCAATGGTATGGAGCTGCCGACGCAGACCGGCGGACGTCAGTTCAACTTCGACGTACTTCCATCCGAGGCAATCTCCCGAGCGGTCGTATACAAGACCAGTGAAGCGTGGCAGCCGGCGGACGCCATCGGCGGTCTGGTGGAAATGCAGACGGCGCAGCCATTCGACTTCAAGGGTCCAAAACTGGTTGCCAAGATCTCCGGAAACCTGAATACACATTTGTCCAAGATCGAACCATCCGAGTTTCTCCTGCTCAGTAATACGTTCGACCACCAGAAATTCGGTGCGCTCCTGTCGATTGCATCCCAGGAGCAGGCGACCCAGACCTATGATCTCTCCGGCGCGGGATTCTTTACCCAGCCGGTCAATGGGCCCGGGGAGCCGACGGCTGTCTGGCAGGCGGGAAGTGGTGCGTCCGGACTTCCTTCCAGTGTGCTGTTGCCCGTTACCAATGGGGTTAATAACAACTACTACAATACGAAGCGTTTGAGCGTCAACGCGGCATTGCAATGGAGAGTCACTTCCAACATCACCGCGACGTTGAACGGGATGTACAACAAATACACGGAGTTCAACTACAGTAACGACCTCGGCCTGTACGTTGACGGCAACCCGATTAACAACGGAGTGGTTGTGCGTCCCGACGGCGTGGTGCAGAGCTTCACAACTCAGTCGCACGCCGATCTGATTCAATCTACCGGTGGCGACCAGATAAGCCCGCAGTACCTGCGAACCATCCTCTTCAAGCTGAAGGGGAATTCATTCGGTCACAAGTTGTTGTGGGATCTTTCGGCGTCATATGGAGTGAACGCGGCGAGTAATTATGTCGACCCGTCGGTGTTTTCGGTTGCGGGCTTCCCGATTCCGGTCACCTACACAAGTAACGGTGGCATCGGGGTTCCGACGCTGAGCACGACGTCCAGTCTGACGGACATAAGTCTGCCGCACGCTCACTTCACGGAAGTGTCTGCTACCAGCAACCGGAACGAAATCTCGCAGCTGAAGACCAACGAAACATGGGTCGTTCCAGACTCATGGGGTCCAGTGACGGATATCCGGTTTGGCGCGGCCTGGAAGCGGAACAAATATGTTACGTTCAGTTCCTATAACTCCGGGAATGTGTGTGCGTACTGTGGCTACCGAGCGCAGCTTCCTGGATATCTGTTCACACCGACCTCAATCGCCGGCAATTTCGCCAGCCCATATGCGGGTTCCTTCCCGACGACTTGGTTGACCTATAACCCACAGCAATTCCTGGCGTTTTTGCAGAGTTCCACGGCATTCGCGGAACAGGATGCGGCGGGGAACTTGCCGCCGGGGACCACGGCGGCCGCAGTTCAGGGATCCGGCGGATATGTCCCGCAAGGCGTCAATCAGGCACCACAGGATCTTGCTAATGTCTCAGAGAAGAGCTACTCGGCATACATCCAGGGCGACTTTGGCGGCCGAATCTTCGGGCTTGCATGGGGTGGCAATCTGGGGGTGAGAATTGATCACACCACTGCAACGACGACGGGTTATGGGCAAGTCCTGCAGGATATCACGCCGATTCCGAATGACCCGACAGGCGACAATGCGATCTACGCCAACAATGGCGCGGTATTGGAGCAGACTGCGAGCCACAGCTATACATATGCGCTGCCGAGCTTCAACTGGCGGTTAACGCTCCCGCATCACGTGGTTGTTCGGGCCGCGGTCTCCAAGACGATGGCACGGCCCCAGCCCAGTGATCTGTCGCCCGTGATCAATTATGGCGGCAGTATTGTCTCGCCGTCGGAATTGACCGCGTCCGGCGGAAACCCGAATCTGACGCCCTATACGTCACTGAATTACGATTTTGGGCTGGAGTGGTATTTCTCGCGAGAGGGCTATGTTGCCGCTGACGGCTTCGTGAAGAAGCTCTCAAATTTCATTGAAATTCTGCAGAGCCCGCTGTCCGTGCCCATCGTAAACAGCCAGCATCTCGCTCAGTTTCCAGGCAACGTCGCAAAATTCAATCTGACGGCGCCAACAAACGTTGGAAATGCGACGGTGAAGGGCGTGGGTGTTGCCGGACAATACATGTTCATCGATCTGTTGCCGGCACCATTCGATGGTCTGGGTGTTTCGGTAAATGCAACGTTTTTATCGACGAACGCCGGTGTCAATTCACTTGGTGCTTCGGCTTCCGGTACGCAGCAGTTCGGGCTCACGGGTCTCGGCAATTTGGAGAACGTGACGCTCATCTACCAGAAGTACGGAATCAGCGCCCGGTTAGCCTATAGTCGTCGTGGTAAGCATATCGTTTCCATAGGAGATGGTGTCAGTGCGCTGGCGCCCGTCTACGAAAAGGCCTACAGCGATCTTGATGCGCAAATCGCATACAGTGTCAATAGTCACGTTACTGTGGCGCTGTCGGGGGCAAATCTGACGAACGCGGTTATTCAGCAGTACGATACCCGAACTGATGAATTCTATAATCTCGTCAACTATGGAACACGGTACGAGATGAGTGTCACCGCAACGTTCTAGGGCGAATGCCAGGTCTCCAGCTGAGAGCGTTGGCCAGCTGGAGGATTCTGTATCCGCCATATTTTGAGTGCATGATGCGTGAGGCACGGGGCAGGGCCCCGTGCCTCACGGCAGGAAGCGGGGCGGAATGAACGCAGTGCGCGTCGTTGTGCACGTCCCGTTCAGGTTCCGCGGTCGGCAACGGAACGCCCGTATGCGGATCGCAGATTGCATACGGAAGGTTCGAGGGCTTGGAAACGTTCCGGGCAGATTTGCCGCGGACCTGCGTGTGTCCTGCCCCCCATCACGTCCAGGTCGTCGGTGGGGGCTGCGTAGCAGCAGTGCATTCCCGACCGATGATTGTCCTCGTGTGGCGTGCGGCCATATGAATATGCTGATCGGCATGGCAACGCTGAGCCAGCTGCGGAATGCTCCCGATGCACTGCATCGTCAACTGAAGGCCGCGCGGCAGTTGCGGGGCCTGTGCTGTCGGAGTTCCTGATGGGAGCCTGGGAATTATCTGGGCAGGGGTTCGCCGGGACGAGCGGCTTCTGAGTTTTGACGCATGATGCGCGTCGGTGAGCGGCCAGTTCAGTTGCCGCTCACTGGGTTCAGTCTGGGTCGAGGCGTGCAGTGGTCAGTGCACCGGGGGCTGTCGGCAGTCGGCTTCGGGTCAGGCGCAAGTGCTCGCCACAACTGGTTAGGTTGCCATGTCGCCAGCCAGAAATTCTCGCATGAGCCGCAGCAGGACTTCGGCGCGGATCGGCTTACTCAGAATGCGCAACTGTGGGTCCGGCGCCAGGCCCCGAATTACGCTCGATGTGTCGCCCGTGATGAGGATCGCCTTCAGCGGGGTTCCGAGACATGAGCGAAGGGCCTGGATGACCTGAATCCCGGTTTGATTCGGCCCGAGATGGTAGTCGGTAATCAGCATATCGAAGGTCGTGCCGGCCTCGACGGCAGCGAGCGCCTCTTCGGCCGATGCGACCGGAGTGACCTTGTAACCTTCGATTTTCAGCAGCATGCAAGTCGCGTCGCGCACGCTTGGATCGTCCTCGACCAGCATCACGGACGGTTCGGCGCTCGCTGTTGGTGGCTCGCTCGGAACCGATCCTTCCTCTGCCGGGGCGAGTGGAGTGGTTGCCTGGGTCCCCGCGGCCGGCAGAACGAGCGAGAACGTCGACCCCTCGTTCACAGTCGAACTCACCTCCAGCTTCAGACCGAGGAGTTTCACGATCCGCTTCACAATGGACAGCCCCAGGCCGTAGCCGTCCCGCGAGGCGTTCGTGCCGACGCCAACCTGGTAGAACTCATCGTAAATCAGTGACAGCTGGTCTTTCGGGATTCCAATGCCGGTGTCTTTGATATCGAGTCTCACGGTGGATTCATCGAGCTGCACGCAGCACAGCGTGACGGTCCCGGACTGCGTGTACTTGACGGCATTGGAAACAAGGTTGCGCACGACCTGCTCGAGAAGCGAGGGATCGCTGCTGACCCATGCGCCCGTAGAGTCCGCTTGGAGCGACAGTCCTTTGCCTGCAGCGACACTGGTGTATTCGCGGCGAATCTCTTCACAAATGCGCCTGACCGGGAATTCGCTGATCTCGGGCTTGATTGCACCTGATTCAAGTTTGCTGATGTCCAGCAGCGCGTTCAGCAGGCGCGACATCGACCCGATCGCCTGTTCCTGCTGCGCCAGCGCCTCGGAGAGAAGCGGGTCGTTCACGGTACGGCGCAGAGTTCCGTTGAGCAGCGCGAGTGCCTGTAGGGGTTGGCGCAAGTCATGACTCGCGGTAGCGAGGAAGCGGCTCTTACCTTGATTGGCCCGGTCCGCGCTTTCGCGAGCCAAGTCGGCCAATTCCCGGGCCTCCTCGGCGACAGCCCGTGCCGCGATCAACTCTCTTTGGATGCGCTGCCGGTCGCTCACGTCCCGGATGGCCGCAACCACCAGGGTCTCTCCACCGTCGATGACCGGGCTGAGGCTGATTTCGACCGGAAATTCCGTCGCGTCACGGCGCAGGCCGTAGAGCTCGAGGTTCTGCCCCATGGGCCGAGCCCGCATGTACGCTCGATAATTGCCCCGGTGCTCCAGGTGCCGTACCCGGAATCGCTCCGGCATGAGCGTTTCGACCGGGTGGCCGATGATCTCTTCCCGTGTGTAGCCGAACAGCGCGAAGACTTGCCGATTGACGAAGCGCACGATTCCGTCGGCATCGACGATGATCATGGCATCCGGTGCAGCTTCCAGCGCGCTGCGTGCAAGTTCAGGCGGGGTCAAGCGCATGCCTGGCGCTCCCTTAATTTGATCCCTGATGTGAACCGTCGATTCGGTTTCGAATGCATTATGCGCTAGCGGCCAATCCGCCGTATCTCCACGCAACAGCCGAATCGCACTGGCTGTCGCAGCATTAGCCCGCGCCGTACTCGCGAAACGCGACTCGGCCAGAGGATACTTTCCCGGACTCCCGAGGGCAAATGCGAATGCGAGCCAGTCTCATCTGGCGTTTCCCATGGGCACAAATGAGAACCACAACGGGCCCGCCGCTGAGGCGCAAGCGTCCCATCCCGTGCCGGCACGCGGGGGTGGTGCACCAGGACATGTCCTCGGCTGCTTGGGCAAAAACTGCGATTCGTCTGCTTCCCGTGCGATTTGCGATTCATGCAAACAGCAGACGCCCATTCTCCGTATATCTACGAACAGGAACGCTGATTCTTTAGTGGCAGCATCAAACGTCTCCGAAGATCAAGGAGTGTTTGGTGGGGAGTTCGGTCGTCTTCGGGCTCGGCAACATCCTGCTCAGCGACGATGGTGCCGGAGTCCATGCCGCGCAGGCGCTGGCACAGCGTCTCGAACCTTCTTCAAATGTACACATTCTTGACGCCGGCACACTGAGCTTCACCCTTCTCGAGTACCTGCAGGACGCTGAGAATCTCATCATATTCGATGCCGCAGATTTCGGAGCGCAGCCCGGTGCCGTTCGTTGCTTAGAGTGCGATGAGATTGACGAGTTTCTCGGCGACGGCGCCCGCAGACGCTCGGTCCACGAGGTTGGACTCGGCGACGTCCTCGGCATGGCGCGCCTGCGTCAGATACTGCCGCCGCGGCGCGCGCTCATCTGCATCCAGGCGCGAGATCTGGGCTGGGGACTTCAACCCAGCGAACCCGTCCAGGCTGGCGTGCAAGTCGCTGCTGAGGAGGCGCTGCGGCTGCTCGCGCGGTGGACGTCGTGACGCAACTCAGCCACATTCCTATTCTCATCGAGGGTGCACCGGGCGCGTCCTCTCCAGCAACAGTTGGGGCGGGGCTCGCCGCGATTCTCAACGAACTTGCGACCCTGCTCGATCGGCTGGAATACGCCGGAGAGGCCGGGGCGATCGACCTGCGCAGTCTCCCGATGAGCCCTGCCGACATCGAAAAATTGAAGGCCGCCCTGGGTGAGGGAGAAGTGGACATCCGGATCCAGGCAAACGGTGAGACACATGCCCGTGAGACCGCTATTCCCGGCATCTGGTGGACTGAATATCGCGACTTGGACGGCGGCCTGCTCGCCGCATTGATCGAAGTTGCCAAGGTGCCGGACATCGTTCTCGCCGGCGATGAACAATTTGCGCTCGGTGCCGATCGGCTGCGAGCGGAGGCCGCGGCTCATTCCGCAGCACCAGGGGAGAGTCCTCATGTCGAAACATGACTCAGAACCGACCATCGGCGAGTTGCTCGACCGTAATGGCGTTAGTCGCCGCAGCTTCGTCAAGTATTGCACCGCGATGGCTTCGCTGCTCGCAATGCCACCCATCGCTGCACGTGCAATGGCAGCGAAACTTCGCGCGGCACACCGACCGTCCGTCATCTACCTCTCATTCCAGGAATGCACCGGCTGCCTGGAGTCCCTTACCCGCTCCTTCGCGCCTACCATCGAGAACCTCATATTCAACGTCATTTCGTTGGACTACGACGACACGCTGATGGCCGCTGCCGGCGCACAGGCCGAGAAAGCTCGTGAGCAAGCGATGGAGGCAAACTACGGAAAATATCTCCTGGTCGTGGACGGGGCCGTGCCGATTGCCGATGGCGGCGTATATCACTGTGCAGCGGGCCGTACTGGACTGGATATCCTCACCGAGTGTGCAAAAGGCGCTGCCGCGATTGTCTGCGTAGGAACGTGCGCGTCATTCGGTGGACTGCCGTTTGCCGATCCGAATCCGACAGGTGCGCGCGCCATTTCGACTTTATTGCCCGGAAAGCCTGTCGTCAATGTATCGGGCTGCCCGCCAATTCCAGAGGTCATTGCCGGAACGCTCCTGCAGTATGTAACCAGTGGCAGAGTTCCGGATCTCGATGCAAACCTGCGTCCCACCGTGTTTTACGGAAACAGCATCCATGATCGCTGTTACCGTCGCCCCTTCTACGATCGTGGGGAGTTTGCCAAAACATTCGACGACGAAGGGGCGCGAAGTGGTTGGTGTCTCTATGAGCTGGGATGCAAGGGACCGACCACCTATAACGCGTGCGCAACGCTCAAGTGGAACAACGCCGTGAGTTTCCCGATCCAGTCCGGGCATCCGTGCCTCGGCTGCGCTGAGCCGGAGTTCTGGGACCGCGGCAGCTTCTACAGCCCGATTCCTTCGCCTCGGTGGGGCAAGGCCGGGGAAGTCAGCACCGGCCAGGCCGCCGCCATTGCGGGCGCTTCTGCGGCCGCTGGCGCCGTGATCGGTGCGGGTAGTGTCCTGCTTGCACGACAGCGGATCAAACGTAACCAGCGGGGTTCCAATTCCCCGTCTGAAAAAGACAACGAGGAGTAACGTTATGGACCTCGTCGACTTTGCCCGCGGCCCCGCTCTGAAGGTCGCATTCGTCATCTTCTTCATCGGCGTCGTCTGGCGCCTCGTCAATGTGGTGTTTCTGCGCCACAAGCGCCTTCTGAGTGAACCCAGGCGCAGCGTGGGCACCGCTTTGATGGGAGGGCTCAAGGGCATGGGCTCACGCTCGTGGCCGCACCCGGAATTCATAAAGCGAACCGTCACCGGTGAGGCGCTCGGTTACTCGTACCACATCGGACTATTCATCGTCATTCTGTTCTTTGCTCCACACATCATCTTCTTCGGTAGTTTCATCGGCGCTCGCTGGCCCGCGCTGCCAAACAGCGTCATCACAATATTCGCCGTCATCACCGTCACACTGTTTGTCGCGGTTCTCTCGCGCAGGCTTGGTCATCCGGTGCTGCGCCGGCTCTCCAACTTTGACGACTATTTCAGTTGGTTCATCGTGGCCCTGGTGCTCGTCACGGGCCTGATGGCAACTGCGCACGTCGGCGGACCATACCAGACGATCTTGGGCCTGCACATTCTCAGTTTCGATCTCCTGCTCATTTGGTATCCATTCGGAAAGCTCATGCATTCCTTCTACATCTTTCCGACGCGAGCTATCGATGGATATGTCATGACGCGAAAGGGGGCACCATCGTGAACACCTCACCCATCGAATTCCACGCAAGCCTATCCGCGGACGAGGCGCGCGTCGGTGAGCGTGAACGGGTTGTCGGGGCAATGCGCGGATTTTCCCGTGAATTCGGTGCCCTGAGTGCGCTAAGGCTCGAGGCATGCGTTCATTGCGGAATGTGCGCAGACGCTTGCCACTTCTACATCGCCACAGAGGACCCGCAGTACACGCCGGTCCTGAAGGTCGAGCCGTTCAAGCAGGCGTTCAAGCGCGAAGCGGGCGCATTTGCGCCGATCTTCAGATGGTTTGGACTGAAGCGGCGGATAACCGCCGACGAACTCGAACGTTGGCAGCACCTGCTTTACGACAGCTGCAACCTGTGCGGGCGATGTTCGTTGATATGCCCCATGGGCATTGACATAGCGGAACTCATAGAGCAAGCGCGCCGCGGCATGTTTGAAGCAGGGCTTGCGCCGAAAGAATTGTACGAAAAGGCGGAACACCAGCGGCGCACCGGTCAACCTGAGCCGTCTAGTGAGCCGTACCGCGACCGGCTGCTTGCCATAGGTCGGCAGTTCAATGTGGACATTCCGCTCGATAAGCCGACTGCGGAGGTCATGCTGACAGTGCCGCGCACCGACATCGAGTACTACCCGGCCGCGGTCGCCGCGATGGCGCGGGTCATGGCCCACGTAAAAGCAGACTTTACATTTCGAAGCGATGGCTTGGTGGCGGAAAACTACGGCTACTATGCGGGCGGTAGGCAGTGGCAGAGAGAAATCAGCCTGCGGCTCATTGACCAGGCCATCGCATGCCGTGCCAAAGTTCTGGTGGTTCCGGAATGCGGGCATGCCTACTCGGCATTGAGGTGGGAGGCTGCGGAGCTCCTTGGGAGGCCGCTGCCATTCAAGGTTCAGCATATCACCGAGTATCTTGCCGAGGCGCTCGCCGACGGCAGTTTGCGATTGCGCCCCGCAGACGTCGGAATCGCAACGTTTCACGATCCATGCCAATTGGTTCGTAAGGGCGGTGTGACCAGTGCACCGCGGCAGTTGCTCAGAGCAATGGGGGTCGAACCAAGAGAGACCGTGGAGCACATTGGGTACAACATATGCTGCGGGGGCGGGGGCGGAGTATTTGATATTCAGAGGTCCGCCCCTCTTCGATACCGTGTCGTTGAGGAGAAGTTCAACGACGTCGATAAGACCGGGGCGCAGACATTTTTAACGAGCTGTTCCGATTGTCGACGAACATTCGACGATGGGATGCGACATTTCAATTGGCAACTGACTCCGCGCAGCCTTCTTGAGCTCGTGGCTGAGCATCTCCAGAGCGCATAGGAGGACGAGTCCATGAGTACCCAGACGATCGTTGTTGATCCGATTACACGCATCGAAGGTCATCTACGCATCGAGGCGCGGATGAACGGGAACGTCATTGCGAGTGCAATGAGTTCTGGAACAATGGTGCGCGGAGTCGAGATCATCCTGCGTGATCGAGACCCTCGGGATGCGTGGGCGTTTGCGCAGCGCATCTGCGGAGTCTGTACTTTGGTTCATGGCATTGCATCGGTCCGCGCGGTTGAGGACGCGCTCAAGTACGTCATTCCGCCCAATGCGAACCTGATTCGCAATCTCATGATCGGGGCACAATTCGTGCACGACCATGTGATGCACTTCTACCATTTGCACGCACTCGACTGGGTCGACGTAGTCTCGGCGCTCTCGGCGGACCCGAAGGAAACTTCGACACTGGCCCAATCGATTTCTTCCTATCCCATGTCGTCGCCCGGGTACTTCGCGGACGTCCAGCGCCGTGTAAAGACGCTCGTGGAATCCGGGCAACTCGGGATCTTCGCAAACGGCTATTGGGGTCACCCGGCGTACAAGTTGCCTCCGGCGGCAAACCTGCTGGCCGTTGCACATTACCTAGAGGCGCTGGCATGGCAGCGCCGCGCAGCGGAACTCCACGCGATATTCGGGGGCAAAAATCCGCATCCGAATTTCGTAGTGGGCGGCAGTCCGGTCGGGATCAGTGTGCATGAAGGCGGTGGGACCGGCACCACCACGGTCAACACGATCGGCTTGGCGCGTGTGGCGGAAATCATTACGCACATGCAGAGTTTCGTGGATCAGGTGTACCTGCCGGACACGCTTGCGATTGCGTCCTTCTACAAGGACTGGCTGACGCCGGGGCATGGCGAAGGCGTGGGGAACTTCCTGTGTTACGGGGATTTCCCTGCCAGCGGTATCCCCGATCCGACACAAATGATGATTCCCCGAGGTGCCATCCTCGGACGGGACCTCGGTCAAATTCACGAGGTGGACCTGGACGCGGAGTCCGAGATCGAGGAGTTCGTGGCCCACTCCTGGTACGACTATACGAGCGGAAAGGATTCCGGTCTGCACCCGTACGCGGGGCAGACCCAATTGAACTATACCGGACCGAAACCGCCGTATCGCAACCTCGACCCGACCGCGAGCTATTCCTGGCTCAAGTCCCCCCGGTGGAAGGGGCATCCAATGGAAGTCGGTCCATTGGCTCGAGTGCTGATGCTCTACGCAACCGGACATGAGGCTACGCGAGAGCTCGCGAACAGGGCGCTTGCGCAATTGAACGTGCCGTTGCAGGCGATGTACTCGACTCTTGGCCGGACCGCGGCCCGAACACTGGAAGCGAAGATCATCGCAGACGCGATGAGTGGTTGGTACGCAACCCTGATGAAGAACATCAATGCAGGCGACGTACATACGTTCAACGCAGAGCTATGGGATCCCCAGACCTGGCCGAGTCATGCCCGCGGGGTTGGATTCACCGAGGCCCCACGGGGCGCGCTGGCACATTGGGTCGTCATAGACGATGGACGCATCACGAATTACCAGGCCGTGGTGCCAAGTACCTGGAACGCCGGCCCCCGCGATGCATCCGGTCAGGAAGGCCCGTACGAAGCCTCGCTGAAGGGGCAGGAACTCGCTGTAGTGGAGCAGCCGCTCGAGATCCTGCGGACCATCCATAGCTTCGATCCGTGCATCGCGTGCGCGGTTCACCTGAGCGATCCTCAGGGTGAAGAGCTGCTGCAGGTACGGGTGGTCTGAGAGCAGCACGTTCGACCGCAATGCACGAGCTTGCCATCTGTCAGGGCCTGATCCGCCAAGTGGCCGACGTTGCGCGCGTCAACGGCGCAGAGCGCGTCTTGTCCATCACAGTACGGGTGGGGCCCCTTGCCGGCGTTGAGCCGGCGCTCCTGGAGGGCGCATTCCCGTTCGCCAGTGCCGACACCGTTGCTGCCGATGCGGGCCTCGTGATCGAGCGCTCGGAGGTGCGCATCCGGTGCCCCTCCTGTGCCCGGCAATCTGAAGTGCCAAGCACCCGGCTGGTGTGTCCCCACTGCAGCGAGTGGCGTGTCCAGTTGCTAAGCGGAACGGAACTGTTCCTGACGCGGGTGGAATTTGAAAGGACCGAAGATGGGTAGCAGATTCATGCACGGGGCGCCGGTGGAAAGCGCGGTATTGGCTCTCGTGCGCCGAGCATGTTCATCAGCCATGCAAACAGAGTTCGCGTCCGATTGGGTGACGCCGGCGCTGCCGGCCTCGCCGTGCACGCTCTACGTCCATGTGCCGTTCTGTGAGGCCCTGTGCCCGTTCTGCTCGTTCCACCGCGTGCAATTCAAGCAGAGCAAGGCCCAGGCCTACTTTGAGGCGTTGCGCCAGGAGATTCGGCGATATCACGAACTCGGCTATGAATTTCGCGACGTGTACGTTGGGGGCGGCACGCCAACGGTTGCGCCCCGGGATCTCGCGAAGACTCTGGAATTGGTGCGAGCACTATGGCCGATCCGGAGCATCTCCGTTGAAACGAATCCCAATCACCTGACGCCCGAAATCATCGCCATACTGCGCGACTGCGGTGTGGAACGACTCTCGGTCGGGGTGCAGAGTTTTGACGACACACTGCTGGCAGAGATGGGGCGTCTTGAAACCTATGGAGGCGCCCTCCAGATTGCTGAACGGCTCGCGGCTGCACGAGGCCACTTCGGGACCCTGAACGTCGATTTGATGTTCAACTTTCCCCATCAGAGTGTCGAGTCCTTGGTGCGCGACATCCACCTGGTGCGCGAACTGGGCATCGATCAGGTGTCGTTCTATCCGCTGATGACGGCAGAGTCGACGCACCGTCGCGTGGTGCGCGAGCTCGGTAGCGTGAAGCCGAGCCGACGTCACGAATTTTACGATGTAATCATCAATAACATGTCGTCGAACTACCGAGCGTCATCCGCCTGGTGTTTCTCGCGCGTTGATGATCAGCAGGAGACTCGAACCATAGACGAGTACATCATCGGGTCGAATGACTATGTTGGTGTCGGCAGTGGAGCGTTTAGTTTTGTCGATGGAACGCTGTTATCAACGACATTCTCTCTCCGGGCCTACCGTGAACTGGTCGCGGCTGGGCGGTCCGCGGTCACTGCCGGGCGGGCATTCACTCGCCGGCAGCGCATGCATTACGACCTTCTGGTGGGCTTGTTCGGGCTTGCATTGCCGTATTCGACTCTCGAGAAGAGGTATGGCCCCGGCGTGCGTCGCGCACTTGCCCCTGAACTGGCTGCCTTGCGAGCGCTCGGAGCCGTTCGGGTGGACGGGCAAGTGCTGCGTCTCACGGCACGCGGTCAATACTATTGGGTTCTCATGATGGCGGAGTTCTTCACAGCGGTAAACGAACTCCGGGCGGCGATGCGGAGGCACATCCGGAATGAACCGGATTGCACTGCACTTCGGTCTCATTGGGAGGCGATCAGTCCGCTGGGATCAACGTAGATATCGTACTGGGAGATCTGTTCTCGCTGCATCGTAAAGACGTTACAGAAAGGCGTGGTCACTATGCGCTGATCGAGTCGAGTGTAGCGCACTTCTCCGCGGCATATGCGGTGACCTGGTACCTCCCAGGAATCAACGACTCGATGGGAAAGCGACGCGACGCTCGAGAAAAAGGCATCGAGCGTATCAATGATCGCGCCTGTTCCAGTTACCGGATCGGCGCTGCCGAAGCGGAAGACCGCATCGACGCTCAGGTATTTTGACAAACCTTTGCTGTCCTTGGCATCGATCGTGCCAAAGAGGGAGTTGATCCATTGCTCGAGGTCGGTCATGACGCGTTCTCCATCTGCGCGGCTCGCGGATAAGTATGGCGCCGACTTCAACTGCCTGCGGTGTGGAAATTCCTTACTTCGAATAGTTCATGTTGGTCGTTAGCATGCGCAATGCGGGCGACAAGGCGTGCGTACGGGGTGCCAGGAAAAGCGAGGAGACGAACGTGGAGACTCTCTCACAGTTGAAAACGGCGGGCCGGAGGGCCGGATATCTCGGGCTCCTCGTGGCAACGTTATTGCTCGCGGCATGCACCGGGAGTACCGGGGCACCCGGGCCGTCGGGGGCCACCGGAAGTGTAGGGCCTGCGGGACCAACCGGTTCGGGAACTGCTGTGAGCGCACTGGATATCAGTACCGCAGCACAGATCAAGGCGACCATTACGGCGGTCCAGATTCCCAGTTCCGGGCAGCCGGTCGTGAGCTTCACGTTGAGCGACCAGAACGGTGTTCCGCTGCGCGGACTGCCTGCCGGCGATGTGAGCTTTGCGATCGCGCGGCTCGTACCCGCGGGAGTTCAGCTTGCAGCCTACCCGGGGCTCTCTGCGCCGGCGCCGTTACTGGTGCCGCAGTGGCAGTCCTATATATATCGCATGGTCAGTCCGGCATCCTCGAGCGGCGGTTCGACTACGCCTGTCGTGGGTACGACGGCAGAACCGCAGGCGAGCACCGAGAGCGGGTCGAGTGGAACGCTGGTGGACAACGCAGATGGGACCTATCAATACACGTTCAAGAAGAATATAACTGCGGATCCAGTAGTGCCGTATGTGTCGACCTTCGTTCACCGCGTGGGGCTTGAGATCCGTGGCGTCGCGCCCGCTAACAGCCCCGTCTATACATTCATTCCGGCGACGGGCGCGACAAGCGGGTTCGATGCAAATGACGCTGTGGCGCAGACGGCGTGCGTGGCGTGTCACCAGCAACTGGCATTCCACGGAGGAGCGCGTACCAACGTTCAATACTGCGCGATTTGCCACAACCCGAGTTCCGTGGATCCCTCAAGCGGGAACACCCTCGATTTCACCGTGATGATCCACAAGATTCACATGGGTGAGGAGCTTCCCTCTGTACTTTCAGGCACGCATTACTACATATACGGGTACATGGGAGCCGTTTCCGACTTCAGCCAAGTGGCGTATCCGCAGAGTGACCTCAGCGCGAATAATTCCAGCGTGTCGGGATCTGGGACGCGATTTTGCACGACTTGCCATACGCCAAACGATACGAGTGCTCCGCAATCCGGAAATTACCAGACCGCGATCACCGCATCGGCATGTGGGGCCTGCCACGACAACGTGGATTTTGCCACCGGAGTGAATCACGGTCCGGGGAATCTCGCCGTAACCGATGCCGATTGCAGTACCTGCCATGGTCCTGCGAGCACCATCGACAATGGGGCGCTCCAGGTGGTGGCGGTGCACACGACGGCGGTGGACTCGGCGGTGAAGAAATTCCAGTACAAGATTTTGAGCGTTGCGAATACTGCACCGGGCGAGAAGCCGAGCGTGACGCTGGAAGTGGTCGATCCGACCAACAGCGATGCCCCTTACGACATCCTGAGTGCGTCAGGTCCCTTTCAGCAGTCGGGATCGAGGTTGGCGGTGGATCTCGCGTGGCCGACGTCGGCGTTCAATAACGTCGGGGCCGGCGGAGCAACGGCAAATACCGGGGCGCCGAACCAGCCGGTGTCGATCAGCTTTCAAAGTGGCGTGACGGCAAATGGCGATGGAAGTTTCACGGCAGTGTCGCCGGTCGCGATCCCGAGTACGGCGACTGGTTCGGGTCAGGTTGCGGTGGAGGGCAGGGCGGTTCTGCCGTTGGCGAACCTTTCCGGCGGCGGAACGACCGATGTGCAGCTTGGCATCGCGGGTGTGACCAGCGATTTCGCGATTACCGATGCGGTTGCCGCCGCGCCGGCACAGGTTGTCTCCATAGCCAAGTGCGATACGTGTCATCACAACTTGACGGTTCATGGACAAAACAGGAGCGACAACATCGAGTTGTGCGCGGGGTGCCACAATGCCAATGCGACCGATATCGGTCAGCACGTGGCGAGCGCTGGGCTGTGCGCGGCGGAGGGGACTGCTGGTGCCAATCCGGAGCAGCCAATCGACTTCAAGGTGCTGATCCACGAGATCCATGCGTCGGGTGCGGTGGATGCCAGCGGAGCGGCGCGTTATCCCAGTGGCGTGACGATTTGCAGCTACGGCGGGCGACCGACCACGTTTGACGTGGCTTACCCGGGAAATCTCCAGGACTGCAATGCGTGCCACGTCAATGCTTCGTACTACCCGGTGAGCCGGTCCGCGGTCGAAGGCACAACGATTGTCTCGAACGACCGGACGACGCTGGCGGACGACGTGGTTGTCTCTCCGAATGCGGCGGTATGCTCGAGCTGTCATACGAGCGCGACGGCGAAGCAGCACATGATCCAGAACGGCGCGGATTTCGCGGCGACCAAGACCGCGTTGGGTGCCCTGGTTGCGCCGAGCACCGAAACCTGCGCCCTGTGCCATGGTCCAGGTGCGGTGGCGGACGTGAAGGCCATGCATGATCTGGCGAGTTTTCCGCAATGAACAGGCTGGGTTGGATTGCGGTGCCCTGGGTGAGACATCTGCACGCGGTGATGATCGCGGTGTTCGCGCTGTCGCTGGGGTGTCCGGTTGCCGGGGCGGTCTCGCCGCCCGGCGTTGGACCTCCGGCTGCAGTTGCGTCGGATAATCCAGTGTCGCTCGGATACAGCCCCAAGGGTGCGGATACGTGCCTGGCATGTCACAGCATGAATCGCAAGGTGATGGCGATTTTCCGCACGGCGCATGCCCGGCCCAACGACCCACGCGGACCATTCGGGCCCGGTGGCCTGCAATGTGAGGCATGCCATGGTCCCGGGGGCGCACACGTGCGCTCGATGGGGATGAAGCCCGCCGGGATCGTGGTATTTGGACCGCATTCGCCCACGTCGGTCGCACGGCAGAACGCGATGTGCCTGACCTGCCACCGCGCCACCGTCGGTCAGGCTTGGGCGAGTAGCCCGCATGCGGCCAATGGGGTCGCGTGTGTCGCCTGCCACAGGCTCCACAGTGCAACGGACCCGGTCCGGATGCAGGCAACCCAGGCGGCGGTGTGCGGCAAGTGTCACCAGGCGGTGCGTGCGGCATTTCGAAAGCCTTACCACCACCCGGTGCCCGAGGGCACGATGGCATGCAGTTCGTGTCACGATCCGCACGGTTCGACGGCCCCGGCGATGCTGGTCAAGAACACGGTGAACCAGACATGTACCGCGTGTCACGCGCAGATGCGCGGCCCGTTCCTCTGGGAGCATCAACCGGTCAGTGACAATTGCGCAGCGTGCCACGTACCGCACGGGTCGGTCGTGCCGGCGCTGTTGGCACAGCGGCCGCCCATACTCTGTCAGCAATGCCACAATGCGGCCGGGCATCCTTCCGTACCTTACGGACCACAGGGACTGCCGAATGGTATGCCCAACCCTTACCTGCTGGTCGGCGGGTGCGTCAATTGCCATTCGCGTATTCACGGTTCGAATAGTCCCTCGGGGCGTGCGCTGATGCGATAGGAGGCGACATGAGGCGACGGAAGGTGTCAGCGATGAGGGCCGTACCGGGTGTGCCGGGCAGCGTGGTTCGTGGTTCGCTGGTTGCGATCTTCGTGGGGGCGAGTCTCGCTGGGACTGTGGCGCGCGCCGGTGCGACCCGCGTCGATACGAGTGCCTGGAAGTGCACCAAGTGTGTCTTCTACAGCGGAGCGCAGGCGAAGGTGCGCGCCGGAGTGCTTTACGCGGATGGTGCGGACGCGGCATCCGGGCGGTACGACGGCATTAATCGGAGTGGTGCGTATGCCGATGCCGGCGGCAGCGGCCGCTGGCGGACTCGCACGGGCGCTTACGGCAGCGTCACGCTTGCTCGTCTAGGGCTGGATACGCGACGCGTTCGCGTCACGGCAGGCGAAGCCGGAATGTTTCAAGTGCGGTTGACCTATCAGGGCCAGCCATTTCGCCAGTACGACGCAACCCGAACACCCTACCGCATCGGAGCGGACGGACGGTTGGTTCTGCCGGCGGATTGGGTCACGGCGAATACGACCTCGGGTATGACTGCCCTCGGCTCGAGTCTCGATCCGGTGCACGTCGGCACCAAGCGCAGGATCGTGGCGCTGAGCGGAACGTACTTCGTGGGCGGCGCCTGGTCATTGTTTGCAAAGTTCAGTCACTCGGAGCGGACCGGCACCCAGATCAGCGGCGCGAGCTTTCTCACCGAGGCCGTGCAGGTGCCGGAACCGATTGATTACCGGACAAATGAGGTGGCGGCGGGCGTACTGTGGAGGAGCCGAAACGTGAGCATGCGCGTCGGCTACGAGGGGTCATGGTTTCACGACGCAATCAATGCGACTCTGTTTCAGAACCCCTACGGGCCGATCGTTCCGGGAGCGACCCTGGGGGTGCTTTCAGGCGCTCCGGACAATGATCTGCAGCAGGTGTCGGTATCGGGCGAAGTCGGGCTGCCCGTCTGGTCGGGCGTGCTGAGTTATCTCGCGTCCGTGGGACGCTTGGCGCAGGACGGCTCGTTTGCGCCGGGCAGCGCACTGAGTTCGCTGCCGTTGACGCTATCGGGATCTCTGCCGGGGAATGTCGATCTCACGCACTACGCTGTCACACTCGCCTTGCGACCGGCAGCACGACTGGAGATGCGTGGACGGGCGACGTATGACGGACGGGACGATCACACGGCGAGTCTCTCGATCCCCTACGTGGTCACCGATACGCTGCCCGGGGGCACCTATCTCACGCCACGCTTCGGGCAGGACCGTACGCGCTTGGTCGGCCGCGCGGACTACCGGGTGTGGCGCTGGGTGCGCGTGGGTGTCGGGGGATCCTATGCGCATACTCATTTCTCCCCGGACCAGGTATTGACCTCGATGAGCGAGCTGCGCGCCTGGGGCCAGGCTACGCTCGCGCCGCTGGCAGCCCTCACGGTCACCCTCA
>OFHJ01000256.1_pt1 | contig 22175 bp, 9 predicted proteins | sample 1522001 | NCBI WGS metagenome assembly OFHJ01 (sample SAMEA2464838, study PRJEB22497) | soil metagenome | biome: Grassland; feature: Farmland; material: Clay | place: Australia | collected 2013-02-01 | depth 1.2 m | reverse complement strand
GCTTCTTCAGGCCGCGGACGACGAGGTCATCCAGGACCGCTCGCCAGGCGGCTTCGCTTTCGCCGCCCATGTTCTTGAGCGCGAGCAGCACCTTCTGCCCGTCGCGCCGAATGCCGAGAACCACCAGAACCGAGAGACTGGTGGCTTTCCGGTCGAGCCGCACCCGAACCACGGTGCCATCGAGGATCAGGCGGACGATGTCGTCCTGGGAGAGATCGCGCTTCTGCCAGGCCGCCCAGTCCGCCTGCAGCTTGCGCCAGGCCCGGCTCACTGTATCCTTGCCGATCGCGCCCCCGAACAGCGTGGCGAGCGCACGGCGAACCCGCCGCGTGTTGGTGCCGGCCAGGTAGGTTGCGGCAATCAACCGCTCAGCCCGCGCCGTCAACCGTTTGTAGGCCGGCAGCACCTGGCTGCGCCATTCCTCTTGCCGGCCGTCGCGCCCGACAAGCCGCGCCCGCGGAACCGATACCCTCACCGGCCCGAACGTGCCGAGCAATTGCCGATCGCGATGGCCGTGCCGATAGCCAGCCGTTCCGCCGCGGTCGTAGCGCCCGTGCCCGAGCGCCGCCGTCAGCTCGTCCTCCAGCAAGGTCTGAATGAAGCCCCGGATGCGCTCCCGGACCCCCGCCTCAAGCGGGTCAAGCCACCGCGCGTCCCCAAATGGCATTTCGCTCTCGACTGCGATATTCTTTGTCATGGCGTGATCTCCGCCGGCGGCGCCAACCGCCGGTTCATTGAAGGTTGCACTTCAGGAGATTACGCCAACTTCAATTTTCCACCACTTCAGCGACACGACCATCAGAGGCTTGGTTCAGGCTGTCGGTAAATTTGGATTAGCACTCTGGCCCAGCCCGTTTGCCGCGGCCTTGATCGGCTATACGGCGTCGAGCCTGGTGATAGCCGCCGTTGTCCTAGGAAGGAAATCCAATCCCTTGATCTTCCGGCGCGAAGCGATGATTTGGTTCAGCTTGGTCGGGCTCTGCAACGGCACAGCCGTTCTGTTTCTTTACGCCGCCCTGGCGCGGGCGCCGGTCATCGTGGTCGCCCCGCCGGTCGCTGCCTATCCTCTTGTAACACTCGGCATTGGCGCGGCAATTGATTCAACCGAGCTTACTTGGCTCCTCACAATCGGGATCGCCCTAACGGTGTCCGGAAGTATCGCTTTAGTCTTCCTCTAGCTCGCAGCTTCCAAAAGCACCGTTTGTCGTACGGTATGCCCGTCGCGGTGAGGCTGCCCCGCGTAACGGCCAGTGGCGGTTTCCCGCTTGGACATCCCCGCGGCTAGTGTCCTGATTCTGAATTGCCGACGATGGTGCTGCGAGCGTAGATCGGGAATTCGGAATCGAAAGGACACTAGCAACCTATTGAATCTAGTGTGGCTTTTGTCTCGCAATTGCCGATGATAGCAGGCCGAAAAATTGGTCGGCAATTGCGAGACGCCACACTAGTTTCCCGCGGCGGCTCGTCAGCCGCCTTCCGAGGCCGACATGCGGTCGGCGCCCGAGGCCATCATCGCGGCATAGAGGCGCTCCACGTCCGCCTTGCGGGCAAGTTCCGTCGCTTCCGTCAGCACCGCCGCCGCCGCCGCCGCGACGCCATAGGCAAAGGCCCGCTCCAGCGGCCAGTCGCGCGCCAGCGCGACGCAGAGCGCGGCGATGAAGCTGTCGCCGGCGCCGACCGCGCTTACCACCTCGACCTTCGGCGCCCGCGCCCGGACGACGCCCGAGCGCGAGGCGAGCAGCGCGCCCTCGGCGCCAAGCGTGACGATGACGGCCTCGGCGTCGCCCCGCGACAGAATCTGCCGCGCCAGGGATTCTGGGTCTTCCGTCGTCATGCCGTAAGCCTCGCCGAGTGCCTTGGCCTCGGTGTGATCGGGTTTGACCAGAAAGACGCCGCGACCGAGCGCCGCCTTGAGGGCAGGGCCGGAGGTGTCGAGGATCAGCCGCGCGCCGGCAGCGGCGACGACGTCGCTGAGGCGGCCGTAGAAATCCTCCGGCACGCCGGGCGGCAGGCTGCCGCTCGCGACCACGTAGCCGTAGCCATTGGCGGCGATCAAGCGCGACACCATGGCCAGGGCTTCCGTGGCGAATTCCGGCGGCTGCGTTGGCCCTGGCAGGACGAATCGATATTGCCGGCCGCTCGCGCGCTCATGCACAGCGAGACTCTGGCGGGTGAGGCCGGCGGCTGGCAGATAGAGGATGTCGAGGCCGGACTTCGCCAGCAACTCCTTCATCAGCGCGCCAGTGGCGCCCGCGACCGCGACCAGGGCCGTGCTGGCGCCGCCGAGTTCCTTGACGACGCGGGATATGTTGATGCCGCCGCCGCCGGGATTGAGCCGGGGCGGCGCGCAGCGGAGCTTGATCTCCGGCGCGAGCGCCGGCACCGCCGTCGTCACGTCGATCGCGGGGTTGAGCGTGATCGTGAGAATGCGGTGTGTTGCGGCCATCGGACTCAGTGGAGCAGGTGTTTGGGCGGCGCCTTGCGGTTGGCGGGCTTGCGGGCAGGCCGGATGGCGCGGCGCGGCGCGGTGCGCGCCAAAGCGCCTTCCGCCTTGGCGACGACCTCCTTCACGGCGAGGAAGCTGTCTGGGCTGACCGAAATCGAATCGATGCCATGTTCGACCAGGAAGCGGGCGAATTCGGGATGGTCGCTCGGCGCCTGCCCGCAAATGCCGGTATGGACGCCGCTTTTCCGCGCCTTGGCGAGAAGCTCGGCGATCGCCGAGGTGACGGCATCGTTGCGTTCGTCGAACAGCCGGCTCAAGACATGGCTGTCGCGGTCGACCCCAAGGACGAGCTGGGTCAGATCGTTGGAGCCGATGGAAAAGCCGTCGAAGCGCTCGGCGAAGCGTTCGGCGAGAAGCACGTTCGAGGGGATTTCGGCCATGACGTAGACTTCGAGCCCCTTTTTGCCGCGGACGAGACCGTTTTCGGCCATCACCTTGAGTACGCTGTCGGCCTCGGTCAAGGTGCGGCAGAAGGGAATCATCACCACGATGTTCGTCATGCCGATCTCCTCGCGCGCCTTGCGCACGGCGCGGCATTCAAGCGCGAAGCCCTCGCGATAGCCTTCGCTGTAATAGCGGCTCGCGCCGCGCCAGCCGAGCATGGGGTTCTCCTCCTTCGGCTCGAAGGCGGCGCCGCCGATGAGCTGGGCGTATTCGTTGGTCTTGAAGTCGCTCATGCGGACGATCACCGGCTTGGGATAGTGCGCCGCCGCGATCCGCGCCATGCCACGGGCGAGGGTATCGACGAAGTATTGCCTCTTGTCGGTGTAGGCCAGGGTCAATTCCGCGATGCGGCGTTTGGCAGCGGCGTCCTTCAGGGTCGCGTAATGGACCAACGCCATGGGATGGATACGGATCAGATTGCCGATGATGAATTCCATACGTGCGAGGCCGACGCCATCGGTCGGCAGGCGCCACCAACGGAAGGCGGCCGCCGGATTGGCGAGGTTGACCATGACGCGGGTCCGGGTTTTCGGGATCTCGCCGGTCTCGATCTCGCGTGTCTCGAAGTCGGCCGTTCCGGCATAGATGTTTCCCTCGTCGCCCTCGGCGCAGGAGACCGTGACCTCGTCGCCATCTTTCAATTCGTGGGTGGCGTTTCCGGTGCCGACGACGGCGGTCAGGCCGAGCTCGCGGCTCACGATCGCCGCGTGGCTGGTGCGGCCGCCGTGGTCGGTGACGATGGCGCTCGCCTTCTTCATGATCGGCACCCAATCCGGGTCGGTGATGCGGGTCACTAGGACCGAGCCCGGCTTGAAGCGCGCGATTTCGCTGGCGCTGTTCAGTCGGCAGACCTTGCCGGCGGCGATGGATTCGCCGATTGCGAGGCCGGAGGCGAGCTTGCGGCCCTTTTTCTTCAGACGGTAAGTCTTGAGCGTGCCGGCGTCGCGCCGGGCCTGAACCGTTTCTGGGCGCGCCTGGACGATAAAGATCTCGCCGCTCGCGCCGTCCTTGGCCCATTCCATGTCCATGGGCTGTCCGTAATGGCGCTCGATCGTCGCTGCGGCGCGCGCGAGCTCCAAAACCTCCGGGTCCGAAAGCACGAAGGCGGCGCGCTCGGCCTTTGAGGCGGCGACCAGCTTCGACGAGCCGGCTTTCGCGTAGATCATCTTTTGCGCCTTGCCGCCGAGCGCCTTTTCGATGATCGGCGTCAAGCCGGGCGTCGTGAGGAAGGGTTTGAAGACATGGTACTCGTCGGGCTCGACCATGCCCTGAACCACGGTTTCGCCGAGCCCGAAGGCGGCGGTAATGAGGATGCTTCTGGGGAAACCGGTTTCGGTGTCGAGCGAGAACATGACGCCGGAGCCCGCCTTGTCGGAGCGCACCATCTCCTGGACGCCGATCGAGAGCGCGACCTTCATGTGATCGAAGCCGTGGTTGGCGCGATAGACGATCGCGCGATCGGTGAAGAGCGAGGCGTAGCAGCGCTTGCAGGCGTCGAGCAGGGCGCGTTGCCCGCGCACATTCAAAAACGTCTCCTGCTGGCCGGCGAAGCTCGCCTCCGGCAAGTCCTCGGCGGTGGCGCTGGAGCGCACCGCGACGCTGGTAACCGGATGGCCGGCGTGGCGCGGCAGATCGCGATAGGCCTTGGTGATCGCTTGCGCGAGGGGCTGCGGGAGCGGCGCGTCGACGATCATCTTCCGCACCGCGCGGCCAAGGGCGGCGAGATTGCTCTGGTCGGCCTTCAATTGGGCGAGCTTGGCGGCGATTCGCGTGCCAAGCTCGTCGGCCGCGAGGAATCCGCGATAGGCGGTTGCCGTGGTGGCAAAGCCGAAGGGAACCTTGATGCTGGCGCCGCGTAGGTTCCCGATCATTTCGCCGAGCGAAGAATTCTTGCCGCCGACGACGGGCGTGTCGGCACGAGCGATTTCGGAAAACCAGAGCGTGAGCGCGGCATCGCGTTTCATTGTCAATCTCCTTTCGTCATTTCGCCCCCAGGGGGGCGGGCACGGCCAGGGCGGCGGCGCCCGCGGTCTAACCGGCGGTGCCGGTTTGTGCTTGCGGGCCGCCGCCGGGCGCGAGCGCCGCGATCCCGGGCAGTGTTTTTCCTTGCAACCATTCGAGAAAAGCGCCGCCGCCGAGCGAGACGTAACTGAAAGCGTCGGCAACCCCGGCGGCGGCGAGGGCCGCCGCCGTTTCACCGCCGCCGGCGACGCTGATCAACGTGCCTTCCTGCGTGCGTTTCGCGACGTAGGCAGCGACATCGTGGGTCGCGTGCTCGAATCCGGGAAGTTCGGCGACACCGAGTGGCCCGTTCCAAACAACGGTGCGAATCTGCCGCAGGCCCGCGCGGATGTGCGCAACGCTGAGCGGCCCGAGGTCGAGAACCATGCCGTTTGCCGGGATATCGGCGAGAGAAGTCGTTTCCGCTGGAGCGTGGGCGGTGCGGGTTTCGCTCACCACCACGTCGCTCGGCAGCAGGAGGGAGCAGCCCGCCGCCTCCGCCGCGCGTTCGATATCGGTGGCGAGCGGCGCGGCGTCCTTTTCGTGGAACGAGCGCCCGATGGCGATCCCGCGAGCGGCGAGAAAGGTGTTGGCCATGCCGCCGCCGAGGATGAGCGTGTCGACCCGATGCACGAGCGCGCGCAGCACGCCGATCTTGGACGAGACCTTGGCGCCGCCCAGAATCGCCGCCATTGGGCGCTTGGGATTTCCGAGATGTTCTTCGAGATGCGCCAACTCGCGCTGCATCAACAGCCCGGCCGCGGCCGGCAACAGGCGCGGCAGGCCGACGATCGAGGCATGCGCGCGATGCGCCGTGGAAAAGGCATCGTCGACATAGCAGGTGGCGAGCGCGGCGAGCGCCGCCGCGAAAGCCGGGTCATTGGCTTCTTCTCCGGGATGAAAGCGCAGATTCTCCAACAGCGCGACCTCGCCCGGTCTCATGCCGTCGACGACGGATCGGGCGGGCTCGCCGATGCAATTCTCCGCGAAGCGCACCGGCGTGTCCTGGAGCGCCGCGGACAGCGCCGGCGCGAAGGGTCGCAGCGAAAGCGCGGGATCGGGCTTTCCTTTGGGCCGGCCGAGATGGGAAATGATCAGCGGTGCGCCGCCGCGGCGCAGAATTTCGCGGATTGTCGGCACCGCGGCCTCGAGCCGCGCTGGATCGCCGACCGCGCCGTCGACCAGCGGCAGGTTCAGATCGGCGCGAACCAGAACCCTCTTTCCGGCAACATCCAGCTCATCCAACGTTCTCGGGATCATCGCCCTCTTGCCTCGGCGACCGGCTGTGGCCGGCCTATGTTTCCACGCTTCGCCGGCGCAATATGACGGCCCTCGCCATCTCGTGGCGGCGCGGCAAAAGTCCGAAATGTCCGTCCGGCTTCCGAATCGGTCGATTTTTGACCATGATGGCGAGGCGGGGCATTGATCTGGCGCAAGCGTGGGTCGACCGCCGGAGGTGCCCGGCAGGGCAAGGAGGAGCCTTTCATGGGTCACCGACACGCCATGCCATTCGGAGCCGAGTTCGCGGCCTCAGGCGTTCGTTTCCGCCTTTGGGCGCCGGCGGCGCGCCGAGTCGAGCTTTATCTCGATAGCCGGCCGCGTCGCGCGCTTCCCATGCGGGCGATGGGCGATGGCTGGTTCGAGGTGACGACCGGCGCGGCGCGGGCGGGATCGCGCTACCGTTTCAGCGTCGACGGTCGCTCCGGGGTTCCCGATCCCGCCTCGCGTTGCCAGCCTGGCGACGTGCATGGGCCGAGCGCGGTCGTCGATCCCGAAAGCTACGTTTGGAGCGACCACGCCTGGCGTGGCCGGCCGTGGCACGAAGCCGTGCTTTACGAGCTGCATGTCGGGACCTTCACGCCGGAGGGGACGTTCGCGGGCGTTGCCGCGCGGCTCGATCATCTCATCGCGCTCGGCGTCACCGCGATCGAGTTGATGCCGGTCGCGGATTTTCCGGGTGCGCGGAACTGGGGCTACGACGGCGCGTTTCCCTTCGCGCCGGATTCGGCCTATGGCACACCGGACGATCTGAAACGCCTGATCGACGCGGCGCATCAGCGCGGATTGATGATGTTCCTCGACGTCGTCTACAACCACTTCGGGCCCGAGGGGAATTACCTCCGGGGTTACGCGCCGCAATTCTTCACGACCCGCTTCGAGACGCCGTGGGGCGCGGCGATCGATTTCAGCCGCCCTGAGGTGCGTGGGTTCTTCGTTGAGAATGCGCTCTATTGGCTTGAGGAATACCGCTTCGACGGCCTTCGCTTCGACGCGGTCCACGCCATCCGCGACGATAGCTCGCCGGACATTCTGGAGGAGATCTCGGCACGCGTGCGAGAGCGCTTTGGCGACTTGCGGGAGATCCACCTTGTGCTCGAGACCGACCGCAACACGGCGCGCTACCTGAAGCGCCGGCCCGACGGCCGCCCGCGCCTTTACACGGCGCAGTGGAACGACGATATCCACCACGCATTCCATGTCCTCGCGACCGGTGAGCGCGACGGCTATTACGAGGACTACGCCGATCGGCCGGTGGATCACCTGGCGCGCTGTCTCGCTGAGGGTTTCGCCTTTCAGGGCGAGCCCTTTCGTCATTGGCAAGGCCGCCCGCGCGGCGAAAACAGTGCGGATCTGCCGCCGGCGGCCTTCGTTTCGTTTCTCCAGAATCACGATCAGATCGGGAATCGAGCCTTCGGCGAGCGGATCGCGACCTTGGCCAAGGCCGAGGTGGTGAAGGCCTTGGCGGCGATCCTGCTTTTGGCGCCGAGCCCGCCGCTTCTGTTCATGGGCGAGGAATGGGGCGCGCCGGAGCCGTTTCTGTTTTTCTGCGACTTCCACGATGCCTTGGCGGGCAGCGTGCGCGAGGGCCGCCGCCGGGAATTCGCCCGTTTTCCCGCCTTCGACGATGCGGCGGCGCGTGCGCGCATCCCGGATCCCAACGCGGCGGCGACCTTTATGCGCTCGAAGCTCGATTGGGGTCGGCTGGCGTCTGAGACGCACGCGGATTGGCTCACCTTCTATCGCGCCTTGATTGGCTTGCGCCATTGGGAGATCACGCCGCGGCTTGCTGAGCTGACGGCGAACACCGCGCGCGCGGCGCGGTTCGGGCCTGCTGGGCTTTCCGTTTCCTGGCGTCTCGGCGACGGCACCCGGCTGCTCCTGCTCGCCAATCTGTCGGACAAGGCCGCGCCATGCGATGTTGCGGCGGAAGGGCGTCTGCTTTATGCCACCGCCGGCGACAAGGCGGCGGCAGGGCCAAGCGAGAATCTGCCGCCGTGGTTTGTGGCCTGGCTTTTGAACCGAGATCGAGCAGGGGCGGGATGAGCGAGGACTCCGCGCAACCGCGTTTCGCCGCACCGCCACGGGCGACCTACCGGATGCAGTTCAGCCAGACCTTCCGCCTGGCGGACGCACGCGCGATCGTGCCCTATCTCGCGGCGCTTGGCGTCAGTCATATCTATGCGTCGCCGCTTCTGATGGCCCGCCCCGGTTCGGCGCACGGCTACGACATCGTCGATCACAACCGCCTCAATCCCGAAATCGGCGACGATGTCGCTCTGGATGCCCTGGTGTCCGAGCTTAAAGGCCATGGCATGGGGCTGATTATCGACTTCGTGCCGAACCACATGGGCGTCGGCCCCGATAATCCGTGGTGGGTGGATGTTCTCGAATGGGGCGCGTTCTCGCCGTACGCGTCCTTCTTCGATATCGATTGGGAACCGTTGGAGCCAAGCAACGTCGGTAAGATCGTCCTGCCGGTTCTTGGCGATCATTACGGCCAGGTGCTCGAGCGCGGCGAATTGGCGCTCCGATTGGACCGCCAAACGGGAAGTTTCTCCGTCGCCTATTTCGACAATGCCTTTCCGATCAGCCCGCGAGACTACCCCGCGCTGTTGCAACGGGCGGCCGCGGACGTGCCCGAGGCGCAATCGCGCCTCGATCGGTTGATTGCCGCTTTTCGCGATGCCTTGGGCGGCACCCCCGGCCGCAAGCAAGGGGCGCTTCGGCGCGAGCGCGCCAACAGCCTGAAGCGGGAGTTTGTCGACCTGCTTGCGGCCAACGGCGGTTTAGACGCGGCGGTGTCGCGGTTTCTGGTCGCGCTGAACGGCCGTCCCGGAGAGCCGTTCTCCTTCGATGGCCTGCATCGGATTCTGGAGCGGCAAGCCTATCGTCTCGCCTATTGGCGGGTTGCGGCGCACGAGATCAATTACCGGCGCTTTTTCGATATCAACGATCTCGCCGGGCTTCGCATGGAGCAGCCGCATCTTTTCGACATCAGCCATCAACTGGTTCGCCAGTGGATCCGCGAGGGGAAGATCGACGGGGTTCGGATCGATCATATCGACGGGCTGCGTGACCCGAGGGGATATTTGGAGCGATTGCAGACGCTGGCGGATCCAGCATGGCAGCCGGCGCGACCGCGACGCCGCGGTACCGCAGTGGCCGCGCGGCTGCTCTATGTCGCCGTCGAAAAGATATTGGCCGCACACGAGCGTCTGCGCGAGGACTGGCCGGTGGCGGGTACGACGGGCTATGATTTCCTGGCGGCGGTGAACGGCCTCTTCGTCGACCCACGGGGCCAGTCGGAATTGACCCGCGCCTATGAGCGGTTTATCGACCGGCCCGTCGAGCCGGAGGACGTCGGGCCGGAGGCGAAGCGTCTGATCATGCGTGAGACCTTGGCGAGCGAGCTTAACGTTCTCGCCAATGCGTTCAATCGGCTGGCGAAACAAAGCCGGCGCACGCGCGACTATACGATCACGGGATTTCGCGAGGCGTTGGAAGACGTGGTGGCGCAGTTCCCGGTGTACCGCAGCTATGGCGCGGCGAATGGCGTGAGCGCCGAAGACCGGCGCGACATCGACTGGGCCATCGGCAAGGCGCGCAAGACGGCGCGCTCGCCCGATACCTCGATCTACGATTTCATCCGCGAGGTTTTGACCCTCGATCTTCTCCGCAGTAGCCGGCGCTCCTATCGGCGCCGGGCGATTGTCGACATCGCGCTACGATTCCAGCAATACACGGCGCCGGTAATGGCGAAGGCAATGGAAGATACCGCGTTCTACCGGTACCTTCGGCTCGTGTCGCTGAACGACGTCGGCCATGAGCTTGGCCGCTTCGCGATCGCGCCGCAGGTCTTTCATGAAGCGAACCGACAACGGCTGAAGGATTGGCCGCTGTCGATGTTGGCGACCGCGACGCACGATCACAAGAGAGGCGAGGACGTGCGCGCGCGTCTGAACGTCTTGAGCGAAATCCCGGGTGAATGGTCGCGTCGGGCGCGGCGTTGGGTAAAATTCAACGCGCGGAAGAAGCGCGAGGTGGACGGGCGCGGCGCGCCCCGTCGTAACGACGAATATCTTTTCTATCAGACCGTTTTCGGCGCTTGGCCCTACGGCGTCCACGGGCCGGCGTTCGAGGGCCTGGCGCCGTTTCGCGAGCGCATCTGCGCCTATATGCTGAAGGCCGTTCGGGAGGCGAAGGTGAATACGAGCTGGGCCGCGCCGGATGCGGAATATGAGGGCGCGGTGCAGAATTTCGTGGAGCGCGCGCTCGATCCAAGCGTGAGCCGGCCCTTCCTCGATGATCTTTGCGAATTCGCCGGACGGATGGCGCCGGTCGGCGCCGTCAACGGGCTGGGGCAGGTAGTGCTCAAGCTTACCTCTCCCGGCGTTCCGGATATCTATCAGGGGACGGAATGGTGGGACTTGAGCCTCGTCGATCCGGACAACCGGCGGCCGGTCGATTACGCGGCGCGCGGCGCGGCAATGGTGGCGGGCGAGGCGGAGACAGCGCTCGGCGAGCTTATGGAGTCCTGGCGCGACGGACGTATCAAGCAGGCGGTCATCCACCGGACCCTCGACTTTCGTCGGCGCCATCCGGAGCTTTTCGCCGCAGGCGAATATCGGGTTCTTGAAGTGGCCGGTTCGCGGGCCGACAAGGTGTTGGCCTTTGCGCGCATTCACGGCGAGGAGACTACGATCGTGGCGGTTGCCCGTTTGGTCGCGGGGATGATTCCAGCGAGCGGCGATCCGTTGCCTGGCGGCTGGGACGATACCCGCGTGATCCTGGATGAGAACCTTGCCGTGGGCTCGCCGTTTCGCGACCTCTTGAGTGGCGGAGAATTGGCGCCCGGAGTCGGAAACGGCTTGCCTGCCGCGGCGCTTTTCCGCGCCCTGCCGGTGGCGCTTCTGTTCCGGCGTTGACCCGCGCGAGCGAAAGGGCGATCGGCGATTGATCGGGATCAACCCGTCCGGGCCCGGACGGCGTAACCTTCAATCGTGTCGTGGCGGTCCGCCCTAAGCGGCCGGCGCCGGGTATTTTCCCGCATTGGAGAATGCGACGTGGACGGAATTCAGCCGCTGAAAACCATAGACCCTTTCGCGCAGCGGATTCATATCGCCTATTTCTCGATGGAGATCGCGCTCAGGCCGGAGATGCATACCTATAGCGGCGGTCTTGGCGTTCTAGCGGGCGATACGGCACGTTCTTGCGCCGATCTGGAGATTCCGGTGGTCTTTGTGACCTTGGTGAGCCGCTCCGGCTATCTCAAGCAGGAGATCGACGCCAACGGACGTCAGGTGGATCACCCGGACCCGTGGGAACCGGGTGGCTGGACCGAGCCCCTGGGAGCCATGATTACGGTGCCGATCGAGGGGCGGGAAGTCTGGGTCCGTCCGTGGTTGATGCCGCTCACCTGCCCGCTTGGCCACTGTATTCCCATTCTTCTTCTCGACACCGATTTGGAACAGAACAGCCCCGAGGACCGCAAGATCACGGATGCGCTTTATGGCGGCGACGCCGAATATCGGCTGAAGCAGGAGATCGTGCTCGGCATCGGCGGCGTCCGGCTTCTGCAGGCGCTGGGGTTTTCGATCCACACCTACCATATGAACGAGGGCCACGCTGCGCTTCTCGGCCTGCAGCTTCTGCGTCAAAGGCGCCACCATCCGGAGGATGTTCGTCCTGGTGAGCCCGTCTTCGACCCAGCGCAGGTGCGTGAGATGTGCGTCTTCACCACGCATACGCCAGTGTCGGCTGCCTCCGATCTCTTTGCCTATGACGTGGTTGAGAAGGTGCTTGGCGATTACATCGACATCGGCGAGCTCAAGACGATCGGCGGTACGGAGGCGTTGAACATGACGCGTCTCGCGCTTAACCTCAGCGGCTACGTCAACGGCGTCGCTGAGCGCCACGCCGAGACGGCGCACCGGATGTATCCGGGCTATCAGGTCCGGGCCATTACCAATGGCGTGCATGTGCAAACCTGGACCCATCGCGCCTTCGCGCGGCTTTATCAATCCGCGTTTCCCCATTGGGCGCATGAGCCTGAAGTGCTGTCGCTCGGCGACCAATTGAAGGATGAGGCGGTGTGGTCGGCGCATCAGGAGGCGAAGCGCGATCTTCTCTATCTGGTCAAGAAAGTGTCCGGCGTGGAGATGAACGCCGATGTGCCGCTGTTCGGCTTTGCCCGCCGCATGACCGGGTATAAGCGGCCCGATCTTTTGTTCACGGACATGGAGCGTCTTGTCGCGATCGCGCGCAAACAACCGTTTCAGCTCGTCTTCGCCGGCAAGGCCCATCCCCGCGACGAGCAGGGCAAAAATCTGATCGCCGAACTCAACGGTTATGCCCGCCAACTCGCGAACAGCATCCCAATGGTCTTCCTGCCGAACTACGATATTCGGATGGCGGCGGTTCTGGTCGCCGGCGCGGACGTTTGGCTCAACACGCCGCTCCCGCCCATGGAGGCCTCGGGCACTAGCGGCATGAAGGCCGCTTTCAACGGCGTGCTCAATTTGAGCGTTCTCGATGGCTGGTGGGTCGAGGCTTGCGTTGAAGGCGTGACCGGCTGGGCTATCGGCGACGACGATGCCTTCGGGACCGGTGCCGGGCACGCCGATTTGCTCTACGAGAAGCTCGATCAGATGGTCCTGCCGCTCTACTACAAGGACCGCGGGCGCTGGATATGGATGATGAAGGAGGGCATCAGCAAGATCGGGGCCTATTTCAACAGCCAACGTATGATGCGCCGCTACGCGACCGAGGCCTATCTGCGGTAATCGGCTGCCGACGCGGAAAAGCTGCGTGCGGCGTCTTGATCACGTCCGCCCGCCTCCTTAAACTTGGTCGCGCGCATGGGCGAAGATCAAGACATCCTCGACCGTCTTGCCGCGTTGGCCGGCATCGAGCCCGCTTATCACGACATTTGGGGCGAGCGACGGGCGCTGTCGCGGCCGTCCAAATGCGCTCTTCTGGCCGCCATGGGCCTCGCCGCCGAAACTGCGGCGGAGGCGGCGAAAAGCCTCGCCGGGCTCGAATGGGCCGCTTGGCAGCGGCTGCTCGATCCCGTGGTCGTCCGGGTCGCGCAGGGGGACGCGCCGCTCGCCGCGCCGATCCATCATCCCGCATCGGCCGCGGTGGGTTATCTGGCCTGGGCCCTGACGGAAGAAGACGGCGCGCGGCACACGGGTCGGGTGCGTGTCGCCGATTTGCCGCTGATGGCGCGCCATGCGACCGGGGACGGGATTTTCGAGCGCCGCGCGCTGCCGCTGCCCGCGAATCTGCCGCTCGGCTACCACCGGCTCGAAGCGGTTCTCGACGCGGGGCGCGATCCGGTAGCCGACGCGACCACGCTTATCGTCGCGCCGCCGCAATGCTATCTGCCGGATATGCTGACGAAAGCGCCGGGCCTCTGGGGTTTCGCCCTTCAGATCTATGGTCTTGCCGGGCCGCGAAGCTGGGGCATGGGCGATTTTGGCGAGCTTGGCCGCTTCGCCGAGCGGGCGCGGGAACTTGGCGCCGATGTCATCGGCTTGAATCCGACCAACGCGCTTTTTATCGGCAATCCGGCGCATGCCAGTCCTTACGCGCCGTCGCATCGCGGATTTCTCAATCCGCTCTATATCGACATCGAGGCGGTGCCGGAGTTTGCGGCTTGCGAGCCGGCGCATGTTGACGTCGCGACGCCAGCGTTTCAGATGCGGCTCGCGGCGGCGCGAGCCAGCCGCGATGTGGACTATGCCGCGGTCGTGGCCCTGAAGCTGCCGATTCTGGAGCAGCTCTACGCGACGTTTCGGGCAGCGGCGAGCGCGGCACGCGCCGCTGATTTCGCGCGCTTTCGCTTGGCGGGTGGCGCGGCGCTCGCGGATTTCGCCACCTTCGAGGCGCTTTCCGAGCACATCCGCCGCGGCAAGATCGGGCACTTCCCGTGGCGCGACTGGCCGGCGGCCTATCGCGACCCGACCTCGCCTGAGGTCGCTGCCTTCGCCACCGCCCATAGCGAGCGCGTTGGATTCTATAAGTACCTGCAATGGGAGGCAGAACGGCAACTGGCCGCGGCGGCGGCGCGGGCGGATGGCATGGCACTCGGCCTTTACCGCGATCTCGCCCTCGGCGCCGATCCACATGGCGCCGAAGGCTGGACTCAGCAACGGAGCCTCGCCTTCGGGGCGACGCTTGGCGCGCCGCCCGATCCATTCAACCCCCAGGGCCAGAACTGGGGCTTGCCGCCGTTCAACCCGATCGCCTTGCGCGAGCGTGCCTATGGCCCCTTCATCGACCTTCTGCGCGCCAATATGCGGCACGCGGGGGCGTTGCGGGTCGATCACGTTCTCGGCTTCAACCGCTTGTTCTGGATACCGGCGGGCGAGGCCGCGGCATCGGGCGGCTACGTCCGCGCGCCGCTCGATGATCTTGTCGCGATCACGGCGCTCGAAAGCCAGCGCGCGCGCTGCGTCGTTGTCGGTGAAGACCTCGGCACAGTGCCGGACGGCCTGCGCGAGCGGCTGGCGGCGGCGGCGATCCTATCCTGTCGCTTGCTCTATTTCGAGCGCGAGCCGGATGGCGCCTTCCGCCGGCCGGAGGCTTATCCGGCCTTGGCTCATGTCGCGGTCGGGACCCACGACCTGCCGACCTTTCCGGGATATTGGCGAGGCCGGGATATCGAGCTTTTCGCGGCGCTCGGCCTTTTTCCGTCAGTGGCGGCGGCGCAAAGCGCACGGGGGGAACGGGCGGCGGCGCGGCAGGCCCCGATCACGGCGCTGATCGGCGAGGGGCTTTGGCCGGAAGGCCGAGCGGTCCCCGCGAGCGCGTCGGCAGACTTGGTCGCCGCCGCCTATGCCTTTCTCGCCCGCGGCCGCGGCCGGCTGCTCATGGTGCAACTCGAGGACGTGCTGGGGCAGGTCGAGCAGACCAATCTTCCCGGCACGACCAGCGGGTATGACAATTGGTGCCGCAAGCTCCCCGTTGCCGGCGCGGCCTTGGCCAACGACCCGAGGCTGACCTCGCTGGCGCGGCTCTTGCGCTCTATCCGGCCCGCCAGCGCGGCGGGACTGGCTTAAAACTGCGGCGGCGGGTCCGTCTCGTTCCGCCGGACGAAGACCTGCAGGCTGTGGGGCGCGACAGGTGTGACGGCGCCTGGGGCGATGTCTCTCGCTTCGGCGGTGCCGCCGGGGTGGAAGGTATCGAGGATCGGGTGCCAGGCGTGCGTGGAATCGAATTCCGGCAGGGTATAGTCGATCGTGTCTTCGGTCGCGTTCATGATCACGAGGAAGGTGTCGTCGGGTTCCGCGATCCCGGTCGCGGTCAGGTGGTAGCGCCCGGGCTCGCCGCTGATCACGAAGCTGAGGCAGCGGGAATAGGTGACTTCCCAGTCTTCCCGCGTCTTTTCCGCGCGGTCGGGCCGGAGCCAAGTGATATCCTTGACCTTGGTCCCCGGCGTCGGCTTGCCAAGAAAGAAACGTCCGCGGCGGAAAACCACATGCTCGCTCCGCAGGCGAAGCAGGCGGCGGACGAAGGCGTGGAGCGCCTCGCCTTCCGCGCCGATCTCGGACCAGTCGAGCCAGCTCAGCTCGTTGTCCTGGCAATAGGCGTTGTTGTTGCCGGCCGCGCTGCGGCCGAATTCGTCGCCCGCGAGGAGCATGGGGGTCCCTTGCGACAGCAGCAGGGTCGCTAGGATGTTGCGTTGCTGGCGGGCGCGCAGCGCGAGGATGTTCGGGTCCTCGGTCTCGCCTTCGGTATCGCAATTCCAGCTGTGATTCTGATCCGTACCGTCGCGGTTGTCCTCGCCGTTCGCCAAGTTGTGTTTGTGGTCGAAGCTCACGAGGTCGGCGAGCGTGAAGCCGTCGTGCGCGGTGACGAAGTTGATGCTGGCCCAGGGCCGCCGGCCCCGGAGGTCGAAAATGTCGCTCGACCCGGTGATGCGCGAAGCAAGCTCTGCGACCGTCCCCGGCTCGCCTTTCCAGAAACGGCGCACGGTGTCGCGATAGCGGTCGTTCCATTCGGCCCATCCGGGCGGAAAGGAGCCAAGTTGGTAGCCGTTCGGCCCGATATCCCAGGGCTCGGCGATGAGCTTGACGCGGGACAGAACCGGGTCCTGCCGGACTACGTCGAGAAAGCTCGAGTAGCGGTTGAAGCTGCCGTCCATCTCGCGGGCGAGGGTGGTGGCGAGATCGAAGCGGAAGCCGTCGACGTGCATCTTCTCGACCCAGTAGCGGAGCGAATCCATGACCAATTGCAGGACGCGCGGCTGGTGCAGGTTGAAGGTATTGCCGCAGCCGGTGAAATCGACGTAACGGCTCTGGTCGTTGGGATCGAGGCGGTAATAGGAGGCATTGTCGATGCCGCGGAACGAGAGCGTCGGGCCGAGGCGGTTGCCTTCCGCCGTGTGGTTGTAGACGACGTCGAGAATGACCTCGATGCCGGCGTCGTGCAGCACCTTCACCATGGTCTTGAATTCGGCGATGCCGCCGTCGCTCAAATAGCGCGGCTCCGGCGCGAAAAAGCCGAGAGTATTGTAGCCCCAGTAGTTGACCAGGCCGCGATGGACGAGCGGCGCCTCGTCGACGAAGGTATGGACCGGCAGCAGCTCCACCGCGGTGACGCCGAGGTCGCGCAAATGCTGCACCACGTCCGGCGTCGCGAGGCCGGCGAAAGTGCCGCGCAGCGCCTCCGGCATGTTCGGGTGCAATTTCGTGAAGCCCCGCACATGAGTTTCGTAGATCACGGTTTCGGGCCACGGGCGCCGCAACGGGCTGTCGTCGGACCAGGTGAAGGCCGTGTCGGTGACCACGCATTTGGGCATGAAAGGCGCACTGTCGCGCATGTCGAACGAGAGATCGCCGAGGCGATGGCCGATGGTGTAGCCATAGACCGCATCGTTCCACTCGAGCCGGCCGACGAGATGCGCGGCATAAGGATCGAGGAGAAGCTTGTGCGAATTGAAGCGATGGCCCTGGCGCGGCGCGTAGGGGCCGGAAACGCGGAGGCCGTAACGTTGCCCGGGCCTGAGGTCGGGAAAATAGCCGTGCCAGACCTCGTTGGTGTATTCGGGGAGGACCAGCCGGTCGGTCTCGTGCCGGCCGCTCGAATCGAACAGGCACAGCTCGATCTTCTCCGCGTGCAGGGAGAACACCGCGACATTGACGCCGGTGCCGTCCCAGGTGGCGCCGAGCGGATAGGGTAGACCGGGCCAGATGCGCTGGCGCGCCGGGGAGATGGCCGGTCTTTCGGGTCTGGGAGCGATGGCCTCGGGCGCGTCGGGTGATGTCGTTCGTTCGTCTGTCACGGCGTGCCCTCGGGAACCAGCACGAGCGTCGCAAGCGGCGGCAAGGTGACCGACAGCGAATGAGCATGGCCGTGCCAGGGGACAGGCTCCGCTGCCACGCCGCCGAGATTTCCGACATTGCTGCCGCCGTAGTCGGCGGCATCGGTATTCAGCCGCTCGCGGTAAAAGCCGGGGCGCGGCACGCCGATGCGGTAGCGCTCGCGCACCACTGGGGTGAAGTTGCAGACGATCACGGCGCAATCGTCCGGGGTCGCGCCCTTGCGCAGATACGACAACACGCTTTGATCCATGTCGTTGCAGTCGACCCAGTCGAAGCCCTCTGGCTCGCAGTCGCGCCGATGCAGCGCTGGCGTGCCGCGATAGAGTTGGTTCAAGTCGCGCACTAGGCGCTGCACCCCAGCGTGCAGGGGGTCGGCGAGGAGGTGCCAATCCAGGCCCTGGTCATGGTTCCATTCCGCCGTTTGCGCGAATTCGCCGCCCATGAACAGCAACTTCTTGCCCGGCATCGTGTACATGAAGCCATAATAGGCACGAAGATTGGCGAATTTCTGCCAGCGGTCGCCCGGCATCTTGCCAATCAGAGAGCCCTTGCCGTGCACCACTTCATCGTGCGAGAGCGGTAGGATGAAATTCTCCGAGAACGCATAGAGCAGGCCGAAGGTCAGGAGGTCGTGGTGATAACGGCGGTGTACCGGCTCCTTGCTCATATAGAGCAGGGTGTCGTGCATCCAGCCCATGTTCCATTTGTAGCCAAAGCCGAGCCCGCCGACGTCGGTCGGCCGCGTTACCATGGGCCAAGCGGTGGATTCCTCCGCGACCGTGAAAGCACCGTCGCCCTCCGCGTAGATCGTCTCGTTGAGGTGCTTGAGGAAGGCGATGGCTTCGAGATTTTCCCGGCCGCCGTGGCGGTTTGGGCTCCATTCGCCGGCCGGCCGGCTGTAGTCGAGATAGAGCATCGAGGCGACGGCATCCGCCCTCAGTCCGTCGATATGATAGCGGTCGGTCCAGAACAGCGCGTTGCCGAGCAGATAGTTGGCAACCTCGTTGCGGCCGTAGTTGAAGATCAGTGTGCCCCAATCGGGATGGCGGCCACGGCGCGGGTCGGCGTGTTCGTAGAGATGGGTGCCGTCGAAAAGGCCGAGGCCGTGGGTGTCCTCGGGGAAATGCCCAGCCACCCAATCGACGATGACGCCGAGGCCCTCCTGATGGCAGCGGTCGATAAAGGCGCGAAAATCGTCCGGCGTGCCGTGTCGGCTGGTTGGCGCAAAGAGGCCGATCGGCTGATAGCCCCAGGAGCCGTCGAAGGGATATTCGCTGATCGGCAGAAGCTCGAGATGGGTGAAGCCCATATCGCGCGCGTAGGGCACGAGTTCGTCCGCGATCTCGCGGTAGCTGAGATAGCCTTGCCCCTCGTCGCTTCGTCGCCGCCACGAGCCGAGATGAACCTCATAGATCGCGATCGGTGCGTCGCGGGCCGCCGCCGCGGCCTGGCGCCCCCGCCATTCGGAGTCCTGCCACTGGAACTTTTCGAGGTTCCATACCACGGAGGCGGTCGCGGGCGGCCGCTCAGCAAAAAGCCCGAAGGGATCGGCCTTGAGCGGCAGAACGTCGCCGGAGCGCGTCTTGATCTCGAACTTGTAGAGGGTGCCGGCGCCGAGGCCGGGCAGGAAGAGCTCCCAGATTCCGCAATCGTGTCGGAGCCGCATCGGGTGGCGTCGGCCGTCCCAGTCGTTGAACGGCCCGACGACGCTGACGCGGCGCGCATTCGGCGCCCACACCGCGAAGGCCACTCCGGTGACGCCCTCGATCTCGGTGACATGAGCGCCAAGCTTTTCGTAGGCGCGGCGATGGCGCCCCTCGGCGAGGAGATAGGCGTCGAGTTCGCCGAGCAGCGGCGGAAAGCGATAGGGATCCTCGATCTCGCTTTGCCCGGCTGCGGTTTCGACGCGAAGGCGATAGGCGAAACGGCCGGTTCGGCCGGCGACGCCTTGGAACGCGCCGCCCGGGTGCACGCGCGCGAGATCGGCGACAACGACGCCGCTCGCGCCGTCGATGACCGAAACCGTGCTTGCCTGCGGCAGGAACGCGCGGACGATGATCGCGCCCTCCGCGTCCGGCCCGTGCATGCCGAGAACCGCGAAGGGATCGCCCTCGTCGCCGCGAAGAAGGGCCGCGAACTGCGGCGCGTCGGCAGGGCTCAGCGATCGCAGGCTCATGGTTTCGCCTCCAGGAGTTCGAGGAGGCCGGAGACCGGAATACGGATCCAGCCGATCCGGTGGGTCGCCTCATAGGCGATTTCGTAGAGCGCCTTGTCGAGAAGGAAGAGATCGAGGAGGCGCGCCGCGGCGGCCTCATTCGCGGGATAGGCAGGGCAATCCGCAATCGCCGCACGGTAGCCGTCGAGGAAGGCGGCCTTGGCCCGGCGTCGCCAATCGTCCGCCAAGGATTCCAACATCTCTGCCGATTCGGCGCGCACGGCGGCGCGCTCGTGCAGCGCCGCAGCGGCGGCGTAGTCCAAGGATCGCAACATGCCGGCGACGTCCCGCGAGGCCGGGTATTTCGCGCGCCGCTCGGCCAGCGGCCGCGCCGGTTCGCCCTCGAAATCGATGAAGACGAAATCGTCCTTGGTCACCAAAACCTGGCCGAGATGAAGATCGCCATGGCCGCGGATCTTCGTTACCGCGTCGAAATCAGAAACGTCCGCCGCTATCCGCGCGGCCAGTGCGCTCCGGCTCCGCAACAGTTGCGCGACGAGATTGCGGTCCTCGAGCCGAAGCTGGCGCCGCGCCCGCCGCAGCGCCGCCAAGGCGCGGCGGGCCTGCCGTTGGATCTGCCGCCGCCATTTTGCGAGATCGCGTTCCTGAACTGGCTGCGGGGCGAGCGCCGGGTCGTCGGTCGGCAGCGAAAGGGCGCGGTGCAGATCGGCCGTGCGACGGCCGAGCGCCGCGATGCGGGTAAGGAATGCCGCGTGGCGCTCCCCGATATCCCCCATGGCCTGTTCCGGCAGGAGATCGGCTTCCTCGAAAAAAAGCTTCAGGTATTCGAGAGTGCCGGTCGAGGCGTCGCCCTGGTTATGGACGTTGGCGACGAGGAGCGCGAGTGCCGTCGAGCCACCGTCCGGGGCGACGCGCAAGACCGAGCCGTAAACCGCCGCGGTCGCGGCGAAGCCCGCCACCTCGGTGAGGTGGCGGCCGATCTCAACCTCGGGATGAATGCCGGTATGGAGGTGGCGATAGAGTTTCAGCATCATCGCATCGCCGAGCCAGACCGAGGTGTTGCTCTGTTCTCGCGTTTGGCGGCGGACCGGCAAGTCGGCGATCTCGATATCTTCGGGAAAGGCGGCGGTCGGTACGAACAGCAGGCGGCCGCCGTCGAGGCAGGGAACCTCGCGGCGCTCGCGAATGGCTTGCGCCGTTTCGCGCGCGAATCCATCGGAGCCCATGGCGTCGAGCAGAAGGCCCGGCTTCGCGCCGCGTCGGGTGCTGGCCAACATTTGCCCGGCCGAAAGCGCGGCGCCGCCCTCCACGCCGTCTTCCCAGCGGATGCAAAGCGGCAGCGCATAGCGCTGCGGCTCGTCGCTGCTTTTCGATTGCGTCGAAATTTCGGCCCAGAGGCCGCTATCCGAACCGGCCGGGAATTCCGCCAGCGGCGCCAAGGTCGCCTTGGCGATTCCATCGTCCTGGCCGCCGAACCAACGCCGCTCGGCGACATAGCTTGGAAGTACGCGGCCTTCGAACCAACGACGCGGTTCGGCAGCGGCGGGCAAGAGGCTGGCCCAGCCTTGCGGCAGGACGAGCGTGGTGAGGTCCGGCGGTGGGGTCGGGTGGGGCTCGTGCCAACTCGGCGCGCTGGCTTCATCGGTGAGCAAAAACCAATAGAAGCCGTGGCCGGGCAGGGTGATGAAATAAGGCAGATCGCCGATCGGCGGAAACACGCTCCGCCCCAGAAGCTCGACAGGGACGCGGCCGCGGTATGCCGAGAGGTCGAGCTCGACCGGCTGCGAGGCGCGCGACAGATTGGCGACGCAAAGCACCGTATCGTCGGCATCCTCGCGCACGTGGGCTAGGACCTTGCGGTTGCCGGGATAGAGGAAGGTCATGTGGCCGCGGGCGAAGGCGGGATGGGCGCGGCGTACGGCAATCAGGCGCTTCATCCAGTTGAGCAGCGACGCCGGGCTGCGGTTCTGTGCCTCGACGTTGACCGCCTCGAAGCCATAGAGCGGATCGGTGATCGGCGGCAGAAAGAGTTGCTGCGGATCGGTCCGGGAAAAGCCCGCGTTGCGGTCTGGCCCCCATTGCATGGGCGTCCGCACGCCGTCACGGTCGCCGAGGAAGATGTTGTCGCCCATGCCGATCTCGTCGCCGTAATAGATGATCGGGGTCCCCGGCATGGAAAACAGCAGGCTGTTCAGAAGCTCGATCTTGCGCCGGTCGTTCTCGAGCAACGGCGCAAGGCGGCGGCGGATGCCGAGGTTCAGTCGGGCCCGTGCGTCGCCGGCGTAATAGCTCCAGAGATAATCGCGCTCGCGGTCGGTGACCATTTCGAGCGTGAGTTCGTCGTGATTGCGGAGAAAGATCGCCCATTGGCAGCCCGGCGGCAGATCGGGGGTTTGGCGCATGATGTCGGGGATCGGGTGGCGGTCTTCCGTCGCCAGGG
>OFHJ01000255.1_pt1 | contig 22183 bp, 18 predicted proteins | sample 1522001 | NCBI WGS metagenome assembly OFHJ01 (sample SAMEA2464838, study PRJEB22497) | soil metagenome | biome: Grassland; feature: Farmland; material: Clay | place: Australia | collected 2013-02-01 | depth 1.2 m | reverse complement strand
CGGCCGTCGATTCGGCGGATCTGTTCTTGTTCGTGGTCGACGCAAGGGCCGGCGTGCTGCCGCAGGACCGGCTCTTCGCCGATTGGCTGCGCCGCGCGGGGCGGCCGGTCATTCTTGTCGCCAACAAGGCAGAGGGGCGCAGCGGCGGCAATGCCGCACTCGAAGCCTGGGAACTCGGCCTCGGCGAACCAGTGGCGATTTCCGCGGAGCATAATGACGGCATCGTCGACCTGCTCGACCGGATGGAGGCCGAACTCCCCGAAGAAAGCAAGGATACAGAGGCCGATGCGGACCGGCCGCTCGCGCTCGCCATCGTGGGGCGGCCGAATGCCGGCAAATCAACCCTGCTCAACGCACTGCTCGGCGAAGAACGCTCGATCACCGGGCCGGAGCCAGGCCTCACCCGCGATTCGATTTCGGCGGATTTCACCGACGAGGCCGGCCATGTCTTCCGCCTCGTCGATACGGCGGGACTCCGGCCACGGGGCCAGGGCGAAGCCGCGGCGGGAAAGCTGTCGACAGCCGCATCGATCGAGGCACTCAAGCGGGCGGAATGCGTGATCGTCGCCATCGATGCGTCTGAGGGCGTGCACGACCAGGATCTGCAGATCGCCCGCCTGGTCGAGCGCGAAGGCCGGGCCGTCGTGATCGCGCTGACGAAATGGGACCTCGTCGAGAACAGGGATGCGACACGGCGCGCGATTCGCGACCGGCTCGACGCCTCGCTCGCCCAGTTGCGCGGCGTGGCGACGATTCCGCTTTCCGCTGCGACCGGAGAAGGCATGCGCCGCCTGCTGCCCGCCGTGCGCGAGGCGACGGAGATCTGGAATCGCCGGGTTCCGACGGGCGAACTTAATCGCTGGTTCGAGGCGGCGATCGAGCGCTTCCCGCCGCCTCTGGTGGACGGGCGACGACTCAAGCTCCGCTACATCACCCAGGCCAAGGCGCGGCCGCCGACCTTCGCGCTGTTCGGCACCCGTGCCGAGCAGGTGCCGGAAACCTATCAACGGTACCTGGTGAACGGGCTGCGCGAGACATTCGGCCTGACCGGGACCCCGATCCGCCTCAATCTGCGCGGCACGAAGAACCCCTACGCCTGACAGCCTCGCGGCCCGCCCGCCGCATCCCAATGCGGGCGTGAGGATGCGCCGGGCGTCAAATCTGACACTGCCGCGTCAGCACCGGCTTTGCGTGATTCAGGATGCATTTCAGGCGCCCGCCGTCATCGAAGAGCGGCGTGTTTACGGGGCGCCAGTATTTTTCGACGAAATGGCCGGACGCATCCCTGACATCGTAACGCTGCAACGCCATCGCATCCGGCAGGCCGGTGACCGAGGCGCGGCATAAGGACGCGTAGAGATTGCAGACACCGTCCGCGGCCGGATCGTCCGGGTTGTCGGGGAAGACGTCGAACATCTTATGTCCGACGAGTTGGGATGACGCGGTGAGCGTTGCCGCCGCAAATGGTTCGTTGACATCCACGATATGCAGGCCGGGCCGCGGATCGATCAGCAGATAGGGATATGGCGACGTTTCGAAATCCTGCTGAAAGGCGGCGTTCATCCGCCGACCTGCGGTGCAGGTGGGCCATGCCGACATTGGGTCGAGAGAGTCCGGTTGGGTCCCGGACGTGGAGGCGTTCAGAACCGCGAGTTGCCGTTCGGCATCCAGGAGAAGTTGGCGCACGGTCCGCCGCATCTCCGGATCCCACTCAGCCTCAAGGTGCCGCCGAAACCGCACGATGTTCTGACGAAGAACGAATCTCTGCATCGGCCTCACCCATCCCAGCCAATGATCGCGTCCGCTTCAGTGACGGAGGGCCATCTCCGTCCCGCCGCCCACAACAATCCCGCTCATGCGGAATCTCTTCGACTGCGCCTGCCGGCTTGCAGAGCCGCAGCAGACACGATGACCGCACCTCATGCTACGAACACAGTAAGAACACATCATACGCAAGCCGAATACTGCCGAGGAGATTGGAAAAACATAAACGCAGGTTAATTTTTACATCATGGTCCACACATTATTCCGTGTAACCGCCGTCAATTCAATCGTTTGATACTCGTCCGTACATAGAAGCCGCAAGAAAATTCTGCACGCATTACGGGAAGATGTTGGCGGAAACGCCCAGAGCGGCTTGTGGCCACAATGATCCATCTCAACGAAATCACGGCCGCTCCAAGGCTAAACGGAGAGCATCGTTCGCTTTCCGGTTGCCACAATGCCAGCGAAAACGGCCATTCTCGAGATGCTGGGCGAGACGGCGGTGCTGCTGCCGTCACTCGTCGGCAATGCGCTTGCGGCCAATGACAGGATCAAGCTTCGCCTGACGCTGCTGCAAACCGCGGCGTCGGGTTCCGACGAGGCTTCCGCTGCGGCGGGCGGATTCGACACCGAGTACCGCGCCCTCAAGATCGCTGAACCGGATCCGGCTTTGTTGCTCCGGCAGGCCCGCTTTCTGGACGATGGCAGCCTCTCGGCGCCCGGCCTTGGGCAGCTCGGGGCGGGTATCCTCGAGGATCTGGCGACGATGCTGGCGCCGTTCCGGATTGCCGATCCGCCGTCTCATAAGCGTTTCGCGGCCCGGGCGGAGTCGCTCAGCGCGCTGATCGGCACGGAGACCGCCGACCGCCTGACGCACGCAGCGATCGCCGCGATGACCGGTGCGGCGACCCAGGATGCGGACAGCGTGCATCTTCTCGTCATGGATCTGCACAAGGCGCTCAACCGCCTTGCAGCCGATACGGCGGTCGAGACCCTGGACGGCGCCCGCGTCCATGGATTGACCGAGCGAGACCGGCGCGCCGTCCAGGCCTTTATGCGCGGCATCAACCGGACAGCCGCCCTCGCCTTCGGCCATCCCGGCCTCGCCACCACCGCCGTCGCCGCTGGCGAGACGCTGACGATCCAAAACGATATCGGCGCGACCGACGCCCATGTCGTCGTCATCCATGTCGGCGCGGCCGAGATTTCCGTCACCTACACGGATATTCACCGCCGCCGCACGATATTCTTCGAATCCCTGTTCGAGGACCGGGCCATGCATTGGCAGCCCTTATCGCAGAAGCAGGCGAAGGGCTTCGAGACAAATGCTTTCTATCTGTTAGTTGGCAGGTTCCGCAGCTCCGACGATGCGGCGCGGGAGCAATTTCTGGAATTCCTTGGCTCACGCATCGTTTTTCTGATCGATTGGAACCGGGCGCGGAAAGCGCTGCGGCTCTTTGCCGGCCGGAAAGCCGCGGCGGCGCTGCTGGTCTGGGCGGCCCGAAACGAGCTGGGGCACCGCGCGTTTCTCGAACTCGGCGGCGCGGAGCTGATCTTCGAGGCCGTCGCCCAGGTCGCGGAGAAGCGTATCGCCTATGGCGTGCGCCTCGATCAGGCTCTCGGGCAAGAGTCCTGCCGTGATTTCCTGCAGGAAGTGCTGCGGACAACCAGCGAAGGATTGCAGGCCGGGCGGACCGCCAGGCTGATACGCGACGAGATTCGCGCCGATCTCGCACGGCATTTCGAGACGGCGGAGACGTCCGTCTGCATCGTTCTGGTGCGTCATCTCGGCCTGTCGCGCATGCTGGCGACCTCGATCGCCGATGTCCTGAGCGCCCCGGATCTCTCGACCGCCGAGACGCGTCTGGCGCTCGCGCAACGGGCGAAGAGCATGGAGGAAAAAGCGGATCAGATGACGATCACGGCGCGTGACCTCGCCCCGCGGCTGCGCGATCCGAGTTCGATGCGCGCCGTCATCGACGAGGTGGAAGCGGCAATGGATGCGCTCGAAGACTGCGCCTACACGCTGGGGTTGGTGCCGGACGACGCGATCGCGGCGCTTTCGGTGGCCCCGGTTGCCAGATTGTCCGAGATCGTCGCCGCAACGGTGGGAGAGCTGGTGCGCGCGCTCGAGGCGACGATAAGGCTCCCCAAGGAAGAGGATGTCGAAGCGGTCGTCTCGTTACAGGCGATCGATGCGGTCATCGTTGCCGAGCAGAAGGCCGATCTCGCGGAGCGCGAGACCATGGCGGCCCTCCTCGCGCCCACCGGTGCCGAGGCGCGAATCATGATTCTGGGACTGCAGATCTGTCACAAGCTCGAGGTCGGAACCGATCATCTCGCCCATGCGGCGCTCTCCCTGCGCGAGCGCGTGCTCGCCGAGTTCGCGGCATGACAGGCGGCGCTCCGATCCTGATTGGCACAGGGGGCGAACCGACGGCGCTGGACGCCGACCAGGTTGGATCCAAGGCGGCGCAGCTGGCCAGGATGGTCGCACTTGGTCTGCCCGTGCCGCCGGCCTTCGTCATGCCGACAACATTGTGCGGACCGGTCAACCGGCGCGACCCCGCGGCGCTCGACGCGCTGCGGCAGGGCCTCGCGGCGGGAATCGCCGCGCTCGAAGCCGCATCCGGGCTGCGCTTCGGCAACCGAAGGCGACCGCTTCTGGTGTCGGTGCGCTCCGGTGCCGCGCGCTCCATGCCCGGCATGCTTTCAACGGTGCTGAATGTCGGGCTCAACGCGGCGAGCGTGCGCGGGCTGATCGGGCTGCATGGCAATCCACGCCTCGCCTGGGATTGTTATCGGCGATTCCTGCAATCCTATGGCGAGACGGTCGGCGGCATCCCGGCATCGGTCTTCGATCGCAGAATCGCGGATCTGCTCCGCGCCGAGGGCGTTGACGACGAAGCGGACCTCGATCCGGAAGCGTTGGAACGGCTGACGAATACGCTGCTTGCGCTGGTCGACAATACGCAGCAGGGACGGCCACCGGATACGCCTATGGCGCAAGCCGTGGGGGGTTGGGAGGCCGTCTATAGGTCATGGGATGAAGCGCGGGCCATGGATTACCGGCGGCTGAACCGGCTCGACCGCCTCACGGGCACCGCGGTGACGGTGCAGATGATGGTGTTCGGCAATGCCGGCCGCCTGTCCGGCTCGGGCGTGGCGTTCTCCCGCAATCCTGCGACCGGCGAGCCCGGGCTCTATGCCGATTTCCTGTTCGATGCCCAGGGCGAGGATGTCGTTGCCGGGCGGCGGCGGCCAGGGAACGTGGATCGGCTGGCGGCGCGATTGCCGCTCGCGGCGCGGGCCCTGGCGGATGGAGTCGCGGCCCTGGAACGCGACCAGCGCGACATGCAGGATGTCGAGTTCACCATTGAAGCCGGGAAGCTGTATTTCCTGCAGACGCGGGCGGCGAAGCGCACGCCGCGCGCGGCGCTGCGCAGCCTGGTCGATCTGGTGCGCGCCGATATAATCGACCGGCGGACCGCCCTCGCCCGCTTCGAGACCATCGATATCGCCAGGACCTACCAGACGAGGTTTCGCGACGATGCACCATCGCTCGCGATGGCGCTGCCGGCCTCTGCGGGTGTCGCCTCCGGCCGCGCCGCCTTCGACACGCCAGGAGCCAAGGCGCTCGCGGCCCAGGGCGACCCGGTGATCCTGCTGCGCCATGACATGGCGACGGAAGATGTCGCGGGATTCGCTGTCGCCGCGGGTATCCTGACAGCGACGGGCGGCCGCACGTCCCATGCCGCCGTTGTGGCGCGGGAGCTTGGCAAGGTCTGTCTTGTCGGCTGCGTGGCACTGCGCTTCGACCGGCCCGGTCACGCCGAGATTGCGGGACAAGAGATCTCGGAGGGCGACTGGCTGTCGCTCGATGGCGAAACCGGCGCCGTCACGCTCGGGCGACGCGAAATCGTGTCCGAAGCGCCGACGGTCGAACTGGCCGAGATCGAGACCTGGCGCGCAGATCTTATAACAACTGAGACGGGCGACAAAACGTAGACGTGACGGTGAGTTATCCATCGTGACAAGCGGCTATCGCGCGGGCCAGCGCGCCGCTTGTCCCCAGGATCGTGAGACGGTTGGCAGCGACCTCCGATGGCACGCGATGGGGCGGCACGGTGTCGCAGACGACGATGCTGTCAATGAGCGGGCTGGCCAGCAGGTCCTTGGCCCCATCGATGAACAGACCATGCGCCGCCGCCGCGAAGACACGCGTCGCGCCATGCGCCCGGCAGGCTTCGGCCGCGCGCAGCAGCGTGCCGCCGGTGCTGATCAGGTCGTCGATGATCACCGCGACCTTGCCTTGCAGATCGCCGGCCAGCAGCGACCCGCTGACCACGCCGCCGCTGACGTCCTGCTCGACGAAGCCGTGGATGCCGATGGCGTCGGAGTTGGTCACCTCGGAAATGCCCGACTCGAAGCTATCGCCGAACCGCATTTCAGTGCCGCCGGTCACCGTCACGTCCGCCGTGCCGCTCAGCAGTGCGAACAACGTCATTGGCTTGAGCTGCAAAGTGAAGGTCACCGGCTCGGTGTCGCTGCTGGCGGTGGACGCCATCGTGCCATACAGCGTCTGCTGCCCGAGGCGGACGCTCAGCGCACTGACGGTGGCGCCGCCGTCGCTGCTGTTGCCGGCGTAGGCCACGGTCTGGCCGGGGAAGATCTGGGTCGAGTCGAAGGCGGTCACGCCGGCCTTGCTGGCCCAGTTGCTGAACCAATATTGGGTCGTGCCGCTCACGTTCACCGTCACTTCCCGGCCGATCTCCCCGGCGGCGAAGTTGGTGTAGGTGACCAGTTGGAACGAACTCAACTGGCCGCCGGAGCTGCTGACGGCGATGACGCGGCCGGCGCCGGCGGCGTTGAACTGCGTGCCGAATTTCGACCCGGCGTCGGCGGGGTCAATCTCCTTCGCCAAATACGTCCCGTCGCCCTGCACCGAGCCGCGCACATACACCACCGCGCCGGTGGAGATGCTGGCGGCCGTGGCGTTGTCGTCGAAGTCGGTCTCGTTGTTGATCGCGAAGGTCATCGAGGCGCCGGAGTCGAACATGGTCAGCGTTACCGATGTGGAGCTGATGGCGGTGACGATGCCGGCGGCGCGGACATCCAAATCGTCCGGCGTGCCCTTGTCAATGTCGCCCATGGCCGCGGTGATCACCGGCGTGAAGGTGACCGTGCTGCCGCTCAGGTCGAACGATTGCCCCAGATTGAAGTCCAGCCGCAGGTCCGCGCCGGTGTTGTCGCTGACCGTGACCGGATTGGTGAAGGTGTAGCTGGCAGAGGCCGAAGACCCGCCGCCGCCCAGCGCCACCTTGGTGTCAAACACCACCTGATTGGTGCTGGGATCCACATAGACCAGTTTGGCCGCGGTCACCGTGACCTTGACGCCGGTGTAGGTCCCCGCCGCCAGGCGGTCCAGCTCCAGCGGTTCGCGCACGCCGCCCAGCGGCCCCAGTTCGATGGTTCGCGGCGCGGGCAGGATCGAGACTTGCCCGGAGCTGCTCAGCGCGTCCACGGCGGAAACCGTCACTTGCGCCGACAGCGCGGTGGTCATCGGCGCGTCGCCGACGTTGGTCACCAGCGGCGCGGACGCGGTGGTGGTGCTGCCGCCGGGACCGCTCATCGAATTATTACCGCCGCAGGCCACCAGACCGGCGGCGGCCAACGCGACCACCGCCAGGGCCAGCGGCGCCGCCAGCGCGCGCCAGGATTTGTTCGTCAAGGTCAGCATGGGTTCACCTCAGGCAATACAGGAATGCGAAGCTAGGGACAAAACACCATTGCGCATTGCGTCGAACGATCCGCTTGCGGTCGCGGCCGGGCCGGAATGACTCCCCGGGATTGAAGATCCTGGCTCGGCCTCATCTCAGTTCTATGCCGCACGCGGCTATCTGTCTACCTGCAAATTTGCTGCCACTGAGTTGGCGGATGAATGCCCTAGAGAACCCCGTAATTCCGCCTCATTTCGGCACCCCATTCCCACCGTGAGTTCCACATCGGGAATTTTTTACTCCCCAACCTGGTCATGTCTTCCTGCCCGCGCGACCGGCCGGCGCGGCCGTGCGGACGGGCGGAGCTTCCGGGACTCGTAGATGGGGCGCAGCGCCCGCTACAGGCTATGCCCCACGGCCGGGGCCGGAACCGCCCCAACCGGTTGGACCGTCGGGCGGGCCAGCCGGTCATCGGCGCGGAACTGCGAAGTCAGGTGGTCCAGCAGCAAGCGCATGGCGTCGCGGGCACGCGGCGGAGCGTCCTGCCGGCGCAACTGCCGGCGCAGGTGCGACAGCGCCCGCATCAGGATCTGCTGGCCGTGGATAAAATCGCCGGACTGCCGGCGGCGGCGTTCCCGGGACGGAACGCGAGACTCGGTCCATGCGTGCATGCCGATTTCCCCGCATGCCGAGGGCCATCCTCGAGGCGCCCTGCGCCACGCCCCCTATCGCCCGCGCGGCGCGCCAGGCTCCGAAGCACACACCCACGTCCGGTCTTTTTCCGGGCGTCAGGACGCGGTCATTCCCCCGGCTGGCGACCGGCCGGCATCCGGCGCCCGCAGGTGCCCGCGCTGCCGCTCCGGGCGAGCTGGCACGACGCAATCGGGACGCTGGCAGGGAGGCCGGCGCTACCGCAACCGCGTGCCGCCCCACTTTACAAGCGGCCAGCGCCCCCGGCGCGCGCCTACGCCGCGCCCTGCGCGCTGCCCATGTCCACCGACTGCAGCCAAGCGGCAATCCGCGCGTAGATCTCCCCCATGCGCCGCCGGTTCTCCGGCGGCATGGCGCCGACCCATTCGCCGGCTTCCAGGCGCCCTTGCGCCGCCCGCAGCCGCCGCCAAGCCGGTCCGGTTCCCGCCTGCTCCACCATCCGGCGATAGGACCGCCACAGGATATTGACGCTGTCCTGGTGAATGCCGAACGCCGGCCGCCCATCGTCCGCGGGCGCCCCGCCGTTGGGCTTCGCCCCGTCGCCGTTGGTTGCCGCGGGAATGCGCCGCGCCGCTTCGGCCGAGGCAGGCGCCGCCGCGCGTGGCGCCGCTTTCCGGTCAAGCCGGCCCGGCGCGGGAGAAAATTCGGAAGAAGAAGATGTTGATGATGACATGAGACCAAGCCCTCCCCTGCGGGGCGCCCAGCGCAAAGCTGGGAACGCACCCGGGCCAATCGCGGCAACGTGCAGAAGCCCCCAGCCCCGGCAGCCTCCGTTGCCGACCCTCGGCGCCCGTCCGCGGACCCGCCATCGGCGGGCCGTCCAGAATTGGGCGGCTGCGCCGCCGCAATCCCGCACTCCCCGGACACCCGACTAATAAGACGCCGGCCCGCCGTCGCTGGGTTACATCCCGCCAGCCAAAAAGCGGGCTCCGCGCAATTCCATCCGCCGCCCGCGCCCTAGCGCCCATGTCTTCCGCCGCAAGTGATGCGCGCAGGACGCACGCGCCGCGCCTGCCGCAGTCCCAGGTGCTGCACGTGCACCCACGCCCCCAACCGGACGTTGTAGACGATACACCAGCCGACTTGGTTGGGATCGAGATAGAAAGCGATGCCGTCGTCGTTCCACAGCCAATTGCCGCACCAGGCATCCATAATGACCCATGGGCCCAGCACGCACCGCCAGCAGGCCGAACCCAGCTCCGGGCGGAATGTCGCCGCCCGACGTGCTCGACATCTACGAGTCCCTCGACCGGCTCGGCGCCCGCATTTGGATCGACGGCGGCTGGGGCGTGGATGCCCTGCTGGAAGCCCACACCCGCCCGCACAAAGACCTGGACATTGCCATCCAGGCGGCGGAGCTGCCCCGGCTGCGCCAGTACGCCGCCTCCCGCGGATACGAGGAAATCCAATCGGAAGCGGCGCGGCCGCACAACTTCGTGCTCCGGGACGGCCAAGGCCGCGAGATAGACGTCCACGTGATCGTGCTGGATGACTGCGGCAATGGCATCCTCGGCCCGGCGGCGAACGGCCACACGTACCCCCGGGATTCACTGACCGGCGTGGGGAGGATCGCCGGACACCAGGTCCGCTGCATCGCCGCCGAGTGGGTGGTCAAGCTCCGCACCGCCTACCCCGGCACGCGGAAGGACCTTCATGACGTCTCCGCGCTGTGCGGAAAATTCCGCCTCGCGTTGCCCGCGCAATACCGGCGCATGCGCCGCTAGCCGCGCCGCGCGCACCAGGACCGCACCCGCGGCGCAAGCGGCGACCAACGCCGCGGCGCATCGGAGCTCCGCGCCCGAGTTTTGCAGCGGCTCGGTCCGCGCCGGCCGTGGCGCTAAACCCTGCGAACCACCCCGCAAGGGAGCCCAGACAGAGGAAACCCTTGACCCCTGCGGTCCACGAAGGGCTCCTCCGGCCCCGCCGGCAGCTCAACGTCCACGGTGCAGGGGTCGCGATGCACGCGGATAACCCGGAAAGTCCCGTTTTGGCCTTCGACCAAAACGGTGTCCCCGACGGCGGGTACTGTGGGAAAATCCATGTTCTCGCCCTCCAATACGGACAATGAATGTACTGGCTCCGCCGCCCGCCCGGCGCCCATCCCGCGCCGGCTTACTGGGAGGCAATTTTCGCGGCGCTCTTCACAATCCCAGGCAGCTGCGTCATCGCCGGCTCGGTGGAAAGGGGAAATTTCACGCTGGAGGGAAGAGATGCGACATCTTGCTCAATGCTTGATGCAGCCGAACGCGCCATGGAGCCGATGGCGTTGGCAGGGCACACCAGGACATGTACGCCAATCAGCTCCCCGTCCTGGTCAAGGCTGTAGGCAGCCGCCATCGCGGTCTCGTCGCCCGACGCGCCAACGCTCCTGAGCGTAACGAGCCCCAGGTTGAAGCACGCGTGGGTCCCGGCCGCGGCCAGCTTGAAATAGCCCGACGCGGCGAGGTCGGCGCTCAGGTCGTATTGGAACTGCGCGCCCAGCGCATCGGTCCCCGTGTACCCGACGCGGATCGTATCGGGCTGGCACTGGACCGCCGTTGCCTGCGCCGCCATCCCGTTTATGAAGCCGGCTGCATAGCCGTTCCCCCACGCTGCCCGGAACACGGCGGCGTCGCGCGGCGTGACCTGCGCGGGCCGCCTCTGATCCTCCAACCTGACGACCCGGTGGTTCTGCGCGACGGCGATCGCCGGCGCCGCCAGCACCGCGCCGAGCGCCCAGCAAATTAGCCCCTTCCCCATTGCAGGATCCCCCTAGGAGCGGAGTGTGAAGGCTCGCAGGGCAGCCGAGCAACTGGCCCTACGGGGCGGTATCCCGCGGGATAATAGCTAGCTCGGAAGCTCGCCTTGCCGGCCGCCAGGCCGCGCTGCTTGGCCTTCGCCCCCGCCCCCCTGCCGCGGGCCTATAATGGCCCTCGGAGCGCCGCCCACGCCCGCCGATCACTCCACGGCCAATTCGGAAAAGCTGCCTCGCCCGGGCGTCATCGGCCGCGGCGTGCGCTTCGCCGTCGGCGCGGCCCTCCTGCTGCTGATCGTCAACGTTCGGCGGTGTCGCACTCGAACCTGACCCCTAGCGGACGTCGTTGCCGACCGCCGAAGCTCGGCCGCAGCGACCAGCGGGAGCGTCGGGAATTTGGCGGCTGAGCCGCCTGCGCCAAGCCTCCGGCTTCGTCGTCCAGCGCCCCGGCTGGCAGTTGCCCGGCGGCGACTGGTGGGTGGTCGCCGTCGCCTGCTTCATTTATCTTCCCCGCATCTTCAAGAACGGCTTCCAGCGCCAATGGGGCGCCTGGCCGCAAGCCGTCGCCCTCGGGCTGGTCGCCGCCGCCGCCCTTTGGGACTGGGCAGCCTACCATGCTCTTTGGGCGTTCCCGCTGGCTCTCCTGGCCCTGGCGTTGATCCTCTTCTTCCTGGCGTACGCCGGCGTCGCCTTCCTCGCCGCCGGCGCCGCCGCCACCCCCGCTTAGCTTGAGGATGCCGAGAGATGAGCGCCCTCCCCAGGTGCTGGGGAAATTAAGCGGGCGCGACGCGCCGCCCGGCTACACCTGAGCCCTCGGCCTGACCCACCCAACCCCGACGAAGGCCCGGTGGGAAGCCAGCCTGCGAAAAAAGAGCCGCTCCCGCGCCTAATCCGCTGCGAGCCGCGCACTGCCGCGCAGTTCGGCCCGCGCCAGCCCCCTATTCCTCCGGCTGCCACCGCCCGCCCCGAGGGAAACCGAAGGTTACAGTCTCCGGCGACGCAACCGCCTTGCCCCCGCATCGGGCCGGATCAAAACGCCAGCGGCGAAGCGCGGCAACCGCGCTGTCGTCGAGCCCCATGCCGAGCGCCTCGACGACCGCAATGTCCGTTACGCGCCCCGACGCGGCGACGACGAACGTGAGCTTCGTACGACCCCCGACCATCGTGCGTCCCGCCCAGCGATTGTATTCCGGGTGGGGGTTGTACCGCACCCGCGGCTTCCGCGCCGACCTACACCCCCTCAACACACGGGAGCGCCCGGCAGGGAACGCCGCCCGATGCTCCAGATCGGTCAGGACGAAGGGACGCCAATATGGAGGCACGGCGCGCCCCAGGCCCGCAGCGGTGCGAATGAACAGCCGACCCCCAAGCCTCCCAACCGCCCCCGGCCCGGGCAAATTCTTCCCCAGCCGGACGCGCAACTCAATCCGCTGCAACCGGTAGCCGGCGAACTTCTCCTTCTTGCGCCGCCACCGCAGTCCCACCCGCCAACCGAACACGTCCAGTTCCGGGCCGCTTCCTCGCACGTCGGTGATCTCCATGTCCGCAAGCGTCCATGGGCCAGCCTTCAGCGGCTTCAGCGGCGACCCGTCCGCGGCAAAACGAAGCTGGCCGTCCGGGGGAAATCCCCGCAGAAACCACGCCTTGCCCACCCACGCCTTCTTGGCGGCGGCGACCAGCGCCGCCTCGGCAGCCTTGCGGCTCGGGGGCGGCCCAGCCCCCCACCAGCTCAGCGCGAATACAAGAACCACGGGCAACATCGCCCGCAATAGTACCCCAAGCAAGCGCCCCTGAAAACCCGCGAAACCGAGCCCGAGCCAAATCCTCAAGGGCGCCGCCTGACGCGCCGAGCGCCGTGTCCCAATGGCGGCCCGGCCCACAACGCGCCCGCCCGCGCCGGCGCCACGTCTCCCCCTCGCGCCAGGCGCGGAAAACCCCGCCGGCTCGCCCTCCCGACGCGACAAATCCGCCCCGCGAGGAAGGGCCTCGCTCCAACCAATAGATTCAGAAAAGGGAAGATGGCGGGGACGACGGGGCTCGAACCCGCGACCTCCGACGTGACAGGCCGGCGTTCTAACCAACTGAACTACGTCCCCGCACGGGACGCACGATTTTTTGAGTTTAGCATGCGCCGTCGCCCGCCCGCCGACCGGGCGGAGCGTGCGTGCAAATCCCGCGCGGTTGGAGGATGATGGCGGGGGCGCCGCCAGCGCGCGCGCTCAGGGAGGTTCGCCATGCCCGGCGCGGTACTCGTGGCGTATGCGGTGTTCGCGGTGGTTCTGCTCCTCGGCGCAGGGCTCCTCGTCGCCCGCGGAGAATGGTCCCGAGCCCGCGGCTGGGACCGATTGGTCCTGTTCGGCCCGCTCTTCTACGCGGCGCCGGTCGCGGCCTTCGGCAGCGAGCATTTCACCATCACCAAGCAAATCGCCGCCATGGTCCCCGGCTGGCTTCCCTGGCATTTCTTCTGGGCCTATTTTGTTGGCAGTTGCTTCATCCTCGCCGGCCTCAGCCTGGCCACCAAAATTCGTTCCGGGCTGGCGGCCAGCCTGTTGGCGCTGGTGTTTTTCCTTTTCGTCGTGCTGATGGACGCGCCCGGCTGGGCCCATGCGCTCCACAGTCGTTTCGCGCCGGCGCTGATGCTGCGCGAACTCGCCTTCTGCGCCGGGCCGCTGGCGCTGGCGGGCAGCCTCGGCGCGCTGGGCCGGGCAAAATTTGCGGCAGCTACCGCGGCGCGCTATTTCATCGCCGTCGGCGTGGTCTTCTACGCAGTCGAGCAGTTCCTGCACGGCCATCACGTTCCCGGTTTTCCCTTGGAGGCGATGACGCCGACGGGCATCTTCGGCCATGCGGTGTGGACCTATCTGACGGCAGCGGTCTACGCGGTCGCCGGCATTTTGCTCCTCATCGGCCAACGCACGCGGGCGGCGGCGACGGCGGTCGGCGCGGCGGCGGTGTTCGTGGTGCTGGTGGTTTACATACCCATGGCTTTCCTCCAGCACACCACCTTTCTCGGCTTCAACTATCTCGGCGACACGCTGATGTACGCCGGCACCGTCCTGCTGCTCGCCGGCGCCATGCCCGTTGCACGCGAAACGGAGCGGCCCGCAGCCGCCCCAGCAGCATAGGCCAGCAGCATAGGCCGGCAGGCAGCCGAGGACGGCAACTTCGCTGGGCAGCCGGGGACGGCTACCCTACTGGTGCGGTCGGAGCGGAGAAAGTGGGATGGGCGTCCTCGCCTGTCGGCGCTGGGCAGCCGGGGACGGCAGCTTCGCTGGGCAGCCGAGGACGGCTACCCTACTGGTGCGCTCGGCGCGGAAAAAGTGGGATGGGCGTCCTCGCCTGTCGGTTTTTTGGGCAGCCGGGACGGCAGCTTCGCTGGGCAGCCGAGGACGGCAGCTTCGCTGGGCAGCCGAGGACGGCTACCCTACTGGTGCGGTCGCAGCGAAGATCGTGGGATGGGCGTCCTCGCCTGTCGTCGCTGGGCAGCCGGGACGGCAGCTTCGCTGGGCAGCCGAGGACGGCTACCCTACTGGTGCGGTCGGAGCGAAGAAAGTGGGATGGGCGTCCTCGCCTGTCCGCGCTGGGCAGCCGAGGACGGCAGCTTCGCTGGGCAGCCGAGGACGGCTACCCTACTGGTGCGGTCGCAGCGAAGATCGTGGGATGGGCGTCCTCGCCTGTCGTCGCTGGGCAGCCGGGGACGGCAGCTTCGCTGGGCAGCCGAGGACGGCTACCCTACTGGTGCGGTCGGAGCGAAGAAAGTGGGATGGGCGTCCTCGCCTGTCGTCGCTGGGCAGCCGGGGACGGCAGCTTCGCTGGGCAGCCGGGGACGGCTACCCTACTGGTGCGGTCGGCGCGAAGAAAGTGGGATGGGCGTCCTCGCCTGTCGGCGCTGGGCAGCCGGGGACGGCAGCTTCGCTGGGCAGCCGGGGACGGCTACCCTACTGATGCGGTCGGAGCGGAGAAAGTGGGATGGGCGTCCTCGCCTGTCGGCGCTGGGCAGCCGAGGACGGCAGCTTCGCTGGGCAGCCGGGGACGGCAGCTTCGCTGGGCAGCCGAGGACGGCAGCTTCGCTGGGCAGCCGAGGACGGCTACCCTACTGGTGCGCTCGCAGCGAAGATCGTGGGATGGGCGTCCTCGCCTGTCGTCGCTGGGCAGCCGGGGACGGCAGCTTCGCTGGGCAGCCGAGGACGGCTACCCTACTGGTGCGGTCGGCGCGAAGAAAGTGGGATGGGCGTCCTCGCCTGTCGTCGCTGGGCAGCCGAGGACGGCAGCTTCGCTGGGCAGCCGAGGACGGCTACCCTACGGCCTCCCGCAGTAAATCCCGCGCGATCACCAGCCGCTGAATCTCGCTGGTGCCTTCGCCGATGGTGCAGAGCTTGTCGTCGCGGTAAAACTTCTCGGCGGGATATTCCTTGATGAAGCCATAACCGCCGTGGATCTGCACGCAGTCGTCGGCGGCGCGCACCGCCGCTTCGCTGGCGAACAGCTTGGCCATGGCCGCGGCGCGCGTGACCGGCTGCCCAGCGTCCTTCAGCGCCGCGGCGCGGCGCGTCAGCAGCCGCGCGGCTTCGAGAGCCGTGGCCATGTCCGCCAGCTTCCATTGCACCGCTTCGAACTCGGCGATGGCTTTGCCGAACTGCCGCCGCTCCAGCGCATAGCGCCGCGCGGCGTGCAGCGCGCCGGCGGCCAGCCCCACGGCCAGCGCCGCGATCCCGATGCGCCCGCCGTCCAGCACGCGCAGCGCATCCACGAAGCCTTCGCCCTCCGCCCCCAGCAGCGCCGTGGCGGGCAGATGGCAATCGGCGAAGATCATCTCCGCCGTGTCGCTGGCGCGCATGCCTAGCTTGTTTTCTTTTTTCCCGGCGCGGAAGCCCGCCGTTCCCTTTTCGACGACGAAGGCGGAGATACCATGTTTGGCCGCCTGCTTCCCGGTCACCGCCATGGCCACGCAAACATCCGCGTGATGCCCGTTGGTGGTGAAGGTCTTGGCGCCGTTCAGCACCCAGCCTTTCCCCTCGCGCACCGCGGTGGTGCGCGTGCCGCCGGCGTCGGAGCCGGCGCCGGGCTCGGTCAGCCCCCAGCAGCCGATCCATTCCCCCCGCGCCAGCTTGGGCAGATAGCGCCGCTTTTGCTCCTCCGTGCCGAACAAAAAGATATGGTTGCAGCACAGCGAATTGTGCGCCGCGACGATCAGCGCCACGCTGGGATCCACCCGCGCCAGCTCCTCGAGGGCGATGACGTATTCGGCATAACCCATGCCCGCCCCGCCCAGCTCCGGCGGAAACAGCATGCCCATCAGCCCCATCCGCCCCAGCTCGGCAATCACCTCGCCCGGCCAGGCCTGCGCTTCATCCCACTCCATCACATGCGGCGCGATTTCCTTTTCCGCGAAGGCGCGGACGGTGCGCTGCAAATCTTGTTGTTCCGCGGTCAGTTCCAGTTCCAAATGCTCCCCCAACGCCGGCCGTGCGCCGGCTTCAACCTGATTCCGTTATATCACCGGCAAGTGATTGAACCAGTGCGGGTTAGCTTACCGTACGGCCGGTTGTACTATCCTTATTCCGCTCCGTCCAGCCCTGCCAGCGCCCGCCAAAGCTCCCGGCCGGTCCGCTGGCTCTTTCCACCGCCCAGCGGCCGTTCCGGTCTCGCCCGCGGCTCCGACGGCCGGCGCCGCCGAGCGGCCGGCTCCGCCTCCGGGGCTCAAGCCGCCGCAACGGCCACAGATAGTAAAGACCGCCGAGGAGCGTCAAAAGTTGCAGCGGCGAAACCCATTCGGGTGGCGGATGGGGTAACTTGAGGGGGTGAGGCAAATAGTGCGGAAAAACCTGCGGTCGCGCACTCGCCGCTGCTGGAGTTGGCTCGCGGCGGCAACCCTTCTGCTCACGGCGCTCGCGGCCGCGGCGCAAACGCCCAGCGCGCAAACGGCCAAGGCGCAATCGGCCCAGCCGCCGGCGCAACAGGGGCCCACGCCGCCGACCATCGTCACCGGCGTCACCGCCGTGGATGTGCCCGTGCTCGCGCTCAACCGCCAAGGCCAGCCGGTCCCGGCGCTCACCCGCGGCGACTTCCGCTTGCTCGACGACGGCCACTTGCAGCGGCTCTCCGCCTTCGATTCCTCGCCGCGCCCGGTTTCCCTGGCCATCGTGGTGGACACGAGCCAGTGGGCGGCGTTGTTCCAGGCGCAGCGCGCGGCGCGCGTCTTCACGCAGATGCTGGTCGGCAACGGCGGACGCGCGGCGGTGTTCATTCCCGGCGACACCCCCAAGCAAGTTTCCAAATTCAAGGATGGCGCGAAGACGCTGGTGACCACGCTGCGCAAGCTGAAGCTGGGCCCCACCCGAAGCAGCCTGTCGGACGCCTTGGAACTGGCCCTGCTGCGCCTGCGCGCGCAGCCCGACAGCCGTACTCGCGCCGTCGTGGTCATCACCCAGTCCAGCCCGCGCGTCGGCCCGATGGGACGCCAGGTGGTGGCGAGCGCCATGGACAACGCCATCCCCATTTTCCGCGTCTACGCGCCCACGCCGCCCGGACCGGGGCCCGAGAATCCCATCAATCCGGAGACCAACGGCGCCGGCCCGGGTTCGCAGCGCCAGCAGCCATATGTGCCCCCAGTCGGCGCCAAGGGCAACCCTCCGCCCGCGCCCGGCGATGCCATGAACCTTGGCGCGCTGGTCTTCCCCATCGCCCAGGCGATCGGCGGCGTCTTCCAATCCGGCCGCTGGAACTACGTTCATGCCACCGGCGGCTTGGATCTGCACGCCGGCAATGAACGCCAGTTCGACCGGCGGCTCAGCGAAGTGGGCAACGCCCTGCGCAGCATCTACCACCTCTATTACCAGCCCAACGATCTGGGCTCGGTGCCGGCGGTGCACCGCATTCAGGTCGAGATGGCCCCGCTGGCGCCGGCCAACAAAGCCGTCTATCGCCGCAGCTACATCGGCTACCAGCCGCAATAATCGCGCCGCGCTTCGGCCCGCGCTGGCCCGCCTGCCCGCGCCGACGCAAAGCCCGCGCGAAGACGGTGGGATGGGCGTCCTCGCTTGTCCGCCCTGCCCGAGGACGGTGGGATGGGCGTCCTCGCCTGTCCGCCTCCGGCGACCCACTCGGCCATCTCGTTGCGGGCAGCCGAGGAGGGCAGCTTCGCTGGGCAGCCGGGGACGGCTACCCTACTGGTGCGGTCGGCGCGGAGAAAGTGGGATGGGCGTCCTCGCCTGTCCGCCTCCGGCGACCCACTCGGCCATCTCGTTGCGGGCAGCCGAGGAGGGCAGCTTCGCTGGGCAGCCGGGACGGCTACCCTACCGGTGCGCTCGCAGCGAAGATCGTGGGATGGGCGTCCTCGCCTGTCCGCCTCCGGCGACCCACTCGGCCATCTCGTTGCGGGCAGCCGAGGAGGGCAGCTTCGCTGGGCAGCCGGGACGGCGGCTTCGCTGGGCAGCCGAGGACGGCTACCCTACCGGTGCGCTCGCAGCGAAGATCGTGGGATGGGCGTCCTCGCCTGTCCGCCCCGCCTCGCCCTGGCAGCCAGGTCCACCGCCGCCGAATCCGGCTAGCATGAGGGGTGGCGCGCAGCTATCCCATCACCTATCAGACGCCCGCGGGCGACCATACCATCTCCGTCGCCGAGGACGAATTCCTGTGGCAGGCCGCGGGCCGCGCCGGCATCGACCTGCCCTCCCGCTGCCGCATCGGCTGGTGCCTGACCTGCGCGGCGCGGATTGTCGGCGCGGGCGAGGTGGATCAATCCGCGGCGCGCCGCTATTTCCCCGAAGACCGCGCCGCCGGCTTCGTCCTTCCCTGCACCGCCCGGCCCCGCTCGCCTCTGCGCCTGCAAACCCACCAGGAGGCGGCCATGCGCCGCCATCGCGAATCCCTCGGCCTGCCCGCGCCCATTTAGCGTCGCCACCGCTGGGGGCGCGGACGGCCTCGTCCGCCTCCCAGCACCGGCCGGTAACGCTGCGGCTCAAACCGTAACGCCAACGATGGCGGCACGGAAACGTTAAAGTGTCACTGGACATTTTCACGGCGCGAACCCGCCGCCGCATGCCCTCCCAGCGCCGCAGGGCAAATCGATACCCCATGTGCCGCCACCCAACGCCGCTCAAGTATCACTCGATGTTTCCTTCCGCCCCGCTACGTTTCGCTCGCCGCCGCGCCGCGCCGCTCGAATGGCCAAAACCGCATGCGCCACGCCCAAAGGAAGAACACCGGAATGCCGGCGACCAGGCTGATCACGCCCCAAAACATATTGGAATGCGTCACGCTGCCAAAGGTCGTGCTGCCCGATGCCGTGAAGACGTAGATCCATCCCGCCATCGCCAACAGCACCGGAATCGGATACAGCCACATGCGGAATGGCCGCTTGTTCGGCGGAAATCGTTTGTGCAGCAGAAACACGCCGATGCCCTGGGCGATGAACTGAATCAGAATGCGCGAGGTCAGCAATATGGCGATCTCCGCCGCCAGCGGCACGAAGCTGACGGCGATGGTCACCGCGCCCAGCACCAACAGCGACAGATCCGGAAACTGTCCCTTGGGATGGACGTGTTTGAAGGCGCGAAAAAAATAGCCGTCCTGCGCCGCCGCATAGGGGATGCGGGAGTAGCCCAGCATTAGCGCGAAAACCGAAGCGAAGCTGGTCCACAGAATCAGCCCGGTCAGCAGCTCGGCCGCATGCGCCCCCCACACGTGCTCCATGAAGGTGGACGCGACGTAGGCGCTGTGCCGCGCGGCGGTCACGCCCAGCACGCCGGTAATCGCCAGATGAATAGCGAAATACAGCGCCGTCACGCCCAGCACCGAAATGATGATCGAGCCGGGAATGGTCTTTTGCGGCTCCCGCACTTCCTCGCCCATGTAGCAGACCACGTAGTAGCCGAGGAAGTCGTAGATGACGAACGCCATCGCCGCGCCCAGCGCCATCATGCCGGCGCCGTTCCAATGGAACGGTTGGCCGGTGTGAAAGGCCTGATGGGCGGAAAAATGCGTCGCCCCGGCCAGGATGGTCATGCCCACCGTGATCATCATCCCCGCCCACAGCACCACGGTGATCTTGCCCACGCTCTGAATTTTCCGGTAGGCCAGCACCAGCGCCAGCAGCGCCACCGCGGCCGCCAGCAGCCCGTGCCACAGGAAGGCCATGTGGGGAAAGAAATAGCGCGAATAGTCCGCGAAGCCGATGCTGCCGGAGGCGATCTCCAGCGGTCCGCTCAGAATGAACTGCCAAATGAACAAGAACGCCATCAGCCGGCCCCAGCGCCGCGGCCCGAAGGTCTCGCGCAAATACAGGTAGGAACCGCCGGAGCCGGGCATGGCCGCGCCCAGCTCGCACCAGATCATCCCGTCGCAGATGGCCAGAAACGCCCCCGCCAGCCAGCCCAGCAGCGCCTGCGGCCCGGGCAGGGCGTTGAGGATGAGCGGCACGGTGAGGAACACGCCGATCCCCACCATGTTGGACATGTTGAAGGCGGAAGCCTGCAGCAGCGACAGGCTCTTGACCAAACCGCCCGACGAGGATGGGGTGGTGGAGGTGATGGGACCGCCGGCGGTATCGGGCATCGTGGCGCTATTGTAGGGGCAGCGGACCGCGCTTGGCTACCCGCGCGCGTCCGGACGCCCGCACCGCTCGCCGTTGCGGCCCCGCAACGCAGCGCCGGAGCCAAGCACCGGCGCACAGTTTCCCGCCGCGCCCGGATGTGGGGTATGCCTCCGGCTTGCGTGCGGTCGCGCTCCGCGCGGCCGGTCCGGAGCGTGGAATAGGCTTCAGCCTGTGTGCTGCGGGCTGTAGCCCGCAGCCGTCCCGCCCCACGGCGCCGCCAGCCGCCCGCACAGCTTGCCGTTCCCGCCCCGCAACGGCGCAACCCGAACGGCAGGGTAAAATCGGATTGCCATGAGCCAAGCCAAAGCGTTCAGCATCGGGGTGGATTTGGGCGGGACCAATCTGCGCATTGCCGCCGTCAGCCCGCAAGGCGAGTTGCTGGAAAAAATCGCCCTCGATACCGAAGTCAAGGAAGGGCGCGAACGCGTGATCGCCGACATGTGCGGGGCGATTCGCGACCTGCAAGGGCGAATGCAAGGCGCGCGCTTGGCCGGCATCGGCATCGGCGTTCCCGGCGTCATCAACCTGGCCACGGGCATGATCCGCCAGTCGCCCAATCTGCCCGGCTGGAACGAATTTCCCGTGCGCGATGACATTGAGCGCCTGCTCAAGGCGCCGGTCATTCTGGAAAACGACGCCAACGCCGCCGCGCTCGGCGAGCATTGGGTGGGCGCCGGCAAGGAGGTCTCCGGCCTCTGCATTCTGACCCTCGGCACCGGCATCGGCGGCGGCATCATCTTGGACGGCAAGATTTGGCATGGGCAAGACGGCATGGGTGGAGAGTTGGGCCACATGACCATTGACCCCAACGGCGCCCTCTGCGGCTGTGGCAACCTCGGCTGCATCGAAGCCTATGCCTCGGCCACGGCGATTCTGCGCATGGCTCATGCCGCTATCAACGTCGGCCGCTCCCCCGCCCTGCGCCGCGCGGCGGAAGAGGTCGGCGAGCTGACCGCGGAGATCATCTATATCACCGCCCAGCAGGGGGATCGCGTCGCGCGGGAGATCTTCGAGCTGGTCGGCAGGTCGCTGGGCGTGGCCATCGGCAACCTCATCAACACCTTCAACCTCCCCCTCTATGTGCTCGCCGGCGGCGTAGCGCGGGGTTGGGACGCTTTCGAAGCGCATTTGATGGACGAGGTCCAGAAGCGTTCCGTCGTCTATCGCGCCACCAAAACCCGCATCGAGCCCAGCAAGTTGGGAGCCGAAGCGGGCCTGCTGGGTGCGGCCTATCTGCCTTTTCAGGCGGCCGCCAGCGGCGCCGGCGCCGCCGCGCATTAGCATCTCCGCCGCTCGCTCCGGGGGCGCGCACGGCCTCGTCCGCATTCCGGTCCGGGCCACGCGCCCCCGGCCCGTTGGATTCATCAGAATTCAGCGCTGTCTGTCCGCTGGCGTCGGCCCGGCCCGCCCGTCCCTAGTCCCCCGTCCCCCGTCCCAAAAATCGGAACGGCCGTCTCGGCTGTCCCACCCCACCGCGCGCGGACGTGGGGTATGCCTCCGGCTTGCGTACGGTCGCGCTCCGCGCGGCCGGGTCGGAGCCGGGAAGTGCGCGGAATAGGCTCCAGCCCCTAGGCCGCCGGCTTTAGCCGCCCCGCCGCCCTGCCAGTCTTATTTCTTTTGTTGCAAACCAATGGCTTGGCACGCAATTTGCATCAAAAG
>OFHJ01000254.1_pt1 | contig 22221 bp, 16 predicted proteins | sample 1522001 | NCBI WGS metagenome assembly OFHJ01 (sample SAMEA2464838, study PRJEB22497) | soil metagenome | biome: Grassland; feature: Farmland; material: Clay | place: Australia | collected 2013-02-01 | depth 1.2 m | reverse complement strand
ATTCTGCTGCGTCGGACCATGATCTGGTCCCGAACGCGCCTCGCACCTTTCCGGATCCTGCTCTTGCCGGCCCCGCCGACCGCGGGATTCCCCGCTCAGCCGTGGCCGCCGCCCTTTTGCAGAATCTGCCTGCCTGCGGTCTGGTTGGCGTCCTTGGCGTAATCCAGCGCGGTGTGGCCGGTGTAATCGGCAATATCGCGTTTTGCCTTGGCTTTCAGGAGCGCCGTCACGACGTCGGCGGCGCCGGCGCGGGCCGCCAGCATCAGGGCCGTGGCGCCGGTCTTATTGGTATGGTTGACTGCGGCGCCAGCTTTCAACAGCACCTTGACGGTGTCGAGATGGCCGGCCGCCGCGGCCCGCGCGAGCGGCGTGTTGCCATAGGCATCCGTGACGTTGATGAAGGCGCCGTGATTGATCAGAAGCTGGACGATGTCGGCCTGGCCGTTTGAGGCCGCGAGCCCGATGACTGGCGTGTCGTTGGGATCGCGGTAATTGGCGTTGGTGCCGCCGAGCAGGGCGCGCTCCACCGCGTCGCGGTCGCCGTTCTTCACGGCGTTGATCAACGCCGTGTCGCCGTAGAGGTCGATGTTGATCATCGCCTGCGCCAATCCGGGCGCCATGACGAGGATAAGCACGATCGCTGCCATCCAGCCGAACGATCGCCGCGTCAGTTTTTTCATGGTTTTCTCCCCAACCTTCTACGATAGCGACGTTCGGCCGCCGACTGTCAAGTCGGATGCTGGAGCGGCCGCGCGCCGAGCTATTTTTCGATCAGGCTGCGGCCGATCAACTGGCGGTGGATCTGGTTGGTGCCCTCCCAGATCTGGGTGATCTTGGCGTCGCGCATGAGCTGTTCGACCCGCGCGTCCTTGCAATAGCCGTAGCCGCCGAAGAGTTGCACCGCCTCGGTGGTCATGCGCATGGCGAGATCGGAGGCGCGCATTTTCGCGATCGAGGCCTCAATGCCGATATCGGCGACGCCGCTGTCGGCGAGCCGCGCCACGTGCGATAGCCAGTTCCGGGTCAGCGCCAATTCGCTCGCGAGGTCGGCGAGAAGGAACTGGATGCCCTGGAATTCGACGATCCGCTGTCCGGACTGGCGCCGCTGATTGATGTAGCGGACCGCCTCCTCGAAGGCGGCCTCGGCGATGCCGAGCGCGTGTGCCGCGATCGAGGGCCGGGAGCGGTTGAGCGAGCGCAGCAGGATGTTCAATCCCTCGCCGGGCGCGCCGATCAGATTGGCGCGCGGCACCGGGCAATCCTGGAACGCGAGCGCGGCGGTGGACGAGGCGCGCAGCCCCATCTTGTCTTCCTTACGCAAGACCGACAGTCCTGGCGTGCCCTTCTCGATCACCAGCGCCGAGATCGCACCGCGCGGATTGTCGATCTCCGACCACTTGCCGAACACGAAATAGAGATCGGCGACGTCGCCGTTGGTGATGAAAAGCTTGTTACCGGTGACGCGAATGACGTTGCCGTCCGGCGTGAAGCGGGTCTGCATGCCGGTCGCGTCCGAGCCGGCGTTCTCCTCCGTGATGACCAGCGCCGCCAGGCCGCCGGCGGCGATCGGCGGCAACAGGCGCCGCTTTTGCGCCTCGGTGCCGAATTCTAGCAGTGGCTTCACGGCGTGAAAGACCGTCGCCCAGATGATCCCGGTCGCGGCGCAGGCGGCGCTGATCGCGCGCACGCATTCGAGATAGACGACATAGGAAAGCGGCGCTCCTCCATAGTCTTTGGGCAGAAAGATGCCGTTTAGCCCGAGGTTCTTGAGGTCGGCAACATTGTCCCAGGGAAACTCGCCGCTTCGATCATAGCCGGCTGCGCGCGGCAGAAAGCGCTCGCGTGCGAGATCGCGCACCGTCTGCACCACCATCGCCTCGGTTTCGGAAAGGCTGTTTGCCGCCTCGATGCGCTCGAATAGTGTCATGCCATCCTCGATCAAATGTCAGCCGATAGGGCTGCCGCGCCGGCGCTTGTCACTTACGCTCGACGGGTTCCGCGCTTTCCCCGCGCCAGCGCACCGGCGCTGGCTGGATGCGGCCGCTCCTCACCCATTCCATCAACTCGCGCTTCAATATTTTGCCGCTCGGCGTCAATGGAAAGGCGGTCAGGGCGATGAAAAATTCCGGCATGTTGTATTTCGAGAGGCCGGCGGCGTAGAGATGGGCGAGCACGGCCCCCGCTTCGAGATTTTCCTCGTGCGCCGCGATCACCGCGAGGCATACTTTCTCGCCAAGCCGTTCGTCCGCGATGGCGAAGGCGGCGGCCTTGGCGATGCCGGGGTGGCGAAGCGCTAAATCCTCTATCTCTGCCGGATAGATGTTATGCCCGCCGCGGATGATAAGGTCCTTCTTGCGCCCGTAGATGCGGAGGCAGCCGCGCTCGTCAAGGCTGCCGAGATCACCGCTCAGGAACCATCCGCTTCGATTGAAGCTGCTTTCCGTCGCCGATTGGTTGTTGAAATAGCCGAGCATCAGATTGCCGCCGCGGCTCGCGATTTCCCCGATCTCGCCCGGCGCGAGTTCGCAGTCGGGGTTCTCGGCGTCGACGACGCGGACCTCGAACCCGGCATTGGCGCGGCCGCAGGTTTCGACGATGGTGCGGACATCATCCGAGGGCAGCGTGTACTGGTGCGAGCCGTTCTCGGTCATGCCGTAGACGTTCTGCGGCGTGACGTTCAAGGCGAGAAAGCCCTCGGCGACCTCGGTCGGGATCGGTGCGCCAGCCATGTAGAACGTCTTGACGCGGCCGAGCGCGTCAAGCTTGCGCCGGCGCATCTCCGCCAGAAGATCCATCGCATGGGTCGGCACTCCCATGACATAGGTCGCGCCGCTCTCCGTGATCCAGTCGAAAGCGCTCTGCCCATTGGCGCGGTCGTCGACCACGAGCTCGCCGCCCGCGACCAGGATCTGCGCCATGGCGACGGTGCCGATGTGGTGGCTCATCGGGCTCAGGCTCAACAGCACGGTCGTCGCGTCAAGGCCCCAATCGGCGACCATGGGGCGGGCATTGGCGAGAAGCGTGTTGTCCGAATGCATTACGCCCTTGGGCTCGCCGGTCGTGCCCGACGTGAAGGCGAGATAGATCACCCGGTCGGGATTGTCGTTGGCGGTGGGAAGCGCGTCCGCCTTGGCGTCGTTGGTGGGAAAGACGGCTTCGTCGCGACGAAGGGCGGCCGCATCCGCGTCAATCCGATATATCCGGACAAGGGAGGGAATCTCGCACATCGCGGCGTAAAGATCGACGCTCGCGCCATCGGAGCCATGGCCGGTCCGGGTGATCAGCGCCTTGGCTTCGATCTCGCGCATCAACTCCACGATCTGGCCGGCGCGGTAATTGTGATGCAGCGACGCGTTGCAGACATAGCCTTGGCGATTGCAGGCGAGAAAGGCGACCACTGTCTCGACACGGTTGGGAAGCCAGACGCCGATGCGATCGCCGCTTCGCAAGCCGGCCGCGTCGAGATCGGTGGCCAGCGCATCGACCCAGGCCTTCAGCGCGCCATAGGTCAGGCGCCGCGTGCCGTCGCGTAGCGCGAAGGCGTCGGGCCGCGCCGCGGCATGGCGGCAGACCAGCGAATAGAGGGTATCGTCCCGCCAAGCGCCGCTGCCATAGAGCCGGCGGGCGGCGGCGGGATCGTGAAGGGTGAGTAGCTTCGACATGGGCTTAACGTCTCAAGCGACAACTGGCGCCGACTATAGCGAATTTTTCCGCGCCGCAAGTGGAGCATGCCGGCCTGCAGGCCGCCGCGCCATCTCGCCTGCCGGCGGCCGGCGATTGACAAGTTTGCCGGCATCGGAGTTACTGGCCCGACTGCGGCCGGGGGCGTCGCCTCTTGGCCATTTCCCTACCCCAAAGCTTCATCGTCAAGCGGCGCAGGCCATGATTCTGATTCCTTACGTATCGTCGGGTCGGGCGGCCGCGCGGCGCCGCGCCGGTGACGCCTCGCGGGGCGGACTATGAGCGGCAAGGATCGTCGGCTGATCGTGGTGCTCTGTCTCGCCGAGGTCCTCGGCATGTTCGGCACCTCGAGCTTCGCGGCGCTGCTGGTCCGTCTCGGCGCCGCGTGGCACCTCTCCAGCGCCGACGCCGGCTGGATCTCCGGAATCTACTATGGCGGCTATACGCTCGCCGTTCCAGTTCTGGTGGCGCTGACTGACCGTGTCGACGCGAAGAACGTCTATCTGTTCGCGACCGCGCTCGGGGCCGCCGCCGCGCTCGGCTTCGCGTTTGTCGCGTCGGGATTGTGGTCGGCGCTTTTGTTCCGGGCGCTTGCCGGCGCCGGGCTCGCCGGCACCTACATGCCGGGGCTGAAGGCCCTTGCCGACCGCATAGAAGGGAGCCGGCAATCGCGCGCCGTCGCCTTCTACACCTCGTGTTTCGGCATCGGCGTCAGCCTGTCCTTTTTCGTCACCGGCAAGGTGGCGAACCTTCTCGGTTGGCGGCCGGCTTTTGCCGTGGCCGCCATCGGCTCGGCGGTCGCCTTTGTCCTCGTTGCCGTCATGGTCGCGCCGCACCGGCCGGCGGCCCGCCCCGCGCGGCGAGAGAGCCTATTGAATTTCACGCCTGTTTTCCGCAACCGGACGGCGCTTGTTGTGATGATCGCCTATGCCGCCCACAGTTTTGAGCTGTTCGGCTTCCGCGCCTGGATCGCCGCCTTTTTCGCCTTTGCCGAGACCTTGACCTTGACAGCGGCCACACGGCCCGATCCCGCGACCGTCGCCGCCTTCGTGGTGCTGGTCAGCCTGCCGGCCTCGATCGGCGGCAACGAGATCGCGCTTCGCTTCGGCCGACGGCGCACCCTGGTGGCGGTGATGGCGGCCTCGGCCGTGGCCGCGTGGCTGGTCGGCTTCAGCGCGATCCTGCCGCTTGCCGCGGTCGTTCTCGCCTGTTTCTGCTATGGTGCGCTGGTGTCGGGCGATTCCGCGGCCTTGACCGCCTCCCTGGTCGCCGTCGCCGATCCCGATCACCGCGGTGCCACCATGGCGATGCATTCGACTTTGGGTTTTGCCGGCGCGTTCTTCGGCCCGATCGTCTTCGGCGTCGTGCTGGACAGATTTGGCGCCCATCACCTGATGGGTTGGGTCGCCGGTTTCGCGTGTCTCGGTTCGGTGGTTGCGATCGGGCCGCTGGTGCTCGCGCTGGTGCCGGGGACCGAGGCCTTATCCCACTTGTCGGCTGTACAACTGCCCAGGGTCCGGAGCGAGTGAAGTAACGGCAATACTCGGTCAAAGCGCGTCGAAGCGCCACGGTGACAATAAGAAGCCGCTTTCGGGGAAGGATTGACAAAGCCTGGTCTTGGGTCGAGAGTAGCCACTGCTCCAAGCAATCGTTCTATCTGCCATCGCGTCGTCAACGCGACGGGATATCGCTATATTCATCGGCCTTGTGGCGACCGGAGACGCTCTCGCGGGCTCGGCGCTGCCTTCTATTCGGAGACCAACGTCCGTCGATGCGGCTGGCAAGGGGCGGCGAGGCTTCTGGAGCGGTGGTGTTTTTTTGTTGTGGAGGGGGCCCGTGTCGGCGGTTCCTAGAGTGAAGGCGCGGAATAAACGGCGGAGCGTCGCGTCTCCGCGGCGTCGTCGCGAGGCCGTGGCGGCCGCAGTGGTTTCATCCGGGTTCGCGCCGGAATCGGAAACCGTACGTCTGGCCGCAAAAGTGCTGCGCGGCGCATCGGTTCCGGCGGCGAAATATTCCGAAGCCTTGTCGGCCCTGTCGCAGACCTTGGCGGAATTGCAGGTGGAGGACTTCCTCCGGCAAATCGCTGCGGTGCCGGTGCCGCGAGAACGCGACATCGAGGGCTCGACCGAGGAACGGCGCAAGAAGGTTACCAAGGCGCGATCGCACCGCCGACCACGGCGGTCGGTGGCGGCGGTCGCCGCCGAAGAGCGCGGTGGCGAGGAAATCGCCGCGCCGGAAGCGCCGCTCGAGCCGCCGCAAGCGCGGCTGATCCGCCGGGCCGACGTGGTACACGAGCGCGCGCCGGCCGCGCGAGAGCCGTTTTTGAACGGGCCGCGGCGGAGCGTGGTCAAATGGTTCGACGACAAGCACCGGCGTGGCGCCCTTCATGTGCCGGGGATCGGCAGTGAGGTGGCGATCAGCGGCGCGGCGCTTGACGCGTTCGGCGTGCATCGCCTGTTTCGCGGCCAAGAGGTGACGGTGGAGGTGGTTGCGGAGAACGGGGGCGTGAGCATCGTCTCGCTTGCGCTGCCGAGCGAGTCCGCCGGGCCGAGCCGGGCCTTTAGTGCGGCGGCATCCGGAGGCCGCCGCCTCTCGGTGGTGGTCGAGGACAAGCGCAAGGCCTTGCAGCGGGTCGGCGCCAAGCTCAAGGCCGAAAGCGTCTTCAGCAAGAATAGGGTTCCTGACGGCTCGAACGACTAGCGCAGGATGATTTTTGGTCGGCTCGACCCAAAATCATGCCCGTGCGCTGCTCCAATGAGTCGGAGTTTGTCCTTCGCGCCGGGCGTCGTCACCCGCATCCGCCCGCGCCGGCCGCGGGGTCGAGCGCCAGATGGCCTGTAAGCCGGGTTCTGTACCCTTGCGGGCGATGGCCATTCCTCTGGGACGCCTGTTGCCAGACGCCTCGCGCGACCTACCCGGACGGCTGGCCCGGAAACCGACCTGCCGGCTGATTGCCGGCGCGCCGCCCCTATTTGGTCTTGCTCCTGGCGGGGTTTGCCGTGCCATCGCCGTTACCGGCGATGCGGTGCGCTCTTACCGCACCCTTTCACCCTTACCGGTCGGCGCGGTTGCCCGCGCGGGCCGGCGGTTTGCTTTCTGTGGCACTTTCCCTGGGGTCACCCCCGCCGGGCGTTACCCGGCGCCATGATCCCGTGGAGCCCGGACTTTCCTCGCTTCGGACAAACCGAAGCGCGGCCATCCGGCCATCTGGCCTCCTCTAGGTAGGCCCTACGGGCGGGCCGGTCAAGCGGGGCGCGGCGTTACGACGGGGATGCCGCGGGGACGGCGAGATGAAAGATCAGGCTCGTGGTTTCCGCATCTGCGCGGCCGTCCACTTGGCGCGGGCGGAAATGGCGTTGAAAGGCGGCAACCACGGCCGCCGTGCCAGGATCGAAACAACCGCTGCCCTCGATGTCATAGCCGATCGCGGCCAGCGCGATCTGGAGGTCGATTACCGCGCCGCCGGCCATGCCGGGCTCGAGCGCCGGCGCCGTCGCGGTCGGCGCGAAGCCGGCCGCGGGCCAAAGGCCGAGCCCGGCGTGGGCAAGCTGCGCCCAGTCGAAACGCTCGCCCGGATCCTGCTTGCGCAGCGGTGCCACGTCCGAATGGCCGAGCACGCGCTGCGGCGGGATGGCATGGCGGACGACAATATCCTGGGCGAGGGCGATGAGGCGCGCCATTTGCGCTTCGGCAAACGGCGGCAGGCCACCGTCGTGGCCGGGGTTCGCGAGTTCGATGCCGATCGAGCGGCCGTTGATGTCGCTGGCGCCTTGCCACGAGGCCAGGCCGGCGTGCCAGGCGCGGCGTACCTCCGGCACCAGGGCATAAACCTCGCCCGCTTCGTCGATCAGGTAATGGGCGCTGACCTTGGCCGCAGGATCGGCGAGGCGGGCGAGCGCCGCCTCGGTGCTCGCCATCCCGGTATAATGCAATAGCAGGATATCGACCGCTTGCTCGGCGGATCGCGCATCGTGGCTCGGCGATGGGTAGGGGCGGGCAGTGCGTTCAAGCAACTTCGTCAATCTTGTCTTCTAGATTGTCGACGATGATCGGCGTCTCGAAATAATCCACTTCCGGCTCGGCGCCGTAGCGGTCGGCGATCGTGGCGCGCCATTCGCGGCTGAAAAGTTGTTCCGCCTGCTGGCGCGTTTCCCATAGATAGCAGCCGCCGGCGGTGCCGTCGGCGTTCCAGATGTAATATTTCCGCACCAAGCCCGGCAGCCCGCGGTAGCGTGGCGCCGTTTGCTTGAACAGCGCAATTGCCTTGTTGCGGGCCATGCCGGCCGGCAGCTTGAAACGCACGATGGCGACAATCATCCGGGCCTCCGTCTTTGCCGCCGGCATCGCCGCGACGGGCGCCCGCTCTCAAGGCTCTCGCCATCGGGCGCCGCGGCGCGCGGCATATGCCAATCATAAGCAGGTCAACCAGAGGTATATTATCGCGAGATCGGACGATCGCGCGCGACCGTCCAAGCTCCGCCGCGTGACGATCATCCTAACAGGTGGAGATCGCCGGCGCATCCCTGCCGAAGGTGCCGCTCAGCCGTCGCGGTCGGTACGCGCCCGGCGGGCGGCGCGTTCGAGCTGCCGGCGGGCTTCTTCGAGTAACCGCGTCACTTGCCCGCGCTCGGCATCGTCCAGGGCCGTTTTGAGCAGGCGCTCATAATGGGCGATGTTCAGGCGAATGATTTCAGGGCTTTCATCCATCTGACGCGCCCTCTAGCGGCTGTCCGCGTACCATACCGACGACACTAGCGCCAAGATATCGGATACGCAATCACTCTTAGATGCATTCAATATTAATGTAACATCGCCAATGCCGGCGCGACGCCGCCTGCCCACGCCATGGGAGCCGCAAGGCCTCGTTGACCCGGCTTTTGGCTTGCGCCACAGTGGCGCCGGGTGAGCGGAGGGGATGTCATGCGGTCCGAGAGCGCGGATAAAGGCTGGGAATTCTGGATCGACCGCGGCGGCACCTTCACCGACTTGGTCGCGCGGCGGCCTGATGGTGCTATATACACGCATAAGCTGTTGTCGGAGAATCCGGAGCGCTACAAGGACGCGGCGCTCCAGGGTATCCGCGATCTGCTAGGCGTCGAACCGGGCGCGCCGCTGCCGACGGCGCGCATCCGCGTGGTCAAGATGGGCACCACGGTCGCTACCAATGCGCTCCTCGAGCGCGGAGGCGAGCGCACGCTGCTGGTCACCACCAAGGGATTCCGCGACCAGCTCCGCATCGGCTATCAGACCCGGCCCAAGCTCTTCGCTCTCGACATCCAGCTTCCTGAGATGCTGTTCGAGCGCGTTCTCGAGGTCGACGAACGCGTCACCGCCAAGGGCGAGGTGCTGGCGGCGCCGGACCTCGAGGCCGCGCGCGAGGGTCTTGCCCGCGCCCATGCCGACGGCATTCGCGCCTGCGCCATAGTCTTTCTGCATGCCTATCGCTATCCCGCCGCCGAGGACGCGGTGGCGGCGGTGGCGCGCGAGGTCGGCTTCACCCAGGTTTCGACCAGCCATGAGGTGAGCCCGCTGATGAAATACGTGCCGCGCGGCGATACCACCGTGGTCGACGCCTATCTGTCGCCGATTCTACGCCGCTATGTCGACGACCTAGAGCGCGAGCTCAAGGGCACGCAGCTCCTCTTCATGCAATCCAACGGCGGCCTCAAGGACGCCCATCTCTTCCGCGGCAAGGACGCCATTCTCTCCGGCCCGGCCGGCGGCGTCGTCGGCATGGTGCGGACCTCGAACATCGCCGGTTTCGAGCGCATCATCGGCTTCGACATGGGCGGCACCTCGACCGATGTCAGCCATTTCGACGGCGCCTACGAGCGCACCTTCGACAGCGAGGTTGCCGGCGTGCGCATCCGCGCCCCGATGATGCGCATCCATACGGTCGCGGCGGGCGGCGGTTCGGTTCTCGTCTTCGACGGCGCGCGCTATCGCGTCGGACCGCAATCGGCCGGTGCCGATCCGGGCCCGGCCTGCTACCGGCGCGGCGGCCCGCTCACGGTCACCGACTGCAACGTCATGTTGGGCAAGCTCGATCCGCGCTTTTTTCCCAAGGTCTTCGGCCCGGCTGGCGATCAGCCGCTAGATGCCGAAGTGGTGCGTAGGAAGTTTGCCGAACTCGCGGCCGAGATCTCGGCTAAGACCGGTGACAAGCGGTCGCCGGAACAGGTGGCGGACGGCTTTCTCAGCATCGCCGTGGACAACATGGCGAACGCGATCAAGAAAATCTCGGTCGCGCGCGGCTACGACGTCAGCAAGTACGTCTTGACTTGCTTTGGTGGCGCCGGCGGCCAGCACGCTTGTCTGGTCGCCGACGCGCTCGGCATCACCAGCGTCCTTCTGCACCCCTTTGCCGGCGTGCTTTCGGCCTATGGCATGGGGCTCGCCGATCAGCGCACGATGCGTGAGAAGACCGTCGAGGTGCCGCTCGAAGCCCCGGCGCTCGCGCGGATCGAGGCCGAACTCGCGGTGCTCGCCGGCGAGAGCAGCGACGATCTCCGCGCCCAAGGGGTCGGGCCCGAACAGATCGCCGTCGAGCGCCGGCTTCACCTCCGCTACGCCGGCTCGGACGTGCCGCTGATCGTGCCCTTCGGCGATCTCGCCGCCATCACCGCCGCCTTCGAGGCGGCGCATCGCCAGCGCTACGGCTTCATCTCGCCCGAAAAGGGCCTGATCGTAGAGGCCGTGGCAGCCGAGGCGATCGGCGCCGCGACCGCCGTCGACGAACCGGAAGCGGCGCCCGGCGCCCCGGGCCGGGCGGTGCCCAAGATGGCGCGCGGGCAAACCTTCATGGCGGGCACCTGGCGCGAGACGCCAGTGATCGAGCGCGAGGCGATGCAGCCGGGCGACCGCATCGCCGGCCCGGCGGTGATCGTCGAGCACACCAGCACCACCGTGGTCGAGCCCGGCTGGCAGGCGGAGCTGACGTCGCGGCGCCATCTTCTCCTCGCCCGTACCGAGCCGCTGGCGCGGGCGAATTCGGTCGGCACCAAGGTCGATCCGGTCCGGCTCGAGATTTTCAACAATCTCTTCATGTCGATCGCCGAGCAGATGGGGTCGGTGCTCGCCAATACCGCCTATTCGGTGAACATCAAGGAGCGGCTCGATTTCTCCTGCGCGATCTTTGACCTCGCGGGCGAACTGGTCGCCAACGCGCCGCACGTGCCAGTGCATCTCGGCTCCATGAGCGAGAGCATCAAGACCATCATCCGCCAGCGCGGCGCCGAGACGCGAGCGGGCGACGTCTATGTGCTGAACGCGCCCTATGACGGCGGCACGCATCTTCCCGACGTCACGGTGGTAACGCCGGTGTTCGACGGCGCCGGCACGGAACTGCTGTTCTATGTCGCGGCGCGCGGCCATCACGCCGATATCGGCGGCACCACGCCGGGCTCGATGCCGCCCGACAGCCAAAGCGTCGCCGAGGAAGGCATCCTGTTCGACAATTTCCAGCTCGTCGATCGCGGCCGATTCCTCGAGCGCGAGGTCCGCGAGCTGCTCGCGAGCGGTCCCTATCCCGCCCGCAATCCGACGCAAAACATCGCCGATCTTCAGGCCCAGATCGCCGCCTGCGAGAAAGGCGCGCAGGAGCTTCGCCGCATGGTCGACCAGTTCGGCCTCGAGGTGGTGCGGGCTTATATGAACCACGTCCAGGACAACGCCGAGGAGCAGGTGCGCCAAGTCATCGCCCGGCTCAAGGACGGCAGCTTCGTCTATCCCATGGACGATGGGCGCGAGATCGCGGTCAAGATCGCGATCGACCGCGCGGCGCGCACTGCCACCGTGGATTTCACCGGCACCAGCCCGCAGCATCCGGGCAATTTCAATGCACCGAAGGCAGTCGCGGTGGCGGCGGTGCTTTATGTCTTCCGTTGCCTCGTCGATACCGACATTCCATTGAACGGCGGCTGCCTCAAGCCCTTGAACATCATCGTGCCCGAGGGTTCGATGCTGAACCCGCGCTATCCTGCGGCGGTGGTCGCCGGCAATGTCGAGACCAGCCAGTGCATCACCGATACGCTGTTCGGCGCGCTTGGGGTGCTGGCCGCCTCGCAGGGGACGATGAACAACCTGACCTTCGGCAACAAGGACTATCAGTATTACGAGACGATCTGCGGCGGCGCCGGCGCGGGGCCGGGCTTCAACGGCGCCGATGCTGTCCATACCCATATGACCAATACCCGGCTCACCGATCCCGAAGTACTGGAATGGCGCTTCCCGGTCCTGCTCGAGAGTTTCGAGATCCGCCATGGCTCAGGCGGCGCCGGGCGCTGGCGGGGCGGCGACGGCGTCAGGCGGCGGATTCGCTTTTTCGAGCCGATGACGGTGGCGCTGCTCTCCAGCCACCGCAAGGTGCCGCCCTTCGGCGCCGCCGGCGGCGAGCCGGGTGAGGTCGGCCGGCAGTGGGTCGAGCGCGCGGGCGATGGCCGCGAGGCCTTGGCGGGTTGCGATCAGGCTGAACTTAACGCCGGCGATGTGTTCGTGATCGAGACCCCGTCCGGCGGCGGCTACGGCAAGGCCGAGGTCCGCAAGGCGGCGGCGGAATAAGCCGGCGCGACCTAAGCCGTGCCGAAAAATCGCGCCAAGCCGCGTGCGACCGCGGTCGCCGCCTGTTCCGCCGTCTCGGGTTGGGCCAGCGCGGCCGGCAGCGTTTTGGCGAGCGCCACCGGGTCTTGGCCGGCCGCCGGCAGCAGCCCGGCGAGGCCGTGCAGCGCAGCCTGCATGTCGTTCAAGGGCCGCCGCGTCAGCGCGTCTTGGATGATCGGCTCGGTCGGCGCATAGGGCAGCGCCGAAATCGTTTCGGGGCCAAGATTCGTCGGCTGATCCAAGGCCAGGGCGCGATCGAGATCGGGGGCGACGTCGTCCCGGTTGGTCGGCTTCGCGCCGAGATCGAAGCAAAGACGCAAGGTCTTGATGATCGAGGTGTGATCGAACGGATAGGGCGGACCCTGGTGCGGCAGGCCATCCGGGGCCGCGCGCAGCACACTCCCGGCCTCGACATAGGGCGAGGCGATCACCGCCGGCACGCGGACGCCATAACGGTCGATGGCGAAGCCGCTCGGGTCGCGACAGTCGTCGGGCGAGACGGCGCGCGGCGGCGGCGCGTGATCGTAGCAGCCGCCGTGCTCGTCGTAGGTGACGATGAGGAGCGTTTGCCGCCACGCGGCCTCGTTCTTGCGCAGCGCGTTATAGACCCGGGCGATCAGTTGATCGCCGAGCGCGACATTGTGCGGCGGGTGCTGATCGTTCGGTAGCAGGACGCCGAGTTCGTCGAGATAATGCGGCTCGATGAAGGAATAGGCGGGAAGCGCGCCGGATTCGGCGGTGCGGAGAAACTCGTCGAAGCGGTGGAAATGATCGGGATGGCTTTGCAGGCGGAGAAGCGTCAGGGCCTGCGGCACGTCGTGGAAGAAGATCGCCCAATCGAGCCCCTTCGCCTACAGCCGGTCGAAGATGGTCGGCATTTCATAGGGGAAGTGCGCCGGAGAATTGTTGACGTAGCCCCGCGCCGTGCCGGTGTGGACGAAGAAGCGGTTGGGCCAGGTCTGGTTCGGCGCCGAGGCGTGCCATTGGTCGGAGACCGCGAAGGCCCGCGCGAGGCTTGAGAGCGCCGGAACCTGTTGCGGCAGGTAATGGTGCATGGCCGTCCGCGCGAGATAGGGCGAGGCGGCGTAATCGCCGGGCGTCGGCGGCTTGTATTGGCGGAGATAATTGTCGACGAAGCCGGTCATCGGCGGTGGCGTCGCCGCCGTCGGCTGGCCGCCGAGGCCGAACAGCTGCCGGTTGATGTCGTCGAAGCGCTCGCCCGGATCGGGGCTCGGGACGATCATGGCGTCCCGGCGCGAGCGCGGGGTCGTTCCACGCAGGCACTGGCGCGAGAAGCCGCCCGCGGTGGCCGGGTCGTGACAGGGATTGCTCTCGGTGCCGCTCAGGCCGTTGAAATCGGCGCGGTTCGGGTAGAACCGGCCGAGGACATTGTCGAAAGAGCGGTTCTCCAGCATGAGAACCACCACATGCTTGATCTTGCTGCCGAGACCCGCCATGCCCGCTCCCCCGCCGCTGCCGCCGAATGACGTGGTTGAGGACGCTGTGCGCCAAGGTTAGCAAAAGGGCCGGCCTACCGGAAGCCGGCGGCCGTTCGGCGCCGCTACGGTTAGCGCCGCGCGCCTGCGGGGCGGGGCGCGCAAAATCCGCTTTGCGCACCCGGGACGCGCCGCTAGAGTGCCGTCATGACAAGTGTCCTTATCACCGGCGCGAACCGCGGACTCGGACTTGAGTTCGCGCGACAATACCTCGCCAAGGGTTGGCGCATCTTCGCCGCCTGCCGCGAGCCCGCCGCCGCAAAAGAGTTGCAGGCGCTGGCCGCGCAGTCGGATGGCAAGCTCACGGTGCACGCGCTCGAGGTCACCGACGACCAGGCGATCGCGGCGCTCGCCGGCGATCTCGCCAAGCAGCCGATCGACGTTCTAATCAATAACGCGGGCGTCAACCGCGCCGAGGCGAACGAGCTCGGCCTCGGCAACGCCCAGGCCTGGCTCGACGTCTTCGCCGCCAATGTGGTGGCGCCGGTTCATGTCGCGACCGCCTTCCTGCCGCATGTGGCGAAAGGCGACCGCCGCGTCATCGCGACGATTTCCTCTCGCCTCGGCTCGATCGCCGAGAACCAGGGCGGTTCCTATGCCTACCGGGCGTCGAAGGCGGCGGTCAATGCCGCCATGCGCTCGCTCAGCCAGGATGCCCGGGCCAAGGGAACCACCGTCGTCGTCCTGCATCCCGGCTGGGTGCGAACCGATATGGGCGGCGCCGCGGCGCCGCTCACGCCGAGCGAGAGCATCACCCAGCTCGTCGCGTTGATCGACCGCATCGGTCCGCGCGACAACGGCAGTTTCCTCAACTTCGACGGCAAGCCGATCCCCTGGTAGAAAAGCCCAAATTATTCCTGTTAAATATGTTGCCCAAGGCGGGCAAATAAGCTAAGCCACATCGGCGCTTCCGTCGCGGGTCACGCGGGGAAACGTAGATCGGGACCGGCGGCAAGGCGCAGGACGCGTATTTCCACTTGCCAGGGTCCGCCTGGGTTGAAGTGGTTTGCGTAGCGGCTCCGCCAAAATGTCCTTGAGAGGCAAAACGTCGGTATTCGGGCCCGGCTTCGGTCGGCACCACCGGCGCGGCCGCGATTTATTTCCGGATCTTCGGGGCCGGCCCGCCCGCGCCGGCTTGCGGTAGTTAAATGACAAAGTCGCGGAACGTCGATACCTCGCCACCGGTCTCCGATGAGATCCGGACCTCCACCTGTTACATGTGCGCCTGCCGCTGCGGCATCAAAGTCCATCTTCGCGATGGCCATATCCGTTATATCGAGGGCAATCGCGACCATCCGGTGAACAAGGGCGTACTTTGCGCCAAGGGCTCGGCCGGGATCATGCAGCAGCATTCGCCGGCCAAGCTGCGGGCGCCGCTGTTGCGGGTCGGCGAGCGCGGCAAGGGAGAATTCCGCGAGATTTCCTGGGACGAGGCACTGGCGCTTGCGGCCAAATGGCTGGGCGATATCCGCGCTTCCGACCCCCGCAAGCTCGCGCTTTTCACCGGCCGCGATCAGAGCCAGGCCCTGACCGGCTGGTGGGCGAGCCAGTTCGGCACGCCGAACTATGCCGCCCATGGCGGCTTCTGCTCGGTCAACATGGCGGCCGCCGGCATGTATACGATCGGCGGCGCTTTCTGGGAATTCGGCGAGCCCGATTGGGAACACACCCGCTATTTCCTGTTGTTCGGCTGCGCCGAGGATCACGACAGCAATCCGATCAAGGGCGGTCTGGCGCGGATCAAGGCCCGCGGCGCCAAGTTCGTCTCGGTCAACCCGGTGAAGACCGGCTATTCCGCGATCGCCGACGAGTGGGTAGGTCTGCGCCCCGGCACCGACGGCATTTTCGTCCTCGCCCTGATTCACGAACTTCTGCAAGCGGGCAAGGTCGATCTCGACTATCTCGTGCGCTACACCAACGCGCCCTGGCTCGTGATCCGCAATCCGGGCCAGGCCGACGACGGCCTCTTCGCCCGCGACGGCGAGGGCCGGCCGCTTTGCTGGGATCGCGGCCAGGATGCGCTCGCCAATGCCGAGGCGGCCGACGTCTCGCCCGCGCTCAGGGGCGAGTACCGCTTGCCCGACGGGCGCGTGGCCGTGCCAGCGTTTCAGATTATGGCCGAACGCTATCTCGATCCGCGTTACAGCCCCGAGGTGGCGGCGCAAGCCACCGGCCTTGGCGCCGACGTCATCCGCCGCATCGCCGCCGAGCTCGCCCACGCCGCCTTCGCCGAGGAGGTTGTGCTCGAGGTGCCATGGACCGATTGGGCCGGTCGCCGCCAGGAGCGCATGATCGGCCGTCCGGTGGCGTTGCACGCGATGCGCGGAATTTCTGCCCATTCCAACGGCTTCCATACCTGCCGCGCGATTCACGTCCTGCAGGTCCTGCTAGGCAGCATCGATACCCCTGGCGGCTTTCGCTATCGCCCGCCCTATCCGAAATCGGCGCCGCCGCCCGGCCGGCCGACCGGCCATGCCGATCAGGTCGGCCCGAACCAGCCGATGAAAGGCGCGCCCTTGGGCTATCCGCAGGGGCCGGAGGATCTTCTCGTCGAGGCGGATGGCAGCCCCCGGCGCCTCGACAAGGCGTTCTCCTGGGCGGCACCGCTCGCCGTCCATGGCATGATGCACATGGTTATCACCAACGCCTGGAAGGGCGACCCTTACCCGATCGACACGCTGTTCATGTTCATGGCCAATATGGGCTGGAACTCGGCGATGAACACCGGCGGCGTGCAGCGCATGCTGACCGACAAGGACCCGGCGACCGGCGAGTACCGCATCCCGCACTTCATCTATTCCGACGCCTATTATTCGGAGACGGTGGCCTTTGCCGATCTCGTCCTGCCGGACACCACTTATCTCGAGCGCTGGGATTGCATTTCGCTGCTCGATCGGCCGATCTGCAGCGCCGACGCGTCGGCCGACGCCATCCGCCAGCCGGTGGTGACGCCGGATCGCGACGTGCGCCCGTTTCAGACGGTGTTGCTCGATCTCGGCGTGCGGCTCGGCCTGCCCGGCATGGTCGATGCCGATGGGGCGGCGAAATATCCCGGCGGCTATCCGGATTACATCGTCAATCACGAACGCCAGCCCGGCGTCGGGCCCTTGGCCGGCTGGCGCGGCGCCAACGGCGAGGCGGAGGGCCGCGGCGCGCCGAACCCGAAGCAGCTCGAGACCTACATCGCCCACGGCTGTTTCTGGGAGCACGAGCTGTCGCCGGAGCAGCGCTATTTCAAGCACGCGAACAAGTCCTATCTCGACTTCGCGGTGGCGATGGGCTTCATCGCTAAGCCGGAGCCGGTCGTGCTTCAGATCTATTCGGAGCCGATGCAGAAGTTCCGGCTCGCCGCACAAGGCTTCGGGCCGGTGCAGCCGCCGGAAATCCATCGCCGGCGGGTCGAGAACTATTTCGATCCGCTGCCAATCTGGTATCCGCCTTTCGAGGAAGCGGCGGTCGACGGCGCAGCCTTCCCGCTCCACGGTATCACCCAGCGCCCAGCCGCCATGTATCATTCCTGGGGCTCGCAGAACGCTTGGCTGCGCCAGATACACGGCCACAACCGCCTGTTCGTCAACCGCAAGACCGGCGAGGCCTTGGGGCTTCAGGACGACGACTGGGTCTATGTCACCAGCCACCACGGCCGCTTGCGTTGCCAGATCCGCCTCATGGCGGGGGTCAATCCGCAAACGGTGTGGACCTGGAACGCGATCGGCAAGCGCGCCGGGGCATGGAACCTCGCGCCCGAGGCGCCCGAGGCGAAGAAGGGCTTCCTGCTCAATCACGTGATTTCCGAGCTCCTGCCGGAGCAGGCGGGCGGTTACCGCTATTCCAATTCCGATCCGGTGACCGGGCAGGCGGCTTGGTACGATCTTAAAGTCAGGCTCGAAAAGGCGCCGGCGGCGGAAGCCGGGACCAGCGGGCCGGAATTCGCGCCCGTCGGCTTGCCGCCCGGAATGCCGGAACGGCCCAAGGTGCTGCGCTATGGCGCCAATTTCCGTAGGCGCTGAGGAGGTAGAACGGTGACAAGCCTTCCGCAAGGCCCGTCCGCGAAAAAGCTCGGCCTGGTCATCGACCTCGACACCTGCGTCGGGTGCCATGCCTGCGCGGTCAACTGCAAGGAATGGAACACCGGCGGCCATTCGGCGCCGCTCACCGACTTCAACCCTTACGGCGCGGAAACGGAGGGCGTGTGGTTCAACCGCATCCATTCCTTCGAGGCCGGCGAGGGCGAGAACTGCCGCACGGTGAATTTCCCGAAATCCTGTCTCCATTGCGAGACTCCGGCCTGCGTTACCGTCTGTCCAACCGGCGCTTCGTATAAGCGCGAGGAAGACGGCATCGTTCTGGTCGACGCCGATCTCTGCATCGGCTGCAAGCTGTGCTCCTGGGCGTGCCCCTATGGCGCGCGCGAATTCGACAAGAGCGACGGCGTGATGAAGAAATGCACGCTCTGCATCGACCGCATCTACAACGAAAACCTGCCGGAGCCGGAGCGGGTGCCAGCCTGCGTCGCGACCTGTCCGGCCTCGGCGCGCCATTTTGGCGATCTCGGCGACCCCGCTTCCGCGGTGTCGCGGCTGGTCGCCGAGCGCGGCGGCTTCGATCTGTTGCCGGAACTCGACTATAAGCCGGTCAACAAATATCTCCCGCCCCGGCCGCGGCGGGACCAGCCGGGCGCGACCGGCGCGCCGGCCGCGCTCGCCGCGCTTTCGCCGGCGCAAGATTCGCCGTCCGGCTTTCTCGGCTGGGTTGATCGTCTCCTCTCTCGCTGAACCCGTATCGCCGCCATGTTTCCTGCAACTTCGGTCATCTTCTTCACCACCGCGTCCGGCGCCGGTTATGGCCTGATCGCGGCGCTCGGCGTGTTCGCCGCGCTCGGTCTGGTCGCGCCCGGCCTCGGCCTCGGGCTGTTCGGCTTCGTCCTCGCTTTCGGGCTGATCACCGCCGGACTCTTGTCCTCGACCTTCCACCTCGGCCATCCCGAACGCGCCTGGCGCGCCGTCAGCCAATGGCGCTCGTCGTGGCTGTCGCGCGAAGGGGTGATGGCGCTGGTGACTTACGTGCCGGCGGGGCTCTTCGCGCTGGTCTTCACCTTCGGGCCATGGCTCCCCGAGGGGCAGGGCGCGCTGCGGCCGCTCGGGCTGCTCAGCGCGCTCGCGGCCGCGCTGACGGTGTTCTCCACCGGCATGATCTACCGCGTGCTGAAGCCGATCCATCAATGGGCGAACGGCTGGGTGGTGCCGAACTATCTCGCGCTCGCCGCGATGACCGGTCTCGTGCTGCTCGATCTCGCGCTCGCCGTTTTCGCCCGCCCGTCGCAGGTCGTCGCCGCGACGACCCTGATCGCGATCGCCCTCGCGGCGGCGTTGAAGGCGGGGTATTGGCGCTTCATCCGGACGAGCAGGGCCGCGAGCACGGCGGAAACCGCGACGGGTCTCGGCCGCTTCGGCCGCGTCCGGCTTCTCGAGGCGCCGCACACCGAAGAGAATTACCTGTTGAAGGAAATGGGCTTTAAGATCGCGCGCCGGCATGCCGAGAAGCTGCGGCGAATCGCCGCCCTGGCGGGGTTCATTCTGCCTTTCGCCTTCATCCTCACGACGCTGGTCCGGCCCGCTTTCGGGCTCCTGCCAGCGGTTTTGGCGGTGCTTTCGGCCGGCCTTGGCGTCGCTGTCGAGCGTTGGCTGTTTTTCGCCGAGGCCAAGCACACCGTTACGCTTTATTACGGCGCAACGTCGGTTTGACCGCGCCTGCCGCTCAACGGCGCCGCGGCGGCGGTTGAGTGCGCTCGGCGCGACCAATCCCCAGCTCCAAGCCTTTCATTCGCGAGCGAAGAATATTTGAACACTACCGAAGGTGGGGGTATCAATAACCTGCGGGAGTGAGTTTTGTAGGGAGGGGGCGTGGCCGAAAGGCGCGAACGGAAGATTTTCCTCTCGACGCTGCCGGCTTCGGCGGAGCAACTCCACGTCGCGTTGCTGGCTCTGGCGATAGCCGCGGCGCTCTCCGTGCTCACCGTCCCGTTCGCGTGGCCTCTCGTTGCCCTGATCCCCGCCCTCTTGCCGCCCGCCATCCTGCCCGCCTCTACGGCCTTGCGGCTGGCCTCCGCCCTGCTCACCGCCGGCTTCGCCGGCGTCTTCTTCGTGTTCGCTCTCGGGGTACCGGTGGTCGGCGTGGTGACGTCGTCGTTGCTGATCCCGTTCCACGGCCTGCACCTCTCCTCGTTCACGCTGGCCAACTACCGCGGGCTGCTCGGGGTACAGGGTCTCGGCGGCCCGGTCCGGTTCTCGGCGGAGATGGGCGTCAGCTGCGGTCTGTCCACGCTGGTGCTGGGGGCGATCCTGGCCCGCATGCTGGCCGGCGCCAAGCAGGGGATCGCCACCCGGCTCCTCGACATCACCTTGCTCGCCGCCGTCGCCCTGCCCGGCGTGGTGTTCGCCGCCGGCTACATCTTCGCCTACGACCTGCCGCTGGTCACCAACCTGGGCGTCGCCCTCTACGGCACCGTGCCGCTGCTGGGCATGGCCTACGTCGCCAACGCCGTGCCGCAGTCGGCGCGCATCCTGCTCGGGCCGTTCGCCCAGGTGCAGGAGTCGCTGCTCACCGCCGCCCGGGTGCACGGCGCCGGCGTCGGCCGGGCCTGGCGCCAAGGCGTGCTGCCCCTGCTGGCCCGGCCCCTGGTGTGGGCCGGGCTGTTGGCCTTCGCCTCGCTCTTCCTGGAGCTGCCCATCTCGGAGCTGATGGCACCCCCGGGGGTCGTCCCCGTGTCCGTCGCCATCCTCCGGGTGCTGGGCAAGGCCAACATCGGCCTGGGAACCGCCCTGTCGGTGGTGGCCACCAGCTTCACCCTGGCCGTGGTGGCCGTGGTGCTGGGGCTGTTCCGGCTGCTCGCCCCGCCGGGGTGGCGCCGCTGGCAGATCGCCGACGACCGGGCAGCACCCACCGCCGGCGCGGCTCGCCGATCAGGGCCGGCACGGCGGCGCGGTCCGGGCGACGAGGCCCAGCCCACCCCAGCGGCATCGGCCGAGGCGGCGGCGTGAGACGACCTCTGCCGGCCCGGTCGGCGGCGACCGGCTGGCCCCACGTGAACGGAGGATGACCACCATGCGAGGACGCCGACCGAACCACGACTCGCAGGCCGCCGGCGACGGTGCCGCCCGGGTCGCCGCCGGCGACGGTGCTGCCCGGGTCGCCGCCGGCGACGGTGCTGCCCGGGTCGCCGCCGGCGACGGTGCCCCCGGGGCGCCGCCCCGGCTGGAGGTGGCGACGCTCACCAAGCGCTTCGGGCAGAAGACCGCTGTCGACCGGATCGACCTGGTGGTGGAGCCCGGCACATTCCTGGTGCTGCTGGGCCCGTCGGGCAGCGGCAAGTCGACGTTGCTGCGGTGCCTGGCCGGCATCGAGCGCGCCACCAGCGGCACCATCAACTTCGGCACACTGCAGGTCGACGGGCCCGGCGGGCACCTGCCGCCCGAGCGGCGCGACCTGGCCATGGTCTTCCAGGACTACGCCCTGTGGCCGCACCTGACAGCGGAGCAGAACGTCGCCTTCGCCTTGAAGCGCCGTCGCCTGAGCGTCGAAGAACGTCGGGTCCGGTCGCGGGCCATGCTCGACCAGGTCGGCCTGGCAGGGCTCCACGGCCGCTATCCCGGCCAGCTGTCGGGAGGCGAGCAGCAGCGCGTCGCACTGGCGCGTGCCCTGGTGGGCCGGCCCGGCCTGCTGCTCTTCGACGAGCCGTTGTCGAACCTCGACGCCGACCGGCGCGAGCGGCTGCGGGTCGACATCGGAGCCATGGCCCGCCAGCAGGGAGCCACCGCCGTCTACATCACCCACGACCAGGCCGAGGCGTTCGCCCTGGCCGACGTCGTCGGCGTGCTGCGGGCCGGCCAATTGGTGCAGCTCGGTCGGCCCGAGGACATCTACCGGCATCCGGCCGACGCCTTCGTGGCCCGTTTCACCGGTCTGGCGGGGGAGCTGGCCGGCCGGGTGACGTCGGTCGGGGTGGGCTCCCACGCGCCGGACCAGGTGGCGGTGGACGTCGGTGGCGCCGTGGTGCGCGGACGGTCGCTGGGAGGCCGTCGGTTCCACCCCGGGGACCGGGTCCGGGTGCTGGTGCGGCCGTCGGCGCTGCGCTTCGCCGATCGCCCCGACGAAGTCGGGATGAACACCGCCCCCGACGGTGTCGCCGCCCCCGATTCGACCCCGCCGGTGCCGTCGGTGGTGCGTGACGCGGCGTTCCGCGGCTGGGGCTACGAACACGTCATCGAGCTCGCCGGCGGCCACCCCCTGGCCGGCGTGCCGGCCCGCCGGCGCATGGCCTTCGCCTCCTCGGCGGCGGTGCTGCTGGCACCCGACGGCTGTCTGGTCGGCGAAGACGACCTGCCGGGCGGCGGCTCCGGGCCCTCGGGTGCGCGGGGGCGCCACCTGGCACCGGATGCGCAGGCGC
>OFHJ01000253.1_pt1 | contig 22249 bp, 21 predicted proteins | sample 1522001 | NCBI WGS metagenome assembly OFHJ01 (sample SAMEA2464838, study PRJEB22497) | soil metagenome | biome: Grassland; feature: Farmland; material: Clay | place: Australia | collected 2013-02-01 | depth 1.2 m | reverse complement strand
ATGCTGAAACGGGATCATCGTGCTATCGTCCTTCATGGCGTATCGCTCCTTCGGGAGGTTCTGGCAGGCTTCGACACCCGCCACGATACGCCGCCCTCTCACGCTCCATCACCCATTTTCAGACATAGCTCCCAGGAATCCAGGGCCGTCCCGATGGCCTTTCAATGTCCACGCCGCCAGATCAAAGGCAATCAAATTTTGCCGGCGCCGCCATAAATCGTTCATAGATTTCCGCCACGTCCGCCCTGCGGTCCAACAATTCCGCTTTTGTCCTCGCCGATCGGCGTTGCCTTAGCTATGACCGTAAAACGGATTCCATTCCAGTCGGGCGATGAGGCATGAAATTGGCGGCCCACCGTCAGCGAGCGGCATAATTTACTCCGCTAATTCTAGGGACCGGCGTCCTCGCCGCTACCGGACGGCATTCGCAACGGACGACAAGCGGACCGCGAGGGCACGGGCATCGCGATCTCCCAAGGCAGCGGCCGGACGATGGCCGGCACGATCACCGACTTTCCAGCGCGGCCCGTCGTTGATCCACGTCAAGGTCCGCCCGCCGGCGCGCCCTAACATTCCGCCAATTCGGCGACCGGCGGTTCGACCGGCGCCGGAGCGGCGAGGAACATCCCATGACTCGACCCGAGACGGTGTTGGCGGCGGTACGGAAGGCGCTGACGAGCGAAGCGCGCATCGATCTTCCGCATCACCCCTTGCACCTGAGCTGGCACGACGGCGATCTCACCATCGAGGGCGAGGTCGCCGACGTCGCGGCCAAGAAACTGGCCCTCGAACGCAGCGCTGCGGTGTCCGGCGTCACGGCTATCGTCGACCGGTTGCGCGTCCGGCCGGCACAGGGCATGGGCGACGACGATATCCGCGACCATGTCAGGGATGCCTTGCTGCAGGAGCCGGGCTTGGCTGCCTGTGCCTTGTTGGCACGGGACAAGGGCGAAGACATCGACGTGCGGCTGCCGGACCCGGCGCACGGATCGATTACGGTCGCGGTCCACGACGGCGTGGTGACGCTTGACGGCGAAGTGCCGGGCCTGGCGCAGAAGCGAATCGCGGGCGTGCTCGCTTGGTGGGTGCCCGGCTCTCGCGACGTAATCAACGGCCTTGAGGTAAGCCCAAGCGAAGCCGACAACGCCGGCGAGATCGTCGACGCCGTCCGCCTGGTGCTGGAGAAGGACCCGTTCGTCAACGCCAGCGAAATCCGGGTTTCGGCCCGGCGCACGGCGGTGGCCTTGGACGGTCTGGTGACGACGTCGGTCGAGCGCGAAATGGCGGAGTTCGACGCTTGGTACGTGTTCGGCGTCGACCGCGTAATCAACCGAATCAAGGTCCGCGCCTGAGCGCGAACGCGGCGCCGGACCTGTGATCGTTCGCCCCGTCATCGTCCGCAAGGCCGCGCGAAGCCGGCCTCGGCCGCACCCGTGTCACCCTTGCCAATTGACGCGCACGAAATAGCCGTCCGCGTCGTAATCGAACGTCGCCTTGCCGTGCCAGCTGCGCTTCTGCGCCTCGGCGATGCGCCGCGGCAAGTGGATATCGGTGGTGTTGATGACGATGCGATCCGGCTTCTCCTCGATGTCGATGATGCGGTTGAGCGGATGCTCCTTCTTTTCCGCCTCCTCCTGGTGGCGGGCAAGCTGCAGCATCTCGGTCTTGTGCTCGGCGACCTGCGGACCGATCAGGGTGACCACCCCAGCCGGGTAATGGTCGTTGATGCGATGACAGGCCTGGCACAGCACCTCTTGCGCCCCGGCCGGACGGGCCGCCCAGTGCCAGCGACCCTCATGATAGACGGCGCCGCATTGCGGACAGACCGAAGGCTCATGCAGCTTTTTCGTCAGTTGGTAGGTGTCCTGACGCTCGTCCAACTGAGCGCGCCCCGCATGGCGCCGATCGCGCTGGGGTAAGGGCGGGGGATGATTGCGTGCTGTCATGGTGCCTCCGTGCGATGGCCGCTCTGACCTGTCGGCCTTGGCGGGCGAGCCGGCCGAGGCACGCCAGCCGATATCGCAGCCTCGCAAACCCGGCCAGCTTTCACCTTGACCTGTATCAACGACGACCATTTGGGCGCCGGCGGAATCCCTAATGGAGGCCGCCCGCCTCCACTTGGCGCCGTTCGCAGCACGGACGCCCGATCCCGAAAAGTGGGTCCACTTTTCCGACCAAATCATGCTCCGAGTCATTGGAACAGCGCACGGGCCTCAAGCTGCAGCCACGATTTCGCCGCGCTCGATGGTGTAGGTCTTCTGCGCCACATCGGCCAAAAGGGCGGGGTTGGACTCGCTGATCAGAATGGCGATCCGTCGATCGCGCTGGCGAAGCTGCGACAGCGCCTCGGCATAGCGGCGCGCCAGCGCCGGCGCCAGCCCCTGAAACGGTTCGTCCAAGAGCAACAACTCCTGTCCGGCCATCAGCGCCCGGCCGAGCGCGACGATCTTCTGTTGCCCGCCGCTCAAGCTCGCGGCCCAGCGCTTTCGCAGCGGTTCGAGTTCGGGCAGGATTTCAAAAATCCACGCCAGGCGCTGCGCCGCCGTTTGATGCGGAAGACCGCAAGCGTTGGCCGGCAGCCACAGGTTATCCTCCACCGTCAAGGCGGAGATCATGCGACGATCCTCGGGCGCGTAGCCGACGCCGCGCCGCGCCCGCCAGTGTGCCGGCTCGCCTTCGACCTCCTCGCCCAACAGGGTCACCTTGCCGGCGCAAACCGGAACCAGCCCCATGACGGCGCGCAAAGTTGTGGTTTTTCCCGCGCCGTTCCGTCCCAGCAGGCCGACGGTGGCACCGTGATCGACGCGGAGGCTGATCCCTCGCACCACCGTCGCGCCGCCGAGATAGACGGAAAGCCCGTCGACATCGAGGGCCGTCGCGCCCGCCGTCACAGGACGAACTCCTTCACATGCGGATCGTCAAGCACCGCCGCGGGCGGACCGCTGATCAATACCGGCCCACTCGCCCAGACGCCGACCCGGTCGGCGAAGCGCCGCACCCCCTCCATGGCGTGCTCGACGAAGACCGCCGTCGCCCGCTCCTTGCGCAAGGCTTGCGCCAGCGTGGTCATGATGCCGTGCTTGTCCGCGCTGCTGACGCCGCTGGTCGGCTCGTCGAGCAGCAGCAACGTCGGCTCCAGCGCCAGCGCCAAGGCCACATCCAACAGCTTGCGGAAGCCCTCCGCGACCTTCGCCGCCGGCTGCGCGGCCACCCGTTCGAGATCGCAAAGCTGGAGCAGGCGACGGGTCGGGGCGTCGAAGTGCGGATCGTCGAGAGCCCGCCACAGCCGCCAAAAGCCCGCGCCATGGGCGGCGACCGCGAAGCGCAAATTGTCCCGCACGCTCCGCTGCATGAACAATTGCGGATGCTGGAAAGCGCGCGCGATGCCGGCACGCGTGATGGCGCGCGGCGCAAGCCCCGTGATCGGCCGCCCCTGAAACAGAATCTCGCCCCGCTGCGGCTTGAGATAGCCGGTGCAGATGTTGAGAAACGTACTTTTTCCGGCGCCGTTCTGACCGATGATGAAAAAGAACTCGCCGGGAAAAATCTGCAGGTTCACGTCCTTGGCCGCCTGCACGCCGCCGAAATGCAGATCGACGCCGCGCGCCTCAAGGAGCGGTGCGCTCACTACCGTTCTCTCGCTGCCACGCGCCGCCACAGGCTGTCGTAAAAGCCCCAAAGGCCGCTTGGCGCGAAGCGCACGATCACGAAGATGATGATGCCGAGAAGCAGCTCCCACGACGAGCTCAGGTACTGCGCAGCGGAGACGCTGAGCATCTCATAGAGTGCCGCCCCCGCAAAAGCGCCGAACACGTCGCCGCCGCCGCCAAGAACGGCCATCACGACGAAGCCCGCCGAGGTCGTCCAATAGGCGCTGTCCGGGGCGACGTGCCCGACCGCGATGCCGGCGATCGCGCCGCCGAGTCCCGCCAAGCCGCCGGAGAGAACGTAAGCGACCAGCAACACCCGACGCGCTGATATGCCAAGATACTCGACGCGAATCTCGCGATCTTGGATGGCGCCGAGCGCCCACCCGGCCGCCGCGCGCAAATAGACGCGGACAAACCACGCGGTAAAAATCGCCGACGCCAGGGCCAGGTAGAACAGCAGGTCGGCCAATCCCGTTGGCCCCATCGCGTATCCCATCACGCCCGTGGCCGAGACCACCAGCCCATCCGACCCGCCCGTCACGTTGTAGAGCTTGAGCAGAAGCGTGTAGGCCACCATGGAAAGGGCCAGGTTGAGCATGGCGAAGAAAATGCCGCGGTAGCGGACGATGAGAAGCCCGGCAATCAGGGCGAGCAGCGAAGCGGACAGCGAACTGAGAAATAGCGTGATCACGAGGTGGGCCCCGGTCAAACGCCCGAGGTAAGCCGCCGCATAGGCGCCGGCGGCGTAAAACAGCGCGTGCCCGAACGAGATCAGCCCCGCCTGCAGCATCAGGCTCACCGCCAGCGCCGCGAGGCCGAGCGCCAGGATGATGGTGAGCTGGTAGGTCAGGGAGGGTGCAAGCCAAGGCAGCACGGCGTAACCGCCGACCACCGCCGACCAGAGCAGCGAACGGACAGCCCGCACCTCAGATCCTCCGCACCTGGGCCGTCGCGAACAGGCCATAGGGCTTGAACACCAGCACCAGCAGCATCGTCGCGTAGGGAATGACCGAACTCAAAGCGGGGAAGAAGAACACCGCGATCGAATGCCCGACGCCGATGACCAGGGCGGCGACGGCCGCGCCTTCGATCTGGCCGAGGCCGGCGATGGCGACGACGGCAAAAGAAAGCACGATCATTTCCGAGCCGATGCCGGTGTTGACGCCGATGGTCGGCGAGGCGAGAGCGCCGCCCAAGGCCGCCAGAACCGCGCCCGCGGTAAACGCCACGGTATAGATGCGGGCGACGGGAATGCCCATGGCGGACGACACCTCCGGGTCCTCCGCCACCGCAAGGACGAACTTCCCCATCTTCGTGCCGCGCAGCACCATACGAAGCGCGATCAGCACCAGCACCGCGACCAGGATGAGAAGCAGCTGGTAATTGGTATAGGGGATGCCATTGATGCGCGTAATGCCGAGCAGCCGCAGCGCGCCGCCCGAATAGTACGGCTGGCCGCCCCAGATCAGCTTTTGCGCATCCTCAAGCATCAGGAATATGGCGTAGGTGGCGAGAAGCTGGGCGTTTTCCCGCGCCGCCTCGGCTTCGATGCCGAAAGTCCAGCGCAACAGCCCGCGCTCGACAACCGGCCCGACCGCGACACCGACCGCCAGCGCGCTTATCACCAGCGCCGGATAGATGCAAAGCGCCGGCCACCCCAGGGCCGAGATCAAAAGCCAGGCGCTCGCCGCCGTGAAGGCGCCGAGCGCGTAGAAACTGCCGTGAGCCACGTTGAGAACACGCAACACGCCGAAGATAAGACTCAAACCGACGGCGACCAGAAACACCGTCGCCCCATAGGTGACGCCGTTAATGGTCGCCGACAGCAGCGGTCCCGCGATGGCGGTCACGGCAGCGTTATCCGCCGATTAGTGCCCGTAGACCTTGGGCACCGGCACCTCGGCAAGCAGGCCCGGCTTGAGGGAGCGGAGCCAGGCGTCGGCGTTGGCGGTGCCTTCCGGCGGCATGATCATGCTGGCCGGGAAGGTGATAATCTTGTTGAACACCGCAAACGGATACTGCGGGACATGCTCGGACAGGCCGATCATCTCGTGATAGGTCGCCTGATGGTCCTTGCGGATCACCATCGTCCCCATCAGGGTCCGAACCTTAAGCCCTTCCAGGGCGGTGGCGAACTGCGCCGCGCTCGGCCACTTGCCGCCGTTGTCCTTGATCGCCTTGTCATAACCATCGCGCAGCGCGATCAATGCCCGGCGCAAGGTATAGGGATAGGTCGAAATCGGATATTGGCCGAATCGCTTCTTGTAGGCCTCGATGAATCCTTTGACGCGCCGATTGCGGATCGCGCCGGGATGCATGAGGTAGCTGTGCTCGGAACCGACGATGACGCCGTTCGGCATCGCCTTCGCCCCCTGCAGACCGCCTTGGGTACCGATCGAGAGCGCCACCTGCGTCTGGCCGAACAAGTCCTGCGCATTGGCCTGCTGGATGAAGGCGACCAGATCGCCGCCCCAGAAGCTGGAATAGACGAGATCCGGCTTTTCACTCTGCAGCCGGGAAATGTCGCTGGTATAGCTGCCCGAGAACAGGCGGGCGAAAAGCGCCGAACCGACCTTGACGCCGGGGTCCAAGGCCTTCATCGCGGTCGAGAAAGCAGTCCACTGATCGCGACCGAAGGCATAGTCCTGATTGAGGCCGGCGATGCTTTTCAGATGCGGATGCATCTTCAGGATGTAAAGCGCCATCGCCAGCGCATTCGCCGAGGCCGGTGGCTGGGTGCGGAACACCCACTTATAGTGATGGCCCTCGAACAGCGCGTCGGTGGTACAATCGGAAAAAATCGTCGGAACCTTAAGCTGCTCCGCGACCGGCGCGACCGCCAGGCAATCGGCGCTGGAGACATAGCCCAAAATGACGTCCGACTTGGTCGCAAGCTGCCGGTATTCGGCCACGTTCTTGGTCGGCCCGCCGGATTCGTCAACATAAGTCGCCTTGATCGGCACGCCGTCGATGCCGCCTGCCTTGTTGATTTTGTCAATGGTGAGCTTGGCAGCGTTCACGCTCGGTCCACCCACCACCGCACCGGAGCCGGAAAAGAAGGTGATGATCGCGACATTCAACGCCTTGGGCTTGGCCTGTGCCATCGCCGAGCCGGGCAACAGCAGAAAGGCCAGAGACAACAACCCCCAGATCCATCTCGATTGGCTCGTTTTCATCGTTCTTCCTCCTCTCGAAGACCCTTGTTCACTCCCCGGCGGGCGAACTCAACGCTCGCCCCTCACGCACCTTGATTTTTTCCTTACGGCGACCGCCACGCCCTTCAGCGCGGCGCACATCGCCCTTGCGCTTCCATCAGTGCATCAAAGACCAGCACTCCCACCAAATGGCGGCGATAGTCGGCCGAGGCGTGCAGGTCGTTCATCGGCTCGGTTTCCGCCGCCGCGCGAGCGGCCGCTTCGCGAAACAGCGCCTCGCTCGCTGGCTCGCCCCGCAGCACCGCCTCGGCCGACGTGGCACGCAGCGGCCGGTCGTCGCCCCCGATCAGGCCGAGACGCACGTCCAGGCACCGCGACGCCCCGTCCACCACCAACCGGCACGCGACGCCGGCAAGCGCGAAATCGCCATGACGCCGGCTGAACTCGCGAAAGCTCCACCCCGCCCCCTCGGGCCAAGCCGGCAACCGCACCTCCAGCAGCAGTTCTTCCGGCTGCAGCGCCGTGGTGAGGAGACCCTGGAAAAACTCCGATGCCGGCAATGTGCGCGGCGCGGCGCCCTGCCGCGCGATCACCAAGGTCGCGTCCAAGGCCTGCACCAACGCGCCCCATTCGGCGGCCGGATCGGCATGAGAAAGGCTGCCGCCGATCGTGCCCCGGTTGCGCACGGCGCGGTGGGCGATGTGCGGGATGGCGGCGGCCACCAAGGGCTGGTGCCGCTGCAGATCACCATCGTCTTCCAGGCTGCCCTGCCGGGTCAGCGCGCCCAAGGCCAGACCCGCGTCGCTCCGCCGCTGGGCTTGCAGCGCCTCGATACGATTGATGTCGACGAGCAGCGTCGGCGTCACGACGCGCATATTCAGCATCGGCCCGAGCGTCTGCCCGCCGGCGATCACCTTGGCCTCGTCGCCGTATTGCGCCAACACCGCCAGCGCCTCATCGAGGCTTTCCGGCGCGATGTAATCGAATGGAGCCGGTTTCATCTCCCCCCCTGTTGAGGCTGGCGCTCATCGGCGAGCCATTTCCACACCCGCTCCGGTGTCATCGGCAGGCGCGACACTCGGCGTCCACGGTCCCCCAAGGCATCAGCGACCGCGTTTGCCAGCGCCCCGCCGACGCCGGCGATGCCGAGCTCGCCCGCGCCCTTGACCCCAAGTGGGTTGAGGGGCGAGGGCGAATCCTGCAAGCAGAGATGGGTGATCGGCGGCGTTTCCGGCGCCGTCGCCAAGAGGTAGTCCTGAAACGACCCGGTCAGGAGCTGCCCGTGGTCGTCGTAGTGAAATTCCTCCAGCAACGCGCCACCGATGCCCTGCCCGACACCGCCCTCGATTTGCCCGGCAAGCATGCGCGGGTTGACGATCCGCCCGACGTCGCAGACCACCCAGACATGCTGTGGCTTGACCGCGCCAGTGAGGGTGTCGACCTCCACCTCGACCACGGCGACACCGTGCGAATAGGTCATGCGATTAAGATGGAAGTAATGCGTCGCCTCCAACGCCGCCCCCTCACCGGCCCTTAGGTCGCCGGGGCTGTAGAGCGTGCAAAGGCGGGAGATGGGATAGCTGCGGCCGTCGCGCAAACGCACCTCGTCATCTTGCAGTTCGATGTCGGCTTCGGCGATGCCGAGCCATTGCGCCGCCCAACGGACGAGCCGCCGCCGCAACGTCTTGGCCGCTTCGAACACCGCGTTGCCCGCCATCACCGTGCCACGGCTCGCGAAGGTGCCGACGCCATAAGGAATGAGATCGGTATCGCCCGCGCGCACCGTGACGCGCGCCGCCGCCACGCCGAGCCCCTCAGCCGCGATCTGCGCGAGACAGGTCTCGAGCCCCTGACCGACGCTCGAAGCGCCGGTTACGACCTCGACATCACCGCTCGGATCGAGGCGCACGCGCGCGCCCTCGAACGGGCCTGTGCCAGTCTTTTCCACGTAACAGGCTAGGCCGATGCCGTGCGCGAAGCGGGCATCCACCGGCTTCGCCCGCCGCCGCGCATGATAGTCGCTAAGCGTGACCGCTTGTTGCAGGGCCTTCGGATAGTCCCCGCTGTCGAAGACAACCCCTTCGCCGAGGATTTCCGTGTTGCGCCGATACGGCATCTCGTCGGCCTGGATCAGATTCTTCAGCCGCAAGGCCACGGGATCCATCTCCAGCTCTGCGGCGGCGAGGTCAATCAGCCGCTCCCGCGCGGCATTGCACTCGAAGCGTCCTGGCGCGCGATAGGTTCCGGTTGGCGTCTTGTTGGTGAGCACGGCGCGCATCTCGCAGCGGTAGGCGTCGAAGCGGTAAGGTCCCGGCAACATGCCGGCGCTGAGGCCCGGCACGATGGTACCGTGGGTGCGCAGATAGCCGCCCATGTCGTTGACCACATCGGCCTTCAAGCCAAGAAACTTGCCATCCGACCGCACCGCGAGTTCGAGCCGATAGCTCTGCTGGCGGGAATGGTTGGTGGCCAAGAGATGTTCCAGGCGGTCCTCGATCCACTTGACCGGGCGGCGCAGGGCAAGCGCCGCCAGCGGCACCAGGAGATCCTCAGGATAAAACTCGCCGCGTACGCCGAAGCCGCCGCCGATATTGGTTCCGACCAGATGAATGCGATGCTCGGGCCAGCCGAGCATGCCGGCCAGGACCGAGCGGTTGAAATGCGGCACCTTGGCCGCGCCCCAGATTCGCAGCCGCCCGCTCGGCCCGTCATAGACGGCGAGCAAACCCCGCGTCTCCATCGGGACGCCGCTATGCCGGCCTGTGTCGAAGCCGAGGCGAACCACCCGATCGGCCCGCGCGAAGGCGGCGTCGATATCGCCGAAGGCTTGCGTGATGCGGGAGGCCACATTGTCCGGCGCGCTCTCGAACAAGGCCGCCACCGGCGCCGCCAGCGCGTCCGTCACCACCGCCAAGGGCTCGTAATCGACGTCGATCAGCGCCAGAGCGTCTTCCGCCCGCGCCCGGCTTTCCGCCACCACCAGCGCCACCGGCTCCCCCACGTAGCGCACCCGCTCGCCGGCCAGAGGAACCTGCAGGAAGGCTTTCAAGGCCTCATCCGGGCACAGCCGGATCGGGATCGGGCGCAGACGATCGCGCAGCGTCTCGAAGGTGAACACCGCCGCGACGCCGGCCAGCGCGCGCGCCGCCGCGGCATCGATGTCGCAAATTCGGGCATGGGCGATGGGGCTCCGCAGCACCGCCGCGTGCAGCATGTCCGGCAGCCGGACATCGCCGACATAGCCTCCCTCGCCGCGCAGTAGGCGGCGGTCCTCGTGGCGCGGCAACGCCGCGCCAATGCCGGAGGGATGAACCCGCCCTTCACGCCCGCTCATCGGCAAGCCCCTCCATCACGTCATGCACCCGTTGCGGCGACAACGGCAGGATGATCCGCGGCGGATCGGCGCGCAAGGCATCCATCCCCGCCGAGACGATGGCCGCCGGCGCGCCGATGGTGCCGCTTTCCCCGACACCTTTATGCCCGCCCTCGGTGAACGGTGACGGCGTCACCTGGTGCACGATGTCGATCTCCGGCACCTCGCCCGCGCCCGGCACCAGATAGTCCTGCAAGGTGGCCGACAAGTGCTGGCCCTCCGCGTCATAGACGATGTCCTCATAGAGCGCGCAGCCTATGCCCTGCGCGATGGCGCCCCGCACCTGCCCATCGACGGCGGCGGGGTTGACGATCGGCCCGCAGTCTTCGGCAACCACGTAACGCCGGATCGCCACCTGACCGGTGCGCGGATCGACCTCCACCAGCACGAGATGCACGGCGGCCGAAAACGGCGCCGCCTTCGGATCGTGCGCGACCAGCACCTCGAGACCCGGCTCGACACCTTCCGGCAGATCCGTTCGGGCACTGTAGGCAAGCCCGGCGAGCTCGGCGAGAGACAGCCAGCGCCCGCCCTGGCCGACCTCCTGGACGCCGCCGTCGGCAAACGCGACCGAGGCGACAGGCACGGCCCAGCGCGCCGCCGCCAGAACACACAATCGATCGCAGAGCTTGCCCGCGGCGGCCAAAAGGGCGCCGCCGCCGCTCACCACGCTGCGGCTGCCGAACGTGCCGGCGCCATAAGGCGCGACGGCAGTATCGCCGAGTCCGATCGCGATCACGTCCGGCGCGACGCCAAGGCGCTCGGACAGCAGGCGGCGGAACGTCGTGCGCTGCCCCTGGCCCTGGGTCGGCGTGCTGACGGCGGCGAAAATATCACCCCCTGGCGAGACCCGGATCAGGGCCGATTCGAAGGCCGGGATCTCCATCATGCCGCGGCCGCGATAGACCCGGCGGTTCATCCCGCTGGCTTCGACGAAACACGCGACGCCAATACCGAGACGCCGGCCCGCTTGCGCGGCCCGCTTCTGTTCCTCGCGCCACTTGGCATAGCCCGCCCGGTCCACCGCCGCCTGCACCAACGCCGGATAATCGCCGCTGTCGTAAACGGCGCCGCTGGCGCTGCTAAAGGGCATGTCGTCCGGCCGCAGGAGATTGCAGCGCCTGATCTCGATCGGATCACGGCCAAGCTTTCGCGCCAGCCGGTCGATCAGCGTCTCCGTCACCAGCGGACCGATGGGAAAGCCGACGCCGCGATAGGCGCCGCCGGGATACTTGTTCGTCGCGACCGCATAGCCTTCGTAATCGAAGCAGTCCCAGCGATACGGCCCCGGAAGCGCCGTCGCGATGGTATGCGGTTCCAGCGCGCAGGTCAGCGGGAAGGCCGAATAGGCGCCGGCGTCGCACCAGGCCTTGGCGCGCAAGCCAAGCAGCCTGCCCTCGCGGTCCGCCGCGATCTCGGCCTCGACCGTCACGTCGCGGGCATGGAAGCTCGCGATCAGATGCTCGCTGCGATCTTGAATCCATTTCACGGGTTGGCCGAGCTGGCGCGCGGCATAGGCAAGAATCACCTCTTCCGGAAAGAGCTGCATCTTGATGCCGAAGGCGCCTCCCACCTCGGGCGCGATGACGCGGATGCGCTCCGCCGGCATGCCGAGGCACCGGCTCAGGCCATCCCGCAGGAGGTGCGGTATCTGGGTCGACGACCAGAACACCAGTCCGTCGGCCACCGCATCGTAGCGCGCCAGCACGCCGCAGCCTTCCATCGACATGCCGGCGACCCGCGGATGCTTGAAATGCGCCGACAAGCGCAGCGGCGCGCTGGCGAAGCAGGCGTCCGCGTCACCGCTTTGCTTGCGGACACGAAAGAGCACGTTGCCGCCCGGCGCGTGCACCTCCGGCGCGTCGCCGCGCAAAGCGGCCGCGACGTCGCCGACCGCCGCGAGGGGCTCATAGTCCACCGCGACGGCCGCAGCGGCGTCTTCGGCCTTATAGCGGTCGGCAGCGATCACTGCCGCCACGATTTCGCCAACGTAGCGCACCCGCTCGTGCGCCATCGCCGGCCAGGGCGTCTCTCGATAAGCGTAGTCGCCGTCGGGATCGAGCCGTGCCCGGATTGGCGCCAGCCGTTCGGCGAGGCCCGCGCCCTCGAGGACGTCGACCACCCCGGGACAGCGGCGGGCGGCGGCAACGTCGACGGCGCGTATCTTCGCATGGGCATGAGGACTCCGCACGAAGGCAACATGCAGCATACCGGGCAACGTCAGGTCACCGACATAGCGGCCGAGGCCGCGCAGCAACGGCAAATGCTCGGCATGCGCCTCAAAGACAGCCGCCCGGTTATGCCCGCTGTTCATTATCCGCGCTCGCCCCAAGAACCGCGCCCGCCACGCTGCGTTCGGCACCGCCTAGCCATCCTTGCCGCCCCAGCCCCAGCGCTTAAGATCCGCCGCGGCAAGGAAGGAGTCGAGCTCGGCATTGAAGCGCGCCGGCTCTTCTGAGTTGATGGTATGCCCGCTCATCGGGATGACCACCAATCCCGCGTTCGGGATCAGCCGCTTGAGGAACAATCCGGGTTCGAGGCAGGGTTCGTCCTCATCGCCGGTGACGATCAGCGTCGGCGTGCGCATGGCCTTCAAGGCGTCCTGCAAGTCCCACAGCGAGGGCCGCAGACGCTGCACGTTCAACATCGTGAGGGCCGAGCCCTCGGTAGAGTTCTCGCCCAGCATGGCGGCGAACTCGGCATAGCCGCGCGGGTCCTTGTGCTCGAACTGCAAGCGTCCAGGGCTGCGGCCGTATTGCTGCGCTGCCCGCGGATTGCCCTCGCGGCGAAAGAGTTCGGCCGTCTCCGCCGTCAGCGCGAGAAACCGTTCCCGCGCGCTCGGTTGCGCACCATAGCCGCAGCCGGCGAGAACAACCGATTCCACGCGCTCCGGATAACTCAGACAAAAATGCAAAGCAGCGAAAGCGCCCATAGAGTGGCCGACGACATGCGCCTGCGCGATGCCAAGATGATCGAGAACCGCCTTGATGTCGTCGCGTGCTCGCGCTTGCGAATAACGGCTCTCCTCGACCGGCACCTCTGACGGCGGATAACCGCGCGCGTTGAAGGTCACGCACCGGTACTTGCGGGAAAAGTAGCGGACCTGGGGCTCCCAGGTCCGGTAATTGCCGGCGAATTCGTGCACGAAGATCATCGGCTTGCCCGTACCGGTGTCCTCGTAATAAAGCTTTACCGCGTCGTCCGTTTCGAGATAAGGCATCGTCGTTCTCTCCTCCCGCTCGGCCGCAGCCGTCAATCCTTCGACTTTTCGTGCCGGGCCGCGGCCGCGGCCTTGACCGCCTGCACGATCGGCTGATAGCCGGTGCAGCGGCAGATGTTGCCGGACAGCGCAAGACGCACCTCCTCGTCGCCGGGATCGGCGTGGTGCTCGATAAACTCCAGCGCCGTCATCAGGAAGCCCGGCGTGCAGAAGCCGCATTGCAAGGCGCCGTGCTTGGCAAAGGCCTCCTGCAAGGGATGCAATTTCTCGCCCTCGGCGAGTGCCTCCACGGTGCGGATATCGTGGCCGCCTGCCTGCACCGCATACATGATGCACGACCGCACCGCCTTGCCGTCGAACAGAATGGTGCAGGCGCCGCAAACGCCGTGCTCGCAGCCAATATGCGTGCCCGGCAGCCCCAATTCGTCGCGCAAGAAGTCGGCAAGGGTCATTCGCGGCTCGACGCTGCGATGGTAGATGCGGCCATTCACCGTGACGGAAATCCGCGTCGCCTGGCCGTCCGGCGCCTCAGTTTGCGATGTCATCACTACCACCTCTGCCGCCGATCATGCGCCTTTCCTCTGCCGTCATCCGCTAACGCCCTTTGAACGCGGCGGGGCGGCGTTCGGCGAAGGCCTTGCGGCCCTCGCGATAGTCATCGCTCGCGTTGCAATGCTCGACCAGCACCTGACAGCGCGCGATGTCCCGCTCCGCCGACGGCTTGCGCAACTCCGCGAAGCAGGCCTTCATGGCGCGAAGCGTCAGGGGGGCGTTGTCGCGAAGACGGCGCGCGAGTTGCCCCGCATGGTCGGCAAGTTCCGCCCGCCCGGCGACATGCTGCACGAGGCCGATTTGCAGCGCGCGCGTCGCTGGAATCCGCTCGCCGGCAAGCAGGATCTCCTTCGCGGCCGTGATCCCGACCAGTCCCGCGAGCCGCGCGATGCCGGAGAAATCGTAGCCCAGGCTGAGCCGGGCCGCCGGCAGCGCAAAGGATGCCTGATCGTCGCAAACCCGCAAGTCGCAAGACCCCACCACGGAGAGCGCCGCGCCAAGGCAGGCGCCATGGATCATCGCCAACGTCGGCACCGGGAGCCCCTCAAGCGCGACGCAAGCCGCCTCGACCAAGCCGTCGTAGGCCTGCACGGCATCGGTGCCGCTTCGTTCGCGATCGAATTCGGAAATATCGGCACCGGCCGAAAAGGCGATATCCCCGGCGCCGCGGATCATCACCGCCCGCAGATCCGGCTTATCGTTGAGTTCCGTCATGATCGCGCGCAACTGCCGCCACATCGACGCCGTGACGGCATTGCGTTTAGCCGGATTGGCGAGCTTGACAACCGCGAGACCGGCGCTTTGCTCCAGAACCACCTGCGCGGAGTCCGTGCTCATCGGGTCCCCTATCGCCCCCACCCGAGCACCGCTGGCCCCTATGCCTTATCTCGCATCGCATCCATCAGCGGCTTCTGCTGGCCGCCGTCGACCTCGATCATGGTGCCGTTGACGTAATGGGCACGCTCGGAGGCGAGATAGGTCACGAGGTCGGCAACCTCCTCCACTTCCGCGATACGGCCGAGCGGAATGCTCGCCGCCGCACGGGCATTGGCTTGATCGGTGGTGATCTTCATGTCGCGCGCCATCGCCTTGATCAGGCCGTCCCAGCGCTCGGTCCGCACCGGGCCGGGATTGACGGCGACAAAGCTGATATTGAAGCGGCCGTATTGCCCGGCCAGCGAAAGGGTGAGGTTTTGCCCAGCGGCATTGGCCGCGCCGGGAACGATCTCCCAGTAGGAATGCTTAACGCCATCGTTGCCGATCAGATTGACCACGCGACCGGACTTTTGCTTCTTCATATAAGGGATGACCGCGCGCGTCGCCCGGACGTAACCGAGGAACTTGAGCTGAAGGCCGGATTCCCAATCCTCGTCGGATAGGGTTTCCAGAACCCCGCCCGCCGCCGCGCCGGCGTTGTTGACCAGAATGTCGATGCGGCCGAACTCGGCGGCGATCCCCGCGATGGCGCGGTTGACCTGCTCGGTTTTGGTCATGTCCGCGACAACGGCGGAAATTCTGACCCCGGTCGCCGCCTTGATCTCGCCGGCCGCGGCATCGAGCGTCTCCTTGTGCCGCGCGATGATGGCGACGGCGCAACCCTCCCCCGCCAGCGCGCTGGCGATCGCTTTCCCGATCCCTTGGCTGCCGCCCGTCACCACCGCAACCTTGCCGGTGAGCTTAAGATCCATGGCCGTTTTCCTCCGCTGGAACCAGTTGCCGAATATTCAGTCCTAGCCGCGTTGCGGCGTCGACGGGTCCACGCCTTCAGCCCATCGCCGCGCGTGCGGCATAATCGAAGGCGCCGCCGATCTTCATCAGCACGCGGGATGCCTTTTCGATGAGAACGCGATCCTCTTCCGAGAGATCGAGAATCTCGATCAAAAGCTGCTCGCGCACCTCGATATAGCGGTCGCAAAGCGCCGCGCCGGATTCAGTCGTGGCGAAAATGTTTTCCTTGCCGCGCCGGCGCGACTCGAGCAGGCCCTCCGCCACCAGCTTTTTTGCCGAATAGGCGACCGCGCGATTGTCGTCCATGTTGAGCAACAGGGCGATATCGCCGAGGCTGCGGCTCGGCGCCCGCCGGTTGATGGCATGCAACACCATCACGTCCAGAGGGCTCAACCCCTCGCGGCCCGCCCGCGCCATGCAGCGCACGATCCAGCGCTGAAAAGCATTGGTGGCGACCGTCAGCCCGAACTCCAAATCCCAGAGCTGGGCCGAACGCACGTCATCCGGGCGCCCATGCCCGGCCGAGCGGGCATCGCTCTCTTTCCTGCGCAGCGCCGCCGTCGCGTTCTTAAAGCTCATAGACCCCACCCCTTGGACCCGTTCGAAAAACGGTATGGTTACGTTTCGATTTTGTCAACGTTTCGTCGGCGAATTTGTATTTACCGGTCGCCCCCCCCCGCGGAGCGGCGGCGGGCCTGCCGCGCGGCCTGCGCCCCCCTTGAGCGCCGCAGGCCGCGCGGATTCAGGCCGCCGGCCACCCGGCCCAGCCCTTTCTGCGCGCGGCGCCCTGGATTATGCTTGCCCGGGACCATTCTGAAAAGCGACCCCGGCCTTCGCGGCGCGGCTGAAAGAGAGGAGCGGAACCCCGTTGAGGCTGTGTCGTGCCTGCGGCCATATCCATGACGACGCCGGCCACGGCGACGCGACAGCGGCGTGTCCCCGTTGCGGCGCGGCCTTCGGACTGAGCCATCCCGAGCTCCTTGATCTTGCGATCGCCCATATCGACTGCGATGCCTTCTATGCCTCGGTCGAAAAGCGCGACCGGCCGGAACTCAGCGACAAGCCCGTCGTCATCGGCCACGCCGGCGGCCGCGGCGTCGTGATGACCGCCTGCTACGTCGCGCGCCGCTTCGGCGCCCGATCCGCCATGCCGATGTTCCGGGCAATGGAACTCTGCCCCGAGGCGGTGGTGATTCCGCCCGACATGGCCAAGTACAAGCGCGTCAGCGCCGAGATCCGCAACCTGTTCCTGAAGGCGACGCCACTGGTCGAGCCGGTGTCTCTGGACGAAGCCTATCTCGATCTCTCCGCCGGCGTCCGCCGTATCGACCGGCCGCCGGCCGCGCTCCTCGCGCGCCTCGCCAAGGCGATCGAAACCACGGTCGGAGTAACCGTGTCGGTCGGCCTCAGCTACAACAAGTCGCTGGCCAAGCTGGCCTCGGAGCGCGAAAAGCCGCGCGGCTTTTCGATCATCGGCCGGAATGAGGCCAAGCGCTTCCTCGCGTCGCTCCCGGTTACCACCATCCACGGCATCGGCGCGGCCACGGCGAAACGCCTCGGCGCCGACGGCATTACCGCCGTCGCGCAACTGCAAGCGATGCCCGAGGCCGCCCTAGTCGCCCGTTTCGGCAAATTCGGGCATACCTTGGCGCGCCTCGTTCACGGCGACGACCCGCGACAAGTGGTGCCCGACCGGCCGCTCAAGAGCATTTCGGCGGAGGCCACCTTCCGGCACGATCTGACCGCCGCCGAGCCCTTGGCCGAGGCCTTGCGAGACCTGACGGCCCGCATAGCGGAACGTTTGAAGCGGACGTCTCTGGCCGGCGGGACGGTAGTGCTGAAACTGAAGACCGCCGACTTCCGAAGCCTGACGCGGCAGAGCCGGCTTGCCTATCCGACGCAGCAGGCCGAGGTCATTTTCGAGCACGGCCTGCGCCTGCTGCGCCGCGAAGCCAATGGCCGCGCGTTCCGTCTCATCGGCATCGGCGTCGATCACTTGATGCCATCGGAGGCTGCCGATCCGCCCGACCTGTTCGGACCGCGAAAGCGGACGCGACGAGGGCAGGAGGCGTCACCTCGATAGGCCGGTTGCGTGCGTTCCGCCCGTCGTGCATTCTCGGCGACCCGAAGCCGGCGCGCGAAGATTTCGCACACCCGCGCCTCACAACGGACCGTCATGTTTCAAAGCATCGTCCCCTGGCTCGCGAGCGTCATCGCAGCAACTATTTCCAGCGGCGGCTACCTCGGGATCATCGCCCTCATGGCGATTGAATCGGCCTGCATCCCGCTGCCCTCCGAGATCATCATGCCGTTCTCCGGCTACCTCGCTTCCATCGGACGGTTCGAACTGATTGCGGTCGCGACCGCAGGCGCTATCGGCTGCAACCTGGGCTCAACCGTCGCCTATGCCGCCGGCCGCCTGGGCGGCCGGCCGCTCGCCGAACGCTGGGGCCGCTATGTCCTGATGAGCCGGCACGATTTCGAACTGACCGACCGGTTCTTCGCGCGCTATGGCGGCATTACGGTGTTCGTGACCCGGCTGTTGCCGCTCATTCGCACCTTTATCGCCCTGCCCGCCGGGATTGCGCGCATGCCGCAGGGGCGCTTCCAGGTCTATACCTTCGTCGGTTCCTGGCTGTGGTGCTATGGGCTCGCCTATATCGGCTTCGCGCTCGGCGAGAAATGGAACAAGGATCCCCGACTGGCGCAGGTCCTGCATCGTTTCGATGCACTCGTGCTGGGTGTCCTCGTTCTCGGACTGGGTTGGTATCTTTGGCGCCATCTGCGGTCCGGTCACCGCTGACCCGGCCCACTCTCGCTCGTCGCCGGCCATGATCGCGTCACGCGATCATCCGAATCCGGTCGAGGTAACGTCACATTTCGCCGCTAATGTACGCTCCGCAGGTCGGCAAACGGCTATCTCGACAATCGCGCCGACCGAACATTGTCGGCGCGTGCCGGCATGCCGCCGCGATCGAGGCTCGTAAGGAGACGCGCTCGCGCCTCCACTTCCCCTATCGCGGAAAAGTCCGATAACACGGCATCGTGGAGGTCTCGCAAGATGCGGAAAAAACGTCCGGAAATCGCCCCCAAAAAGGAGGCGTCCCTCGCCGAAATCCTAGCCGATCCAATCACGCATGCCTTGATGCGGGCCGATGGAATCGTTGCGGCGGACGTCCGCGCGATCGTCGACGATCTGCGGCGCTCGCTCGGCATCGCCGCGCGCTCCGACCCTCCGCGCGAGGACATGTTCGGCCCGCGGCGGCCGCGCCTTCGCCTCACGCGCGCCTCGGACGCACCGGCCTTGCGACGACGCTCGGCGTGATCGGCCGCCTTTTTCGCGCCCCTCGCCCCATGCGCAGCCGGCATCCGGCACGGGAAGCGCTTGCGAAGCGCTTGCGAAGCGCTATCGGATCAATCCCAAGGCCGCCGCCAAGCGGGAGCAGCGAGGCTCCGTCGCCGATTTGCCGACTGGGCCGAAGGAGCCGAGGTTCTCGATCCTATCGACCGGAGGCAAGGCGGTGAAGATATGCTCGGCGCGAGCATCGCTTTCGACGTCCAGGGCGACACCGAAGCCGGCCGGCTGCATATAGCATTCGGGCGGCGGGGCAGCGCCACCGCCGCCCCCGATGGAAGGCAACGGCATTCACACATTTTGCTTGCCGTAAGTGTCGTGCTCTGATTCTCGTTGATTTTGGGATTTACGGGGACCGAGATGGCGGTTCGGGCTGGAACGGTGCTGGTCTGCCGTCCGCGCCATGGCAGCGCCGCAGACGGGCCGGAGCAACTGTCCCTGACCATGGTCGAGGCGCGCGAAGTCGACTGCAATGGCGAAGGCACGCCGCTGCTGTGGCGCCTGCTGACCACGATCGAAACCATCGACGCCGACGGTGCCGCCGAAATCGTACGCCTCTACGGGCTGAGGTGGAGAATTGAGGAAATCTTTCGGTCTTTGAAAAGCGACGGCCTCAAGCTTGAAGAAACCCAGATGCAAGATGCCGGACGGCTGTTCAAGCTGGCCCTGATCCGTCTTGCCGCAGCGACCCGCACCGTTCAACTCCTCGATGCGCGTGACGGCAGCGACCGGCCGGCAACCGACGTCATCGACCCCGGATTGCTACCGGCCGCCGATGCCATTGGCCCCACACTCGAAGGCAAGACACCACGACAAAAGAACCCCCATCCACCGCGATCCCTCGCCTGGCTCGCCTGGATCATCGCACGCCTCGGCGGATGGAATTGCTACTACAAGCCCCCAGGACCAAAAACCATGAGCGCAGGATGGACACGCTTCGCGTCTTTGGCCACAGGCTTCGCTATCGCTGCACAGTCAAATGCGTGAATCCCGCAGCGATGGAAGGTCGGCGGGGCGGCTCACTCCGGTTCGGCGAAGGCGATGAGAAGGGTGCCCTCCTCGACCTGATCGCCGGGGCGGGCAAGCACCCTCGCCAACTTGCCAGGGCCGGGCGCGACCAGCGTGTGCTCGACCTTCATCGCCGAAAGCACGATCAGCGGGTCGCCCTTCGCCACCTCGGCACCGGGTGCGACCAGCACCTCAATCACCCGCCCGGGCAGCGGCGCGCTGACGCCGCCCTCGGTCTCCTCCTCCGCCACCGCACCGGCCAACGGATCGACGATGCCCAAGCGGTAGGTCCAGCCGGGCGCCGCAACTACGATCTCGCGGCCCTGACGGAACCAGCCGACGCGATGGCGCTTGCCGCCGATCTCCGCCATCAGCGTCCCAGGCTCGACGAAGCGGCCCCGCGCCGCGACCGCCCCGGCCGGCAGGCCGAGGCGATAGCCCTCGCCCTCGGGCGCCGCCGCGACCGCAAACTCGGTCTCCCCCTGGCGAAAGCGCAAGATCATGCGCGCCGCGCCGTTGAGCCGCCAGCCGTCGGCCGCCGCCCACGGCGAGAACGGGTCGGCGCCGGCCCGCGCCGCCGCAGCCGCGGCCTCCGCGAAGCTCAGGCATTCCCCGAGCACGGCGAGCGCCAGGCCATCGCCGCCGAGATCCGCCGGCAACGGCAGAAGCGCTTCCATGACGCGGCCGAGAAAGCCGGTGTCAAACCCGCCCGCAACAAAGTCCGCATGCCGGGCCAGCCGGCGCAGGAAGCCGTGGTTGGTTTCCGGGCCGGCGATCTCCCATTGATCCAGCGCCGCCTCGAGCCGGCGCACCGCCGCCGCCCGGTCCTCGCCCCAGACGATCAGCTTGGCCAACATGGGATCGTAATGCGGCGTCACCGTATCGCCCTCGCGCACCCCGGTATCGAGACGGACATGCGATTCGAGCGGCGGCCGGCGGAAGCGCAGCAGCGGCCCGGTCGCCGGCAGAAAATCCCGTGCCGGGTTCTCGGCATAAAGCCGCGCCTCGATCGCATGGCCCCTCACCTCGACCTGATCCTGCGCCAAGGGCAGGGCCTCGCCGCTCGCGACTCGGAGCTGCCATTCCACCAGATCGAGGCCGGTGATCGCTTCCGTCACCGGATGCTCTACCTGAAGACGAGTGTTCATCTCTAGGAAATAAAACGGATTTTCCTTGTCGTCTTGCGCCCAACCCGACGCCACGAGGAACTCCACCGTCCCGGCCCCGACATAGCCCACCGCCTGCGCCGCCTTCACCGCCGCCGCGCCCAAGGCCTGCCGCGTCGCCACCGAAAGCCCCACCGCCGGCGCCTCCTCGATCACCTTTTGGTAGCGGCGCTGTGCCGAGCAATCGCGCTCGAAAAGGTGGATGACATTGCCGAACCGGTCGCCAAACACCTGCACCTCGATGTGCCGCGCCGAGGCGAGGTATTTCTCCAGCATCACCCGCGGATCGCCGAAGGCCGCTTCCGCCTCGCGCGCCGCCCCGGCCAGCGCGGCGGGCAACTCGGCCGCGGTATGGACGATCCGCATCCCCTTGCCGCCGCCGCCGGCCACCGCCTTGATCAGCACCGGATAGCCGATCCCGGCCGCCACCTCGGCCAGGCTTTCGGCGCTCGCGCCGTCTTCATACCAACCCGGAACCAACGGCACGCCGGCATTCTTCATCAAGTCCTTAGCCGTGCTCTTCTCGCCCATCGAGCGAATCGCGGCTGGCGGCGGGCCGATAAACACCAGCCCGCGCGCGGCACAGGCCTCGGCAAAACCCGCGTTCTCCGAGAGAAAGCCGTAACCGGGGTGGATCGCCTCCGCGCCGCTTGCCGCCGCCGCCGCGAGAATGGCCTCGCCGTCGAGATAGCTCTCGCTCGCCCGCGCCCCCCCGATGCGATAGGCCGCGTCCGCCAAGCCGACATGGCGCGCGTCCCGGTCCGCGTCGGAATATACCGCCACTGCCTGGATGCCGAGCCGACGACAGCTGTGCGCCACCCGGCTGGCAATCTCGCCCCGGTTCGCGATCAGGATCCGGCCAAACATCGCTTAGCTCGTCTTGACCCAGCTCGGACGACGGCGCTCCAAAAACGACGCGATCCCGTCTGGGGTGGTTTCGAGCAGGATGGGGGTTTCGTCGCTCATGGTCCCTCACATACGGAAGATGCCGAACCGGGTTTCCGGGATCGGCGCGTTAAAACAGGCGGACAGCGCGAGACCG
>OFHJ01000252.1_pt1 | contig 22267 bp, 22 predicted proteins | sample 1522001 | NCBI WGS metagenome assembly OFHJ01 (sample SAMEA2464838, study PRJEB22497) | soil metagenome | biome: Grassland; feature: Farmland; material: Clay | place: Australia | collected 2013-02-01 | depth 1.2 m | reverse complement strand
CGGATCGTCGAACCAGGCGCGCGAGCGCAGCATCTTGTCCCGTTCCGATCGGCTCATGCCTGTCCTGCCCTGAATGTGTCGCGAGAATTAATAATCATATAATATGAATGAACAGAGGCAAACCCCGCCCGGACGCACCGGGCGGACCCGCGACACAGATATACTGCCAGCGCCCGTAACGGTGCCGACTTGAAAGATGTATCCGTGGCCCTACCGAGAATTCCCCGTGACCGCAACCTGACCTACGGCCTGGTGGAAACCCTGGGGCAGCTGATCGTCACGGGCGCGTTCCATTCAAAACCCTTCCCGACCGAGGGAGAGCTCTCGCGCCAGCATGCCACCAGCCGCTCGGTGACGCGCGAGGCGGTCAAGATGCTCACCGCCAAAGGCCTGCTCCAGGCCCGCCCCCGGCAGGGCACGAGCGTCACGCCCGAAGCGCAGTGGAACCTGCTCGACCCGGACGTGCTGCGCTGGCTGCTCGAGCGCAAGTTCTCCTTGCAGCTGCTCGCGGAATTCACCGAAATGCGCCTGGCGATCGAGCCGGCGGCCGCGGCGCTCGCGGCAACGCGAGGCGAACCGGAGGCGATCGAGAGGATCCGCGTCGGCCTCGAGCGCATGCGCGCGGCCGGGCAGGGCGATGACGAGCCGGTGGCAGCCGATATTGCCTTTCATACCGCGGTGCTCGCGGCAACCGGGAACCGCTTCTTCGCCCAGCTCGACCCGATGATCAACACTGCGCTGCGCATCTCGATCCGCTTCACCAACCGCATCAAGGGACAAGCCGCCGGCATTGCCCGCCACGAGGAAGTGCTCGAGGCCATCGAAGCCGCAGACCCCGGGCGCGCCGCACAGGCGATGCGTGTCCTGGTCGAAGACGTGTTGGAGTTGATTGCGACCGCCTCTGCCCAGCCGGACTCGCGGCGCCGATCGCGACGCAGCGTGGGCTGAATACACCGCGCGCGTCGCCAGTGGTCCGCGTCGCAGCGGAAAAAATGACCCTTATGGAAAATCGCGTGGTTGCGCGGGCGCGGCCGGACCACAATGCGTGGGGCGCCCGTGCTGTCTCACCTTCGCGACAGGACCCGGCGCATTCAGGTCAGATTCAGTGCCGATTGCGCACTGTGCGCATCTCGAGCCGGCGATGTCGATCTGCTTGATCCGCGAGCGCAGCCGCGCGGCTGCTGATCTGTGCAGCGGCTGCGCCGTGACATCGGACCGTTGCGACCCGCGTGCGGGCGAGGAAGCAGGCGCTTCGGGCCACAGGGCGAGCGGTCCGCACCTGGGCACGGCAGGAGGAGACGAGTTCAGAAGTGACAACGCAGCACGTCAAGTCCTGGAGGATTCTCATCGCGGCGAGCGATGCCTCGGCCGGCTCGCGCATCGCCGAGCTCCTGCTCGATCGGGGGCACCAGGCAGCGGTACACGCCGATCCTGCGGCGCTGATGGCGGCGGTGAGTGCACAGGCCCCGGACCTGGTCGTCCTGTGCGCAGCGGCGGGCGCGGAGCCAGACTATGCGATGGGCGCGACGCTCTCGGGCATGCTCGAGATACCCTTCCTCGTTCTCGCAGCGCACTGGGATGAGCATCGCGCCGCCGCCGCCGTCGATCACGGCGCACTGACATTCCTCGCCGGCACCTACGCGAACCTGCCACAGTGCATCCCCCTGATCCTCGCAGCGCTGGAACGTCATGCCGAGGCGCGTGAGCTGCGGGCGCGCCTGGCACGGATGGGCGATGCGCTGCAGCGCTCGCGGACGATCAGCACCGCTTGCGGTGTGCTGATGGAGCGGCTGCACTTGAACCGCCAGGACGCCTTCGAGACCTTGCGCGCGGCAGCGCGTGCCCGGCGGATGCGCCTGCTCGACAGTGCCGCCGGGATGCTGACCGCACTGGAGGCGATCAACGAACTCGGCAGTGTCCCGCAGCGGAGCACCGAGGCGGACTGTGACCGGGTTCGCAGTTCGGCAGCCAAATCCAGATAACATAAGAACCCGGAAACGCACCCGATGTCCGTGCTTTCCCTTCGGACGCTCTGTGCGCCGATCCTGGCCGCCGGTTCTCCCGCGCCATAATTCCCCTCCTCGGGCCCCGACTCTCGCCCTCGCGTAGCGCTTGTGCGCCGAGCCCGGCTCGGCGCGCCGAAATTGGAGTGCGTAATTATGGAAACTCAGCGATTGCGAACCATTCAGCATCCGGGACACGTTGGCGACCTGCTCGATTCACTGGTCGGTGCCCGGCAGTTGCTGCCGGCCGGGCTGCTGCGCGTGCTCTCGGCGGGCTTGCTGCCGGCACCGCTGCGGTTGCTCAGCCGCATCATCGAACGGCGCGATTCCGAGTGGCGGGCGTGGACCGACGGTACGCGAGTGTGGTTCTTTGAAGCAGTGCTTTCGCTCGATCTGTCCCGCGAGCGCGGCAAGCCGGTGGTCCGTCTGACGCGCTACGACGAGGCCGGCGACGTTGTCGGCGTTTCAACCTTCGTGGCCACGGTCGAGCACGGCTGGCAGCAATGCGCATGACGGCGCTGACGGCGTGGCGCATGACACGCATCGAGGCGGGCCGGACCTTCGCGGGAATCTCAGAGGCTCTGGTCACGACCCTCGATGCCGCTGGCAGTGGCGGTGCCGAGCTGGATGCCCGAGCCGCGCGCCGCAAGCTGCAACACCTGGCGCGCGCGGCACGCGCGTGTGGTCTCTCGAGCTTCTCGTCCATCGTGCTGCGGCTCGCCGAGCGGCTCGAGCCGTGCCTGCGGGCCGGCGACGTCGCGCCGCGAGATTGTGACCTGTTGCGACGAGTGGCGATGTACGGGGGAAATTACCTCGACGATCCGACGGATGCGCGCGCCGCCGCCGCGATGGTCGATGCACTCGCGACCGCTCCGATGCCGGCGGCAGATCAATCGGAGCGCTCTCACCTGCTGCAGTGTGCTCTGGAGGAAGGTGCCGAGCTGCACTGTGCGTGCAGCGTTCCGGTCGAACCCGGCCGACGCCGCGCAACCGATCGACTCACCGGCTTGCCCGACAGAGCGACGTTGCAGGTTCGTCTCGAGGAGATTCTGAGGGCGGCAGACGCGGTGCACCGTCCGGTGGGGGTCATGTCGATCGGTATCAGCGGCGTCGAGGACATCGTCGATTCGCTCGGTCCGCAGGCGAGTACCGCGGTGGTGGCGAGGGTGGCCCGGGAACTGATCCGTACCGTAGCGCCGGGCGGCACCGCCGGGCGCCTCGCTGATGATCATTTCGTCATCGTGTGCACCGGGCTCGATGCGCGCGCATTGCGCGATGCTGCGGCGGCGCTCGCCGCTCGGCTCGCTCGCAGCCACCGGATCGGACCGCACCTGGTGTCGATCTCCGCGCGAGTCGGCCTTGCCGTGGCCGGGTCGCACGGCCGCAGCGCGACAGAACTGCTCGGCAACGCCGATGCGGCGCTGCACGACGCTCGCGTGCGCCGTCTCTACACGACCCAGTTCTTCGTACCCCATATGCGCCAGGCGGCACTGCGGCGTGTGAGTCTCGAGGCGCAGCTGCGCATGGCGATCGAGGCGGGCAGCTTCGATCTGCACTATCAACCGAAACTCGAACTCGCCACCGGCCGGCTGTGCGGCCTGGAGGCGCTGGTGCGCTGGCGGTGCGCGGAGCACGGAACCATCGGACCGGCCGAATTCATCCCGATCGCTGAGGAGAGCGGCCTGATCGTCCCGCTCGGTGAGTGGGTCATCGAGACCGCGTGCGAGCAGCTCAGCCGCTGGCGCCGCGAGGGCGCGCTCGAGGTACCGGTCGCCGTGAACCTCTCGGCCGTTCAGCTGTGCTCGAGGCACCTGTACGAGCGGATCTGCGAGGCGTTGCGGCGGCACCGTGTGCCGCCTGAGCTTCTCGAGCTCGAGATCACCGAGTCGGCACTGATGCGCGATGCGGATGTCGCCGTACGCTGCCTCGGCGAGTTGGGCCGGCTCGGCGTACGCGTGGCCATCGATGATTTTGGCACCGGGTACTCGAACCTGAGCCAATTGATGCGCCTGCCACTGACGGCGCTGAAGATCGACCGGTCGTTGGTCTGCGGTATTGCGACGGGCCAGCGCGATGCGGCCATCCTGCGGGCCATCATCGATATGGCCCGATCGATCGGGGCCCGCGTGGTGGCCGAGGGAGTCGAACATGCCGAGCAGCGCGACCGGCTCGCCGCGGCCGGCTGCGACGAATATCAGGGGTATCTCATTGCAATGCCCATGAGCGCAGCGCAGCTGCGATGCTGGCTCGCACGCCGCGATGCCAAGGCGCTCGCTCGCTAGGCCGTGCCTGCTCGGCGGATCAGTCTCCGCACAGCGGCCGACCCCGGTGCCGCCGTTGCAGCACGTTCGGCGCATAGGTGGGCGTGCGGAACGCTCGCGCCGCATGTTCGAATGCGTACGCGAGGTGGACCAGCCGCGCCTCGGACCACTTCGATCCGATGAACGACAGCCCCACCGGGAGTCCCTGGACCTGGCCCATCGGCACGGTGATGTAGGGATACCCGGCAATGGCCGGCAGCGTGCTGTCCCCGCCGCCGATGCCGGCGTCCCCGTTGACCAGGTCGATCACCGCGGCCGGATTCTGCGTGGGCGAGATGAGCGCAACGACGTGGTGTTCCTTGAGCAGCCGCTCGATGCCCTGCGGCCCGGCCAGGCGCAGGTTGGTCGCATGGGCTTTCAGGTAGGCCGGATCGGTCAGTCCCTTGGTGCGCTCGGCCTTCAGGAACAGGCTCTGGCCGAACCAGCGCATCTCCTGGCGCCGATGTGCGTCATCGAAGCGGATCAGGTCGGCCAACGTGCGGCTCTTGACCGCGGGCGGCGAGGCGGCGAGGTACTGCTTCATGTCCGCCTTCAGCTCCGTCATCAACACCAGGCTCTCGTTCTTCCCGAGCGGTGCGAGGTTGTAGTCATCCACCTTGACCAACACCGCGCCCTCGGCCTTGAGCTGCGCCAGTGCGTGGTGGAACACTTTGAGCGTCTTCGGGTTGAAGTGCTTCAGCAGGAAATCGGCGATGCCGAGCCGTACCCCCTTCAGTGCGCCGGGATTGAGGTCGGCGGCATAGTTCGTGCGGTGCGCATCGGCGTGCACCGTGGCGGGGTCGGCCGGATCGCTGCCGGCCATCGCCGTGAGCAGCATGGCCGCGCCGCGCACGGTGCGCGCGATCGGGCCGGCCGTATCCTGCGTCTGGCTGATCGGGACGATGCCGTGTCGCGAGACCAGGCCCACCGTGGGTTTCAGTCCCACCACGCCGTTCATCGCCGAGGGGCAGGAAATCGAACCGTCGGTCTCGGTGCCGATGGCCATCGCCGCGAGCCCGGCCGCCACCGCGGCGGCGGAGCCGGAACTGGATCCGCAGGCGGTGCGGTTGAGCATGTAGGGATTGCGGGTCAGGCCACCGACGGCGCTCCAGCCGCTCGTGGAGTGTCGGGAGCGGATGTTGGCCCATTCCGAAAGGTTGGCGCGGCCGAGGATCACCACGCCGGCACGGCGCAGGTTGCGGATGACGGTGGAACTGACCGGGCGCACATTTTGCGCCAGCGCGAGTGAACCGGCCGTGGTGGGCAGGCCGGCGATGCCGATGTTGTCCTTGACCAGGATCGGCAGCCCGTCGAGCGGACTGAGCGGGTGGCCGGCCGCGCGGCGCGCATCGGAGGCGCGCGCCTCGGCCATCGCGCGCGGGTTGAGCGCGATGACGGCATGGATCTTCGGGTTGATGCGCGCGATGCGCGCCTCGTAACCGCGCACCAGGGCGGTGGCCGTGATGCGGTGAGCGGCCAGGTCGGCCGCGAGCGCCGGGGCCGGGGTACAGCTCAGATTGACCGCAAAGGCCGGAGCGCAGGCCAGACAGGAAAGGACACCGACGCTGATCGCAACGGAACTGCGCATACCGATCCCCCCGAGCGGATAATGAGCCTCACTCTATCGGGCATTCCACCAGTGTCGCAAGCTTGAGCTGCACAGTATGGCGGTGTCGGCGGTACTGCGCCGGCGCTGATTGGTATAGTGGCGCGCATGAACACCTCCTCTGCGCCAGACCTGTCCGCTTTCTGGATGCCCTTCACCGCCAACCGGCACTTCAAGCACCACCCGCACCTCGTTGCCGGGGGGCAGGGCGCCTACTACACCTTGCAGGACGGTCGGAAGGTCTTCGACTGTCTCTCCGGGCTGTGGTGTGCCCCGCTGGGTCACGGCCGTGCGGAGATCGTCTCCGCGGTGAGTGCCCAGCTCTCGACACTCGATTTCGCGCCGACCTTCCAGGTCGGGCATCCCAACGCGTTCGAGCTCGCCTCGCGCATTGCGCGCTGGGCGCCGCAGGGGATGAACCGTGTTTTCTTCGCCAACTCCGGCTCCGAGGCCGTCGACAGCGCGCTGAAGATCGCGATCGCCTACCACCAGGCGCGTGGCGATGCGCGACGGGTGCGCATCATCGGGCGCGAGCGCGCCTATCACGGCGTCGGCATCGGTGGAATTTCCGCCGGCGGCATCGCGGTCAACCGCCGCACCTTCGGTGCGCTCGCCGCACCGTTCGTCGATCACCTGCCCCACACGCTCGATCCGCAGCACATGGGCTTCAGCCGGGGTCAGCCGGCCTGGGGCGCTCACCTGGCCGATGCGCTCGAGCGGCTGGTCGCGCTGCACGACGCCTCGACGATCGCGGCGGTCATCGTCGAGCCGATGCAGGGCTCCACCGGCGTGATCGTCCCGCCCTTGGGTTACCTCGAGCGGCTGCGCGAGATCTGCACGCGGCACGGCATCCTGTTGATCTTCGACGAGGTGATCACGGGCTTCGGCCGCCTCGGCGCGAACTTCGCGGCGCAACGGCTGGGGGTGACGCCCGACATGATCGTCTTCGCCAAGGCGGTCACCAACGGCACGATCCCGCTCGGCGGGGTGATTGTGGCGCAGGGCATTCACGATGCTCTGATGCACGGTCCGGAACAGATGATCGAGCTGTTCCACGGCTACACGTACTCCGGTCACCCGGTGGCCTGTGCCGCGGGGCTCGCGACGCTCGAGGTCATGGAGCGCGAGGGATTGATCGAGCGGGCTCGTCTGCTCGAACCGGTGCTCGAGCAGGAAGTGCACGCGTTGCGCGATGCGCCGCACGTGGTGGACATCCGCAACATCGGGCTGGCCGCTGCGATCGACCTGGCACCGCGGGCGGATGCCCCCGGTGCACGGGCTCGCGCGGCCTTCGAGTCCGGTATCGATGCGGGGCTGCTGCTGCGCTTCACGGGCGATACGCTGGCCGTCGCGCCGCCATTCATCAGTACCGAGGCGCAGATCCGCGAAATGTTCGCATCGTTGCGCGAGGTCCTGCGGCGCGTGTCCTGAACCGCACCGCCGTCTCGGGCCGGTGAAGGTCCGCGTGCGGCACCCCACCGGGCGCCGGGATCGGCGCGTCGGATCAGAACATGCCGGTCTGCAGTCGGGCCTCTTCCGACATCATGCTCTGGTTCCACGGAGGATCGAACGTGAGCTCCACGCGCGCCTCGCGCACCGTGGGGATCCTTTCGATCTTGTCGCGCACGTCATCGACCAGGATCTCTCCCATGCCGCAGCCGGGTGCGGTGAGCGTCAGTTTCACCTCGACGCTGCGCGAGCCGTCTTCGTTGACCTGCACGTCACAGTCGTACACCAGGCCGAGATCGACGATGTTGATCGGGATTTCCGGGTCGTAACAGGTGCGCATCTGTGACCAGGCCAGCTGGCGCACGTCCTCCTCGGTCGCGTTCGGTGGCAGTTCCGGCGGTTTGACCGGCTCGCGGCCGATGGCCGCGGCATCTTCGCCGCTGATGCGGAAGAGGTTCCCGTCGATGTAGACCGTGAAGCTGCCGCCCAGCGCCTGGGTGATGTAGCCGGACTGGCCGGGCTGCAGCGTCACTTCGGTGCCCGCCGGTACGATGACCGCGCACACCTCGTGCTGCACGACGAACGGTTCGCTGTCAAATCCGGGCATGCTCTGGCCTCACTCCGTGGTCACCGCGCCGGCGCCGTGTTCGAGCGCGGCGCTCAGCGTATGCCAGCACAACGTGGCGCACTTGACGCGCGCGGGAAACTCGCTGACTCCGGCGAGCGCTGCGAGCTTGCCGAGCGAGGGGTCCGGCTCGGTGTTCGGGTGCGTGAGCAGGGCGTGGATCCGCTCATACAAGGCTTGCACGGTGGCCTTGTCCTTGCCCTTGACGGCCTCGGTCATCAGCGATGCCGAGGCGGTCGAAATCGCGCAGCCCTTGCCCTCGAAGCGGATGTCCGCGATCCGGTCCCCGTCGAGCCGCACCCAGACCGTGAGCCGATCGCCGCACAGCGGATTGTGGCCGTCGGCATGCGCGTCGTCGGCGGCCAGCGCGCCGAAATTACGCGGTTGGCGGTTGTGATCGAGGATCACGTCGCGATAGAGATCTTTCAGGTCCATCAGCCGAACACCTCGCGGGCCTTGCCGAGCGCCGCCGCCAGGGCGCGTACGTCTTCCTCGGTGTTGTAGCAGCCGAAGGAGGCGCGGGCGGTCGCCGGGATATCGAAGAACGTCATGACCGGCATCGCGCAGTGATGGCCGGTGCGGATCGCCACGCCCTCGCTGTCGAGGATGGTGCCCAGATCGTGCGGGTGGCAGCCGCGCAGCGTGAAGGAAAGCACCGCCGCCTTGTGCGCCGCGGTGCCGATGATTTCAATGCCCGGGATGCGCTCGAGTTCGGCCGTGGCGAGTTCGAGGAGGCGGTGCTCGTGCGCTGCGACGGCCTCGATGCCCAGGCTCTCCAGGTAATCCATGGCCGCCGCCAGCCCCACCGCGCCGGAGATGTTCGGCGTGCCGGCCTCGAACTTCCACGGCAGCTCGTTGTAGGTGCTCTTCTCGAACGAGACGGTGCGGATCATGTCCCCGCCACCCTGCCACGGGGGCATCTCCTCGAGCAGCTCTTCCCGGCCGAACAGCACGCCGATGCCGGTGGGACCGTAGAGCTTGTGCCCGGAGAAGGCGTAGAAGTCGCATCCGAGCTCGCGCACGTCGACGGCGGTGTGCGGCACGGCTTGCGCGCCGTCGACCAGCACCAGTGCACCGCAGGAGTGCGCCGCTTCGACGATGCGCTTGACCGGAAGGATGGTGCCGAGTGCATTGGAGACGTGCGCCACGGCAACCAGGCGGGTGCGCGCGGTGAGCAGCTCGAGCAGACGCTCCAGGTCCACTTCCCCGCGCCGGTCGATCGGCGCCACCTTCAGTGTGCAGCCGGTCTGCTCGCAGACCATCTGCCAGGGCACGATGTTGGCGTGATGCTCGAGACCGGTGATGAGGATCTCATCGCCGGGTCCGAAGCGGGGGCGAGCGAAGGCCTGGGCCACCAGGTTGATGCCCTCGGTGGTGCCGCGCACGAAGATGATCTCACGGCTCGAGCGGGCATTGAGGAAGCGCCGGGCGCGTTCACGGGCGCCCTCGAAGGACTCGGTGGCCGCCTGGCTGAGCGCGTGCACGCCGCGGTGCACGTTGGAGTGATGATGCGTCTCGTAGCGTTCCACCGCGTGCAGCACCGCAAGCGGACGCTGTCCCGAGGCGGCACTGTCGAGATAGACCAGCGGGTGGCCGTTGACCTGCTGGGCGAGGATTGGGAAGTCCCGGCGCACGCGGACGGCGTCGTACGGCGTGGTCGAGGCGGGCGCGTCGCTCACAGCAACTCCTTCAGGGTATTCATCTCGCCCATCTGGCCGACGAGCGCCTCCTCGACCTGGCGGCGCAGCTCGCCGATGGCGATTTTCGCAATGACGTCCTCGAGGAACGCCCATTTCAGGAGGTGGTGGGCCACCTCGGGGGTCAGCCCGCGCGAGAGCAGGTAGAACAGCATGTTCTCATCGAGCTTGCCGGCCGTTGCGCCGTGGCTGGCACTGACCTCATCGGTATAGATCTCCAGCTGCGGTCGCAGGTCGATCTCGCACTGCTCGCCATCGAGCAGGCCGCGCAGCGACTGGCGCGAGTCGGTGCCCGCGGCACCCTCGCGTACCACGACTTTCCCGATGAAGGCCGCGCGCGCGCGGCTCGAGGCGATCCCGCGGAACGTTTGCTGGGTGCGCGTGCGTGGCGCGAGGTGCTCGTTCAGCGCGTACAGGTCCAGGCTCCGCTGACCTTCGGCGAGCGCCGCCGCCGAGAGCGCAAATTCCGCGCCGCGGCCCGCGAGGCGTGCGTGCACGGTTGAGCGCGCGGCGAGCGCGCCGGCACCGACGGCGAGCAGGTTGTAGTGGGCATCGGCGGCCAGTTCCGCCGAGAGCGTGTCAAACCACGTCGCCTGCGCCCCGAGCTGCTGCAGGCGGTAGTGGGACAGCTGCGCGTTCGGCGCCAACTCCACGTGCACCGCGCTGTTGACGAAGCTGTGCACCTCAGCACTGCTGAGATGGCGTTCGATGACGCTCAGGCGTGCATCGCGGCCGAGCGCGAGACGCACGCGCGGGTACGAGGAGCCCTCGCTTGCCGCAGCCGTCGCAATGAACACCAGTTCAACGCCCGTCGCATCGGTTCCCGGGCTCACCTCGATGGACAGCGCATCGGTTGCGAACGTCTCGTTGAGCAGCGCGAGTCGGGCCTCGGGCAGCTGCGTATCGAGCTGCCAGGGAAGGGGAGGCTCGGCGCCGTCCGCGCGCGCCCGGCGCACCGCAACGCCGCCGGGGGATTTCGCTGCGGAGTGCAGCTGACCGTCGACGAAGACGTAGCGCGCGAAACCGCTCGGTACTTGCGGTAGCGGCGGCAGCGTCGCCGAGGGGTGATCGACGGGCGCGAATCGTGCCTGCTCGAGGATGCGCAGGTCCGTGTAGCGCCAGTTCTCCTCGCGCGTGACCGGCAGGCCCTGGGCGCACAGCGCTTCGAGCGCCTCGAGCCGCCTGGCGGTTCCCACTACCCCCGGCGGCAACGTCTCGCGGACGGCGCCGTATTCGTCTTTCAGGCGCGTCAGTGCAGCGGCGCTCATGCCGCCTCGCCGATCAGCCAGTCGTAGCCGCGCCGCTCGAGCTCCAGCGCCAGCGTGCGGTCCCCGCTGCGCACGATGCGTCCCTTGACCAGCACGTGCACACGGTCCGGCACGATGTGCTCGAGCAGCCGCTGGTAGTGCGTGACCAGCAGCTGCGAGCGGTTCGGCGCGCGCAGCGTGTTGACGCCGTGGGCGACGATCTTCAGCGCATCGATGTCGAGTCCCGAGTCCGTCTCGTCAAGTACCGCGAGACTCGGCTCCAGGACCAGCATCTGCAGGATCTCGTTGCGCTTCTTCTCCCCGCCCGAGAAGCCCTCGTTGACCCCGCGCGAGAGCATGCTCTCGTCCATGCGCATCAGGCGCATCTTCTCGCGCACCAGGGTGAGGAACTCGAACGCGTCCACCTCGGGCTGCCCGTGGTGTGCCCGTGCGGCGTTGACGGCGGCCTTGAGCAGGTAGACGTTGTTGACCCCGGGGATCTCGACCGGGTACTGGAAGCCGAGAAATACCCCCTCGCGGGCCCGCTCCTCGGGGCTGAGCGAGAGCAGGTCGCGGCCCTTGAACAGCACCGAGCCGGCGGTGACGGTGTAGCCGGGACGGCCGGCGAGCACGTGCGCGAGCGTGCTCTTGCCCGAGCCGTTCGGGCCCATGATGGCATGCACTTCGCCCTCGGGGACCTCCAGGTCCAGTCCCTTGAGAATTTCCTGGCCGTCGACGGTGGCGTGCAGATTCTTGATGGTGAGCATGGTGTGACCTTGGGGTTAGCCGACCGCGCCTTCGAGGCTGACGGCGAGCAGGTTTTGCGCCTCGACCGCGAACTCCATCGGCAGTTCTTTGAACACCGACTTGCAAAAGCCGCTGACGATGAGGTTGACGGCATCCTCTGCGGATATGCCGCGGGCCAGGCAATAGAACAGTTCGTCCTCGCTGATCTTCGAGGTGCTGGCCTCGTGCTCAACGGTGGCCGACTGGTTCTTCACTTCAACATACGGGAAGGTGTGCGCGCCGCAGCTGCCGCCCATCAGCAGCGAGTCGCACTGCGTAAAATTGCGCGCGCCCGCGGCGCTCGGCAGGACCTGTACCAGGCCGCGGTAGGTGTTCTGGCCGCGGCCGGCGGAGATGCCCTTGGAGATGATGGTGCTGCGGGTGTTGCGCCCGATGTGGATCATCTTCGTCCCGGTGTCGGCCTGCTGGCAGTTATTGACCGTGGCGACCGAGTAGAACTCGCCCACCGAGCCCTCGCCGCGCAGCACGCAGCTGGGGTACTTCCACGTGATCGCAGAGCCGGTCTCGACCTGCGTCCAGGAGATGTGCGAGTTGCGCCCGCGGCACTCCCCGCGCTTGGTCACGAAGTTGTAGATGCCGCCGACCCCCTCGGCATCGCCCGGGTACCAGTTCTGTACCGTGGAGTACTTGATGTACGCATCATCGAGCGCCACGAGTTCCACGACCGCGGCGTGCAGCTGGTTCTCGTCGCGCTGCGGAGCGGTGCAGCCCTCGAGATAGCTCACGCGCGCGCCCTCGTCGGCGATGATCAGCGTGCGCTCGAACTGGCCGGTCTTGGCCGCGTTGATGCGGAAGTAGGTGGACAGCTCCATCGGGCAGCGCACGCCCTTGGGCACATAAACGAACGAACCGTCGGTGAAGACGGCCGAGTTCAACGCCGCGAAGAAATTGTCGCGGTAGGGCACGACGCTGCCGAGGTAGCGCTCCACGAGTTCCGGGTATTTCTGCACCGCCTCGGAGAAGGGGCAGAAGATCACCCCGGCCTCGTGCAGGCGCTCCTTGAAGGTGGTGGCGACCGAGACGCTGTCGAACACCGCGTCCACGGCAACACCGGCGAGCCGGGCGCGCTCGTGCAGTGGTACGCCGAGCTTCTCGTAGGTCTCGAGCAGTTTCGGGTCCACCTCCGAGAGGCTCTTCGGCCCGTCGGTTTTCTTCTTCGGCGCGGAATAGTACGAGATCGCCTGGTAGTCGATCGGCGCGAAGTGCGCGTGCGGCCAGTGCGGTTCGCGCATCTTCAGCCAATGACGCAGCGCCTTTAAGCGCCACTCGGTGAGGAACGCCGGCTCGCCCTTCTTGCGCGAGATCAGGCGCACCACGTCTTCGTCGAGGCCGGGCGGAACGGTGTCCGAGTCGATCTCGGTCACGAAGCCGTGCCGGTAGCGACGGCTCACCAGGTCTTCGAGCGGTGTCGTGTCGTTCATGTGCGGTAAACCAATGCGGTGATAGGCTCGTTCAGGCGTTCGGACTGCGCATCGGGAAGGCGGAAACCGCCGCCTTCAAGTCGCGCTCGAGCGCCGGAAGGCGCGTGTGGAGAGGATCGAGGCCGGCGAGCTGCGCCAGGTTCACATCGCCGAGGGAGTGCCGGATGGCCAGGCTCAGCCGCTGCCAGACGTGTCCGACGCGGCAGCTGTCCTCGATGTCGCAGTGCCCGCGGGCCACGGAGCAATCCGTGAGCGCCACCGGCCCTTCGAGCGCATCGAGTATGGAGGCCGCGCTGATCTGCGCCGCGGGACGGGCCAGTTGGTAGCCCCCGTGCAGGCCGCGCGTCGAGCTGACCAGCCCCGCGCGCTGGAGCTGCTTGAGCAGCTTGCTGACGGTGGGTGCGGCGATGTGCGTCTGCTCGGCGAGCGCCGCGGCCGTCTGCACCCGCTCCGGTCGAGCGGCGAGCACGGCGAGCAGCACCGTCGCGTAGTCTGTGAGCCGGCTGATTCGGACCATGGCAGCATCCTCTTGAAGTAGGACTAGTTTAGTACTAATTGCGCTCGGAACCAAGCGCCGGCGCCACGGGTCATTTGGTATCCTTGCTCGCCTCACGGTGCGCAGCGAGAAGTGAAGCCGATCGATCGGTGCGTGCAGTCGATCCACCCCTGTCGCGGAGAATCGTCATGAATCGCAGTGAGCTTGCTCGGATTGCCCAGGCGATGGTCGTCAAGGGCAAAGGGATCCTGGCCGCAGATGAGAGCACCGGCACCATCGGCAAGCGCTTCGATGCGATCAAGCTCGAGTCGACCGAGGAGCACCGGCGCGCCTACCGTGAGCTGTTGTTCACCGCCCCGGGGGCGGCCGAGTCGATCAGCGGGGTCATCCTGTTCGACGAAACCATTCGCCAGAAGACCGCCGACGGCACGCCGTTTGCGCAGTACCTGGCCCAGCAGGGCATCGTTGCGGGCATCAAGGTCGACCGCGGCGCGAAGCCGCTCGCGGGCTTTCCCAAGGAGACCGTCACCGAGGGCCTCGACGGGTTGCGCGATCGGCTCATCGAGTACCACGGCCTCGGGGCGCGTTTCGCCAAGTGGCGCGCCGTCATCGACATCGCCGCCGGGATTCCCACCGCGTTCGCCATCGAGGCGAATGCGCACGCGCTGGCGCGCTACGCGGCGTTGTGCCAGGAAAACGGCATCGTGCCGATCGTCGAGCCCGAGGTGCTGATGGACGGTGATCACTCGATCGAGCGCTGCGAGGAAGTGACCGATGCGACGCTGAGCTGCGTGTTCAAGCACCTGCAGGACCACCGCATCTACCTCGAGGGGATGGTGCTCAAGCCCAACATGGTCATCTCCGGGAAGAAGGCGGCCAAGCGGGCCGCGCCCGAGGCGGTGGCCGAGGCGACCGTGCGCTGCCTGAAGCGGCACGTGCCCCCGGCGGTGCCCGGGATCGCCTTCCTCTCCGGCGGGCAGTCGCCCGCCGAAGCGACGCTGCACCTCTCGCTGATCAACCAGCTCGGAGCGCTGCCCTGGTCGGTGACGTTCAGCTACGGTCGGGCGCTGCAGGAGACGGCGCTGGCGGCCTGGGGCGGGCGCAGTGCGGATTTCAAGGCGGGCCAGGCGGAGTTCGTGCACCGCGCACGGCTCAACGCACTGGCCACCGGCGGGCGCTACAGCGCCGACATGGAGCGCGCCGCCTGAGGCGGCGTGCACCGGGCAGGAAAGGATCCGCGTGAACGAACCGGGAGACGCATCGGCGCACGAGCCGGACGATGCGGTGATCGACGTGCGTGGCGTGGATTACGCCATCGATGGCCGGCCGATCTTCAGCGGCCTGGACATTACCGCGCGCCGCGGGCTGATTACCGCCGTCATGGGTCCGAGCGGTACGGGCAAGACCACGCTGCTGCGCCTGATCACGGGACAGATCTACGCCGACCGCGGGTTGGTCTCGGTGTTCGGCAAGGACGTCGGCACGCTGGGCACCGCCGAGCTGTATGCCACGCGTCAGCGCATGGGCATGCTGTTCCAGAACGGCGCGCTGCTGACCGACATCGACGTGTTCGAAAACGTCGCCTTCCCGGTGCGCGAGCACACCGACCTGCCCGAGCCACTGATCCGCAAGCTCGTGCTCACCAAGCTCGAGGCGGTCGGCCTGCGCGGAGCGGCGCACCTGATGCCCGCGGAACTCTCCGGCGGCATGGCGCGCCGTGTGGCGCTGGCGCGTGCCATCGTCATGGATCCGGAGGTGCTGATCTACGACGAGCCGTTCGTCGGGCTCGACCCGATCTCCCTCGGGGTGATCCTGCGCCTGGTCAAGCAGATGAACGATGCGCTGAAGATCACCAGCGTCGTGGTCTCGCACGACGTGCAGGAGATCTCCAGCATCGCCGATTACTCCTACCTGCTCTCCGAGGGCGGGGTGGTCGCCGCCGGCACCCCGGCCGAACTCGCCCGCAGCGATTCCCCGACGGTCAAGCAGTTCATGACCGGCGGGGCTGAAGGACCGGTTCGGTTTCACTACCCCGCGCCCGAGTATGCCGCCGAACTGCTGGAGAGCCCGCGATGAGCGCTGCATCCAAGACCGGCGTGATCGAGGCGGTGCGCAAGGCGGGCGTGACGGGCCTGTTCTTCGTCCGGCTGCTCAGGGCGTGCGTTCCGGCCCTGGCCCGTCCGAAGCTCATCATCGCGCAGGTTTACAACGCCGGCGCCCGCTCGCTCATCATCATCATGCTCTCGGGCCTGTTCACCGGTATGGTGCTGGGGTTGCAGGGCTATGATCTGCTCAACCGCTTCGGCGCGACCGAGGCGCTCGGCACGGCCGCGGCGCTCGCGCTGCTGAAGGAGCTCGGGCCGGTGCTCACCGCGCTGCTGTTCGCCGGGCGGGCCGGCACGGCGCTGACGTCGGAAATCGGCCTGATGCGCGCCACCGACCAGCTCACCGCCATGGAGGTGATGGCGGTCGACCCGATGCGCTACGTCGCCGCGCCGCGCTTTCTCGGCGGGCTGATCGCCATGCCGCTGCTCACCGCGATCTTCAACGTCGTCGGCCTCTTCGGGGCGCAGCTGATCGGTGTGCAGATGCTCGGTGTCGATCACGGCATCTTCTGGTCCCAGACCCAGAGCGCGGTTGCGCTGAAGGATGTCACCGAGGGGATCGTCAAGAGTATCGTGTTCGGTGCGGTCGTCAGTCTGATCGCCGTCAACGAGGGCTACCAGACCGAGCCGACCGCCGCCGGCGTCGGCATGGCCACCACCCGCACGGTGGTGGCCTCCTCGGTGATGACTCTGCTGCTCGACTACGTGCTGACCGCCGCATTCATGTAAGGGGATCTTTCCAGCCATGCGCGCCAATCGCTCACTCGAAATCGGAACGGGCCTGTTCGTGATGCTCGGGCTCGCGGCGCTGCTGTTTCTGAGCATGCAGCTGCCGACCAACGGTCTGAAATTCTCCTTCAACAAGCCGGTGGGCTACGATGTCACCGCGCAATTCGACAACATCGGCAGCCTGAAGGTCGGCGCGCCGGTGCGCATGGCCGGCGTGCGTATCGGGGCGGTGACCCGCATCGCCTTCGATACCAACACCGAGCGGGCCAAGGTGTGGCTGCGCATCGATCCGCGCTTCAACCAGATCCCGATGGACAGCTCCGCCAGCATCGATACCGAGGGGCTGCTCGGCGGGCAGTACATCAGCATCAGCCCCGGCGGCATGCCGACCTACCTGAAGTCCGGCAGCCAGATCATCCAGACGCAGTCGGCGCTGGTGCTCGAGAATCTGATCAACAAGTTTTTCGCCACCAAGAGCAGTTCGCTGGGTTCGGGCAGTGGCGCAAAGGAGCAGAAGTGATGAAAGCCGTAACCCTGATCGCCGTGGCGGCCCTCGCCGCGCCGCTGGTGCTGCAGCCGGCTTCCTGCGCCGCCGCACAGGGCGAGCAGAGCGCCCAGGTGGCTTTCGAGCAGCCCTCGCAGATGGTGCAGTCGGTTGCCGACCAGATCTTGAAGGCGCTCGATGGCCACCGCGCCGAGCTGCACCAGCATCCGCAGCAGATCCGCGACATCATCGAGAAATACCTGATGCCGCATTTCGATGCCCAGCTCGCCGCCGACGGGGTCCTGGGGCGTTATGCGAAGACGGCCACGAAGGAACAGAAGGCGCGGTTCATCCAGGCGTTCAAGGACTCGCTGATCAAGAACTACGGCGCTTTCATCGTCGACTTCCACTCCAAGATGCTCACGGTTGCCCCGACGCACGTGAAGCCGGGCACGGAAGCGGCGGTGGTGCGTACGTTCTTCACGCGTGCCGACGGCTCGAAAGTGAAGGTGTACTTCGACGTTTACATGACCCCGTCGGGCGCCTGGAAGGTGTTCAACCTGAGCGTCGAGGGGGTCAGCTACGTACAGAGCTATCGCGCTGACCTCGGCCCCGAGATCGCTCAGCAAGGCCTCGATGCCGTGATCAAGCGGCTCGAGCAGGGCCAGACGCCCGCGGCGCTGAAGAAGCACTGAGCGCGTCAATGGCCGGTCGTTCCAAGCACGCTCAGGGCGAAGCGTTCGAGCTCTCGCCCGGCTCCGCGGGGCGGGCCGAGGCGCGGGGGCCCCTCGTTTTTGCCACGGCACGCCGGGCGCGCGAGGCGGGACTGGCGGTGCTCAGTGCCGGCACCGATGCGCTGGTGATCGAGTGCGGATCCCTGGGCCAGACCGACAGTGCGGGGCTGGCGGTGCTGCTCGACTGGCTGGCCGAGGCGCGCCGCGCGGGCCGTCCGCTGCGTTTCGAGAGCCTTCCGGAAGACCTGCTGCGACTGGCGCGCATCAGCGCCGTCGACGGGCTCCTGCAGCAGGGCGTCTGAGGCACCGCCTGCCGCGGCGGGCGGCTAGTTGCCGCCGCCGCTCTGGAATTCCTTCAACTGCTGCTCGGCACTGTTCGCCTTGGGCGGGCCCTGGACCATGAAGCGTCGTTGCGCGAGGTAAGCGTGGCGCGCGAAGGCGTAGGGGTTCATGGCCTGTTTGATCAGGGTCAGGGTCGGTTGGAGCTTCGCGTCGGTATCCAGGATGTCCACCCCGCGCGCGCTCCACTCGGCCGTGCTGTTCTGCACGTAGTGCATCGGGCTGGAGTACTCCGCCGGCACCAGTCCGACCGCATCACGCAGGTCCGACGGGCCGAGGAGGGGCAGTACCAGGTACGGCCCGGGCGGAACGCCCCACTTGCCGAAGGTCTGGCCGAAGTCGCGGTGCTCGCTTGGCATGCCGAGATGCACCGCCGGGTCGAACAGGCCGCCGATTCCGATCGTCGTGTTGACCAGCAATCGGCCGGTATCCCGCGCGAAATCCTTCAGCTTGCCCTGCAGCAGATCGTTCACGATGACCGTCGGGTACTCGAGATTGCTGAAGAAATTGCTGATGCCGACACGGATTGGATGCGGCACGACGCGCGCATAGGTCCGCGCCACCGGCGTTCCGACGTGCTTGTAGAACTGCATGTCGAAGTGAAACGTCACCCGGTTCATCCGCTGCCACGGGTCGTGCGGGTCGCGTTCGGCACGCGGCACCGCCGCGCAGCCGAACAGCGTGAGGGACACAAGGCCGAGTAACAGGAGCGCGAGTTTCTTGCCGTTTTTTTCCATGACCAGTCCGTGCGCGAGTCAGGCGCGCATTGTATCAGCCCCATGATCCGGTCCCGGTCGGCCCCCTCAGGGGCCGCGTGCCGGTCGTCTAACTGCCGTGGCGCGCCCGCGCACGCTCCAGGTAATCCTTCACTTCCCGCATGCGCGCGCTGATGCGCTGGCGCTGCACGTAGTTCAGGTTCGCCATGCCGAGGGCGATCTGGTACTGCTTGATCGCAAGCGGCAGATCACCCTGGCGGAGTTGGTATTCGCCCATGTAGAAGTACGCATCCCCGAGGTCGCCCGCGGCACTGGCCGCGCGCGCCGTGAGTTCGATTTCGCGGGGCGTTGGGTTCACCAGGTTGAACAGGTCGAGCAGCATCCGGTGCGCTTCGGCGTCCTTGTGGTCGAGCATCAGGGTCTGCGCATAGCGCACGGTGACCGGTACATTGAGCGGGAAGAGGCGCTTGGCGATCGCAAAGGTGGCCAGCGCCTGGTGCATCTCGCCGGCCTGCGCCTGGGCCTGGCCGAGCGCGGTGTAGAGCAGGTGCAGGTCCGGATGTGCGGCCAGCAGGTTTGCGAAGACCCGCACGGCGCGGTGGGCATCGTCGGCGCGCAGCAGTGCCAGCCCGTAGCCGTACTTGACGCCGATGCCGTGGTGGCCGCGCGCAATACGGCCCTGGTAATAGCGCACGAGATTTTCAGAAGAGGGTGCGGTCAGGACGCGCACGCGCTCCTTGATGATGTAGTAATCGGGCGAACTGGTATCGGACGCCGGCGGGAATTGCGCCGCGCGCGCCCGCGCCTGGGCGATGCGGTCGACCGTGATCGGGTGATCGATCAATACCGCCGGCACCCAGCTGTCCTGGATCCCCTCCAGGTGCATCATCTTTTCGAAAATGTTGGCCATTGCCTCGGGGTCGAAGCCCGCGGCGGCCAGATACTCGATGCCGACCCGGTCGGCTTCCTCCTCGACGCTGCGGCTGTAGTCGATCTGCTCCTGGGCGGCCAGTCCCTGGGAGGCCACGATACCGCCCTCGATGGCCTGGCCGCTGCCGCTGGCCGCCCCGAGCAGGATGGTGCCCAGCATGGCCGCGAGCGACTCGATGTTCGCCTTGTGCGCATTGAGCAGCTTGCGGGCGATGTGATTCTGGGTCTCGTGGGCCGTCTCGTGGGCCATCACGGCGGCAAGTTCCGACTCGCTGTGCGTGAAGGTGATCAGGCCGGAGTTGATGAAGACGAAATTGCCGGGGGCGGCGAAGGAGTTCACCACCGGCGTATTGACGCAGTAATAGTGAAACTCGGCAGCGCCCTGCGTGCTCTGTGAGGCGAGCCGCTTGCCCAGCTCGTTCAGGTACTCCTCGACTTCGGGGTCTTCGAGCAGCTGATGCTGCTGGCGCATCTGCAGCGTCATCATGTAGCCGATCTGGTACTGCTCGCGCTGCGGCAGCTGCACCGAGGCGGCGCTGCCGAGGGCGGGCAGCTGGGAGTCGATCGCCGAGGGCAGATCGGTGGTGAGGGGGATCGGGGGCAGCGGCGGCGGGACCGCGGCAGCGGCCACCGCGGCGTTCAGAAACGCCGCCAGCACGATCCATACGAACGAGCGCATACAAGTTGGACCTCGAGCGGCGCTCATGGGTTTCCTATGCCAACCGAAACTTGCAATTCTTCAGCCGCTGCACGGCACACCGGTGTGTTCGCCAGCTTACAGGATGTCCGAGGCGAAGTCCGCCAGGCGCGAGCGCTCCCCGCGCACCAGGGTGACGTGCCCCGAGTGCGGCCAGCCGCGGAAACGGGTTACCGCATAGGTGAGGCCGGAGGTCGTCTCGGTCAGGTAGGGGGTGTCGATCTGCGACACGTTGCCGAGGCAGACCAGCTTCGTGCCCGGGCCGGCCCGGGTGATCAGCGCCTTCATCTGCTTCGGGGTCAGGTTCTGCGCCTCATCGAGGATCACGAAGCGGTTCAGGAAGGTGCGTCCGCGCATGAAGTTCAGCGAACGGATCTTGATGCGGTTGCGCAGCAGGTCCTGGGTGGCCGCCCGGCCCCAGTTACCCCCCTCCTGGCTCCCGGTGAGCACCTCCAGGTTGTCCATCAGCGCGCCCATCCAGGGCTCCATCTTCTCCTCCTCGGTCCCGGGCAGAAAGCCGATGTCCTCTCCGAGCGGGATCGTCACGCGCGTCATGATGATCTCGGCGAAACGATTGTTCTCGAGGGTCTGCATCAGGCCCGCAGCGAGCGCCAGCAGCGTCTTGCCGGTGCCGGCCGGCCCGAGCACGCTCACGAAGTCGATCTCGCGGTCCATCAGCAGGTTGAGCGCGAAATTCTGCTCACGGTTGCGCGCGGTGATGCCCCAGACCGCGTGCCGCTCGCTGCGGTGATCCCGCAGCAGTTCGATCACCGCGTGATCGTCCTCGATGCGCCGCACGATGCCCTCGATGCCCTGGTCGGCCGTCTCGTACAGTCCCTGGTTGATCTGCCATTGCCCGACCGCCGGGCCGCTGATCTCGTAGAACGTACGGTCGCCTTCCTTCCACGAGCGCATGTCCTGGCCGTGGCGCTCCCAGAAATCCGCCGGCAGCTCGCTCATCCCACCGAACAGCACGTCGGAGTCATCGAGAGTCTTGTCGCTGTAGTAATCCTCGACGTTCACCCCGAGGACCGCGGCCTTGATGCGCAGGTTGATGTCCTTGGAGACGAGGATGACGGTTGCGTCGGGCAGGTCACGCTGCAGCGTGAGGGTCTGGGCCAGGATGGCATTGTCGTTGCCGGCAACCTGCAGGGCCGGGGTGGCGGTGGCGGCCGGTCGCGTCTGAAAGTACAGCCGCCCGGAGGAGGGCTTCTTGCCGTGATTGCCGCTGTAGCTGGCCGGCAGCGGCAGGCCGCGGTCGATTTCCTCCTTGGTGGCGCCACGGATGATGTCGTCGAGAAAGCGACTCGCCTGGCGCACGTTGCGCGAGGCCTCCGACATCCCCTTCTTGTGCGCGTCGAGCTCCTCGAGCACGACCATCGGCAGATAGACGTCGTGCTCCTCGAAGCGGAATATGCAGGTCGGATCGTGCATCAACACATTGGTGTCGAGCACGAACACGCGCCGCGCACGGTGCGGCCTGGCTTTGCTCTCCACGTGCGGAGCCGGTTGTGCCGTGCCGCGCTTCGCGGCCGTCGGCAGCTCAGAGCGCCCGGACCGCTTCAAGCACTTCCTCCGCGTGGCCGGGTACCTTGACCTTGCGCCACTCCTGGCGCAGCACGCCGCCCTTGTCGAGCAGGAAGGTGCTGCGCTCGATGCCGAGATACTTCCGTCCGTAGAGACTCTTCTCGCGGATGACGTCGAAGAGCTTGCAGACCCGTTCGTCCGCGTCGCACAGCAGGGCGAACGGGAGCGCTTCCTTGGCTTTGAACTTCTCGTGCGAGGCGAGGCTGTCGCGCGAGATGCCGACGATCCGTGCCCCGGCCTTGCGGAAAGCCGCGTGCTGGTCGCGGAAATCCTGCGACTCGCGGGTGCACCCGGA